>JAABUZ0100000184.1_pt1 | contig 164875 bp, 165 predicted proteins | sample 5562091 | NCBI WGS metagenome assembly JAABUZ01 (sample SAMN12813069, study PRJNA571459) | rock metagenome | isolation source: Antarctica rocks | place: Antarctica: Victoria Land, Linnaeus Terrace sud | collected 2015-12-21 | reverse complement strand
ACCCCCCCCCCCCCTTCCCCCCCCCCCCCCCCCCCCCCCCCCCCCCCCCCCACAAAAACCCAAAGCTCAACCCCCCATCTCCGCACACCCACTCACCCAACCCTCTTTTATCCCTCCAGCATCGTACCACTACACCCAGAAACGCCACCAAAACCCCCAAAAGCTCTCTATGTATCCCCCCCCACCTATGCATTGTAGAAAAAAGAAAAAGAGAAAGAGAAAAGAATGGCCAGGCTGATTGAGGAGGGTGCTGTCTTCTTTTCTTCTTTTCTCTTTTCTCTTTTCTCTTTTTTTAAAAGGAGAGAGGGGGGGGGGCTGATGATGAGGAGGCGTGAGGGGTGATGGGTGAGGGGTGAGGGGTGAGGGGTTGTGGGGGTGGGGATGGGGATGGGAGGGAGTGGGAGGGAGTGGGAAGGATGGGTGGTTGTGTGGTTGTGTGGGGTTTGATGATGGAGTGGTTTACTACTTATGTTGGGAGGGGGGGTACGAGGAGGGAGGAGAGGGGGTGGATGAGGGGGAGAAAGGGTTGTACGGGAACTGGGACTCTTGTTCAGGTCTGGGAGATGGAACAGATCGATTTAATTCTACATGCATATCATACAAAACATACTACTCGACTGGTAGAAAGTAGAGACGATGGATTTGATATTGGAGCTATAGATTGGTGCTTCGTAGTGTTGCACCTCGGCTAAGTGTCGATGGTATTGCAACTGGACTGTTGTTGCCATGTTTGTCTCAGAGTTGTTTGCACAGTATGGCGCGGTACACGCGAAAGCTCAAGGTAGATGTTGTGGAGTGCTGAGAGCTTGGTATGCTGCGCTCTGCTCAACATGAACTCATCCACAAATCAGATCGAGAAAGATTTCATTTTAGGTTCTCCACTTTGACTGTCTTGCATCGTTGGGGATGTATGGCATGTGTGTCGTATGAAGCGTGGTCTCGAGAGTTGGGTGGCTGCTTTGGAAGGTCGACCCCAGAAGGGATACACTTCATTTGAGAAGAAGTCGTCAAATCAGGCGTTTCGGGCGATTTCTGAGGACTTCGTAGATATTTCCCGGGTCTTCATCCCAAGGCACAGCCTGCAGTTCGGGTCATTCTAGGACACTATACCACAGAGAGAGCCGTGGTCTGCCCTTGCAACTACTTGAAAAGCTCGCCGGTGCTTGCCTCCCAGCATTACGACCCAACTGCTTTGTCAACCAGCATTTTCAGAGCCAGAAGACTCCTGGAGGAGAAGAACGAACGGGTGTCGGTAGGAATCGCTGCCGAGAGAACAGCTCAATCCGCATGATGTACGAGCTCCTCATAGAGGTCGACAGGAATGCGTCTGACCATACCAACAGCCAATTCAATCACTCTCTTTGCTTGAAGGGGAGGAAACGATCTCAGAATCTTGGTGGGACTATATGAGCAGTATTAGGTCTCTACCTCGGAATGTACCAGGATTGGATCGTCAAGGCTCACCTAGGACTCGCTAAGAGGGTATCCTTCATCATGAGGAGCTGAGCGCAAATACACAGTATATTGAGATGAGGACCATAAGCGAAGAGGAAATCCCAAAGTACAAGAACTTCTGGTAATGGAGGTGTACAAGCACACATGGTCAATACTGATGCGAACGCGTATATCTCTGCTGTCATGCCCTTGGAACGCAGATACCCAGATAGTTTCGGATCCACGATAGCGAGGCAGCTGTCGACCAAGGCTAGGCCTTTATGGACACCGTCCATAGCACCTCGGACGTATCCTGGACATTCCTTGGTTATGAAACGATGGAATGCAACGAAAGCTTCGGCCTCGCTTCGTGCGGCGTACAGGAACGGAGCACAAAGTACGTTCATACCCTGGACGTAGATTCCTGGTTCTGAACCGCCAGCTTCAGAACCCTCGGTGGTTGTTGTTGGAGGACCTTGTGCGTGCTTCATGACGGGTGAGGCGTGTTGCAGCTCTGGACTACCGAGCTCTGTGGCTGCATTCGTGATCCTGCCGGAGTCGGTCATCCGCTCCATCTTCGCATCCTGAAGCATCCACGCTACGGCATTGAGCAGCCGGATTAAAGAGGCTTCGCTGACTCGGCGCTTGAAGAGAGGATCTGTGGCTAGAGTACGAAATGTATCGTTCCGTATCTTGGAATAGGCAGGCGAAGGTCCACGATGTATGAGATTCAAGTATGTATCGGTTGAGAGTGGCAGAGCGTTAAGTAAGATGAGCCAGATGTAGATTCGCAGTTGGGACTATATAACCGTCAGCAAGAGCTGCAAAAGTCGACGAGCATCTCTCAGGAATCTGACCATTCCATCACTGTCTGATTCGAGCCCGTCAACAAGGATAAGGTGCCGAAGACGCTGGAGTTTATTTGAGAGGTCTCCCCGTGGCCCCTGGCGTACAATTGTGTCAATCTCATGTGCATCCGTTGGAGGGATGAAAGACGCCGCCTTCTTTGCCGGTAGATTCCGTCTTGGTTGAGCCACGACATTCGAGGAACTGAGTAAATCGCTACTTGAGCGAGCACGGTTATGCGGGTGTGCCAATGGCAATGGGCCAATCTGGGGTAGAGGAGGGATCTGTGGGGTCTGCGAGAACGATGTGTTATGCGACGTGCTTACGTGACGCTGCTGCTGTTGGCGTTGCTGCGAGATTAACGAGGGCCCATTCATGGCTGTGTAGTTGGACGAAAGTGCATGCGCTGATTGCAGTTTCCGAAGCCTCGGAGTACTGCGTGGAGAGCGCAGTTGATGAGCTGGCACAGCTGATGTAGGAGGCATGTGTGGAATGTGCTTCGTTGGAGAGGTTGTCATGGTGGACCCGGGGACCTGCAAATGTGCAGTAACACGATAGAACCACTTCTTCCTAACGCTACTTCTTAGTCCGGGCAGTAAAATATCCAGAGAAAGCGACTTATCCACTTTAGGTGTGTAAATGTCAGTGACTGCTTGGGTCTAGCTTGAGTTGTCATTGTGGGGAAGCTGACGCGGATACAGAGAACGCGCCCGATTCGCGTTTTACGAGGCCAAGCTGGCCCTAGCCATGGACACGCCAAGCGGCAAAACCCTTTTCTCTAATGCGTCTCAAGTCTTGATACAAGTATCGTTGTAGAATATGCGAAACCTTGTTCGTTTTTTTGGAATTTGCCGAGAGCCCATGAAAATTAGCGAATCTTCGAAAAGTGCAAAATAAGAAATCAGATTTGTAGAATTAACCCCACTGCCCCCCCAGTGCTTCATATGTAGTATATTCAATGATTTATATGTAGTATATTCAGTGCTCTATATGTGGCCCATCCAGTGCCCCATATTTGGCCCGTCCAGTGCCTCATATGTGACCTACCCAGTGACCCATATGTGATTCATCCAGTGCTTCATATGTAGTATATCTGACGCTTCATATGTACTATATCCAATGCTCCATATGTAGTATATCCGATGCTCCATATATGGTCTATCCAGTGCCTCATATGTGGCCTATCCAGTGCTTCATACGTAGTATATTCAATGCGACCTACCCAGTGCTTCATATGTAGTATATCCAGTGCTCTATATGTGGTCTACTCAGTGCTTCATATGCAACCTACTCAGTGCTCAATATGCGACCTATTCAGTGCCTCATATGCGATCTATTCAGTGCTTCATATGTGACCTACCCAGTGCTTCATGTGCGATCTATTCAGTGCTCCATATGCGATCTATTCAGTGCCTCATATGTGATCTATCCAGTGCGTCATACGTAGTATATTCAATGCGATCTACCCAGTGCTTCATATGTAGTATTTCCAGTGCTTCATATGTAGTATATCCGATGCTCCATATGTGGCCTACCCAGTTCTTCATATGCGACCTATTCAGTGCTTCATATGTAGTATATCCGATGCTTCGTATGTGGCCTACCCAGTGCTCCATATGCGACCTATCTAGTGCCTCTTATGCGACTTACTGAATAGATCGTATATACTACATATGAAGCACTGAATAGGTCGCATATGGAGCACTGGGTAGGTCACATACGGAGCATCGGATATACTACATATGAAGCACTGAATAGGTCAGCACTGGGTAGGCCACATATGGGGCACTGAATATACTACATATGGAGCACTGGATAGGTCGCATATGGAGCACTGGGTAGGCCACATATGGGGCACTGGATATACTACATATGAAGCGCTGAATATACTACATATGGAGCACTGAATAGGGCACATATGAAGCACTGAATATACTACATATCAAGCATTGAATATACTACATATGAAGCACTGGGGGGGGCAGTGGGATTGATTCGTTCTTCTTTTGCACTTATTGAAAATTTTGATGGGGCTCTCGGCAAATTCCAAAAAAACGAACAAGGTTTCGCATACAACGATACGCTGTTTGCTTTACTGTCATGGCAATGTCGAAGACGCTATGAAGATTATAAACAACCTATATTTGAACTTGAACTAACTACTTCTTCGAACTCCTCAATGGGTAGTTAACCCGGGGACCCTTTTGTATTTGTTCAATGGTCTCTTCGTCTGCCAATCCATTCAGCTTTCGCTGGGTGCCGTTCATGCCTACGCACTCTAGACACATCCAGATTCTCTGCCTGTTCTTCAGTCCCAGCGGCAATGACGGTAGAGACGCAGCTGTCTTTATGGCAATCTCAGCATCTCCATCGCATCTGTTTCCGGTCTTACCATCCTCGATGGCTGAGTTGTCGTACCAGTACGGTTTTGCTCCTGCGAGGATCTCACGACGGGTCGTGGTAAGGATTTGGAGTACTGTAGGGCCCTTAAATATCGTTCTCTTACAATGGCAAATCGAGAAGGTCTACACCTAATTTAATTAACTAACTAATTGTCGCAGCTATTTATCTTCTTGCAAGTACACACACCTTCACTCAAACTAAAAAATTCACATCTTATACCATTAACAACTCCTCTGTGTATTCCAAACTGATCCAACAGGAACTGTTCTCTTATATATAGCTTGGCTCACATCTTTATATGCACCTTACAGGGCAGGAGACCCAACCTCGTTACAAAGATCTTATTGCTTCAGAAAAACGGATACTAACGAAGTAAATAACAATAATTCTAAATCGGAAAGAGAAAAAGAAGAGTGTGAGAAACAAAACCCAAAGAAAAATATAACAAAAGAAAGATGCCAACCAACCAACCAACACCAACACCACCCAACTCCAGCAACAACATCAAAAACCTCAGCTAATCTCGTAAAAAGAAGAGAGAAAAAAAAGAAAAAAAAACCCCTCAAAAAAACCTCCTCAAGACCTGCCCCGACATTTCATCTTTCCATCTCTCAGAAGATTCCAGGGAGCCTATAGCCCGCGCGATAATCCGTTCCCGAACCAGCCGAACGTCCGCTGCACTTGCAGAAGCTAAGGCTGCCGCAAATGGCAAGTGGAATAGATGCTGGGCGGGGTACTGTTGGGGAGGGTCTTGGGGGTAAAAGACGTTGGGGGATGGGGATGGGGAAGAAGCCATGTGCGGGTGCTGAAGCGGGCGGTTTGGGGGGGCTGATTGTGAGGGGGAGGGGGATGGAGACGCTGTGAGGGGTGGAGCGGAGAATGCGACATGGAATTGCTTTGTCTGTGAGGTCGTAGGCGCGAATGGAGTAGTGCCAGGGGATGGGGATGGGGTGGGTATTCCTTACCGTTGGTGTAGCCATGATGTATAGTGTGAATGAAGGCTGGGCCCAGCTGTACATACGGGGCTGCTGGACAGATGGGACATGGATTTTCATATATATATTACAGAAAAAGCGGTATCATCGCTGATGTAATTTCTTCACCCTCATCGCCCCTTCGTACACCCCTCGATCTATTGCCGCCGCAACCGTCAAGGTCCCCCCTATCACTGCGCAAACCCCAGTCAGAAACCCGGCAAAGGTTTTCGTCCGCTCCTCTTTGTTGATCACCTTCATGGGGGAGATGTCGTAACTGAAGAAGACGCCTGGGATGCCACCGCTATTCGGTGTCGCGCTTGTCAGCCATAGTCTTCGTGGTTCGAGTGTCAGTCTCACCTGGCGTGTAGTCTCTCCTTGTGGCCCTCTGCGGAATCGGAACCCCCGTTCAAGCTTCTCTTGTGGCTCGTCACGGAGTACTGGTGTGTTTCTAAGCTGCCATCTTTGCCGAGACCGTACCCACCGATGTTGATCCCGTCGTCGGATGTTTGGTCTTGGGTGACTGTAGGTAGCGCTGTTTTCCGTCCGAGCGGCAGGTAGGACGTAGAGACCACCTTGACAAAGTACATGTAGTTGAACGCTGGGTCGTCGGTATACTGTTCCGTGTCGTCGAGAGGGTTGAGACCGTGATTGTCCAAAGGCGTGCTCTTGCTCCCTAAATTCTTCGCCATGTCTTCGGGTAATTGTGGCCCAAACCTTAGGTGGTGTATCTTATGTGAAAAGGTGTGGCCATGCTCGGCGGGGGTATCGAGGTAGTTGTTGAGATCATGTACATGCATGTGGCCATTGCTGAAACTTCGGCCTGGTGCAATATGAAAGTTGCCAATGACTTTGTTCACCCTAAACCCGCCTTCTATTCGGCAGCCCTGTTCCCGTTGCTGATCCAGCTTTTCCGAGTAATGCTCCCTCTCACATTGTTCCACGTGTTCTCCGCGCCCGAAGGCCCATGACTTGGATGCGTATGCTTCGCGTACTTCATCACAGGTATTACAGCAACCTGGCTTTTGGGCGGTGGTCGGCGCTGTGGCACCGTAACATTCACCACAATAATCAGGATCTAGATGGGTGGCAGTTTCATCTCCGTGCCTGAACGTTGTGAGAAGCCAATCGAAAGTGACAATGGCAGACCCACTTACAGCTTCATCAAGCTGACGTCGAGGACTCCGCCACCATCTTTTATAGGGGCCAATTGAACCTTTGCTATACCGTGCTTGACTCCTGTCTGCTGCTCGCCAGACACATCCATGACATCCAAAGTCAACAGCTCACATGGTATCCGCGGGAATGAGACATTTAAGTGTATTTCCATCTTCTCTCCTACAAAATATATTAGCGCCTGTCCTCTTCATACACTCTCTCCCTCCATCCTACCTCTCCCTTTGTCAACTATGAGCTCCGGGTGCACGACCACGCGCCGGTAATCTGACCATTCTCCCCATACCAAGTAGAATACAATAAGCAATGAAGCTATCGTAACAATTCCTCCTGATGTGGTTCGTATGCGCGCATCTTCTACCGTCTTCGTGAAAGCATCTAGACGGGTAAAGCGAGACTTTGCAGGCATGATGGCGCAGAGCAGTCGAATTCGTATAAAGGCAGTCCGGGAGGTACTACTCTGTAATCAATCGTATTCGAAGGCCCGGGAAGTTGTTGCTAAAGTACAAGCGGTTCCTATACAGTGAGAAGGAGCGTGGGGATCAAAGCGAACATAGAGCCGGAGATTATCTTGGTTTCGTAGGAGCTTCACGTAGCCCTAACTATTTCGTGTACACAGACTCGCATTCAGGCCACTTCACGATTCCCAAACAGATGCCGCGGTTCGCGCTAGACACTTTGCGGTATGGCTTCTTCATGCCTCCCATACTACTTCTAAGGACCAGATCAAATGCCATTGTGCAAGTACCATGAAGGCATAGAGGTACTGAACCCTAGGTATCTATGAATTGGGTAAGAAATCTTGAAGCTTGTTCATCTTGCTTCAAAGGGTTTTCGTACGTTGGAGGAGTTTGACCCTGTATTACTGAAGTCATTCCCATCACTCAAGTGTCCTTAATCCCCTGAGATCTTATCCAGTCCGTTTGGTCCTTTAGTCTTCGAATATTCTTTCCTTCGCAGCACTTCTTCACAATGCTAGACCAACAAGAGTTTTACACAGGATTGCACGGAGTACTACTTTTGATGACCATGAAGGTCTCAAGTCATCTTAGTTTCCTATACAAACAATTATCCTACTTCCAACATTATCGACATAATACATATCCAACCGCTACCTTTCTTACATACATTCATCCTGCCCCCACCATTAGTATTTTAGATGTCCCAACGTGTTCCTCTTCATCATGCCCATCGTATAGTTCCCATATACCGTTCCGTTCACACCCTCCTGGCTTCCCCACGCACTCGACAAACCATACACATCCACCGCAGCAGTGACTCCAGGATTAAGATCACCAGTGGCAATCATCAAGGTATCAAGCTCGCCCTCGGGGAAGAAAGTCATTGTCCCGCTTCTGAGCCCGTTGTCCACGAAAACTTCGAGGATGCTCCTGTCAATTACAACCGTGATTCTCCACGTCTGCGTTTCCGTATTGACCAGGTTGGTGACGCTGAATTTATCTGTGAAAAAAGGATCCGATTTATCGAAGCCGTTGATATTGCCACGGTTAAGGAAGAACGGCGCATCGCCGCCTAAGAAAAATCCACCACGGACTGACTCGCCTGTTACGGAGGAGAGGAAAGTGAAGTTTGCGGTCCCGGTGATGTTGGCGGCGGGTATGTTGTTGATGGTCATGTTGAAGCTGAGGGCGCCGGAGGTGACGGTACGGGAGTAATCGTACAACAACGAGGAGTTGGCGAGGCCGGTGCAGTTAGTCACGGGGGTTTGCAAAGGTGTGAGATCGTAGGGGAGCTGCATAAGCGTGTATGGCCCACGAGTGGTGTTTGCGAGGACATTTTGCCTAGGCAAGGTCATGAAGGAGCGGAAGTTCTCCAAAGGCCCGGTGGGAACGCGCTGAGAGTATTCCCAGTTGGAGGCCCATGCAATGGAAAGTTGCGGTTTGTCTGAAGGGATGTTGTAAAAGAATTGGCCGGCGTAGTTGTCTTTTGCGAAGTCGGTAAGACGGGTGGCGTCATCCGCAGTCGTAAAATGCGTTCCGTTGAAAGTACCTGGGAAGTATTGCGTGATAGAACCGCCCAGGGGAGCTCCAGGGTTTATGCTGATGGTTAGGACATACATTTCATCTATGGACGCGTAGTTCGACGAGTCCAAGGGGGAGGCAATGGAGGCATTTTTGATTACAGGCATGGAAACAAGGTTGGGGCATTCGTATTGGAGACCTAGTAAGCCGTGATGGCTAAAGTTGGAGGCGTGTGTCCATTCTTTGAGGTTAGGGGAGGTGTAGATGCCAATAACGAATTCTTGGGCGTAGGAGACGACCATGACCCATTTTTGGGTTGGAGCATTCCATATTACCTGAATAGTCAGTAAGATTCTTTGAATGGTTTTGTAACGTGGTAAGTACCTTAGGATCTCTGAATTGGGTGGAGTTGATTGAGATAACCGGATTGTTGGCATACTTGGTGAACGTATATCCACCATCGCGAGAGTAAGCGATATCTTGAACTTCTTCGGCCGCTGTGTTTAGAGTATAAATGGCAACAACGCCGTTGTTCTGGTTAGGAAAGAAACCGCTGGTATTGTTCACATCGATTACGGCGGAGCCAGTGAAGATTCCTTCTCCTTCAGCACCGGGGTAAATAGCAATCTGCTGGTTTTCCCAGTGGTATAAGTCTTTGGAAGTAGCATGCCCCCAGTGTTGGTTTCCAGCCACTATATCCGTTGGGTTATCTGGCAATTGCTGTTAGTTCGAACCAGATACTAACGAGGGAGGGTAGCAGCTACATTGATAATACAGGTGGTAGGTTCCATTGGCGTCCAAGAACATCCCATTGGGATCATTCTGTGTCAATCCATCAGCTCTCTATTCACACAACAGTACTCCATGCCACAATCGATTGGTGTTGCGTAATTGGTTTTGTGAGATGGACTTATGTTCTCGAGGCCGCGAAGACTAAACATAGAAATGGTCCGACTCACCATGAAATCCTTGGGTGGACTGTAATGAATCTGCGGCCGAAGAGCGCCAGTATAGTCTCCTGCGATAGGTTTGCCAGTAGGAACATCAGGTTCTACATAGGCAGAGGCAGCGGTCTGAGCTCGGGCAGTAGAAGCCAGAGCAACGCTTGCCAGAACAAAGGATTTGAGGAACATCATGATTCTTGGACCGGGACAAAGCAGCACAGGGAATAGACAAAAAGCTCACACACAACACGAGTGGAAAATGCCTTGTTTATATACACTTTACCTAACAGTGTCAACGCACGGGAAGTTCCATGAAGTATCGACTCTCAAGGCAGGTTAAGGTACACGCGGGAAAAACGCAGAAAGCTCCATCTCGTCATGCAGTAAACAATACGTACTTCTACCCATATTGCGTTAGGTGCTGTAGTAGGCTTTTTAGTTTCCTCGTTGCTGTGAGCCAGGACCATGGGCGACTACTATGGTAAGTGCACGAAAACGACTATTTCCCCGCATTAGGTCTCGTTCTGGAGATGATGCACCAGCGATCCAGCCTTAGGGGCCAACGGGCCGATAGAAAGTTCCAAGCGACGACTAATGCTGCAGGCCTGCCAATCGTATCCGTTCCCTGTTTTCGAACATGCCCGTCTGCCAGATGTGCTAGAAAGCGCTAAAGGGATCCATCGCCAGGGAAGCGAGAGTCAGGATCGCTCATCATCTCCGGAGGTGTTATTTTAAGGTCTCCAGACTCTTCACGAGGCTCAATCGCAGTATAAGCGACGTTCATTAGGATAGTGGATCGTGGATCGTGGATAGGTATCTTGAGAGTCAAAGGGAGGCCGTGGAGAAAGGAGATGCACCGAGTTGGAGCATTCGCAATAACATTTCAAGCCGGCAGATGATGAGGGTAAGTAAGGTGAAGCTGGAAGAGGATAGACGAGTCGAGTCGAGTCACGGGGTCAGCGGAACTTTTTACCGATGGGCAGCGACGAGCGGAACCGTCGTGCCCGTGCCGTCCTTACCACTCACTACCTTACCTACTCTACTGAAATCGTTTGTTTCACGAAACATCTCAACGTCTACTTCGAATTACTCCAACAATCTTTATCTTTGGGGCCCATTCTTGAGGTGCCCGGTGCTCTACATGGGAGAAATCTCAAGGTACTACGAGTAGTCAGTACTGTACTGTGCTTTGATCGGAGTCTCGAAGCGCTGCTACACCATATCCAGGAGGGGTCAAAGTACCTGACTTACTGTAACCTCGATGCAGCTTACCCCTCATCGCCCCTCAACCCACAACCTCTCCGACTCGAGTTACTTTCGTTATCACCTTGTACCTTCCTGATTATCTCAAGAGCTCGGTGGAGAACGGAAAGGATGTCAGGCATGGGTTTTGTTGCTGTCGCCATGTCCGCTCAGTGTTGGAGTTGGTTGGATCTCGATGTCGCTATGTGGTGAAATGCAACGTGAAGATCAGACGACACAAAATGCACATGCCCGTTGCGGCCACTTAAGCCTCCTTCTCGTCCACGTCTTATCTCTCCGGTCGTTCTCATCGTTGTCTTTGATATTCAGCGCAGATTGTAGAAGTGGAAAGCATATAACATGTTCACCAATAGAACGCAGTGCACACTACGCTTCTCCATTCTACTGTCTCTGATCTGGCTGACTGCCTGCGCCAATGTTACTTCTAACAGCAGTTCTTTCGATGTCTTCAACTATGTGAATCAACTTATTGGAACGGATAATGGGGGTGAGCAAGCCATTGGAATTCAAGTGTTCCTTAGTACCTTAGCCCGCAAACGGCTAACTTGGGGCTAGGAAATGTGTTCACTGGTGCAAGTTTGCCATACGGTACGATTTTGGCAACTTTAATTTTACATAGGGCATGCATACTGATGGCCTTTCTCCACAGGGATGGCCAAGGCCGTCGCGGACGTCGATGGCGAGAACACCGGTGGATTTGCAACGGACGGATCAAACATTACAGGCTTCAGTTCGATGCATGATAGTGGCACGGGTTCCGTATGTAGCGATTTTTGAAGGATAAAATCCACTGTATAGCCAAGCAGACAAAAAGAACTACTGACGGTACCTTTTGCGTATAGCAACCTTCTTTAGGAAACTTTCCTATATTCCCTCAAGCTGGTTGTCCAGGTGATGACCTTAACAACTGCGCCTTTCCGAAGGCGCGCAGGGCTATACAACCGATCAATGGCACGCTCAAAGCAAGCCCGGGATATTTTGCCATCACGCTCAACAGCTCGATACGTACTGAAATGACTACCTCAAATCACACTGCCCTGTATCGCTTCGAATTTCCTACGAAGCCTGTGGACGGAAGTCCTCTGAGCCCCTTGATTCTGCTAGATTTGAGTGACTTATGGGAATCACGTCAGAATGCGACCATCACCGTTGATCCCGCTACAGCTAGAATGACAGGAAATGGCACATTTCTCCCAAGTTTTGGAAGTGGCTATTATGTTTTGCACTTCTGCGCCGATTTTCTTGGGGCTCCAGTTCGCGATACGGGCATCTTTGTGAATGATAGAGGAGGTTCAGAGCCCAAAAGTATATTCATCACCCGGGGAATCAACCTTTTCAATTTGGTCGGAGGAGGGTGGGCTAGCTTCAAGGCCCCTACGTTCAACAACACTATCACTGCTAGGGTTGGTGTCAGTTTTGTTAGCTCGGCCCAAGCTTGTCACAACGCTGAACAGGAGATTCCGGATTTTGAGTTTGACCAGGTTAGGAAAAATGCAGAGGATGCTTGGAGGAAAAAGCTCAGTCCTGTATCAATTGAACCTGGTGGAGCCAGCACTGAACTTCAAACCATATTCTATAGTGGTATATACAGAAACTTCATGTCGCCTCAAGACTACACTGGCGAGAATCCCCTTTGGAAGAGCACCGAGTTTTACTTTGATTCATATTACTGGTAAGTGCATTACTCCGTCTGTCTCCAATCACTCCCTGAAATTCTCAAGCATCAGATTGCCAATCGCCCACTGTCTCAAGTCTACAATTTTTAAACTTCCGTTTCCCCGAGTCTTATGCCTCTTATGCTTCGGCTTTTATCTTCTTCGATTTTCCCATCATTTAGTCTGACAACTTTCACCTCGTTAGCTGATTATGACTAGCATATGGGACTCTTTCAGAGCACAACATCCCCTTTTGACAATTATCGACCCAGAGGCTCAGTCTAGGATGGTACGGAGCTTGATCGATATATACAGACACCTCGGTTGGCTTCCAGACTGCCGTATGAGCTTGTGCAAGGGTTTCACACAAGGCGGCTCTAATGCAGACGTGGTGCTTACCGATGCTTATGTCAAGAAACTCCCTGGGATTGATTGGTATTCAGCATACGAGGCAGTTGTCAATGACGCCGAGAATGAGCCAATTGACTGGTCAGTTGAGGGAAGAGGTGGGTTACAGAGTTGGAAGAGTCACAACTATATCCCTGCAGAGGATTATGACTATCTCGGATTCGGTACTAACTCAAGGAGCATATCCAGAACAGTGGAGTACTCTTATGATGACTTTTGTATATCGACCATGGGCAAAGGCTTGGGCAAGATTGCTGATTCCGAAAAGTATGCCAAGAGGTCGGAGAATTGGCAGAACATCTTCAAGGCCGATCAAAAGTCCATTATCAACGGGAGTGATTCGGGTTTCACAGGATTTTTCCAACCAAAATACCTTAATGGGACATGGGGATACCAGGATCCGATCCTCTGCAGTCCTTCTCTGGGTGGTTGCTCTTTGACCTCTGATCCACAGGAAACATTCGAGTCTAGCATTTGGGAGTACCAGTTGTGAGTACTTTGTTTTCCTTGCCTGGATTTCGCTTCAAGCGAGACACCATCATCGACTTTACTAGCATGGGAAAGCAAGAAGCATCCATGGATGGCGTAGAATCCAGTACAAGCTGTGGAGTGTTCTACTTCCTTCTTTTCTCCCAGCTTTTGCAGACTTCCACTTGGTCGGATGGTTAAGTCTCATCGCCTGATATTTTGATTACATCTTCGATCTCACGATTGGAAATTCGTAGTTCATCTTCTCAATGAGAGCACTCAGCTAACCCACCCCCAAAGCTTCGTCCCCCACGACATGGCTTCCTTGATAACCACCCTCGGCGGCCCCACCGCTTTCACCGCCCGCCTCGACTACCTCCACAAATCCGGCCTCATCTACATCGGTAACGAACCCTCCTTCCTCACCGTCTTCCAATACCACTACGCCGGTCGTCCCGCCCTCAGCGCCAAACGCGCCCACTCCTACGTCCCCTCCCAATTCAGTGACTCCAACGCCGGGCTCCCGGGTAATGACGATAGTGGCGCTCTGGGCGCGTTTACGGCTTTCACGATGCTAGGGCTTTTTCCGAATCCGGGCCGTACGTATTTTCAGAGTCATTTCCTCTCTTTCGAGCCGTCGTTTCGAGTCTCCAAATATTTTTCGGGAGCATGTGGAGCCTTCGTTCCCCTTTTTATTTCTCTTGATACACGAGACATAATTCTAAAACCCCACAAGGCAATGCTGACTTCGAAATCACGTACAGAGAATGTGTATTTAATCACCCCGCCGTTTTTCGAGAGCGTGAGTGTGAAAAGCCCGTTAACGGGGAAGACGGCAACGATTCGAAATATCGGATTCGACGCTGTTTACAACAACATCTACATACAAAGCGCGACGCTCAATGGGAAACCGTATACGAAAAACTGGATTGGGCATGAGTTCTTCACCGAGGGCCAGACGCTAGTTTTGACGCTGGGGAGGAATGAGAGTGAGTGGGGGACGAGGGCGGCGGATCTGCCGCCTAGTCTTTCGACGAGTGGGGGTTCCACGGGAGGGGCCGGGAATATGAGTTTTTCCAATGCGGGGGGGTTTTAGGGGTAGCGAATTTGAGATAAGGGGGCTGGGAGAGGGGGAAGTGAGGGGATGGTGGTTTGGTGAGGGGAGTGGGTAGTAGGTACGGACAAGGAGAGTGAGTGGTGTTGGCGGAGGGGAAGATCAAGACTGCGAGGGAGCTTAGATAGGAAACGTTGTTCACTTGAAGCTATGATATCGTTCCACTACCTCAATAATAGCCCTGATGAAACAACCCGAGAGCACCCACCCTTTCCCTCGACTTTCGTGCCGTCAAGCCGAAAAAACCCCCCCGTCCACATAGAAACCCATCCATACCAATCCCAAACTCCCCCTCCATCTCCTCAACTAACAAACAAACCCCATCATCACAGTCATCCACCTACAGTAACTAACCTCTTCACACCCCCTCCCCTCCATCGATTCTCCCCCCCCCCAAAAAAGAGACCTGAATGAACTCGCCCCCAAAAACACAAGAAATCAACCAACCGCAGAGATGCGAGGGAAGTGGTAAAGGGGGGTGGGGGCGTGATACAACCTGGAACGAATAATTGGGATTAAAAGCAGATGGTGTAATAACATCTGGGATAACAGACAGATAAGGAAAGGTTTATGCTTTTTATCGCTTTGGATTGCTTTGGATAAGGTATGGATGGGTTGAGGGTACGGAGTACTGTAGGAGAGGATGGGGGTTGGAGGTGGGAAGTTGGGGGTGGGGTTGGCACTCGAGGGCTGGGATTTTGGGAATGGGGATATTTGATATTTGATATGGGGGGATTTGTGGAGGTGTGGTGTTGGGGGGGTGATGTGGGAGAATCGCTTTTCTCTTGTGTTTTCGGAGGAGGTGGGGAGGTGATGTTGGGGTTTTTGGTGGGTGAGGTCGTTGAAGAATTTACCGGATAAGGGAGTAGTTCTTGACAAGTAGAAAGTAGAAGCAGGAAGATGCTTTTTTGTACCTTAATCCATCTTGGACTATCTTTTTCTCTTGATCGGTATTTTAGGTTACATTTCGCGCCCGCTTCCAACAAACACGGAAGCATCTGACAAGAGGTAAATGAAGCTATGCCCGTAAATGAAGTACAACAGTATTCTGCTTGGAGGACAGCATGGTAGTCCTACAAAGCGAAGAAATGGCGCATTCCACGAGTGTCTGTGCTCTCTACCACGCATTGACTTCAAAGTTTTCCTAAAATACCCCGTCAGGTTTTCACACCACAAAAGAACGGCATGTCACTCACCTCAGCAAAATACGTAGTCACGACAGTCCGATCCGCAAACTTCCTCCCCGCCAACGCCTGCAATGCCTTGCGCGCCGAATCCGCATTGTCGTATTTGACGAAGATCTTGCCGACGCCGTTGGATTGCCTGCTGCCACCGCTGGGTCGGGGGACTTTCATTTCGAGGACTTGGCCGTATTTTTCGCATTCTTCTTTGACGTCTTCGCAGATTTCTGGTCTTGGTTAGTAGGTGTTTACTGACGAAGAAATGGTTGGCGTGGATTATCGTACCTTCGTAATCCGCGTTGTCAATGAGCTCCTCGGGCGTGACCATGTTGAGGAGCTGGAGCACGCGTCCTTCTTCAAGATCGTTGGATGTGGTGCCTGCAAGCATGGACATGGCGTTGACGCCCATTTCGAGGCCCGGGGCTTGAGTGGCGCCGATGCTGGCACGCTGCACTTTGAGGTGCTTGTCGCCGAGTTCCATGCCGTTGAGGCCTTCTACTGCAATATCTGTGACTGCGGGGTCGAGGTATTCGCAGAAGGCGATGCCCTGTCGTTCAGTTAGCCCACTTTAAGCAAGGTGGCAGAGATCACGCTTACCCTCGATTCCTCGGTGCTGCTGTCTTTGACTAGAACGAAAGCCTTCAAATGCCCAAATGCAACCAACAACTCAATGACCTGGTCATCCGTAAGATTTGGTAGAAGGTTTGTGACGCTAATCTTATTCTGCGTATCTGGAACCACGGGCGAAACAAAGCCTTCTTCGAACTCCGTATCATCGACCACAGAGGGTACAATGTAATCTTTTGGTCGGCGCACGGAGAGGCCTTGTGCGGTGCCATTTGCTGTTCCATTGCTCGTATCCATGGCATCATTATCCTCCATCTGGATACCGTCTAGCGCCAAGGCCACAGTTGCATCGCCAGGTTGCTTGAACTCTAAAAGTGCGAAAGACCTATCCTTCGAGATTTGCGATGATATGCAGGGATCTGATCCTTCTATCACGTTGAGTCCGTTGAGCTGAAGGTTGAAGAAGCTGACAATGCCTTCGTCAGTTGATGTTGTAGGAAGGTTGTGAACGAAGAGCCGCTTTGATTGTCGAGCGTTAGAGGGCTTGAGGGCTGCGTTACCGGCAGACCCGCTTGGCTGGTTCATGAATGCTTGTAGTCGACTGGGATCCATTGGTTGTTGGCGAGGTGCTCCGGGTAATGGGAACATGCCTACTATAATTAGCCCTTCGGCGATACGATATGATGCATGGGAGATTACCTGAAAGCTTCGCTTGCTCGGCTGTGACATTTTCGTAACCAGGTGGCTTGATGTCCCATTGCGTCAATCTCCTCTTTCTCTCCGTAATAGGCACGGTATCCGTAAGATCGGGTGTAGGTTCCTTCTTCTTCGGTGGAGGACTAGCGCTCTTCTTCCTGTCTCTTCCTCCCATTTGCATTGCGAACTCATCACGATCGCTTCTACCGCCCCGGCCACCACCCCGACCACGGTCATTCCGGCCTTCAAAAAGATCTCGGTCCCTCCTCGGAGGTCTATCATCATCGTCACGCCTGGCGTCTCGCCTTGACATGCCCCTATCTCCTCTGTCGCCTCTGTCTCCTCTGTCGCCTCTGTCTCCTCTGTCACCTCTGTCTCGGTCCCAAGCTCTATCGTCACGGCCATCTCTTCCGGAGTATCGATCCTCACGCTCGCGCGCTCTATAGTCTCGGCTTGACGAATACGAGTCTACTTCCATTTCACGCCGAGATGGTCTAGAGCTTCGATGACTAGGGGACCTTGAACGCCGTCGATCACCTCCACGTCCATAGTCTCGGTCTCGATCTCCGCCTCGACGTTCGTCTCTGGATGACTGCGCAAACAAAAAAGGTCAGGTCATCCTTGGCCGACATGGAATTGGTCAACTTACGTAGTGATCTCGTGACGACCCGTAACGTCCGGCATCTGCAGCCATGGGGTTAGTTGTGTCAGGCTCATGCTTTCGAATCCGTGGTAGGGTAGTTGTTGATGCCATGCCTCTTGACGAATAGCTGTCGCCGTTCATGTTACAGCGCTTTACTTTCGGTAAGAATGTAGACGCTTCTCAAAGGCTTCAAGAAGAAAACGTCTAATGAATTCAGATAGAGATGAACGGAAAGAGTGCGAAGGTGTGTTGGGACTGGGGCGTGAATAGGAATCTCACCTGAGGCTCGCGCACTTTGAAACTAAATTTCGGAGCTATCTTGAACAGGTTAGCGTGTTTTTCTCCACTAACGAAGTCACTTTACGCGCTACAATTTGTTCGGCGCGTTCCTCGAGGGGTCCCTCGAGTACATGCTGCGCAAGAGACTTGTATTGGGAGCAGAAAATGGCTTCAATGCGTGCGATGCAATGGCGCAAGCTCCCAGTGAGCTTGACCGAGCTCTGTATAGATACTACGCTTCGCTGTGGACAATCTTTCCGGTGTGACTCTAAGAATAAGATCGTTTCTCTAGCTCATGCTCTGCTAATGTACTTAGATGGAGGAAATCCGCTGATGATGTATGGTCGTGCGCTCTCAAAGGGCGCATACTTTCCCTACGACAAGACTCCACCCATCTCCATTATCATGCAACATATCCACTTGGCTCCGACGCCCCCCCGACTCCTCCCTCCTCAGCACCAGCTTCTACCGCCGAGTTTCTAAGTGACGACGACGATACGGAAGCATTGGTCCATCATTATTTGAACCTTGAGCCCAACCTAACAGAGTTATACGAGCAATGGTCGACAGCAGACCTTAATTTTAAGAAGAGAGCCCCAAAATTTGCTGGTGTGCGAATATTGAAGCAAGATGCGTGGGAAGCTCTGGTTGGCTTTATATGCAGCAGCAACAACAACATTATCCGAATAGCTCAAATGGTATATCCACGATAGAGATCAATGTTTTCGACAATTACTGATTAAGGAGAATTGATCTAGATGGAGAAGTTGTGTGTAAATTATGGTCCCCTGATCGGTTACGTTGATTCCAAACCCTACTATGATATGCCTCCTCCGTCCGCTTTGACTGACCCGAGCGTCGAATCACATTTGCGCCAACTTGGATTCGGATATCGGGCAAAATATCTGCACCAGACTGCAATCATGGTATCTAATGATCACGACGCTGGCTGGCTGGATAGTCTGAGAAACCCAGAAAGTCCGGTCATAGGCGACAAGATTTCTGATGCTGGTGAAATGTTGTCGGGTGGACGAGAGGGTTATCGAAATGCACACGAGAAGCTCTTAACCTTGCAGGGAGTTGGACCAAAAGTTGCGGACTGCGTATGCCTTATGGGCCTTGGCTGGGGAGAAGCTGTACCAGTTGACACACATGGTGAGAGTACCTACATACGGGCTGATGTTGCAACTAACAAAAGTCAAAGTCTGGCAAATCGCGCAACGTGACTACAAGTTCGGCAAGGGTAAGCATCGAAGTTTGACCAAAGCCACATATGACGCGGTGGGCGATTTATTTCGTAGCTTGTGGGGCAAGCAAGCTGGCTGGGCTCATAGCGTACTCTTCGCTGCCGATCTCAGAACGTTTGCAGCGAGGCTCTCCACCAAGCTTGAGGTTACTGAAGTGAAGAAGGAAGAAGAAGGCGCAGACGTGTCGCTTGAGACAATCTCCAAAGCTTCTATCTTAGCGGCGACTGGTGTGAAGAGAGAACTCACCGACGAGGACAAGACTCTCATTACCATCCAGGAAGTTTCATTGGCGAGAAAGGTCAAGAGAAGGCGGAAAGTTTAGGATTCCGAAAATGAGGAAAGCATGAGTACCCTAGTACAATCATTTATAACTGTGCGCAGCGGATTGTTGAAGGTACGCACGTGAAATTCTCCGTAAAAGCATCTATCAGAGTTCAACTACTGGCACAAGAGTCAATATGCCTCCCTCAGCCAATGTCCGATTGGCATCAAGAGCCTGTCGTTGCTTTGAACATGCCAACATGAGCATCGTCAAGTGGTATGAGTTCAAAACGTGGCCCGCTCAAAGGCACCAAGGATTTTTCACCACAAGTACCTTTCATAAGCAGCTAGCTGATGCGAAATGCCCCCATTCGTGCCCTGAGGGGGTTAGATAGACCAATGCATCACCGACACGATAGGCGATCTAACCTGCATCAGGAACCAGCCACGGGCGGGAGGATTTTGGAGGGTCCTTATCCGATCATGAGTGAATGTTCTCCGCAGTCTGCGGGCGTGTGCGAAACAATCAGTAGATAATCGAGTTGAACCGTGATTGTAAACATCCAAATCCAAGTCTGAAGACATAAGAACTCTGTTTGGTACAGAAGATGAAAGCAGTCTCTGTAGCGGTTTCAGTGTTTCCTGACAGTTGTATAACCTTGGGCTGATTGGCGGAACAGACCCCTGTCATCCTCCAGTAATCTTAGATCTCCAAGTCGTCGATCATATCATGCAGAAACGTGAACCTCCTCACTTCTCTTCAACGCCACCCTCATTCCACATCAACCCCGACAACGTGTCAGACCGAAGTCTCGGGGCAAGAGACAGGTCGGAACACACGCAGGCACGTCGACACTCATTTGTTGGATAGGAAGGTCGATGGTTGGCGCAATTCCAGTACCCGCCAGCCATATCCCCTAAAAGCCTGTAAAACTGGACTCGTAACGACTGCTTCATTTTCAACCGTCGTCTTTGCGACCGAACAATGAGGCTTTTCTCATCGTTTGGCCCGGCGGCGGCTGAGATCGCAGGACTTGTACAATTATGGGCGGTTTTCACGGTTTCAGTGACACAAGGAGCAAATTTCGATCCGGTCCCGACACCCAGCCTCGACCTCACGCAATTGGGTCGTGTCGCTTTAACCGGAGACTTTGACGCGATATCGCTCTTTACGTACAAGGAACAAACGGAGAACGGCTTCAATACGAACGGCAGCCAGTCGCTCATCACGCAATTGCCGAATGGAGACTTCATGACGGCGGCGTCCGCAGACGCCTCTATCAAGAGCATGTGCCCATTTGTGATGCGAGGCGGAACCCTGGCTGGAGTGGTCGTCGGAGGAAATTTCACCAGCCTGGGAGGGATAGAGGCACAAGGAGTTGCGATGTTTGATCCAACCAAGGCGAAGGTCAGCCCTCTTAAGGGACTTTCAGGACAAGTCTCGGTTCTTCTCTGCGACGAGGACACAAACACTGTCTACGTAGGAGGCGATTTCAAAGGTCTTAATTCATCAAACGCCATCGCTTGGGTAGGGACCGCAGGATGGACCGAATTGCCTTTTGCGGGGTTCAACGGGCCTGTCAGATCCATAGTGAAGCAACCAAATGGCAACATCATATTCGGCGGGTCCTTCTCTGGCATCGGAAACACTACTGCCACAATTGGGAACAAGACAGACCAGCAACAGATTATTAATATATCAAGCGCGAACATCACGGCCGGTTCATCAACTTCGACTGCAGGATTCGATGGCCCCAGCAACATAGTGTGCAAAACCAACGGCCAGGATGGAGCCGGTAATACTTGGTTGCTGCAGGACAATTCGCCCGGTTTCTGGAGAGCAGACATGAACTTTGGGTACCAGCCGAAGAAGCTAAGGATATGGAACACTCATCAAGACGGCCGAGGAACAAAGCGATTTCGATACACAGCGATGCCTATCAACGGCATTATGAACTTCACCTACATTGATCCAGCGACGGGTCAAACTGCCTATTGTGATGCACTATGCCCTCTATCAAGCGACCCATCTGTCAAGTTCCAGGATTTTACTTTTTTCAATACTGTTGGTATGAATGGCTTTCGGATCGATATATCGGACTGGTATGGCAGTGGAGGTGGGCTTGACGGAATCGAACTGTTCCAAGATGGTACATATAGAACCTTTCATTCCTGTCACAAACACAGGGTCTAACGTATAACAGACATTTATGCTTATGCCGTGGAGGCTCTCAATGAACCAGTCTGTGCGGTACCCATTCCATTTGCATCGAATGCTACCGCAACTGGGCCATGGTCAGTAACACCATCTGGTCAAAGTAGTTCCGAGTACTTGACTGCAGATTTGAGCGGATCCAATAATACAGCTCAACCCGTCTCTATCATTTTCAAGCCAGACATCAAGCAGTCGGGCAACTACTCGGTAATAATTTTCACTCCTGGATGCATACAAGACAATAGCTGTGATCGTCGAGGAATAGCCAATGTTACTGGAACATTTACTTCTGCCGCACTACCCTTCCAGATTCCAGTATACCAGACAAACAATTTCGACAAGTACGATCAGATTTACTATGGTCCTGTCGACGCCAACACTGATGCGTTCCGTCCCACAGTCACCATTGCTCCAAAAACCGATCAGCACGGCGAGATAAAGCTTGTTGCGCAATCCATTCGGTTTGATTTGACAAATTCGAGCGGTGGTTTGAATGGGCTCTACGAGTTCAATCCCAATCAAGCCTCAAGCAACAACGACTTTAGCAATTCGACCATTGATCAAGCAGGAATGAGTCTGAATCCAGGAGCTATGATTAACAGTGTCGCAGAATTGAACAGCGTCACCTATGTTGCTGGCAACGTCTCGGATAAAAACAATAATTTCCGAGGTATCTTTTCTGTCACCAACGGCAATGCAACCTCTTTACCGAACAGTGGATTGAACGCAGTGGTATCCGTCATGTATCCCTTTGAGGATTTGCTATTCATTGGCGGAAACTTCACGAACACCGCAAAGGATAGCGTCCCTGGCTTGAACAACGTCGCAATATTTTATACTTCCAATCAGTCATGGTCAGCGCTTGGTGCTGGCGTGAATGGGCGAGTCAACACCATTGTGCCCCTGGAGCTCAATGTGACCAGCAATCGGCCAGAGATGTGCATCACTATCAACGGTGACTTCGATGAGGTATTGGTCTCGAGCTCTGGGAGATCTTTCTCGGCCCAAGGCTTAGCTGTATGGGTCCCTTCTCGCCATAATTGGCTACAGAACCTTAACGCTCATTCCATGGCCATCTCTGGACAGCTTAGTGCGTCGACAAACATTACTGGGAGCACTCCAATCTTGGCGGGGAGTCTTTCCACGCAGGCTATGCAAATTCGTGATGCAGTCTCATTGACATCGAACCCGCTTCAGATCAACTCTTTCGGGGTGAACATTCAGCCCCAACAAGTCGGAAATTCTACAAAGCGCAAACGAGCTGTTAGTGGGCAGAACGTCACTGGCGTCGTTACTGGCTTATTCTACAACAACATGGGACAGAACATTACAATACTCGGCGGCCACTTCACAGCACAGGCTACGAACGGTTCGACAGTCAACAATCTTGCGTTTATCAATAGTACTGCGAATACTGTCACTGGTGTTGTGGGTAGCGGCCTCGACCCGAGTTCGGTCTTCCTGTCGCTCAACACCCATGATAATATCTTATACGCAGGCGGAACAATCTCAGGCCAAGTCAATGGCGCCAGCGTCAACGGTCTCATCCTTTATGATCTTGTGCAAGCCGATTATGCTTACCCACAACCACAGCCATTTGGAGGCGCTGATGTCGCTGTTAATGCCATTGCTGTCAGGCCTGGTTCATCTCAAGTCTACGCAGGCGGCAACTTCAATACAGCAGGATCAACTTCCTGCCCCAGCGTCTGCGTATTTGAGAATGGAATGTGGAGTCAGCCCGGAAGTGGACTGGCTGGTAGCGTTGCGGCCTTTACCTGGCAAGGGAGTGATAAATTGCTCGCTGGAGGGAATCTGACCGTCGGCAACAACGCCACGTCGCTAGCAACCTACGATGCTAAGGAGAAGGTATGGGCGGTCGTACCTGGCGTTGTCCCGGGGCCTGTAACAGCACTATCACCCGCAAACAACGATGCATCCCAATTCTGGGTTGCAGGCAAAAGCACGAACGGGTCCGCCTTCCTGATGAAGTACGATGGCTCGCAGTTCCAGGCTATCGGAGACACTCTCGGTAAAGATACCGTCATTCGTGGGCTGTCTGTCCTACAGTTGACGACACAACATGCAAGCAACCCTCTGGTCGACCAAAGCATGACTCTTCTCATCACGGGCCAGCTTGATATGCCTACTTTTGGCAATGTCTCTGCAGCACTCTTTAACGGCACCACATTCTCCCCCTTTATTCTTTCCACATCAGGTAATGATCCTGGGAGCTTGTCGCAGCTCTTCTCAGAAAAGGTGTTCAACTTCAAATCATCAGGTTAGTCGCGAATTACCCACTCAATCAATCCTGCTTATTAACATTTGTCAAGGTGGACACATGGCCGTTGGTTTGGTCGTTCTCATCGCTCTCGCATGCGCCTTAGGATCCATCTTCCTCCTCGTCGTTGCTGGCATCCTCACCGAGCGCTACAGGCGGAGGGCTGAAGGATACAGTCCCGCACCAACAAGCTATTTTGACAAGACCAGCAATATGGGTCGCATACCACCGGAACATTTGTTCGGCAATCTTGGACAAAATAGACGAGGAGATGCACCAATGCTTTGAGAGCAGCTGATGATACCCTTTGAAACAGCGTTTTATTATTTCAGCGACGGCGTTACCGGATACATTCATATTGCGCGATGTACAAAAAGGTTCTAGAGATCTAATTCGCATGAGCAGCTCCTTGATGTTGAACAGCAGCTTAGGGCGAGGCTAATCTTGCAGAGGGGGCACTACTATCAAGTTCATAATGTCTTTTATGTCATTGGGCGAGAGAAGATTGGTCGTAAGTATGGGCGGGGAACTACTCCATCCCTGATTGTAACCTACACGAGCGGGAAAGAGCAGCCGAATTTCCTATATCAGAACTTAAGATGTCTATCCTGAGGCTAGAGGGAGCCGGTTTTCTCGATCTGAGTTTACTCCAGATCTCTAGAAAGAGCAGGATTACTTGTATCAGCAGACAGTGTTTATGTCCTGTCTATCACCACTACCAAAAATCTCCTTGTATCATGCGAAAGATGGGGAAGAGTAAGTGGCTTAGGGTGGTGGATTACTGTATGTACTCGGGAGATTTCGATCTCTACCTACCACCTACCGCATTAACATAATCTACCAAAAAAGGCTCTCAAACTAACATGACGTGATTAATCACTTTACCTCATCTACATAATCCACCCCTATCCTCCCCTCCTAATCCATTCTCCTACACCCCCCCCCTCCCCCTCGGTCACAAACCCTCTTCCTGAAGCGTTGTCTTTACCTACCCACCTACCCACCTAAAACTTCTATAAAATCCGCAATGAATCTTTCAGATTCACTCTAGATACCACTAGAGGGAAGTTCGTGTATAATTGCTTGCGAGAGCTAATCAGCGTGTTGGGGTTTGAACTCGAGGGGGTTGGTTGAGGGTTTTAGGTGTGATGCAGGGAACGCGGAGGAGGAGAGGGATTGGGGGTGGAGGAAGGGGATGTGGAAGAGAAAAGGGAGAAGAAAAAAAATCTCGTGAGGTGGGGATCTGGAGATTCAATCCAGTCGGGAGAAAATGATCGGGCCTTGTTGGCTATACATGCATCATTCGCTCATTCTCTTCAACAAAAAAAAAACCCTCTAGGAAATTGAGAAATCAGGACGCCTTGTTTGGAATCGCTACATATCCAGGGTTAGGTTTGGATGTGTGGGGAGGCGGGGGTTGGCTGGCTGGCTGGCTGGCTGGAGCTGTAGGTCTTTGATATTTAATTGAGTAGATGAGTATTTCGATTGACTCTCAGGAGCGAGGAATAGTATAGTAGATCGACGGGGTTCCTCATTCGATGCTTGAAATTCCACTCCTTTTTAGCGGTTTTGGTCGGCGCGGGAAGCGGGATACTACTCTATGGTGAGGTGATGGGGAGGGTTGCTATAAAAAAAACAATTCCTCCAGTAGAATACATGGAAATATGCGCGTTTCCCACTTTGCGTTTCTTCTTGATACAGTTGTACTAGTGAACTTCCAACTCTCTCTCTCTTCCGCAAAAGCATGAGGCCAATTCTGGAAAAAAGGATTAGAATAGCTGGATATTCCTCCCTGCCGCTTTTCTACTGGGATATTTGGGGGACCCCCCCCTTTTACGCCGCGCCCCCGGAAAATTGGCTTTTGATTTTCGTTCTCGTGGGGGGGGAGGGGTTGAGGGATTGGTGGTGGGGGTGGGAGGAAGGGGGAAGGGGGAAGCGGAAGGGGAAGCGGAAGGTTGTGCGGGGAGTGTAATTAGATTGCTTGGTGGAGTGAGTTTGTAGAGTTTTTTTAAACGGCATAACGGAACACGGAAAGGATCTACTCTAGCAACTACTCTAGTAAACCCCCCCCCCCTAACCTCAACCACCCTCTCCACCCTCTCCATCCCCTCCACCCCCTCCACCCTCTCCATCCCCCCCATGCGCCCCCCACCCTCCACCCTCCACCCCTCCCCCCACATCAACCTCCCAAGTCCCAAGTCCCAAAAAACACCACCCCTCCCCCCCTCCCCCCTACATCAACCTCCCAAGTCCCAAGTTCCAAAAACACCACCCCTCCCCCCCTTCCCCCACTCCAACCACCCCACCACCACCACCACCACCACCCCAACCCTCTCTCTCTCTCTCTCTCTTTCTCTCCACAAACCCTTCAAACCCTTCAAACCCTTCAAACCCCATGGTACCCGAACCCATCCCCACCGCCCCGGAAAAAGCTTGGAAACCACACACACACACACAAAAAACACACGCAACGGCGTTTCGCGGACTCGACCCGGATTGATAATGTGCACACACACACCATTATATTATATCATAACAAACTACTCCTAACAATACTCCTACTGTACACCCCAGGCGTGACCAGCCCCCCCATGTATTACCCATCCCGACCCTAGGAATTTTCAACGAGGCACAGACCATCACCACCACCACCACCACCCGAGAAAAGCTATTCCGTACTGTGTTTGAGGATTTCTCAAAATGACGAAAAGAGCGACGCGCAAAATGCCGGGGATTTCGTGCTTGTGCGAGGCGGGTGACAGAATTCTCCCGCCCCCCTCTGAACACCTTGAAAATACTATAACTTTTGGAATTTTTGATCCATTCACAACAAATCGAATTTGCTTAAAATTTAAGAGGCTTGTATAATAGCTTCATTGCTACAGCCTGATCTTTTTTTTTAACTCAACTGATGTGATATTGCGTTTGCTGTATTTTGGTTTAGTGAACGACTCTGAAATTTGAGATATTCGCTTATTTAGGGGGGCGGGAGAATTCTGTCATCCGCCTCGTACAGCAGGACGGGCTCTGATGGATGGCGCCATAGGTAAGGGTGCCAACTCCGATGATTGATTACCTTAAATCCCAACTGTTGGAAGAACGCCAATCGCACGCGAACTCGACGGGGAACGGGGGGTTCACCGTCCGTGTACGCCCGCACCAGGGGCAAACGGCCGTGGGTCCAGGATCACTCTGCCGTACTCAGGTTGCGCAATGACATTTTTGAAAGATTGTCAATTGAATTGTGTTCTCGAAAAAGTAAGAACCCCTGAATCAGGAGCTGTAGTGGAGTCCACCCGGCCTCCAAGGCTCCACTGGATATCACATCGACAAGGGGCCCTCCCATGATTTCCCCTCCGTGCCATCCTCCCAAATGCAACCTCGCCATGCCTTGCCCTGTCCGTCCCACAAAAAGCCCCTGTCCAAAAATGCCGGCTAAATCGCTATGAGGTATTGAAAAATGGTGAAGCCATTAATAATGAAACTTTTTTAAATCTTCGAAAAGCCCGAGTTGCTCCTTATCGGACTTTTCAACGGCTTTGCGTGCGTCGCAGACGCATCCCACTCTCTGCCTTGCGGTCTGACTAGGCTCGACTGCCGCGAAGGTAACCCATCGATTCTCCCAATACTTGGGGCTCTGCCGCTGTTCGAGTACCGCCTCCCAGCACTGGGCGGTCTAGGCGCGGAGAAGCTTAGGTTTGGGGTGGCGTAGGCCTTTTCGTTAGGGTAAAGTTCTTTTCGGCTCGACGGTGACATCTCCATGATGGTATCAGTTTCACCGTAGGACGAGACGCTGGTGATACGCGAATCAGGGCCTTTTGGTGTATATGTGGGTCGTGGCGTAACCATTTCGAAATCATGAGGAGCGGCGGACAATCGCCGCGCGTCGACTGAGACAAAGTCGTTTGATCGCTTCAAACCACTCCGGATTAGTCCGATCCAGCCATAGACCATGGAAATTCGTCCCAGGAAGAGCAACGTCCAAATACCATTCAGCTTGTGAATGTTAGCCGAGATCTTTGTAAAATTCCATTTGAGCATCTAAACATACCGAGAGTAGTATTAAGACAGCTATGATCGTTGCTTCCTTGGTCACCAGGAAGGCAGCTTTATCCAGGCAAACCGAACGATTTGCAGGATTCAGGACCAGGCAAAGGAGCCATGGTTCAGCTTTCCCAAGGTTCTCGATTGCTGCGTGTTCCGTGTTGTCCGACTGGACAAACACAACCGCCAGGAAGACGACATTCGCAATTATGATGATCACTATCATAATGCCACGCCATTGCAACGCCAGGACTTTTCTGACCCTTCCGTAAACCACCTTCGCTGGCACTTTCTTTATGCTCCCATTGTACGACGGTAATCCAGAGCTGTTATTTGACGTCGAGTCGCTGTTGAAGAGTGATCTGATGTACACTCGTATGCAGTAGCCAAAGGTAGCAAACTGTAAAATGGTCGAAACAGCGGCAAAGCCCAGTAGAGGTCCCCAATAATCCTGTAAGGCTCTGTCGTGGTTGATATGACATGTATCCCCAAATCGATATGAGACACCTGTAGTAGCAAGCGTGGCAGCTACGAATACAACAGGAATGCCCCATCCTGCAAGGAGCGAACACCAGAAGAATTTCCGGCCGAGCACAACTTGCCAGCAGATCTGCAGGTGTAGCGACAGCGATCGGAGGAATCCCCACAAAATCGCAGCGAATCCTCCAACCACCAAGCAGGCTCCGGAAAACGCGCACGTCAGGTCTGAATACATATCATTAGGTGTAATGGCATCGTGGCACTGCTGTGGCTGGGCTCCGAGAGGAATTATGAAACCAAGCTGTGAAGCAGTTAGCTCGGTCCCAATTTCAACCTGATTTCCACTATTTACCTGTAATAAGCTCACAGCTATCACCAGCCCCACAGTGAGGTAATGTCGACTGGTCTTCTCGACTGGGAGTACCACAAACGACAGGAGTAGCGATAACGAGCAAACCATGCCGGCGACATTTAGCCAATTCGAAACCTTCGGTAGAGTAGCAAAGTCTGAGAAGCAATTTGAGCCCCATACTCTTGATCTTAGATGAATGAAGGCACTCACCATCTGAATACACCCAATCGGTCATGGGACATGGTAAACAACAATCGACGGTGCCCTGAATTGTGGGAACAGGAGCGCAGAATCGACCGGGGAGGTCTGTCTCAAGTCAGTGTAAGCTCAAAGACGTATTGGATCATCTTTTATAGCCCTTACATCCATCTCTGCTCGGAAAATTGGATAATTGCAAGAACGGTGCTTCGCACGCTCCCCGCAACATTGTTATGTTTGCCATCGCCGTCGAGGCAAGAAGGATACTGCTCTTGCTAGGAACGATATACCTCTCCTCCAGACGACCCTAGCTCTTATGGGTCAGCCCGCTCGCATGGGACTGTGCCACCAGTCAGGCACACGAATATGTTGGAGATCGCGTGCAGGCGTGATTTGGTCGATCGCGGTGTTGTGCAGGACTATCAACGTACTTTGACGGTGTAAAACCAAACAAAGAGGATCCTCCCTGAAAGATTACATAGAGTAAATGTCAGAAGAAGCCGTGGGGAAATCATGCAACAGAGTCGAAAGGAAAGAGAGGTGTTATCGATAGCTGATACCCGCAATTCATGCGATATTCAGCAGGTACCGCCTGTCGTAGGCACAATGCTAGTGAGGTCGGGGCGGAGGCGTCTTGTTCACATCTGGTATCGATAGACCACAAGGACGACGAGTTGAGAAGCTCAGACTGGGGTAGCAGTAACTTCTGAACTGGGACTTCGGCCGTCCCCATAGAGGAGAAAGATATGGTTGGGTGCTCCGAAAAGGCCGAAGGGCTCCGCAATCTCCATAGGCTGAATTCCAGCCATGGGCGAGCCATGGGAGAGAGACCGACGGCGTTATGCGCTGGGCTAAACGGGCTTTCCACGCGAGACCGCGGGGGCGACTACACGACCGGGGGTGGGGGGTGGGTTTGTGGTTCAGTGAGCAGCATAAGGGAAGGAAGAACAGCGTCACTGATTCGAGTGATCACGATGTTCAGAGTAACGGTGGGATATGATTTGTGTCGGGTGTGAAAGGATTAGCTGGGATCAGGGCGGAGTACAATGCAAGATGAGAGATAGCGCGTATTGCCCCTCGGCACTTTCCCATATGAGGCATACCATGGAACCCCCAGGATTGGGGCCTATCACAGCCCATTGTCGCAATTTTGTCGTCACTCGCCCTAAAAGAGACCTAAAAAGCTAGGGAGGAGAGACCCTCGGCTTTGGGGGATGCAGGGCTGAGGCACACCCGCAGCTTTCAGTTGACCCGGGGTAACAGACGTGCATGAAAGCTGCATGAGCGTGCCGGTGGGAACGCACCTCACCAATACCATGCCACTTAACTACAGTAACAGTGATGCTCGTACGATCCTTCGCTAACAATGCAAACGTTCAGCCCTGACGCCGTGCAGAAGGATTCTGACATTTGCTCACCCTACAGGCTGCAGTCTCGCATCCCGAGGAGTACTGACTACTGAGAGATTAAGTAGGTATGACTGGTCTGGGCTGGGCCCTCCACAGCACTACATCCCTCCTCTCCAGACTCCACAAGCCCACAGTTCCACAGGAGGGCATGAACTCTAACCAAGTATGGATATTTCCTGACTTCTAATTTGCCTTGATGAGCTAACCACGACCTCTTGTGGAGAGAGGACTGTGGTAGTGCCATCCGCAATTGGCAGGTAAACACCACCACGCCCGTACATTCGTACTCTTTCTTGCTGATCAAATTGCTGAAGTGTCAAGATATTCCAACAGACAAATCACGTTACGAATCACGGGCGCGCCTATAATCCAACGCTCTTATGCAAGCTGATCTATCTCGGGTTCTCTGTTTTGTGTTTTTGACTGGCTCGAATGGCCGTACAAGCGTCAGCGGCAGTAGGAGATGTCTGTCCGGGCCCACCGAGGGTGTTACCAATCAATAGCCTGGAATCCGCTGACCCTAACCAGCATACCTTTCACATTTCTTTCGTAATGAAATGAATTTCGAATGAAATAGCTAGGGAAATAATTGTGTGGGCCAATCCAAATTCTCCGATTCAAGGATCCTCACTGTCCTCACAGTCACAACGAAGCCTTCCAATCTCCACTCTCATCTCAGAAATAAGAGTCACTGATTATTATTACCAAAGATTCGACATCCGTCTGCTGATTGAATTACAGCGTACCAGGGACAACCTGTACTCGTCAAGCCTTGATCGTGGTGATGCCCATAAGAAGTAAGATAATAAGTTTAGGCGCTCGATATTCTGTAGCTATCACAAGCGGTCTCCGGAGTGCGGAATTACCGGTTGTGCTTTAAACACTTTTGAGAAGTACAGGTGATGCAACAAGAGCATTATTGAACAAACCCAAGATGTTCAAGAATGAGTTCAGGTTTTGCCAATGCCTCGGATGCCTCAGGATCTCGATCTATGGCATTGATTTGCCTCCTGTGAGGGGTACCGTCGGTGTACCATCGGCGTATCATCGGTGTACTTGAAGAGCGTCATAGTCGTGATATCCCACGCTTTTCGGAGACACTCGTTTCTGATATAGTACATTGCTTCAAGAGCCTCGGTAGAGTTTTCGGTTTTTTGAACATCGCAGTTCGTATGTGTCGATATGTATGTATGGTGCATTATTATGCCCAAGGTAATTTATGCGTACCAGTCGTTCGCACGCGAGACATTTAGGTAATTCATCTGTACTGATCAAGATCCGTCAGTATACTATATATCAACGTGTCAACTAAGAGTAGATGCATGAAAAGTGCAAGCACTGAGTCAGAAGTCCGTTTAGATCAACGAGGCCTTTGCAAGCCTCTAAATCAAGAGGTACCAGAAATAATGTATGAATGAGATTATCATCAGATAATGCTTGGCGGGTGAAGAGAGTGGGGAAGGACGGAGGAGACACACCTTGCGGAGGAACAATTGCTGCTGGTCCGCGGTTGTGTTAGGCCTCGGTGGTGGTTTGGATTCATAGCTTCTATAGCTAATTTGCAAGTCAGCATTATTTTTTCCACCTACGGTCCTGTTCCATGTCAACTGTGTGGCCAAGTTGGGCTTGTGTCGAAAATTCATTGAAAAGATATTTAGATTTCGAAAATCTTGAGCCTCGCTTAACTAGCTTCAAGCTAAGCCTTGCGCACATCCAGACGTCCACCGAAATCGACTTCAAGCTTCGTCTATCAACAGCATACCTCTCAATCATGGGTCGTCTTCACAGCAACGGTAAAGGAATATCAGCCAGTGCGATCCCGTACTCCCGCACTCCTCCAGCATGGCTCAAGACCACGCCCGAACAGGTGGTGGACCAAATTTGTAAACTTGCGAAGAAGGGCGCAACACCCTCCCAAATTGGTGTTGTCCTGAGAGACTCGCACGGTATCGCGCAGGTCAAGGTTGTCACTGGTGAGATGGATCGGCGTTGTGCAACTAGAGGCCAAGAGACAGAGCTGACATAAATTGCAGGTAACAAGATTCTGCGTATCCTCAAGTCCAACGGTACGGTGCACCCAGCATGAAAAGGATGGCACGGTCTCAAGACCTCATCCATATACGCGCTTCGCCGTATCACTGCCTCTGCTTGGTCTTTGACTGACGGAGTGATTTCTACATGATAGGCCTTGCACCAGAAATACCCGAGGACCTCTACATGTTGATCAAGAAGGTAATGCTGGCTTTCCTCTTTTCACTCGCCTTCCCCATGGCCCACCCAATGGATGGCATTTGTAGCTCACACCTCTTAGGCTGTCGCTGTGCGCAAGCACCTCGAGCGTAACCGCAAGGACAAGGACTCCAAGTTCCGCCTCATTCTTATCGAATCCCGAATCCACCGTCTGTCGCGTTACTACAAGACTGTCGGCGTGCTACCTCCAACTTGGAGATACGAGAGTGCGACCGCTAGCACATTGGTGGCATAAGCTTGTGGAAATAGCAAGGGAATGTGGGGATATCGAACGGTGCTAGGGTTCATGAGCGGCATGTTTAGGACACTTCTCGACACCAAGCAAAACATCAACCCACTCCCATCATATTTACCTTGTGCGATTTGGATGTTTTAAATGATATATGGTATTTGACGGGTATCTTGAAGATCAGCATCCCGCAAAAACGCCTCGCTATGCAATATAAGCACCTTCCAGCCTACAACCCCTCCAACTCCTTACTCCTCTGCAGCAAATACTCTCCCAACACCCTCAAAGGATCTTCCGGTCTATCACGCATCACATTTAGTATGCATTCGTCACAGCTACCACTCCCCCATAGCCCCTACTTACTGCTCAGCCGCCAACCTCTTCATCCCCTGGAGTAAAACCCCCGTAACCCTCTCATTCAAATAGCGCCGCGCCGGCGCTCCGTGGGACGACGCTTTCACCGGCATCGGCGGCGCAACCTCGACATTGCCATTGACATTCCTGTTCGGCGTCGCGGTCCGCTGCGGCGCGGGCGTGGACATTGTAGAGGCTGCTTGGGGGGCGGGTGACGGCTTGGACGAAAGGATTCCATATTAGCTGGCAAGTATATATAATATGGACAGCAGTATATCCAGGCGACAAAACGAACATACAGCAGCTTCTCCCATTTCGGTATCGATCGGGTAAGTTGTTGGAGCTAGTGGCAACGGCGCAATTGGAGGGGGTGCTGGTTGCTGCTCTTCTTGTGGTTGTTGCGGCTGTGCTGGTGGAGCTGGTGGTGAGGGGTTTGGGTGCGCGACAGCTGGGAGGCTGGTGGTGGGTGCTTCTTCTTCGGCCATTTTTTTTGGTGGGGGGGGGGGAAGTATTCACTTCGATTGAAGGGGATTGGGGGGCTGGTGTGTTGGATACGGTACTTGGGAGGCTAGCGTGTTGTGGGGATTGTGGGGGGAATTTATATTCTAAACTCCAAGAAAAGTTTGATTCAGAATTCTCAGAAACAAAAACATGATAAACATTATTATATTTCGTCCTCATTGCATTTCTTATACTGTCTAAATATTATGCAAAGCTTTCTGCATGTTCTATATTGTTGAACATGCAAAACGATGTAGTAACAGTCATGATAACAGTGTGCGATGAAAATTTTCTGTCGTAAGGCTGAATTTCCATTGTAAGGCTGAAACATAACATGCTTGGTATCAGTCACGTGATGTTAGACATTTAACAGATCGTGCATGGATATAAGCTTGCTAAAAGAAGTTCATGATTTTCACGGGTGTTATCATGTTTTCATCTCTCAGAATTCTGGATCAAACTTTTCTTGAGCTCTCGGTACTTTAATGTCAAGTTACTAACAAAGATGACTTTGACTGTTTAATCCACAAGAAAGCAAGTAGAAATTCTCCTCACGTATACGTGATTTCCCGCATTCTTCCCACCGAAAGATCTGCTGGTAAGAATCCTCCAGGAGTCTTTGCAATGTCGGTCATACTCACACCATTCATACGATCTACCACTATGATGTGTATTTCTTCACCATCACCAACCCATCAGAATGCAAAAACCTACAGAACGTGTGGCCATGAATGTCTGTTCCCCTCTTTTTTTAGACTGAATTGGATTGCCGGATCTTCTTCCATCTGCTCTAAGAGCGTATAGATGTTTGTTGGGTCCCTCGGTCAAAAAGGCTTGAACGTGTACTTTCGACCCGTGGCTCAAAAGTACTTCCGACTTCCATATCCGGAACAGTACATACCCGATGATGGTTCGTCATGATTAATATCATCCAGTGTTCCATTCAGCGCTTCATCCAGTGTTCCATCTAGTTCTGCATCCAGTGCTCCATCCAGTGTCCTACCCACTGCTCCATTCAGTGCTTGATCCAGTGTTCCATTCGATGCTCAATAGATAAATGAGCAGACAGATGAGTGTGAAGGGTGCTGAGTAAAATGCTGAGTATGTAGAATGGCGAGTAGACAGGTGAGTAAGTGGGTGGGTAGGTAGGTGAGTATGTAGGGTGCTGAGTAGGTAGGTGAGGAGCAGAAGTTGACTAGATAATTTCGTTGTTCGATCATGGGTTCGCGGGACGGGAAGTCTCTATAAAGTCAATGCAAGCATCGAGTCGGATACCAAAGTACCTTTTTCTCTCCTCTTCAAATGCTAATAAATGACACCTTCAAAAGCAGTCCATACAACTTTCTCATAATTACTGCAATCTCAACCTTTCTTGGTGGCTATTAGACTTCTTTGATAATGGCTGAGGAGAGCAACATGTTGATTCGCATGGCAGCAATGAAATTGACGAAGAGGATCTATTGAGACATTGTAATTATGCTTACGCCCTTTTGATATTTACTAGCTTCGTGCATGTTAGGCTTTGAAACTCGAGTCTCAAGACGAGCATATGGTAGTGTAACAAAAACTTCAACCTCGTTCTATTCACGCTCTCTGTTCTCAATGAACAAGTTAAGCAACAGATCAAAAGAATAATAATCACTCGATCTAGCCTGTCTAGAAAGAGAATAATCCAAAGTAACATGTAAGTTAGAAGGTTGAAACAAAATAGCTTGAAGACAGTTAATGTTTAGTAGACAAACTTGAAAGATTCAGAAGAAGAAAAATTCGCCTTCATTAAGAATCGAACTTAGAAGCTCGTCATTTTTGAACCTCGTGCTCTAGGCTGCCTCTAATCCCCATCATTAATGTCGAGATTAGTTTTGCGCGATCATGATCTCTGCCCTGGCCAAAAGATTGACAATTGTCAAAGGGGAACTGTATTAGAGCAAACTTCATGGATGCTAACTGAACTTCTTGGTGTTTTCGTTTGCATCTCGAAGGGTATCAGATCGAAATACTGCTTCGGCATACCTCCACAGCTTTTCTTTCCCACAATGCTACTCGACAAATCAATATTGCTCGTCGCGTGCACTTGTTGAATCTTCCGCCATCATTTTCCTTCAACAGTCCTCATATGTCAGCTCATTCTCGGTTGATTTAGACGCTTCCTGTACTCAATACCGCTCTACCATACTCTCTACACCCGAGCTTGTCTCTTTTCTACATTCAATCGCTTGCCAAAATAACCAACCGCAATCCTCCTCCCCCCCTGATTCTGATCCGTAATCGAAAGCTCCGCGGCGAAAAACTTGAACCTCCATATTACTTCCGCTATCCCTTTACTTATCTTCGACAGATCCCTAATAGACAGGAAAATATCCCGCCCAGGTCTTACGTCCTGGATCAACATCTCGACATCATCAGTTATGACGCGGAGTTCCTTTTCTCTGAAGGGTCGGTTGAACAGCGCCAAGTCTATGAGCCCATCGAGCCCATCGGCGAGGACCGCACAGAGTTCTGCCGGGGGCGCGTAGTTGCGGACCGATCTGTCTATTTGGAAGGTCAGGGTGGTACCCTTAATAGGCCAGGTGATCGAGCTGAAGAGAGGGACGGTGATTATGTTAGTGAGGAGGTCTTGCCTATTTGGATGATCATTGAGAAGGAGGGAGAATACTTCAAAGTGCTATTTGCGGATGCTTGGGTGAGATTTGACTGGACTGATAGGATTGAAGAGTCGATCATGTCGGAAGTGGGAAGAAGTAGGTCATTGTTTAAGGCGCCGGGGTTGATTTTCTCTGTGGTTGGTGGTGTGGCAAGAGCAAATGTTCTTGAAGCCAGGAAGAGGGACCAAAGAAGTATGGATATTATCTGCTCCATGCTGACGGAATATTGAGAAAATAATGATGGGAAGTGAGAGGCAAAAGAGTCTGTACTTACCTGGCCGCGGCTTTGAGGTATAGAGCAGCTTGCGCATGCGACTTGCGATGGTCAAGAAGCGCATGTTGTGGTGAACTTTTACCCGATGCGAGCAGAGTTCGAATTGACAGGGAAGACCATGGACATTAGTACGCATGGGCCCATTTAAAGGTGAGTATATCTGTTGGATATCAAAGCTGTTGAAGGTATTTTTACTGGGGCTAACACCACTCTCTGACCACGTTTAGATGCTTCTTATTTCATGCTGACTGATTCTACCACTTCAAATAACTGTACCATGTTGTAAACAACACTCAAATATCCTACACGTCCGTTCACACTTTGTGACCGTTCATCAGCACGTTTCGGGTGCAAGACATACCAAATCCGTGTGAAAAATCCCAACGCCCTTTCCATGGTCATCGATGCCATTCTCTGCCAAATTCGGCTCCCGCCATTCAGGGATGATGGAGAAGAAAACTTGTGCTACTCTGGCCGCGTTGGTTCAGCGGTGCGGATTCTTCTTGAATCTTGAGTATTCCGATATCCACTTAGTTTGCCCATCAGGCCCCCCTCATTACAGAACATGCAGACCATGTTCGTTGTCCGGAACTGGAGCGAACGTTCCTTTCGAGAGGTATAGAGCTGCTACAGTCATCTCGTTGCTGGCGACTAGGCTACTATACGCATGGCCTGACCATTCCATTTTTGGCTGACATCTTGAGATACGAATTGACGAATCGAGGCCTGAAATGCTCAATTAAAGGTTATAGGTCGCGCTTTATAATAGGCGGTTCCGGAAACCTGGCCAAAGGAAGTACCATCACACTATCGAGATAACCTTTCTGAAGATCTTGTGGAGCGGCGAATGTTCCCAGGCCTAATTCGTTATGATGCCCGAATTTCATGTAGGGTCTTCTTCCACCTCTAGGGTATCTTCGTACTGGGCCTGCTGTCAGCTTTGGTCTCAGTGTCTATATGGATATAAGCCACTTACGTCCCACGGGTCTAAAGCTTCGACAACGTCCAGCTGCAACACCGCAGCTAACACATTTTGGCACAGTAGCCTGTCGCCTGGAGACCACGTGAGCGAACAGGATGTCTTGGGAGCCTGTCATGTGGCCCAGCGTCAGGGCCCAAGCCACTTGCAATACTTTTGGTGTAGTGACATTCTGGTTGTTACAGAATCTGCGAATCTCATCTTCTGCGATTTGCGGCACATCGGCTCTCTCGGGATATGATAAACTGGCCTCGCTGGCTCAAAGGTACGTTGAACCAGAGATAATACCACTGGGCTATCTAACAGGTAAGCTTTTCAGTAATTAACAATTTGTTGCTTGAGCACTAAAGTGATATAATCGCTAAACAATAGAGCAGATGGCAAGACGATTCCGTGGGATGCTTGCTTCATGTTCGTCACTAAATTGAACAAACAGGTAGTGTTGATAACGACGTGATTAGCATCAACTCGCCCGAAGACAACTCCGGTTGACGTTTTGCAGATAGAAATTTTGTCGAGCTGGCTTTGGCCTCTCGTCTCCTCAGCTTTCCACTTGAGGCACACTCACAGTAAAGGCATTCCACGGGCAAATGTTTGAGTACCACTTGGCTAAACGATTCATGCGAGCCGAGACCCTCGATACCACCCTGGAGTCTGTACAGTCTCGGAGCTCTTGATCAACTGCACAACATGTCCTGCTGTGTTTGGAAGCAAAGAACCACTGTCTCGACATCATCAATGCCCCTTGTGCCCAGGCTCGGCAGAATACACTGTTCCAGCTGTCTAAGGCTTTCATAACCCAGCGGCACTAACGGAATATCGCTCAGTGTCGGTTCTGTGGCCATGCCTTGAAGCCTCACAGTAGCGTCTCTCAACGTCTGCTCGCAGCAAGATACCACGTCTTGATCTTGTCTAGATGGCGCATCTGCTTGCTGTAAGTGGAATGCACTGATAATGCTCCCTCCGAAACAAGCGCAGGGACATCGAGAAGCGCTAGTCGAGCGTCGCGATCCAGCTGAGCGATAGTGTTGCTTCGCAGTAGGCCAGGCACCGCCACGTCAAATCTTTCTCCACGACATCAAGCGACGATTTTGCATCGCCGTAGTAGAGATTCCACCAAGCTTGATGAAGCTGCTGTTTACGATTCACTTGTTGTTGGGGGTCCAAAGCAAAGATAGCTCTCAACTAATTCTCTCTTGGACGTATCGTCGATTCGTCTGAATATGGCCTAGGAACTCTTCAATACACATTCGCAACTCAACGATACTGCACTTCGGTAACATTCTCAATGCACCGCGCAATCCCTGCCCTATCGACCTTGTCCGAGCCTCCCAGCGTGGAACGCCTCAAGCACAACCCACACGGTCGGCGTCATATAAGCAAGGCGGGGGGGGGTCTTATTTTACCTTGCCCGAGTTTGTGAGAACACCTGAGTGCAACGCGGAGACTGATGGTCCCTTTTATTTTTGGGATCAAGCGGGTGACCTCTTTCTCGCGATTTGCGATGTGTGCGTTTATTGCAGCGCCCCGTGAGCCACTGCAACAGGCTGTCCTTTGACACTTGCCGTGTTTGGGCCGCAGGACGATGGCGCGAGGAATCTCTGGATCAGCTCACAATTTCATTATCGACGTCTCTTGGCTCGATGCGTTCGCCGCAAGGCTTCACCTGCGAGTCCGCGTGCCGGACATTGTCTATCTTGGTATACGAGGACATGAGGGTAGATAGGCATATAGATATATTTGACTGAACTATGTAGTAGGTAGAGCATACGGATGAAGGATGAAGGAAAGAAGTGGGCGAAGGGTAAATACCCATTAACTAGCGCCGGATCAATGCGGAGATTACTAACCACAGGGGTAACAGTACTGTTCCCTGTTTCCAACAGTCTAGGCGGCCGTCTGCCCATGAGGTTTTCTGTCTTGTAGGCTCGGCCATGCTGAGAAGAAGTTTAGATTAGAGTTCTGATACTGCTCCAGGCTTAGCTCTGGATATGAGGGACATTGAGGTGATCAGAGCGTTCTTTCGATCTCTTCTACTCTCAACAATAACACGCAATGAACACATCACCAGAAATGCAAGCTAGGTACTATGACAGTTACAGCTCCCATTGTAAACAACCGATAAACATTTTGCTGGTTACCATCGTGAATGCTAGAAACCACGTCCCTTCGAGACTGAGACCACCATAAAAGCGATTGTTGCAACCGCAAGGAGATCAACCTACAGCGCCCTCGCCGCCAAAACCAGGCCCGTGATACAACTCGCATTACAAGACCACCAAACCACCGACCGCACGATACTCAACTCCTCCGACTCGATCAGAATATACGCTGCGCCGTACGCCAGCCGCGAGAGCGTATACCAGACACAGATGCCATTAACCGTAGCACTGCTAACACCCGCAACCGTGGCAAAAAGCACTAAAACCGCCCAATTTTTTTCGTGGTCAGTCAGGAGGTAGATAACCCGAACCCCAATTTCCGCCAAAACGCAAAGCACAAAAGAGAAACTCACCCGCAGCGACAAAAAACGTGAACCCCTCGACGGAGTTCTGATGCGCCCCCTCCATGCGCTGGATCTGCGCTAAGCGCCGCCGGCTCAGCTTCCCCGCCGAAACCGCCGCGTCGCCGTACTTGGAGAGGTCTTCCCGCGGCGAGGCGTTGTGGTCGAGCCCGACGGCCCTTTTGGAGAAGCGCGTGCTTAGCGCGCAGTAGGCGTAGAGCCAGTTTGCGATTAGGAAGGCGGGGGCGTAGTTGGCGGGTTGTTGGCCACTGGCGGCGGCGTGGAGGCCGAGGAAGGTGAGGAGGGAAGATTGCATGGTTCGGATTCGGATTCGGATTCGGATTGTTGTGTTTGTTTGTTTTGTTTGTTGGTAAAAGATGAGGGCAAGTGTATCGCGATGACCGGGCCAGTCGTTGTCTGCAACGTGTGAATTCCAGCTTAGGGCATAAAACGAAAGAAAAAATCAACTCGTCAGTCTACGAACCGAAGAGCCACGCCCTGCAGAAATAAATTCCTAGTCTCAGAAAGTGTCTACGATACCCAGGGAAGTTCGCGAGAGCAGTAAAAAGGAAATATCGATAGAGAAGACAAGCGCAACCCTCTCGAGGACAGGCCAAGTAAAACTTATACTTGAGGCAGGACCCCCGGGACGCAATGATTTATAATTCGGAGCGCGGAGATAAGGGGTGCCCAAATCACCGGGAACCTTGTTGAAGCAATAGGAGCTGCAGTAGGAGCAGGAGGAGTAGTCGTCCAATTAGGAACGTAAGGTAAGGTACTCGTAGCTATTGCAGTGCCATTACACTGCCCGCTAGCCTAGTTGGGGCTAGCGCCAATTGCGGCACAAAACGTAGATACAAGTAGCTTCCTAGTTCCTACTGTAGAAGACACACCTTAGACAATTATCAGATCTACAAGCCTACGTACAGATCTTTTGACTAGATGGAGGCATTGGCAGGATTATGGACGACTGGACATGGGGTACGGAGTGTTGTCATGTCTATAGCATGATTGTGACGTTAGGCGCTCCTATTGGGAAGCAGCAGCTGTGCAGATTGTGCCCAAAGCGTGTTGGAATACGAGGTCATATGGGGGCATATTGATATATTGGTTGTTGTTGTTAGGAGGCTATCTAGGAGGTGGAACTTCACGTGGAAGGTGAAAACTCTACTAGCGGGCCCCAGCCCTACCAGCCCTATTGAGGCGGAGGTTACCAACTCCCCTATTTCCAACAAAGCGAATGTCACATAAATGTAATCTAACATTTTGCCGCTTGTAACCTCTACCTTACTTGTTGTTGAGTCCGAGGCGACCTGCTGTTGAATAGTACATTAGAAAATTACTGATAAACATACACGTTTAAAACAACTCCTTATGCGGTTAGGAAATAAACCTGTTTTAAACGTTTTCAAACCCTATTCGGACCTCCCCCTTGTTGAACGTAGCTAGCTCCTAAGAGGATCTGGTATCTAAGGTAATCTACTTTCCTGTCGAGGCTCCTGGAGACAATGTAGACAAGAGCCTATTGCTTATAGCCAAGAGCACCGCACTGAAGAGACTGAATGGAAGATAGTAGCCCAGCTTTCCAACTGTCCAATCGTCAGCAATTCCCACTATTCCTGGAGGGCAATTGTTCTTACCCAGTATTCCGGAGCCAATAGCAAAGGAAAGCTGACTCAGGATACTCGGAAGGAGATAAACACCACTGAGCGTCGGAGACACGCCCTTGGCCCCCTGGAAGTAGATCGGTAGATAATATGATGTTGTGAACAGCTGGCTCATCAAGAAACCATACACCAAGCAACTCGACCACAAAGGCCTCTTGCGGATCATCGAGAAGGGAATCATAGCCGCATCGCCCTTACAGTAATCCCACGCTAGAAAAACGACAAATGTGGCGCCTGCACCGCAAAAGAGCCCGATGACGGTCGTACTGTCCCAGGCGAACTGATTGCCACCATACTAGAGAGCGAGTAGCAATTGGATGGCAGCCGGTGCAAAGATTGCGAAGCCAATAAGATCGAGCTCTGTCGGGAGCGTGCGGAGAACCGCGATGGCTTTGGGCTTGTGCATCTGCTCAGGGACTTTGACCAAAAAGAGCATCGCCGCAACGAAGCCACCGATGGGGAGGTTAATATAGAAGCCTCGTATTAGGTCGAATTAGATCAGGTAGGCAAGCATGGAATAGGACAGTGACCTACACCACTGCCATGTCGTGTATTGTGCCAGTGCTCCTCCAATCAAGGTTCCGATGACGAGACCAAGTTGCGCAACTAGTCCACTGGTGAGGTGAAAATTATCGGCATGATGTAAGGACTTGGATCTTACCACCCATAACAAATCCAATCAGAGCTGACGCACTCTTTAGTTTCAACCCCTCTTCAGTAGATTTGGGAACATACCTGGCCGTTTTGGCTTCGGAACGCATCCAGCAATAATGGTGAAAGCACCGTTCTGGATCCCTGACGTCCCTATTCCTGCCACTGCTCGCCCAACAATCAACGTTTTCGAGGAGGTAGCCACGCCACAAAGGAAGGAGCCCAATTCAAAGATGGCGAAAAAGGTCATGAAAGTCCACTGGAGAGAGTTAGTCGATTTCCGGAGCGAAAAGTGATACTATGGAAATGCGCCTGCTGACTTTGGAGTCAAAGTTCACGTAGAATTCTCCCGTCAGCGGTTGAAAAGCAGCACTGATACCAATATCAGCCAGTTAGCTCGCAGCCGAAGTCAAGATAGTGTATGCACCTTCCCAACTGACTTGCCTGTCCGCTTACTCTTTTAATTACGAAGCATCCCTGACTGAAGTCTGCAATGGCTGGTACCAATCGCGCCGTGGTGAGTATCAGAGCATAAGGTTCAGAACGCCAGCGAATTGTTGATTAGATGCTACAAGAAAGGGGACAGGGGATGGAGCTGGATGTAGGTGCCGCCATCAGGAAATTCGTCATTTAAATACCCAAATTTGACGGAGAAAGGGTGCCAGGATGTCGACGCTGGACCATTTGCACCGACAATCAATGTCTAGGCGAGTATATTTTACCAGCGTTGATAGGAAAGGAAGAGCAGTCAATGCGGCACTTACCTATCTTGCAGCTGGGTCCGAGATGTGGAACGCCGATTGGTGGAGCTTCGCTTCCACAAGCGATAAACGACAAACGACAAACGCTTTCCGCTTCCGTGAGCAAAGCAGCTGGCTCAGCTCAACTTTTTGCATATGCGAAACATATGTTCAAAAACAGTTCAACCCCGGATCAACATTTTGAATTTACCTAACTATAGTACATTTACAGCATATAAGAAGCATGAGCAAAGTATGGATTCCGTCCTACTTTGCCGCAATGCGGTCAGAGCGACGTGTGACGGCAGCGAGGACTGTGAAGTGCGTTAGCAGTGCATATGCGAAGCTTATGCTATGCTTACCTTTGCCCTTGACACCTGCGACGGTCTTCTTGAGGCGCTTGCTTGAGAGAGAACCTAAGAAAGATTTTAGCAAAGCATATGCGATGCATATGAAGTACATATGAACATAATTGCACGTTTAATTTTCGTGACCTCGCTTAATCCTAGATTCGGCATCGGCATATGCTTCGCATCGGCCTTGAATAGTTTCAACCCGACGTCAAGTCTCGCATATGCGGGGCCCGTGCTGATTACAAACTTCGGCCCGATGCCAAACATTCCAGTGTTTCCGACCCCGGCTCAACTTTTCCAACCCCCCGACCAGCTGTACCCCCAAAGCAGCCTGTCTCACCGGCACGATGCGGGACTTACTAATATAGAGATCCTTTACGGTGGTGTAAAGCACGATCAGCTCTGCCAGTTGGTCATCCTCAGCACTTTCATGTGAGCGTCACTTCATTTTCCAGTCACTACGGAGAAGCCTTGTCTCAGCTCAAGACGCTACTCGACCTCCTTCTTGAAGAACACCACGACGGCATTAGAGACTTGCAACTTTGCTTAAAACATGGCTCCAAAGTACGCCAAGGACATGCCTGCGGGCTTTACCAACCGCATTGAGCGGGTTGCCTTCGTCGGGGTAAATTTAGCTGCCATTGTTTGCGCGACACTCTCCATATCCTCTGTTCACTCACTTCTACCACACACACATGCATACTAACTTGACACACAGGCGAGCGGCCAAATGGGCGAGCACATCGCCAAAGCCCTCGTCAAGACCGGCAAGCACACCGTCACCGCCCTGACGCGCCAAGGCAGCAAGAACGAAGTCCCGTCCGGCGTCAAGGCGATCCCCGTTGACTACAACGACGAGTCGACCGTCGTTGCCGCCCTGAAAGGCCAGCAATTCCTCGTCATCACTCTCGCCGCCACGGCTCCGTCAGACGTCCATTCCAAGATCGTTCAGGCGGCCGCCAAAGCCGGGGTCCCGCACGTCATGCCCAACATCTTCGGCCTGGACCACTCCAACGAAGCTCTAATCAAGGAGAACCCGCTGAGCGCCGACTCCATGAGCATGCTCGCCGAGATCGAGGCCGCTGGCTGCTCCTGGACCTCCATGATCTGCAGCTTGTGGTACGAGTACAGTCTTGCCATGGGCCCCCTCTGGTTCGGGTTTGACTTTGCCGACAAGAAGCTCACGTTGTACGACGATGGCACGACCAAGATCAACCTCACCACGTGGGAGCAGTGCGCGCGCGCCGTCGCCGCTCTGTTGAGCTTAAAGGAGCTGCCCGAGGATGCGAACGACAAGAGCCTGACGGTGAACACGTGGCGCAACAAGCCGCTCGTCATCTCCAGCTTCTTAGTCAGTCAAAAGGACATGTTCGAGAGCTGGAAGCGCGTCTCTGGTGATAAGGACTCGGACTGGACGATCGAAAAAGAGCTCAGCAAGGAGCGCTATCAGAAGGGCATAGAGGCGATGAAGAGCGCACAGGACCCCATGTCTGCGCGCATGGGCGCCGCGATGGCCTCGTTCGTCAGGGTGTTTTTCCCCAACGGCGGGGGCGACTACGAGAGCACGCGCGGTTTGGACAATGCGAAGCTTGGACTGCCCAAGGAAGACCTCGATGAGCGCACGGCTGTCGCCAAGGGAATGGTGGAGCAAGGATACGCGGCCAAGGTGCTTGCTAAGGCCACCCAGGGGTCTTAGGGCGGGAGAGATTCCACAAAATGATCCTTCTTGAGCAACCAATGAATGGGACAGGACCCATACTATACACTCCTTACCCCGGTATTACGATCGAAATGCTCCAAGGCCTATCTTCGAAGTCATGAACGAATACATAGAACGAAAATGCTAATCTCCGTCCCGTAACAGATGTGTTGTGGGAGTCCCGAATATAAGTCTAACTCTCAAAGTTCAAAGACGACTTGTCGAGACTTGATGTTGAGGATTCCTTTAATAGTCAAGCTGCATGCAGCTGTGGAACGAATGTATGTGTGCGAAGCAATGCCAATACCCTGTATCACGTGACGTCCCATCGCCATGTTCTGACACCATTGTGTCTCAGAAGATGATGAACTGAGACATGCGGTACACTGGACGGTGTCACTCAAGCTACCACGGAGTCCTCATTCAAGTCGAAAAGTTCCCTTGCCGAAACCCTGAAGCCAATCGTGTCGTTATCATAGGGTCATCATTCTCGTCTCTACGTCGAAAGCGCTATGCAGCCAACAATCCTACCCTCACCAATCTACACCCAACTACTCCTTCATCCTAATATCCTTCCACCCCAACCCCCACGCACACACAAACGCCAACCCCCCGAACCCAATCCCTCAAATACATCACCGAGCCCACAGCCTTGCTGTATGCCCGCAACACCCCGGGTAACTGCTGCGCCGACACCAACGTCTTGATCATACGCGCCTCGCCCGCGAATACGGCGTCGGCGCTGACGCCCGGCGCGTCCTTCGTGATCGCTGAGTGCAGGCTGTTGCTGAAGACGGTCTGCGCCAGCGTCAGGAAGACTGCGGCGCTGAGGTTCTGACATAAGATGAGGATTGCTATGGCGGGACGGTGTTTTGAATGGTGATGTAGGACTGTGAAACGTTAGAAAGAGCGATTTTTTTGGGGTAACAGCAGGAAGGGAAGAAGACACGTACGCCGGAAGCGGCGGCACCGTTACCCACGCCGCCGAGAATTTGGTCGCCTATCCAGTTTCCAACTGGGGTCGTGGGGCTTAGTAGGGAGTAGAGGCCGTAGGCGATGGTGGTTAGGGCGGTTCCTGAGAGAACCCAGGGGAGGTAGTAGCCCAGCTTTTCGACTGTTAGGGGAGCGTGTAAGTAAGCATGCTTTGCTTGACCCGAGATTCGACGTTGAAGGAGGAAGGGAGTAGAGAATACTTACTCAGCGTCCCGGACGACATAGCAAGGATGGCCTGGCTGATGATCGTCAGCGAGATGTGTACACCGCCCATAAGCAGAGTGTTGTTCTTGACTGCCTGGAAGTAGATCGGCAGGTAGTAGTGCTGGACGAACATAATGCCCATGAAGAAGAACATGGTTGCCGAGGCGGAGTAAATAACCCGCACTCGCAGCATCGAAAACGGCAGCAGCGCGTCGTCGCCACGGCGGTACTCCCACCCGAGAAACACCGCAAATGTGGCCGCGGCGCTCCCAAAAAGCCCGATCACCGTCGAACTGTCCAACGCGTACCGGTTCCCGCCCTACTGCAGCGCGAGGAAGAACATGATCGCCGCGGGCCACAACAGAACTAGCCCAATCAGGTCCATCTTTGACACTGCCTTGCCGAGCACCTCGCGCACGGGCGGCTTGGGCCTTACCTCCGGGACTCCGAGTAAGATCAGGAGACCCCCGACCACAGGCGCCAATGGGCAGATTGATGTAGAAGCCTGTATGCACATGTCGTCAAAATCAAACAAAACTCTCAGGAAAGCTCACACCTAGCAGTAGAAGAGCCGGGGAAAAACATACACCATCATCAAGTGGTGTACTCAGTCAGCGCTCCGCCGATGAGCGGACCATACGCCATGCCCACCTGTCCGAGCGACACGTTGAGACCCATGACCCGCGGCAGCCTGTGCGGCGGGAGTATGGCCCCCAGGATGGTCAGGACGCCGTTCATCAGCCCTGAGGCGCCCAAGCCGGCGATGGCGCGCCCCACGATGAGCATGGGTGACGATGGCGCCGCGCCGCAGAGCACGGAGCCCAGCTCCAAGGTGGCGAAGAAGACGAAGAAGGACCACTAGGGAACAAGAAGCAGAATACGTCAGCGATCGATAAGTAACAGGCTTGGAGAACGTTGTTGCTGACGACGACGACTCACCTTGGTCGGGGAAAACATATAGATCTTGCCCGCCAGCGGCACGAACGCCGAGCTAGCAAGCTGATACGCGCTGCCGTACCATCCCACGTCGAGCAGGGAGTCGAATTCGTCGGTGATCTGGGGGATCGCCGTTGAGATGATGGAGCTGTCGAGCATGACGAGGAAGTAGACGAGGGTGACCGGCAGGATGATCAGGGCGCGCTTGAGTCCAGAAATGTTCGGCTGCTGCTCACTGTTGCCTGTCTTAGCTTTCCACAAAGCTGCTCAAGTCAAGCTCTCAGCAGAACCATAGTAGCGACCAAAGCTCTAGGACCTTCTCCTTTTTTAGCCACCCAAAAAAATAATGAACAATGAGATTGGTTGAATGCGGGTGATATTACGTGGAACGTGTGTGGTTTTAGGTCTCTAAGAACCCGCTATGGTCTTCCTTTGGCAGTAAACAGTCCAATGCGAGACAGTTATTGACAGCTGCAGTGTTCACATATCATGGCCGGTCTGGGTAAGCAGGACGACCTAGAGGCTAACCGAGTGGCCCTTCAACTCCCAAAACACAACGTAATACTCTCATCACTGAACAACGGTTGGTATCGCAGGGCCAATTAGGGCCACAGCAAGGATGCTTCTCGCTCAACAACGTCACACTTGCCCAAATAACGTGCGACCGTAGCCGTTCAGCATCCATATGGTCTGACATTCTCATCGACAACCTAGCCATTCGCTGAAGTGTGTGCGGATGAGTCGCACCTAGCTCCTTGAAGCTGGTTTCAATCACCTGCAGATCTAGAATTTCAGCTTCTGCCTTCTGATCTTGTGCCCAATGATTATGTGCAAGAGTCTCCAATGCTCTGAGCGTCCGCCAATGGCCTTCCCCAAGAACCTTCGTCATGGGCCGAACCACTTGGGCGAGCACTGTCTCGGCTTCTTCGTATCGCGTTTCTCCCTGGTAAATACACGCAAGTCGCAAGATGCTAGTCAATGTGACTTCGTGTTCCTGGCCCAACAGTTTCTTCTCTGCTGCTATGACCTGCGTGGTCAAATCTTCAGCTTCTGCCCACCGCTCTTGATGTATGTAAATGTCTGCTAAGGCGGCCATGCTTGCTGCCGTTGCAAGATGGTCAGTTCCTACTATTCGTATGGCAGTTTGTGTAGCTTTGACGCGAAGTTCTTCGGCATCTGCTCTCCCTAGGGCCCAGAATGTCCTCGCTAATGTCATCATACTGACCAAAGTCATGAGATGATCTTCTCCAAAAATGGCTTTCATCTTGGCCATGGCGTGCATCGCCATTCTTTCGGCTTCCTCCCATCGTTCTTGCTTTTCGTATATCTGCGCTAACAGTAATACATCCTTCAGCGTATCGGGATGCTCTTCCCCAGACATCTGCTTCCTTCGTTCCACAACATGCATTTGCATCTCTGCAGCCGCTGCCCATTTTTCTTGGAGAAGCAATGTCAATGCTGCGTTATGATATTCTATCAGCAGAAAGGTATAGTTTTCAGGTTTATGATAATTCGCTTCTAGAAGTTCCAATGACAGCTTTTCGGCTTTCTCATACAGTCCTCGGCGACGTAACATGGCTGCGAGTTGTGACTTCAGAATAGTCACGAGCTTATGGTTAGGTCCTAGAGCAGCCGTCACATCCGAGATTTCATCCCGATACTCCAACTCAACATTTTCTTGGCTGTGGTGCGCGGGCAGCGTCTCTTCAATAATGATCATTTGTGCTTGACCTTCCCGATCCAATGTGACATATGTGCTGTCCCCTAGACCAGACTTCTGCTCTTCAAGTCTGAACAGAATAAGGTCATAGTAAAAGTCCAGCCTGTGTTCCTTAATACTCCCCAAGATTTGGTGGGATCGCTTCGTGTCTCTTGCTATGCCGAAGCCGATTTCATAACAAAAGGCGCACTGAAGTAGTCGATTTTTGGCCTGAATATCTTCGTCTTGGCAAAGTTTCAAATCATGTGCCATTCTTTGTACAAAAGCATCGGCTACATGTAGCCTCACACGGTAATCGAATGGGTAGAATTGCCGCATCGACCGTATGACCTATCTCAAAGTCAGGTCTCAACTGTCATCAGTGAGAACTTGATCTGTACTTCAAAATTCATGGCCTTGACGGAGAGCACGGGGAACTGTTGTTCGGTATAGATGTCGGCGGCAAATCTATATATACTTACTTAGTATTATTATAAGAAGGGACGAAGAAAGCTTGTACTTTTTTGAAGCGAGAAGGCAAAATAAGTGGTTGAAATCAGGCGATCGACGGGTCACATCGTCAGTTAGAGTTGCATTGAAGAATTCGACTAGGCCTTTAGATGAATCCATTGGTGCAGATTCGCATATATGACGGGCAAGGGACAAAGCTACGGAGGCTCTACTCAAGTTGGCGAAATAGTGATCTAAGTCCTTTCGTTTTCTGTAGCTTAGAACCCATAAAACGAGCATCCCGAAAGAGAACGCGTCCATTTTCATCGCTTGCTTTGGCGCGACCCCACGATGATGCCACTCTGGAGCTACCCAGGGCCGAGACATGGGCATTTGGACCAAGTCTGATGGTGCAGCGTATTGAGTGGAGTATCCAAAGTCTGCTACTCTCGGGGTATATTGCGCTGGGCTGTCTTCGAAGACCAACACATTTTGAGGTTTGATGTCACCGTGGATGATACCTAACCTGTCATGATTGATCAGATTTCAGAAATTTAAATGGCAACATACGGTAGGAATGCATTTCTGCGACTGCTTTTGCAATTTCAGAACAAAGCCTAAGTCTCTCCAAAAAGCTCAGCTGTCCACCCGCACCATGCGCCATGAACATATGTAGGTCACCATGCTTCGTCTTCTCAAAAACAAGAACCGGGACAATACCACCCTCGCTTTTGAGGATTGGTTCTTTTCGGGAGACATTTTGCCCTTCTTTCGAGAGGACTTCCCAGCAGATCCCTTCGAGATGGATGATGTTAGCATGTCTGCGGATAGTGGGAGAGCCCAGGATGGAAATCTCAGCGATCAAAGATGGTAGTATCCGACTTTCAAACTCGTCGATATCAAAAGAAGACATGAACAAGGGCCGCTTGAAAGCAAAGCTCGTCTGCAAATTCATGGGATTTTGTCGTATCTCAGCTGTTGCGCCCCGGCCGATCTGATCCAGTGCCGGCTGCCAGGTGATGGGGAGGAAATCGATACCATATTGTTGAGCAACACCAAGAAATGTGGTCAAATCAAAGCGAAGATCAGCCTTTGTGGGAGTGGCAGATTCGAAACGTGATCCAGAAATCGAGAACTGGAGCGTCGTCATGGACAGCTCTCAAAATGCTGGGTAAATGGCTAAGGAACAAAGTTGGTGCAAGAGATGAGGATCGTGCGGGCTACGACGGCGCCTTCCCTTTTTGTCGGCGGCTGAAATCCTGCGAGGGCATGACCGGTGATTGGTCAGCCTTGCGATCCCCTACTTCCAGGCAAGTTAATAGATATAAATCACAGGTTCCTCTATGTCTGGTGGTTGCTCTAAGCAGAAGGCTCCCAGAAGACGCCATTGCTGATGGGCCATGATGGAAGGTTTTGTACACATAGTGCACACGTGAGGATGCTTCCAATCAGTTATCTAATCAATTATCCAATTAACTAAATAAGTAAACGAATTATTGACTGCGTAAAATGCTTGGTAGAGACTTTGATAGAGAGTCATGAAGGGAGTCATGAAGGGAGTCATGAAGGAAATCATGGAAGAAGTCACGAAGGGTGGTGAGTAGAGGGTGAGCATAAAGGTATCACAGTCTATCATGGCTTTAAAAAGCAAGCCGTTCATGTTTGTGTATATGTAGCAGAACATCTTGAGTAGTCTCTCTGCCTTGACGAGTTGCTAGCAATGAGCTGATAAAAGGACTAATCAAAAGTTAGAAAGTCCTGGGTCTTTGTAAGATCTCGCTTGGTTTATTATTGATTTAAGTGCCAGCACCCGAGCGAATGTTAACAACGGGAAACTCATTTTCAGAGCGAGAAATTCGCTAGATGCTCTTCTACGGTTTGAAGAAAGTCATAGCTCGCAGATTCAGTGGCTATGTATCCTTCGTCTGGTATCTCAGATTCGATTTCTCCCTTTAAACATCTCTCAACAAGCTTCCGGTATGTTTTTCCGACGTAGAAGTCAAGTTGTGGTATATATCTTTGCATAATATAATCGGAAAGTTCCTCAGGCCTCAAGCGTTCCTTTCCTTTTGTCAAGCTGCTCAAGGTCCTCCACATTCCAACTTCAAGAAGGACAAGACCGAGGCTATAGTAGTCGAACTCGGCTTTGTATCTTATCCGGTCGCGTTTCTTCAAGTATTCTGGATGGCAGTAGTCGGCCACTTCAAGCTCAAGCTTATAGCTGAATGAATTTGGATCATCTGGGCGGCTGTAATTGAATCCGATAATATGTGGTGGCGGGAAATTCGTTGGAAAAGACGATGACTGCGGAAGTGAGAAGACGATACTGAAAGATGAGATGTTCTTGTGCAACCACTTGACCTTGTGGATTCTCGCAAGTGCAGAAGCTAGCCGCTTAGCAAGAAGAAGCCGTGCCTCAAGAGCCGGGCGTTTCTTTTCAGTGGTTTCCATGTACTTTCTCAATGTGTATATTTCAGGTCTCCGACCTTCCGGAGCTTCGGATTGGCCGGGTAGGTGATGAGCTAGCACAAAGGCTCGGTTGTGCGGTTCGTGAAAATATCCGATTGGTGAGAGCAGTCTCATATCCTTGTCCAACCTGGAGCATGTACGCAAAAGCTCCGTAACTGCTCCAATTCGGTTGAAAAGCTCGTCACCAACGGCATTAACCCAGCGCTCATCGTACTTGATTCTTTCAACGAGTGTCCGGATTGGGGGTTTGCCTTCAGCACGCAATTCTCCAATTTCGAAATGATCAAAAGACTTCTGCGAAATCCATGATACAGAATGAAGTTGCATCCTCCTTCCGTGACCATCCCTTGGCTTTTCGTAAAGACGATACATCTGCCTCACAGCAGCCAGCGTGCCAATGGCTCGGTGTTGGGACTTCTCGTCGAAGGTTTCCCTGACTTCTGTGAGGCGATCCAGGTCATCTGTGCTCACCAGTTTCTGTTCTAGCCGACGGTTTATAATGATTTGCAAATTGTGTGGTAAGGCTTGTATCAAACCATCGTTAATTATCCGGAGCCTAACAACTCTGGCGTGGAAGTCCTCTTGGGGCTCTATTCTCAATATAGCTTCGGCTCCGATGCTTGATAGATTTTCAAAATTGCGGACAAAGGCATCGTCCGCTGTTAACGCGGGCTGTACCATAGATCCCGGCATTGTAGGATTTGACAAGCCCATGATGTCTACCCAAAGAGCAAAACGATCTCTTTCGACAAGTAGGTCTAGCTGGGTCCTTTCAGCAACCATGGCATCGAAAAAATTATCCACATCGTCGAATTTAGACTTGAGAGCAAGGCAACGCAACCGCTGTGTAACCTGATGTGCACTTGGACGATCGTCAGGATCAATATGTAGCATTTCATGGACAAGTCCAATTAAGCCACTGACAGCGGGACTTGCTTCTTTCTTTAGCCTAGCGAGCCATGCTTCGAGTCCCTTGTTGGGGTCTCGACCGGCGTGAAAGGTGCAGACAATCAGGGTTCCAGCCAATGTAACTTTGCGGGCCTTTTCGAAGTTACTGACGCCTTCACGACCTTCCATCATGTACGTTACGAGCTCAGCCAGGATACATCCAAGAGACCAAATATCACTTTTCCGTCCAACTTTTCCAGGCTGAAAGCCACGCTCGGCGTCCTCACATTCTGGAGCTAGGTAGCGATTGTCCCCTTTCTTCCACGGGGTATTTGACCCATCTGTGATCTCCTTTAGGTTTGAAAGTCCAAAGTCTGCCAGCAAGAATTTACTATCTTGAATCAGAATATTGTGGGGTCTGAGATCGTGATGACAGCCAATGAGTTCAACCTCCAGTTCCTCGTAACTAAAGTAGTGAAGCTTCTTCAGGGCAAATACGAGGCCACAGAGCGCAAAAAGGTAATCGTGCTCAAATTGAAAGTTCGAAGGCTTTTCATTCTGTAGCAGCTTCCTAAGATCATACTCAGCGACTGGAAAGATGAGGCTGTGTACACCACAGTATGTGTAAGATCCAAGCAGCTCGATAATATTTGGGTGATCAAGACAATTAAGAAAAGAGAGCACTCGACATTCGCGCTCAAAGTCATTGGAATTCTCAGGATTCGTGGCTTTCAACTCCTTTCTCACAACAACCAAGTCCTGCAGAAAAATTAGAAACGATATCCTTGTATAATTTTCGGTGACTCATAGAGCGTCGCACAGAGCGCTTTGCACTGCTAGCAGCAACACCGTGGCTGTAGTGTAGCTCAATTTTGAAAATATTCCCAAAGCCTCCCTCTCCATGGACCCAGGATCCCATGAAGGGAAGAACTGTCCTTTCATGAAGGCAGCGATGGCCAGCACGGCGTCTGAAAACAGGTGCCGTGAACTCCCATTGTTTGTCGAAGAAGTCAGCCGCATCAGTCCTTGACAGAATTCTTTCGAGGTCAGCCTTAGTATTGAACGGCAGCCTCGAGTCCAAATTCGCCCTCTGGAGCTGATCGCTTCTGATAAAGGAAATGATCCGATCCGCTTTGTAGATTGTTACTAGAATAGCAAAAGTCTTTTTGCCCCCTTTTTTGATTAATTCAATAGCTTCATTCTCTCTGTGTAGCTGGGACTTGGAGTCTCTCAAGGCTGCTCTGATTGATGCAGTTGTTATGATGCTATCAAGAGCGCCTTCGGGCACAAATGATGATCGACGGTCTGCAGTTTCGCAGCGAAGCGATTGTATATCTTCTCTTAGCGCTTCCATCGGTGGTCAACATTCTACTACTATCCAGATGATGTCCAACAATCAGAGCCAGGAGCTTGCATAAGTGATACGTCAGGCGACAAGTCTTCATCAGGCTGAGAACTCCAGTAATTTGGCCATTTGGAGAAGGTATTTAGCGCCCTGTTGCCTGATCGCCTAATCATAACTAAATAACTTCAAGCTCTGTCTAGCGGCCCAAAAGTGAAACGCCTTGTTTTCTAAAGCACCAGTCGTTGTGCGTAGAGGATTCTTAGTGTGGTGCAAAGGTGTAGAATTTTACTACGGGTGTGGAACTATCTATTGGAGGGCATCGGGCCGAGATCACATGATCCTAACACCAATAGAGTATTTAGGGAATGTTCATAATGTTCCTTCCAGCCTTCCAGGACCCGCCAAGTAAAGTACAATCAGAGACTTGGTGTTGCCGACACGCCTTCCTTCTCAATGCCCTTCCAGCAACCACCCAACTTATTAAGCAGTATTCTAGTGGCCACGTTAATCCTCCTTTAAAATTTTTATCTCCTCCTAAGGATTAGAGAAAGGCTTAGCAAAGTGAAGAAGACCTAGAAATACCGCCACAGGCATACCTGCGTCAGCTTCCGAGGCGCCGTCAGAACAAAATTTTCGCCTTTCTCCTGTTTTCGTTAGGAAACAAACTTCAGATGAGGCTGACAACTTACCTCAACTGTATAGCTTCCTTTTGGAAACAGTTGCTTTAGCAAGTTGAAAAGTTTTTGCTTGTTCGCGTATCGGGTGTCAATTATCTGATTCTCCATTTTGTCGCGCATGAAATTGCCTGATGACAGGATAGCTGTCGGAGAGTGACTGATGAATGCGAGGGTTTTATTGCGAGGAAGGGGCTGTGGTGAGGCTCATGGTGCGGGACGACAAAGCTGCGTTGCCAGCACATCATGCATGCCATGGAGATGCAACCTATCATCATCGACAATTCTAAGTCTTCTTGACTCCACTTCTCACGGGTGAAACCAAGAGGATTTGCAGAATTTCCTTGCTCGAAGCTGCACAATCCGGGAATGCCTTCTATTGCGTGTGAGGAATACCCAATCGGGCTTGCGACCTTGCCTCTCGTCGGCGAGGATAGAACGTGCTACCGCGAACGCCTCTTAAAGGACTCTTCGAGACTTTTCAAGAATGATGAAACTGACATCGAGGTATTCCAATGTAACGAAGAAGACGAACGTAAGTGTCGAAATACATCAATCAGCTATGTTCATCGTCGCGTCTTACTGACAGACTCGAGATGTCCAATCCTTCAAACTGGATCATGGAGCCGCTGTTTCCGATTTCCTCAAGGTTAGCGTCCTGGTAAAATTATTGTTGCGAACTGCTTGGCTGAATGATTGTTCCAGAAGGTAGGAAAGATGCCCAAAGATTTGTGCTAGTAGGAGCCATGTCAAGAAAGCACGTTAGATTGGATCCGGTTTGACGGTCGTCTTAGCATACTCAGACAGGAATTTTCCTGGGACCAATTCAGTATCACTCTCGAAGTTTTCCAAATGCTTCTTGGCTTTCATCAAGTCTTCGCGCCGTTCCTTGACTGCGTACATTCGTTTGGTTTTAGAACAAGCGAGGATGACGGTATATGGAACGGCTATCGGCGTTCGACTCAGCCTGTTGCGGAGGAGCAGGGTTCAGATACGTATTATGGTAAGTCTTGCCGGTACCCGGGGGCCTTTGAGCCCTTTGTGTGCAATTTAGGTGGCTAAATAGCTTGATTTCAGAGTTTTGTTACGTAATACGATATGTCGCTCGCAATGGACGATCGTCAGGCTCACCTTGGTCGCTGAGGCAAACTGCAGTGTACCAAAAGTATGACTCTCGCAGTGGCAAGTTAATCTGGATATTTTTGCAACCTTCAATCGAGATAAAGAGGCGGTATGAAGAGTTTCAGCGGTTGAGATTGAGATTAGACCATCCGATGATGTTCCATATAGTGCTTTTTTTTACTGCAGCTGCAGATTGGAAGGATTACGTTGATTACCTCCGCAAAAGCTTAGATGGCTTCGTATGTGAGCCTTGGAAATCAGCTTGGTGAAGAACGTAATGCTGATGAGCCGTGGAGGATGAGAAGGCTTGCTTCTCCCGCGTTGGGAAGCAGTTCCAGCATGACTACGCAGTAAGTTTTGAAGACATTCAAAGAGTTCAAAATCTTCGCGAAAAGCTTCTGCGGACTATTGTGGTCCTAGATGCTCAATTGGAAGTGGCAAATGGGTGCGAGATTCACTGTCGAACTCTTGCTAGCAGCAAGCTGGGTCCCATGGGCTTGAATCTATCGTCAGAACTAGACGCGCATTCAGCACAGCTAAGAACTCACCGAAGAAATGTTGCCAACATTCTTGAGCGATCCAGGGGCACTTTAGACCTTGTGAGTCAAGAAATGTCCATGAACCAGACGGATTGGGGTTAACTATGCGACGTAGCTCTTCAGAATTCTTGAATACCGTAATGACGAGAGTTTCACAAGAAATGTTGCTGCACTGCATAAAGACGTTGAAATCCTGAGGGACATAGCCCACCATGCCAGAAGGGAGGGCGAGATCATGACAAAACTGACAGAACAGAGCAGAAGAGATGGAAGGGCGTTGAAAGCCTTTTCCGTATTGGGCACGTTGTACCTTCCTGCCACATTCATCGCGGTAAGCAAAAGTTGTCGTATAGGAGCGGATGACATGAGTCACTGATCAGGTATGCCAAAAAAAATAGACGATATTTAGCTCAAGCCTCATTCAACCTCAACCGACGAATGCACCCAAGATTAATACTCGTTTCGTTTTTGCACATCAGTTTTGGCTTTTTATAGTCTTGACCGCTCCGCTGATGCTCTTAACTATTGGCTACATGGCGTGGATTGAGAAGAGATAGCAGATTGATTGTTTTTGGAATTCGTTGACAAGAAATAAGAAGACTGTTCGGAGCGATAAGGGGGGAAAGGTTTTGAAATTCTCGGTAAAATTGTGTGGGTAATCTGTTCGACATATTTTTCTAAAATTGAAGGCGTATCGGACAGGAAAAATTTGCATCCGATCTCCTGCCTGTAGCCTTGTGAAGCAAAAGAAAAAAAATTAATGGAGCACTAATAGACTTTCGATATCTCTATTTAACAGCCACTGCGTACGCCGAGTTCTAAAGAGCGCTCAAGCCCATCTTCAAGAAGAGGCACTTGAGCTTAGGGAACCCCACCAAATGGGACAGTCGCCTGAAGCCATGCCAGGAACTGGTCTACTCTTAGACAAATACACCCCCTCCCACTAACAATTGACCCCCAGCCGAGCTGGAAGCCGGTAAAAATAAAAACTAGACAACTGCTCTAGCCTTGTCGGAATTGAGGGGAAACATTTAGGCAGCTGTATTGTTATGAAAATTACCGATCAATGCCGTTCGATTGATTTTGCATTTCAGGCGCTAAAAATACACAGGCGCGTTTTCAGCTGCACACATACCATCCGCGTCTACTACGCGTGCTAGGCTGCCAAGCGCGTAACTCTAGCAGCCATAGCGATCGTCAATGCCACCGTAGCGAGAGCACAAAGAGAGTGCAACAGCTCCGTAACTATCCCATGGTCTTGCAGACGCAAAGTCCAGCATCCCACAATCAGATGCTTGGGCAGCGAATACGCCATCCTCCATCGACGAACTTCGATGACGAATTCCACACATCCGCAGCTAAGCGCCTAAAGAGACTTGACAGCGCAGACAGTTCTCTGTCTCGGAGATTGTCAGATGACGAAAACGATAGAGCTTCATTGCCAGGGAGACCTCCATCACGAGAAGTTGCCGACTCGGAGGCTGAGACTGACGAAGAGGAAGAGCAATATTCAAATACGAGCCACAAGACAGACCTCGAAAGCGCTCTTCCTCCAGTGAAAACAGACAAGGAGGCAATTGCCGAGTATGAAGCTACAAGAGCAGCTGAAGCATCAAGAAACTTGGATCTACATGAAAGGTTGGGGCAGAGGAGGTGGGTCCAAGGGAAGAGCTCGATATATGTTGATGCATTCAACTTAGCCTTAGAGACGGTTTTGGATGATGAATCACACCTTTTTGATGAAGATGAGATGGCCGTATTTGAGCAGTGGAGGAACATGAGCTACGAGGGACAGTACTTGTGGGTATTTACCCATGCTATTGTGACTTTAGATATTATTAGACTAGAAAGACTGAACTCTCCATCAGATATGTCCGCTTGTTCTTACGTAAAACTGCGGCTTGGCATAGAACAAACCGCTTGGGATATTACGGCGACATTGCAGACCTTCCAGCAGCTGCTCAGGATCTTCTCAAGCCCTATACACTGCCAGAAGTAACAGCCACTACTCAGGTCACACCAGGAGAGGCTGAGCCTCCCAAAGACTCCACACTAGGAAGGTCATTTACATTCGCTGACGGGTCTGAAGAATATATTGACACCTTGGAAGAGGCTTCATCTCTGCTGCGGCTCGATGAGCTGAAAACCATGGCCAAGGAAGCCAAGGTGCAAGGTAAGAACAAACGAGAGCTCCTCAAAGCATTGAGGCGTACAAGTCAAGCACAGGGAGGTCTGGGCTGGGCTGGCCTCAAGAGGTCTGACACCCAAGAATCTTCAAAACCAGACCAAGCCAGTGTTACTGAGGACGAAGACCAAGAAGAATCAAACACAACCGAAGGGGTCAATACCAACAGAGACTCCCATTTTGTCCGGAAGATCTTAACAAGTACTGGACCCTGCATCCGTCTTTCCTCCCCAACGCTCAAGCTGTTTGAGCGTGTGCATCTGGTTTTTTACCGTTCTACAGAATGGACAGAGAAATCGCTTACCACCATTATCCTTGCTAGAATTTCTCGACGCAATTTTCCCGAGTACATTGTCTCGAGATCAACTAACATTTTCCCCTCAAGATCTGCATTACTAGAGTTCGAGGCTTCGATACGCACGCAATTTAGGATAGACAGTATTCTTGAGTTCAATGGTACTGTGAGCAAAGATGGGTTAGAAATGGTCAGAGACATATTCGAAGAAGTCCACCCACGCTGGAGGATACTCTTAGAAGAAGAACAGCGGAAAGAAGATCGAGTGTATGAAAGCGGAGAAGGTGCGTATCTCCGCCGGTTCTCCCCAGCGTGGGTATACAGTCGAATTGTGCACAAGGGTACCGCTGTTCTAGGACGCTTCAAGGAGCACGAAAGAGAACACCAAATGTTGAGTGAACTCTTGAATCAACAATTATTTCATGCTGCAAGACGAGGAGCTTGGTATCAGCGAAAGGCGCTTCTAGAGGAACACTACATGTGGGCACTCAAGCCCGGCGAAGGGCGCCCAGAAGAAGCCCAAAAGAAACAGTGGAAAAGAATTGCGCTCCAGACTTGCGAGGATGGCCTTCAAGACCGAGACTGCCATCTCATCTACCACCACGACCTGCAGAAGCGAGTCATGAAGCTAGAAAAAGCACTAAAAGTCGCGAAGCGGCATCAACATGATTTTGGCCACGTCCGGCTATTTAACGCAGTAGAGAGAACTGTTGAGGGTATCAGGATAGAGAAAGAACGACCACCAAGCCGGAACGGAAACCGCAGGAACGGCAATTTCGACGCTTCCCGGCGAGGCGCCAAAACCGTCTGGGTCGACGTACTCGAGGGCGGTGGTGAATGCGGTGTCGAAGCCATGTGCTTAAGCTGGTACCGCTCTCAAGGCTGGAAGGGCTACCACTCCGAAGGCGGCATCGTGCGCACGCTCTTCGGCTATCTGTTCTACGACATCCTCTTCACTTATGTCCCCAACGTCTTCCAAACACCCTATCAAAGCTGCCCCCTCGACCTCCACACCGACGCCTTTTACCCCAGCCGCTCCTCCCTCATCGTCCACCACCTCGCTTCCATCTCGAACGGATCCGCGCTCGACATCCTGCAATCCGTTCATAATCAACACCACGAGAAACAGACCTGCATTGTCGGCATCGATTGGAGCTTTTCGATCGATGATTTGCAGGAGATTGTGCAGTGTTTTGCGCCCGAGGCGCTCAGTACGGTATGCAAAGTTATGGCGCAGGAGTATGGGCAGAGGGGCGGTGGGATCCCTGATCTCTTCCTTTGGCACCCAGTGAACAGGGAGGTTATGTTCTCGGAGGTCAAGTCTGAGAATGATCGGTTGAGTGATACGCAGAGGTTGTGGATTCATGTGCTTACAGGGGCGGGGGTGAGGGTGGAGTTGTGCAATGCGGTTGCGAGGGAGGTTATGACTTTGGGAAGGTGAGCGAAGGCAGAGGGGGAAACGGGAGATGGATGTGTATGTTGTAGTGTCTCTTTGTGGACGCCGAGATCTTTTAAGATCTGGAGCAGTATTCACTGTTTTTCAAAAAAGCCTCTTACCGAGTCTTAACTTCGTTTCTTTTGGTTCCCCCCCCCTTTTTTTAAGACATATGTAAATGATATCAATAGTGTGGCCGTTGGTTTGGGTCAAACGCAATAAACCCAACCCAACTCACCCAAGGAGGTAGGTTTGGGGCCAGTTCTCTCAGCATCGTGCCCTATACAAGGGGTTAGGCTCCACATTCTTCGACATGTCAACAGATACAAGCGTCTCTAAAAGGGTTAGAGTCCACAGTATTTCATATTTCAGCCTCCAAAGGGGTTAGACTCCACAATCTATTACCTTCCACAATCGTTACATTTCTTGACGACAAAAACCCTTTAAAAACCTACCGGACCTGCAGCATGCTTACTTGCTCTATAATGTCGTTTTCAAGGTATTGTTATGCGAGCAGTGGAGTACTTCTATGCTTTTTTCCTTTTCTCTTTTCAGCACACACCTCCTTACCCCACAGTCTCCGTCGACTGATTCCCCACCACACACCGCTCTCTAACCCTCTCCCTTTTTACCCCCCCCCCCCCTCGGGGTGGCCCCCTCGCGCCAACCCAATCCCATCATCCCACAGCACCCCTCCATCCCGCCTCCGGATTTCCCTTTTCCACATCACCAGATCACATCCCGCCTTTCCTCAAAAACAAAAGGTCATCTTGCTGTCGTAGGGGGTTTTGGTGATGTATTTGCTTTCTGGGAGGGGGGATGGGAATGGTTCTGCCAGTCTAATGGGAAGGAAAGGGGGTTAGGGGCTGGAGAGACGTACGCAAAAGTTTCTGGAATTTTGGTAGGGGAGGTTATATCGAGCTTTGGAGTCGTTGATGGGGTAAGCCACTGAATCGGAAGCATGCTGGATATGGAGCGAAAGGCGGGTTATTCTGAGATAGTGAAGGATAAATATTTTTAATTCCCACTCTGTTCTATTTTGTGAAAAGCTCCTATCATCTGCCAGGGTATCATACCACCACCTCCTCTTCCACCTTCCCCAGCCCCCACCCTTACCTCCTCCCCTTCCCATTCAACTCTCTAAAAACATCCTCAAACACCGTCTCCTTCCTCCCTACCACCCCCTCCGGAATTCCCAACTTCCTCACAACCTTAAACGCCCCGGTCCCGACACTCATACTCTGCCCCATGATGATACACTCGCTAACACCCTCAATACGATCGCGCTTCATATGCCACGCGGCCTCAAATAGATGGTCCGGAGTCTTTTCAAAACTCGCCAGCTGCAGCACGCTATCGCGCATCTTGCTGAGCCCGAAGCGCGTAATGCCGAGCACCTCGCCCTTGTAGGTCATGACATCAGCGAGGAGTTGCATGTGCCGAGGGTCAATGTCCATGTCGCCCATGACGACGCCGATCTCGTCGATGATGGTTTTGCGCGCGGCTTCGATGCCCAAGACGTCGCGCATTTCCATGACCGAGTTGGTTTTTGTCGCGAGGCCGTTGACGCCTTGGGTGGTCATGCAAGCGCGGAGACCATAGCCTTCAACGAGCAGAGCGTTACGGCCTTGGTCGTCTGTTTTAATGATGGCGCGAGAAGCCTCCGGGTAGCCACGGATGGGCACGTCGGGCAACATGCGCATGATGGTTTGTACGCGGAGGAAGAGATCCATGTCTTCTTTGACTTTTGCTTTAACGCCTTTCCATTTATCCAGGGCGATGACCTCGATATAGATAATATTCTGATTGAACCTGACGTACTCGGGCTTTAATTTGAGCTTCTTGTGCTTGACAATGGCATTCTTGATGTCTTCCGCTGTTATATCGAGTTGGAGACGGCCTATTGTTTCATGGTCGATTCTCAAGGCCAGACTGCTGCCCGTTGGTGACCAGATATCCTCGATCCAGTAGACTATATCTTTAAGGAAGGTCTTCTCGATGCGGCCTTTCACAACACGAGCAGCTGTGATATCCTCTTTACTATGCAGATCACAGCTAATCACGGGCGTACTGATCGTTCGAGACGCATTGATGATTTCCTTAATACGCGGTACACCTTGCGTAATACTCATACCCGCAACACCTGCAAAATGGAATGTCTTCAAGGTCATCTGCGTGCCGGGTTCTCCGATAGACTGTGCACCAACGGCACCGACTGCGTGACCAAACTCGGTCTGAGCCCTAAAATACTTCTGTAGACAAGCCGTGACAAATGCTGTTAATGTTGCTTTTGATAGCTTGGCAATACGCTCAAAAGTGTCTTTAGGGATTTTAAATTGCGAACCACGTGGTTTCCATCTTGTAAGTTCGTCCTTGTCGAGTCCATCCGGCATAGCCATCTTTCTGCGGGCATCCGCTAGTATGTGAGCTTTTCGATGTACAAAATCCTCAATAGACTGCATGAAATCTCTCGCACTCTCCAGGTGATCGATACCAGCATCACTTCGATCGTTGTAATCCAGCTCCACCCCTCCCGCAGAGTGACGTTTCAACTTTGCCCGCTCCGGCAAAAGCAATTTAGTACACATCTCGATGATCTCCCAAGGATGCAAGCTTCGCTCTTTGTTGCTCCAAGTGGTAGCCTAGTGCAATAATTAGCATGCCTACGAACACCTAGAGAAGCCAAGGCTCACCTCAGCATGTGTAAATGTTCTTTCGAAATGCACCGGTTTTGCTTTGCCCTCCATGTCCACGGGATCAAGCTTGTCGTCACCATATTGGAATTGTACAATATTCGAAGACGAATTGCGCACGGTATGATCATACTGCGTGGAGAGATCTTCAAGTGACTTCATCAGTCGTCGAGACATGTATCCAGTCTCGGCAGTCTTCACAGCAGTGTCGACCAGACCCTCTCGACCGGATATTGCGTGAAACAGGAATTCTGTAGGCGACAGACCAGAGAAAAAGCTGTTCTGCACAAACCCTTTTGACGGCGGTTGACGAGCGTTTTTGGGAAAGTGAGGAAGGCTTCGATCTTGAAATCCATCTGCGACACGTTTGCCACCAATAATCTGCTGTCCAACAACAGCAACCATCTGTGAGACGTTGATATTCGAACCCTTAGACCCGGACGTTGCCATTATCAACGGAGAATTCCATCTGCTGAGCTCAGCAATACAGTGGTCTCCCGCCTGCTGTCGCACTTTACTCAAGATACCTGAGATTAGGTTCTCCATTGTCTGCTCTTCATCACACCCTGGAGCTTTGTCAAGCTTTCCAAGCTTGAATTTTTCGATTATGCCGTCGCATTGTGCATATGCTCTTTCCACAAGCTGCATCTTGAGATTGACCAGGTTATCACCCGGATACACGTCGCTGATTCCAATGGAGAATCCCTGATTGGTAAGCCATCGGGCCGAGAGTTTTGCAAGTCGGTTCATGGCCTGAACAGCGGCATCTGGACCAAAGTCACGCAGGAGAACATAGAAGACAGAGTCTTTCTTCCCGGAACCTATAGTTGATTTATCCATCACACCGCACATGACTTCAGAGTTACGTATAACTAGCCAGCCATCGTTCTTGTCGAGATCACGTGGTTGACCTGGCACAGCGCGATACTCACGGCATGCTGCATCAAGGTTGACCATGTTTGGACAAGACTTGTTGGGGCGCATCATCACATTGAAGACTTGTTTTCCTGTCCAAAGCATCTGTGGCTTCAGCACAGCTGGAGGTGGTAAATCAAGTTGTGCGTTACCATCAACCATGTACATGCAGACGTTGCTAAAAGTTTTGCGGTCATAGAAGACGTCTTTGCTGCTGAGTAGATACGCTCCAGTTATGAAATCTTGTATGGCGGATATGATTGGCTCCCCATTCTTTGGTGTTGCTAGGTTATGTTTGACTCCCATGAGTTCGATAGCCTCTATCCGCGCTTCCTCAGTCTGTGGGACGTGCAAGTTCATTTCGTCTCCATCAAAGTCGGCGTTATAAGGATTGCACACACATTCGTTTAGACGGAAGGTGCGATGGGGTCTAACCTTGACATAATGACTGAGAATGGAGAGCTTATGGAGCGAGGGTTGCCTATTGAAAAGAACAATATCACCATCCTCAAGATGCCGCTCAACGATGTCACCTATCTGAAGATGATCCGCATGAGCACTCAGTTTACCATACTTCAGGTATTGCTTTATGTTTTGGTCCTCTTTTATTATATAGTTCGCTCCAGGCCATTTATTGGCCCCATTATTGATCCGCGCTCTTAGTTTTGCTATGTTGTAACGAGACACTCGCTCAGGGTATGTAAGGTTTTTGGCAATGAGCTCCGGCACCGCTACTTCCTCAATACTAAGATTTGGATCGGGGGAGATGACGGTCCGTCCGGAGAAATCGACACGCTTGCCTGAAAGATTACCCCGAAAGCGACCCTGCTTGCCCTTCAGCCTCTGGCAGAAGCCTCGTATTGTTTTTTGATAGCCCAAGGGAAGCAAGCCAGGGACGTCGCTATTGATATACATGGCAATCTGGACCTGCAAGAAATCCCATTGTTCTAAGATGGTTTGTACAGGTAGCCCTTTCTTGAGGCCTTCTTTGATGAGTGTATTGATATGAACTATGTCACAGAGCTTGACTGTGATATCGTCCTCGGTACTTGATCCATCCTGCGGGACTGAGGGACGGATGGCGACCGGTGGAGCGGGGACATATTGCCAGAGAAACAACTCCGGCCTCCCTTCAGCAGGGTTCATACCTAGTAGTTCGCAGTCGGAAGCGGTGATTTGTTTGAACAGGTTCAAGACCCTTAGAGGATTCAGGTCGTCAACGGCTTTCTTCGCATGCTTATCAATCTCTGGGTTGTTTTTCCGGGCATCATTGAGTGATTTCTCAAAGAGAATTTTCGCCACTGGTGGTACTTTTTTGGCGGCATTGGAGCTATTGAAGGTCTTGAACCTGTCGTGTATGAGTTTCAACGGATGCGGGCCAGCTTTCTTTACCTGTCCATTGATCGATCCGCACGAGTAGCATGTCTTGGTTTTTCGACACTGGTCATTGACCTTCTTACAGATTTGTGTCCGCCTCAAGTTATCGATGCTTGGCCGGCGCAGATCGCGAAGGAACTGCCTACATTCTTTCTCGGACAGCAGTATTCGAGCACAGTCCTAGCAGGCATTAGTTTGGTGACAGTTCTCGAGATTTGAATTTTTTCTACTTTACAGATATTTTGTAACGTTGAGATGATCATCTTCATGTAGCCAATATGGAACGCGGGCAGAGCCAGCTTAACATAACCGAAATGACCATTACACTGTTGCAGAGCTTCGCCGCACGTCTCGCAGAACCCGGTCTTGGTTGATACTCCCATCCGAGGGTCGAGAGGACCATTGACCACGATTGCACGATTCCTCGTAGGATCGTAGAGATCCCGGTCACATACTTCTAGAACGGCTTGGTTCACGATGTCTTGGTTTGACCTATCGACAGCTTAGGCGTGGCCTCCCAATAATACTGTTCTATATCCTAGACATACGGTAGACCAAACTTCAGCTCTTTGATCCGTTTGGGTACTGTGTCCACCACCTGCTCCTTCACTGATTCCCCAGCAGGTTGCAGTTGCTGCATATTGGTAGCTGCTACCGGTTGCGGTATGGAGCTAATATCTTGTGGTGATAGAGCTGCTGCATGGATACCGCTCGTGAGGGGTTTTGTGAGGGACTTCCGTGCGAATATCGAAGAATCTACCTATAGAGATCTGTACGCGGTGTTTGGACATAGGTCGGCCCCAGCCAAAACTTTGGCGACCCAGGTTGACGTGGGGCAGCCCTACAAGGCATTCCCCGCCAAATATCTCTCAATTTCTCTACGAGAGTTTACGTTCGAGCGGAAACTGGGAGGTGTGTCACAATAGAAGAAGTATAGATTTGGGTTCTCGATGGCTATGCACCATGTCCATTCCATTGTCCTAAATCCTCCACACCACAAAACTCTCCGGTTTGGCCCCGAAGGCTCCCGCAGATATTCGAATTACGCAGTTAATTGTACAGAATCCGACAAAATTCCCCATTGGAGTATCTATTTGGCCAAGAATGCCTGGAAAGCCTTTGACTCTATCGTAATGTTGCCCACAGCCCGTAACTTCTTCCTCCCCTCTTTCTGTTTCTCCAAGAGCTTCCTGCGCCTTGAAATATCAGCCGCGTGCAGCTTCGCCAATACATCTTTTCGAAATGGTTTTATGGTCTCCCTCGCCACAATCCGCTTTCCCGCAGCAGCTTGTATGACAATCTCGAACATCTGCCGATCGACGTGTTCTCTAAACTTCGTGACCCACTGTCTTCCAAGTCTATCCGTTTGCGAGGTATGTACGACCCGAGCAACGGCGTCAACGGGGATCTTGTTAACAAGCAGCTGAAGCTTGGTAATATTGCTTCTGCGCCATGCGGATTCCTCGTAGTCAAGACTTGCATAGCCTTTCGTGACTCCTTTAAGCTTCCCGAAGAAGTCGTCCACTAAGTGTGCAAGGGGAAGGTCGTACTTCAAAATTACCTGCGTCGAGGTAAAGAAGGAAAGCTCCTTTTGCTCGCCTCGATTACCCTCACAGAGCTCAATGACCTTACCCAGATACTCCTCGGGGAGCGTGATTGTCACTAATACATATGGTTCTTGGAGCTCGACGACACGCGAATGCGCCTCGTCCTTGTCGGGGAAGTCCGCTGGATTCGAGATCGTCCGCTCTCTTCCATCCTTGTAGATGATCTTGAACGGCACTGTAGGTGGTGTAATAATGATGCTAGCGCCATGTTCCTGTCGAAGTCGGTCTTCAAAGACTGAGCAATGGAGTGTTCCAAGGAAGCCAAGCCTCCATCCAGCACCCAAGGCTTCCGAATATTCTTTCTGCAGCGTTACACTGCGATCGTTCAGTATAATCTGTTCGATGCTATCTTCTAAATGCGCATAGTCGCCTTGATCCACTGGAAAGGCTGCAACGAAAACCATGGGTTTTGGCTCCACGAAGCCTGGCAGACGCTCAACCAATTTCTCAGATCCAACGGTCGTGTAGGTATCTCCGACCTTTGCCTCCTGACTTCTTTTCATTCCCGGATTGAAATAGACGTAGCCAAGTTGCCCGGTCCTAAGGACAGTCTGCGGTGTCTGGTCAGGGTACATAATCCCGACTTCACCGACGGTGTACTTCAACCCTGTAGCGAAAGATACAATTTGGTCACCAGCCTTGACTTGTCCATCGAATATTCGAACAAGAATAATCACTCCTTTATAATTCGAGTACCATGAGTCGATTAGCAACAGCTTTAGTGGGCTATGGACGTCGCCAATAGGACTAAATCTCGTTAGCAAGGCGACAAGTTTACCATCAAAGCCCAATGCTTACGCTGGAATCTGCTGAATCACAGCCGGTAGAACAGCCTCTACATTCAACCCCGTTTTCGCAGATACCAGCACAGCCGTCTTTGGATCAAGCTCAAAGGTGCTCTCGATCTGCTCGAGGGCTCGAGGAGCATCTGCCGATGGCAGGTCGACTTTGTTGATAATTGGCAGTAATTGAAGGCCTTGGGAGAATGCTAAATAGAAATTCGCTACAGTTTGTGCCTGTACACCCTGGCTGGCGTCCACAAGGAGAAGTGCCCCACCGCAGCTGGCATAGCTTCGCGACACCTCAGCGCGGAAATCGACATGACCAGGTGTGTCTACGAGATGTAGCAAGTAGTCCTCTCCGTTGTGTTGGTATATCATACTACACGTCTGTGCCTTAACCGTAATGCCACGCTCGCGCTCGACGTCGAGCTTGTCCAAGATCTGCTTATTTCCACCTGGTGCAATAGTGCCCGTGAGCTCGAGCAAGCGATCGCTGAGGGTACTTTTGCCATGATCAACATGAGCGACGATGCAAAAGTTGCGGTAACGGTCTAATGGAATCTCAGATATCCTCTTCTCTAAGTTGCGGATGATCCTTGTCGGGGCGGCATTTCTGATGGAGGTAGATGTGAAATAGCGTTTGTGGATGCCGGAAGTTGCTTGTCGTTGAACTGGCGAGAAGGAAGCATTCCTAAATATTACTGGAGCTCTAATCATCGACTGAAGGCATGATCGCATGAGGCTGTTGATGTTGGATTGGATTGGATTCAATGGAAAAGAGAATTCAAAGACTTAGAGTTGGCCTAGCGTGCTGCGGGAGCGCGAGCGCGAGCGGGGACTAAGCAGCTTGTCGCATGGGCAGGGTTACCCCACCAACTGCATTCTGTCAATATGGTCAATAAGTTACTCCAAGCTTCATTATCAAATCACATCCAGAAGCTCCAAAGAGACTCTTCAAGATGTCAGCAGAAAAAGATAAATCGAAAGTCCACAAGCTTTCGCTCAAAGGTACTTGTCGGCGCCGCTCTCATACTCGATATATGTATACCTAACAACTTCAAGGCTCCTCCAAGCTGATCGCTGAATTCTTCGAATACTCCATCAACACGATCCTCTTCCAGCGTGGCGTTTATCCGGCTGAAGATTTCACTCCGTACCTCTACCCTTTCCAATCTTTCCTGAAATTGGAAACCTAATCGAACGCTTCACAGTGTCAAAAAGTATGGCCTCAATATGCTCGTCACGTCAGACGATCAAGTCAAAGCCTACATCAAGAAAATAATGTCCCAGCTTAACAAATGGATGACTGGCGGCAAAATCTCCAAATTAGTCGTCGTAATCACCTCTAAAGAAAGGGGCGAGCATATCGAGCGCTGGCAATTTGACGTACAAATCTTCAATAAACCCTCCAAGAAATCCCACGCCACCAAACCCACAGACAAGGAGAACGCCGCCCCAGAAGAAGCCGCGACGGCTCCGCCTGCAGAAAAAACCGAGAAAGAGATACAAGCGGAAATACAGAGTATATTTAGGCAGATTACGGCGAGCGTGACTTTCCTGCCGCAGCTGGATGGGAATTGCACGTTCAATGTGCTGGTGTATGCGGATGCGGATTCGGAAGTACCAATGGAGTGGGGGGATAGCGATGCGAAAGAGATTAAAAATGGGGAGAAGGTGCAGTTGAGGAGTTTTAGTACGAGTAATCATCGGGTGGATACGATGGTTAGCTATAGGTTTGTCACCGTTTTGTGTTGGGGCTAGTAAGATGTACTAACGGGTATCATAGGCTGGCGGATTGAATACATATCTGGGGTTAAAGGCGTTCTGAGCAGCGGTAAGCTAGTGATAGGATCTGAGCTGGGCAATTGACTGCAGGTTCATCTCATCTCAAGGAGTATCTGTCATTGTAGTGGAAATACCCCTAATGGGGTAATGGAGCATGGGTTTTCTCCGTTTTTCAAGAATCATAAGCTCATGAGAACTTATAAAGCACTTGCACATCCTAGATCTGTATGCGCGACATGCTCCTACCCTGCTGCGATTGACTGGTAGAAATACTCACCATGGTTGAGCTCCTTGCTTTTTGAATATCGTCGTCATAATAGCTGTCTCCGCTTGAGAACGAATCTCTTATGTCACATTCGAGTATCGCTGCGTCATCCCTGAGCGGATTTTCATCAGGTGCCCCACGTCGGAAGCAGGCATATTAGCAAGTTCTGTTGTTCTCTCAGTATTGAATACGATCGCTTTATCGTCTCGCAATTCGGTTGTCAAGACTCTAGGTCTTTGTTCGGTGGCAAGGTGAGTATTTTTCGAGAACTTGCTCCAACTGTCTAGCTTTCGGCGAAGTCCCACTTCAGCATCAACCAATGTTCCACACTCGGCGCTCAAATTTAGGAGATCCGGGTCAGTCTTCGATTCGAAATAGTCGGACACTTCTAACATACAAAAAGGATTGGGGAAGGCATATTTCTTAGACCGGACATCCACCTACAATCAACAGTGTACTTCAAGGGACCAGTGCGCCAGATGGAGGAGCAGGCAATATGGTAGCTCACCTTTCTTCGATATCTTCCTGATACGTAATCGATAAGCAAAACTGTTCTACGACCATGTCTATTCTGATTTCCGATTTTTTCTTGACCAGCATATGCCACCACTCTCATCAAGCTTGAATCCCAGGCTTGTTGCTCTGTTTGACCATCATATCTGCTTGATGCATAGTACACGAAACTCAGCAAATTTTCGGAGATGTTCGTGTTCAACTTAACTTTCAACGCAAGTTTAGCTTCTCACGCATCTCAATCCTCTGTTTCTGTCCAGTCCAGCCGTTGCGAGTCTTCACACATGGCTCGCCTGTGGTATGGCGATATGCGCATGCGACTTGCAAGCGCGTGATGCCTCATTGCCTCGACATTCAGATTAGGTTGGCATATCAGCGACAGCACGCCAAATTGTCATCCGCATGGGAAATTTACCTTAAGCGCAGGATGCGCTACTGTAAAGCGCTCAAGTATTTCAGTATATCTCACGGCGAATATAGAAGTTCACAGACAAGAACCGCGCAGAATGCCTCTTTCGCTTAGCTTCCTAGTCTCATATCACCTCTTCATTACGGCGCTCTTGCGCCCATCGACGCTCGAGCATAGTTCGTCGCTGATCCTTAATAGAGCTAATGTCCGCTTAATGAACGACAGTCCCTTCGGTCGTCCCATCACACTTACGTCGCCCATCCTGCCTAATACCTGGAATGCCACCGATGCCTCCTCTGCTTGTCAGCTGCAGCCTTCACCAGACCAACCAAATGGAGAGCCCATGGACGTGAAAGACTGCTATCAGGTCATTGCAAACTTACTTCGCCGCGATGACATCGAGGATGCTCGGAAGTTCGACGCTAATAAAGCTCTCGCTATCTGGAGTTATGGAACGTGCGCAGTAGTTTTGAAGCCAAGCACAACAGCAAACGGCCCTGCTTTTGATACCTTTCCAATAATCGACATTGCACGAGCAGCAGCTACCGTCAGCACCAACTGCGTTTCAACGCCTGCAAGTTTTCATGACGGAGCTTACACCGTACCTCTCAGCCCTCGGGGCATCTTTCACATTGATATCATCTACAACCCGTCGCGTCAGAAACCTATACCCGGCTCAACGGTGCTTGCAGCAGGTCCCACAAATGGCACCCGTCCCTCTCCTAACCCTACCCCCCCAGGACCTCCAATTAGCTGCTACGACCACGATCCTGAAACCCTCCCCTTGACCGAATCCGACTGCAACTTCCTCATCGCCGGAATTCTCTCCAGAAACGATGTAATGGCCCAAAAGACATTCTACGAACCGGATACGGTTACCAATATGACCTCCAACAGCAAATACACCTTGCAAACCCCCGGACGCTTCAGAACCCCGTGGCTGCTCCGTAGCGCCACTTGTAACATCCTGACGTACGAGGCCTTGCAGCTGCGGTGAATCTCTTTGCATGCGGCGCGAACCACTGCCACCAAGGCATTTTGGACGATGAAGGCGGCAGAGGAACAAGGGGTACGGTGGGAGTGCGATTGAGCGTGTCCGGGCTCCGGAGGAGCGGTGCGAGGAGCTTACAAGAAGCCTGAAATGCTCGTCTTTCTTCAACTTGTGCACCTTGTGTCGGTGCAGCCAGTAGCCAGCAGTCAGCAGAACTATTTCCTAATAATTCACTTCGATTCTGCAATCGAGATGGCTGCGTTCAATCCGATACCCTAGACTTATGTCCCGACTGCTCCGCGTTCCATCAGCCTGATAACTCGTCGTAACATCACTTCGAAGCGGTTTAGCAAGCTCAAGGAAAGCCAGCACATTGACCCAGGCGGGATGGTGCACGATACGGCTTCGCTATCAGTCGCAGCAATTCCTGATGACAATAGCAACAACTGGTTTTGGATTAACGGTACGTTTCGGGATGTGAATATCTGGTTGTAGCGATCGTAACTGACTGATGAGAATTTGGTCAGAAACCGGCACTGTCTTTAATAACCGCGACGACAACTACAACCTTCCTACAATCGAAGAGCTTTTGAGGGGCTTCGCAACTAAAGACCCAAAGCCCAAATTACATGGATCAAGGGATCGAGAAGACAGTTTTCGAGGCAAGGGGTAGTTCGATCGATCGCGACAGGTCATCACCTGGCCATAATTCAGGCGCCAGTCAACGTGAGAGCGCCCATCACCATCGGTTTTGACCCAGAAAAGCCCCTCTCTAGGTTTCTGATATAGTGTAGAAAGTCCAATTGTCCTGAAAGAAGACGAGCAGAGTGTCATCGAAGCTGAAGACAATAACGATAGTGTCTGCGTCGAAAGTGCGAAGCCAGACACGCGCGTTCTCGGTAGCACAGAGATCGCTTTCGACTTAAGCACTCCAGTACCTCCTTCCAATCTCAAAAAATGCCGCGACATTGAGCATCGGGACTTATCCGAGACGGCTCAGCCATTGCGGCATAACGAGCAAAAAGCTTTGCTTTCGGGTCCTACGCCTCCTCATGGTCTCTTTCCGCGCCCCTCAAGCGTGCCTTTACACGACTGCAGCAGGGCAAATGACTTTTGCACAGGTCGCGCGAGATCCGAGGCCACGATATCGCATTCCGGTCGTTCTCGCAGCGGCGCTAGAGCCTTCAGAGCGATAACACAGTACCAGTTCTGCCAAGGCGATCGTCTCTATACCAGTCAAAGCGCACTAAAGGGAACCGAGCTACATCGCCCCGTTCTAGGTTCCGATGCCTTTATCAAGGAGGATGATCGGCGGCGGCAGCAGCAGCGGCAGCGGGAGGAGGAGAAGAACATTGGTGATAGCGACAACAACGACGATGGATAGCCACAGCGTGAAGCAGATACCGTGATAGGGGCGCTGACGGTCATAGAGGGTGGTAGAATTTGTCCTTCCCACAAGAAAGAGGGAAGTGCAAGGCCGAGCAAGCGACAGAGGTCGTCGCTTCCCTCTTCCTTTCCAATTTTAAAGCCAGATCAAAAAGAGGCGGGGAGCCATAGCGATGATTGCAGCGACGAGCTTGGCACCACCCACAATAAATCGGGCGAGAAAGATAGGAGGCTACGTCCTGCGAAACGGAAACGGCCGTCACTATTCAACGGTCAGCCAGCGCAAAGGAAACGCCAGCATCATCTTCAGCAACAGTCTCCCCGCCAACCTCAAGCACGTCGCACGGCTCAGTGGCATTGCGCTAAGATTTCTGTTCCTTTACAGCGATGATCCGAGCCGGTCATGACCAGCCAGAATTCTCTTCCGGCCCGTTTACCAGACTCATAAAAGAGATCGGTCACGTCGGGGAGGTTACCGTCTCCACGGTCAAGCCGCTGCCACAACATCAGTTCCTATTGACTGGCTTCAGCCGACATACCTTACCGCGGAATTTACACAGCGAAAGAACAACGGGATTTGCCTCGGCGGCCAGCAATTTCTACGAGGATGGGGCACGGACTCAGCTCCAGCATGATACTACCGTTGATGCCGGGATTGCATCGCAGAGAACTGAGCCGTCAAGCAGCTATGTTGACGACGATTTATGCGACAGCGATCTTAATCTCAGCAGCCGCAGCAATGGTGGATATCCGAGCGAGGATGAGCGAGGCTATTCGAGCACGAGGAAGCATAGCCCATGATCAGAGTTGGGCGAGCAGCGCTTGTTGGTGTACAAGAAAGAGGACAAATCCTGGAAATGAATATTCGACAGGTTCTCAGCTAGGACTTCGGCTGCAGTACGCACACGCTGGAACATGATACGGTCCAGAGCCGTATAAAGCTCGTCACATGGGTGGAGCAAGAATAATTCAACCGCTTTCCACCTTATTTGTTGTATCTACTGTGGCTCTACACCTGCACGCTCAATTTCTGGCTCGTTTCCCGCTCAACTTCTGGATTCATTCCACCAGCCATGCTTCACGTTCATAGATAGTGAAATGAATGTCTAGCAAGGTCGCCTTTCCGTAAGCACACTGGCACTTTTTGCATCTCGCAAGTTTTTTGGCATTTTCCTCCCCTGCGAAGCCACACCCAGAACGCTGCCTTCTCGCAATGAGAATGTAAGGTCATTCCTTGAAGCTACGCTTCAATCGAAAACTGACGTGCTATTTAGTTAATATTCCATTTACGCAGTGTATCCCCCGCGGCAATTGTATCAGGATGATCGGCACCAATCTTTTCTATACGACACCTGACGACGTCGCCCATTAATCGAATCGCTTTGCTCTTATGCCGCTGAGCATAATATGTGTGTGCCAGATTGGCTATGCTGGTCAGCGTGTCTGGATGCTCCGCTCCCAGCACCCTCTTTCTCATCTCCATGACTTGCACCTCCAGCTCCTCGGCCTTCTTCCATCGTCCTTGATTCGAGTATGTTGATGCCAGATTGGCTATGCTAGTCAGCGTGTCTGGATGCTTCGCTCCCAGCACCCTTAAACTCGTCTTCATGACTTGCACCTCCAGCTCCTCGGCCTCCTTCCATCGTCCTTGATTCCAGTATGTTGATGCCAGATTGGCTATGCTGATCAGCGTGAATGGATGCTTTGCTCTCAGCACCCTTAAACTCGTCTCCATGACTTGCACGTTCAGCTCCTCGGCCTCCTTCCATCGTTCTTGATTCCGGTATGTTGATGCCAGGTTGGCTATGCTGATCAGCGTGAATGGATGCTCCGCTCCCAGCACTCTCTTTCTCATCTTCATGACTTGCACGTTCAGTTCCTCGGCCTCCTTCCATCGTCCTTGATTCCAAAATGTTGATGCCAGATTGGCTATGCTGATCAGCGTGAATGAATGCTTCGCTCCCAGCACTCTCAAACTCGTCTTCATGACTTGCACCTCCAGCTCCTCGGCCTCCTTCCATCGTCCTTGATTCCGGTATGTTGATGCCAGGTTGGCTATGCTGATCAGCGTGGATGGATGCTCCGCTCCCAGCACCCTTAAACTCGTTTTCATGACTTGCACGTTCAGCTCCTCGGCCTCCTTCCATCGTCCTTGATTCCAGTATGTTGATGTCAGATTGACTATGCTGGCCAGCGTGGATGGATGCTTCGCTCCCAGTATTCTCTTTTTCGTCTCCATGACTTGCACCTCCAGCTCCTCGGCCTCCTTCCATCGTCCTTGATTCCAGTATGTTGATGCCAGGCTGGCTATGCTGGTCAGCGTGGATGGATGCTTCGCTCCCAGCACCCTCTTTCTCGTCTCCATGACTTGCACGTTCAGCTCCTCGGCATCTTGCCACAGTCCCCTTAGGGCAAATATGGCAGCTAGGCTATCCTTAATGGTATCAAGTAAGATGGAATCGTTGTATAATATAAAATTAACTGCAGCAAGATCTTTCTGTAGTTCTAATTGAGCGTTAACTAGATTGTAATTCGCCGTGTTGAAAATACTGTTTCTTGTCGTATCTACTAGGCCTTCAGAATTAAGATTTCGAAAAAGCTCATTCTGTATAGTATGATGAGTGAAGCTTATTTGTTCGATCTCTAAATTGAGGTCTGGTTCTGATCTGCCGCTTTGTTGTACTGCTTCTATTGCTTTTTCATAATTTTGATCTAGCCCAAAGCCTAGTCGAAAACAAACGGCAAGCTGGAATGAAGCTTGTTGAAGTTGGCTCAAGGAATTTGTGGTCCTAAAATCTTCCAGCCTTTTTGAAAGACAGGAAACTATATGACGACGAACGCGATAGTCGGCCCTATAGAAAGCTATAATTAATCTAGAAATCTAAATTAAATTAGTATTATGTTATAGTAAAATGACTTTACTTACCTGGAACGGCTCTAGTAGATTGCTAGTCGAAACTCCAGCACTCGATTCAGATGACACAACGGCCTTCATGGTTGACGATAGTGCGTCGAGAATCCCGATTAAGGTGCTTATGTCAGAAGCCCGGTTTTCTTGGTCTGCAGCCAAACAGGATCGGAAGAATGATACTAAACCACTAGCTTCCCTCGCTGAGAATTGTGCTGTTTCGTAGGCTAATCTTTCGGTGGTTTCCTTTAGTCCGTCTTGCTTCTTCGATTCCAAAGGATGGGGACGTTTGTCCGGCAGAGCGTCGAAAATAAGGTCGTTTTCGGCTAGCTTTTCATTGAACAAGAACCATAAACATACCAAGCCAAAGGAATAAATATCCATTTTGACCATTTCAGAGAACAGATGTCCTCGATCATGTCGTTCCGGAGCTTCCCAAGGTACGGACCGTGGCATATACCCATGATCACTATCGCCGGGGAGTAGAACGGAATACCCAAGATCTGCAATCTTTGCTGTGTAAATTCCATCCTTATCTTCAGATATAAGCACGTTATGGGGCTTGATATCTCTGTGAACGACCCCTATAACGCATAAGTCAAATAAACATCTTCTATACTTATTGGCTCACTCACGGTTCTTATGCAGGTCTCTGATCCCACTGGCAATATCGATGCATAGTTTCAGTCTTCCCGTGAAACCTAAGTTCCTGCCACAGTCTGATCTCATAAAGCAATTCAAGTCTCCATGCTTTGTCTTTTCGAATACCAGAACCGGCCAGACTTTAAGCCAAGGTGCTTCGGTAGCCTCTGGGTGGTGATCGTTTTTTTGAACGGGAGTTCGGACATCCCAGCACACGCCTATTAGATGAATGATATTCGGATGATTGCAAATCTCTGGATGCCGTAATATAGAGACTTGTGATACCAAGGCGTGATAGATTTCCTCTTCGTTTTCTTCTCTTTCCTCTTCTCCTTTTTCTGGCTTTACCCGATTGAATGCAAAGCTCATGGCCAGGCTAACTAACGACTGGCGCACCTCAGACTGTCCACCGACTCCCAAGGCATCTAGAGCTGGCTGCCATGTAATAGGAAGGAAGTCGATCTCTAGGTTTTGACATGTCTCGAGAAACGTGATGAAGTCGTAACGAAAGTCGTTTTCCTTGAGGTCTGTCCTTCGAACTATAGAGTAGTACGACGATCGAATCTGAGACGCTGAAGATTCCGCAGGGGAGATGGAGGCCATTGCTATTGCGATGTACGAGGTAATTTGAGGTAACGGATCGAGTGCTGTATGAATAGTGGCTTGTGAGAAAAGAGAATGACTCGAGATTTAAGGACAACGTAGCTGCTTCAGGAAAAGCTGGGTGCGAAATTTGCAAAAGAATTCATCGTGCGGTTGCACTCTAGTTGCAAATCCAAGCACCCCTCCATAGAATGTCTTGCTAACGTAAAAGCCAGCCATTGGCCGAAATGCTACGCCCGATTCTTTCGACCGCAAGCAGGGAAAGTGCTGCGGTCATTCCTGCGCAGTCGGACGTAATTAGGCTGCAATGAAAGGCAGTGATAAGGGACGTAAAATATCACCATAAGCAGCCGAAGGAGTAACTACTACATGACCAATTCCCAGCCAGGCTTGGCGACCAGACCTATTTCCTTTCCGTTTAAATAGACAGATGGCAGAAGCACGTCTACCTTACTGCACGTTGTCATAGCTTTGCTATGCTTCTGCCTAGTTGCTGCTTAGAACATCACGCCCGACTTCCGAATAGGCGTTCTGACTGCAAGACATACTCCACACAATGATATTTGGAAAAAGCAAGTCTGCCTGATCAAAATGCCTCGTTATATTCATGCCGGAGTAGGAACACTTTGTACGGTAAGCCTGTCAGCAACTCCACGCCAGACCCATGGTTCGTAAACCACACATTTCCACCACAGTCCTCTCGAATCCCTGACTGAGTGCCGTTCCCTCGTCGGACCCTTCCACGTTACTAAGATTTCTACTCAGATATTCGTCAACGACATCCCTATAGATATCTATTGCAACTGCCAGTTCTGGAAACCATTTTTGGCGTTGCCTGAAGTATAACGAACGTCTCCAGAACGTAAGCAGTATAAAGGCTATTGATTATATCTTGCACCCACTAAGCCGGGCCAGCTTCTGTACGACGTACTCCGAGAACTTCAAGTAGATCGCGGTAGAATTGTCCTCATCTGAACGTTCGGCACCAGCTCCGGCCAGTGGATCTGCTTTAAGCAAGGAATCGTTAAGACAAGCCTTCACGCAATTGCTATATTCTATACCAGCCCTTGATTTTAGCATTGGCATCCATCCAGTCAGCAGCTCCTTCGCTATGCTTTCGGGGGAGCCGGTAGGAGGTATCATGTCGTGCAATGGCTTCCATACGCCGATTTCGAATAATATTAACCCAAGGCTATAATAGTCGAAACCCGGCTCAAAACGCTCGTCGTTCTTGAGATATCTTGGGTGCAGATAGTCTCTCTCTTGTGGATTGGGATCTACACCCTCAGTAAAAGCGCTTGGCTCGTTTTTTCGGCTATACAAAATACCAATAATATACGGCTTTGTCAACGCCGACAGCGGCTGCGTGGTATCATTGAAAAACAAAATATTGGCCGTCGAAAGCCTTCTGTGTAGCCACGAAACGTTGTGGAAATCCAGAACGGCCGAGGAGAGAGCTTGCGCGAGCGAGAGCCTCGTTCTAAGATCGGGAAGGTTTTTGCGTGATTTTTTGCCTTGTAGCAGAAACCATTTAAGCGTAGATACGGTGATGGTGCGATCAGTAAGGCTCTTCGGGATGCTGTAAGCGAGCCCAAAAGCTTTGCGATCGGGCTTGTGGCAGTAGCCTTTGCAGGGTAGTATACGGAAACGAGAGACCGAGGGAAGACAACGTAAAAGAGAGGCGATGGCTTGAATACGAGGTTCGATTGTATCTCGGCGAACTGGATCTTCGTATCTCTTCCATTCGATCAAACATGATTCGTCTGCGCTGTACTGAACCTTGTCGGACTCAGTTCCAGACTTGATATTATCAAGTTGAATATTGCGCCACTTTCCAACGGTGTGCGAGTCGAAAGAAAGCTTGAGGCCATCCATGGGGGCTTCTCCAGACAAGGCACGCAGCGTTATTTGCTTAGTGTCAGCCATGTGTCCTATTTCCTTGACATCGATATATTGAGACAGAAGCTGGAGGTACTCTGTGCTCTCCGCTTCCAAAAGACTGGTCTCCAGATACATGTTCGCGCTGGTCTGTATCGAGTGTTCGAGAAATGCTAACAGCGAAGAGTTATGCTGTCGGAATGGTAGTATTAGACGTCGCCGTATATTTTTCGACAACGGATCAGAAGTTTCTAGTACATTCTGAAGACTCTCGAGCCTATCTAATGTTCCTTCGAAATTGTCGCATCCGGAGAGATGTTTAAGCGATACGTCTGGAGTGTGATCACTGATAAGACCCAAAGAATGCTGCCAGCCCATGAAACTCTTTTTTTCGATCAGTAGCTCGATTCCCGTCTGACCTGTCATACTCTCAAACCGCCCGAAGTTACGGGAAATCTCTTGAGCAAGTGCATGAAGAGTAATAAATTGAAGTTCAGCAACAACGTCACCAGCAAGAGGTCGGTCGCCGGGATCCAGGACAAGAATTTGCCTGACCAGTTCCAGAAGCATTCTCTCGCTCGAAGAGCATTCGGGGACGAGCTCCTGCAACCAGCTATGCATCCCTCGGTTTTCGGTATCCCCACGGTGAAAATAAGAAAGGATTTCCCCGTCGTTGTTGAACTTTCTGGCTTGTTTGAAGGACTCGACGCCGTCTTTGCCTCTTCTCATGTAGGCCAGGACGTTCGCAACGATGCACCCAAATGACCATATGTCGCTCGATCGGTGAACCGTGTTACATACCTTTCCATTGAGGCTCTGGCATTCGGGGGCGATTTCGTACCCGTTTCGTGTTCGATAATGAGTTTTTGAGCCGTCGGCGCCGTGTTTGAACCGTGACAAACCAAAGTCAGCTAAAATAAAACGTCCGGCGTCAACCAAGACGTTCTTTGGTTTTAAATCATGGTGGCAACCGATTCGCCTGATATCAAACCCGCCTGCAGTGAACTCATGGACGCTGTGGATTGCAGAGGCAAGTCCTGTGAAAGCTATAAGAAAGCTTTCATTCCTCGCAAACAGCGATGGGCGTTCGCTCGTGAGAAGATCCCCTAAGTCACCTTCACTAGCTTTAGGAAAAAGTAAATGAATATTTTGCTCGTGGTGATAGCAAGAAAGTAGGCGTACAACGTTCGGGTGTTTAAGAAGATTAAGAAACGATAGATTTTGCACTTCCGTCTCAAAGTCATTCTCCTGCGGCGCCATTTCCTTGCGGACAAGGCTTATAACCCCCGGCGCTGCAGTAGTCCCTACTCTACTCAATCGGTGGTGTGCGTCGTTGATCTCGACATCGAAAACAACTCCAAACCCCCCCGAGGTGAGGCGAACATTCTTCTGATACGGCAAGATTGTCTGATCCTGGAAATAACGCGGAATCCGGGAATCCGAGAAATAAGGAGCGCAAAAAACCCATTGTTGGTCATGAAATAATTCGGCTTGAAGATTCGGAAGTATCGACTGTAGATACTGAATGCTAAAGGGTAATTTGTGGTCAAGAGGTGATTCTTGGAAATGATCATCTTTGACAAATTCCTCGATGAGCTTGAGATGGCCGATTAGGACAAGAATTGCGAAGACTTTTCTTGCCTTCCTAAATACTGCATCGGTTATGTCCACTACTTTCGAGTCATTGATGGTATTCTTGCAAGCTTGTATGATCTTGTCCGCTTTTAGAAGCTCAAACAGCCTCGCTTCTGGTATGAACTTTTGCTTTCTGTAATTCCTCACGCAGAGCATCAGAATGGAGTCACGAAGCACTTCCATTATGCCGGTAGCTTGCAGGCGTAGGCTTTGGAAGGATGGCAAGCAAGAAGAACTTCTGGAACTGCGCTTATCCACTTGTTGTATCCTATGAGCTCGATTTGACCGGGGCTTTGGTGATGGACTTGATCTCCTCCTACAAGATATCCGTTAGATGATATTACAATGGGCTTTCGAGTGAAGGTCACCTCTGTGAGTTTACGAGGAACGCTTATCTTCCACCTGTTGTCACAGTCCTAGTGCTATATTAGAATTGGCCAAACTCCTGTAAAGACGTGATTTGACTTGGAGACGTGGGATTAAAACACTTACTTCTGTCTCAAAATTCTGGCCGAAGAGACGCTGGAGCAAATCCTTGAGGTCTGCTCTGTCAATGTACCTCTGAGGCAAGGTCTGAGAAATACGGCCTGCCATTAGAATATTTTTGACAACTGCTTCGGATGGGGATCCCAAGGCGTTAATAAAAAGTGTGGTATGTTGTGATATGTGGATGGAGAGTTGTGGAAGCGGCGCGCCCTTAGGTGGAATGCTGAATAAGACCTCGAACAGCTATTATACTAAAACGGCCTTGTCAGTTCCCAGCCAGCTCCGCCAGCGGCTTTAGATAGCAGAATGGATTTCTCTTTTCTCACCGCAACTGCACGACTTCAAATCCCCCATTCGGCCTCTTTTAGGCCTCTCACCCTCCTCCGCTTGTCTAGTAGAAGCATGGACGACACCCTTGCCATCCAATAACAATGGAGTGCGTTGTGAAAGGGAGGTGCCGCTTAGAAAGTATAAATGCCTCACTGTGGTCGGGCGTAAGCAGGCCAACAGGCCGCATAGAATATGCATGCCGACCGACAAACCGATCCACTTCTAATGGATGGATATGTCGACTACGTGGCATGACATTCTCTACATCGCTAGTCCGATGCAGACACCTCTATGTAGCGACGGTCGGTCGAAAAAGGGTTTCCATTTCCCCATCTGTATCCGCATTACTCGGCGTCGAGACAGGATCACTTTTCCGAGATCCAGGATTCCAACACCATGTTAGCCGCAGGGACATTTAATACTACGTGCCATGACCCCGTAATATGGCGAACCAACCTCCAGTCATACGCCTCAAAGCTCTTTGTTCCACAAGGTGGGGCCATGGAACTGGCCATGGTCCCAAGGGATAAACACGGTATGGCGGAGCGGAACGGGCACCAAAACTACCTACCTAGCTGACGGGGACTACAGGCCAAATGAGAGTAACGACTATTAGTAAAGCGTCCGAGATATGCGCTTGCATAAATGTACATATCTGTTCTAGCTAGATAATACGCCGAAAGGCTGAATATACTCTAGGTGGACGACACGAAGTCCTACCACAGAATTTAGTGAGTTGATCTCAACGAGGCTCTGAGGTACGAGATTAAGAGTCAGTGTGGTCCCACAGGAGTTCTCTTGGGGCCCATTTTGCGTGACCGTCGATACTTTTCTCGGACTCATCCAGGCCGAGCAGGTGTTCGACCCGTTTCTGGATAGGCTTGGATCATTTGGACAGAAGATTAGGGAGGAGGAGACCAAATGGCGCGGGTTCTGGGGTTCTATAACGCGCGGGGCTGCGGCTTGCTGTTATCCACACCCTCTCGTTGGTACAATTGTCGCTAAATATCAGCAACAGCCGAATTGTGTTACAATATCCATTACGTGGAAAGAAACGGACGGCCGCGCGGCGACCCCTGGTCTCTACGGCAGACTGGTATCTATCATAGGACAGGATTGCAAGATGACCGCTCTTGCTATATTCTGCTGCAGCCAACCGAGTATACTCGTCGGAAGCTCGATGCTGCCTTACGTAGTCCAGACGGTTACGCCGACGGTATAGTCCAAACTCTCGTACGAACACACGGTGCCATACTACTTTCTATGGCTGAAAATTGGCCGGACTATATACGAGACCTAAGCGCACAATTAGATGAGCTCGTATGCGCAGTACCTCTCTGCGAGATAAGTCTTGTAGCTAATATTTTGTTAAGGATGAAAAGGCATGTTTTTCACGTGTTGAGAGAGAGTGCCAAGACGATTATACGATAGCTTTCTCCGACTGCCAGCGCGTACATCGGCTTAAAGAGAAGCTACGCCAGTGCAGATTCGCTTTGAATTCTTGCATCGACGTCTCACGACGGTGTAGTGATCACTGCAACGCGTTAGTCTCAAGCAAAGACCCCGGTCTCAAGACGTGCGGCGACCTTGAAATGTACGCTACTTTCGTGGAGCAACAACGGAGGGTCGTTACCGATATGCTGAACCGATCCTCGGGGACTGCTGAATTGGTTCGGACTCTAAGACATCCTTCACTAATCAATAAGCTAACAGACGATATTTAACTTAGCTATCAAGCATCGTCAAGTTTCGAAACGATGAAACGGTGCAGGCAACGGATCAAGCGATACGGACCAGTCTTGTGGCCCTGCAGTCCATTGCTGCGCAAAACCATCAGGAGAACATGATACTCTCAACGGTAGCTCAGCAGGGCCACGATGATTCTCGGACGCTTAAAGTCCTTACAACCATCGCCACAATGTATCTTCCGGCATCTCTAGTTGCCGTAAGTAATCGTGAGTGCATCTATTTGTTGATAGCTAACTAGTCAAGACCATCTTCAGCTCGAACCTAATATACACGAAGCCTGTCTTCAGTAAAAACGAAGCAACACATTTCGTGATAGCATCGCAATTCTGGATTTTTATAGTCATTACAATTTCCCTTATGGTCCCTACTTTCGCTGCTGCGGGCCTACTACAGAGGAAGTTGAGAATGCCTCGGTGTTGAAGAGTTGCTTGTTGATTGCTGCACTGGCATCAAGTCTTATTGATAACAAGTAGCAGCGCGGAACGTGAAGGAGGTGAAGCGAAAAGATGGGATTATATGGGCTTTTACTTTCTAGAGTTTGCGTAATCGTCGATTGTACTGATGTTATATACTGCCCTATACCTCATTGGGCCTAGCTTTAGCGTATATGTAGCGAGCTCCACCTATGTACATCTGTTGGGACCGTGCCTGGATATTCATGTTGGAAATAGGGGAGTTGGTAACCTCCGCCTCATAGGGCTGGTAGGGCTGGGGCCCGCTACTAGAGTTTTCACCTGCTCCGTCGCTCCTAGATAGACTCCTAACAGCTTCAACCCCATATACTAAATGCCCCATATGACCTCGTATTCCAACAATTCAATCCTATGGAGCAGTGGGTGAACTGTTTATTCTATAGAGGTAGCTAAGACTAAGACTTTAAGAATGAAGAGGAAAGAAAGTAGAAGATAGAAAGAACACTCTTTATATAGCAGTGCTCATGGCTCGCGCTAGTCCCAAAAGGGAGGTGTTGGAACACAAGGAAGATGTTGACCACCCGTAACACAAAGGAGTGTGTTTGCCTAGAAGGCAATAGAAACCGGATACGAACGTGTTGGAAACTGATAAGGCGACGAACTAAATCTGGGCTAGATCTATGCTAGTAGTCGTGGGCAAACCCGTAGGGCTTTTACCATTTAGGAAACCTTATCAGATCCGGGCACGTTCGTAACAACATCAAGTGTACAAGCCGTTCACACACTCAAAACAATCGGATCTTGATGCGGTATACGACTTCATCCGGCAATCTTTGAGTCATTGGAAATTCGTGGTGGGTCATGTGTATGAGCGAAATTTGGTGAGGTGTGATTTTCGCATTTCGGATGAATATGACGATGTTTATTTATGGTGGACGAAAAGCGAATCATTGCCTCAGGACCTCAGACGTGTAAGGGCTAAGTCCCTTCGGGTTGCACCCTCAAGCGCACCTAGCGAATCAATCGACTTCTTAAAGCATTCTTCAGCGTCTAGAGGGGTATCGCTCTGCAAGTATGCACAACCAAGCTCGTTCCATGCTACACCCAGGCTTTGGTCCTTTCCGCGGGGCTGGTCCCCAACTTGTTCGCGTAACATCTGGATAAAGGTGTTATAACTGGAGAGAGACGCTTAGGCTGATTAGTGTGTAGGCTCAGCTCGCCTCGATGGTGATGGAACCGACGTTTTCGAACTGGTCATTAAGATTGGACTCTCCTGCTGGAAGAGGGACTCGAGTCTTCTGAAGCTGTGTGCAGATTGACTGAGCCATATTTAGGAATGGAACAGTATCGGAAAAATTCGAAGAAAGGATACTGAATCTAAGTTCTGTGTTACCAGAGTCTGTTGAAATGGTAAGCAGGCGTACACAGACCTGGCCAAATCAAGTAAAAGTTTGGGAGGCTCTATAGTAGCTTGAGAAAGTCTCTCTGGGGAGTGAAATCTTTCGAAGAGCTTCTGTAGCCGAAGCACGTGGCGGTAGATTTCATTCCACCGAGCCCACCGGTACTGCTCATTGCCAAAGCCAAAATCTTCGTATGGCCATGCCGAGGATGGCAGACAGAGCGTGAAACCGAATGCAAGGTCAAAGCGCTCATCGGACATGCTTGCCCGGGCCGCATCTTGAATGAGTCGATGAATAAATATTTTCTTAGCCCCTCTGTCTCGGGTAATGATGGACGACTTCAGGAGCTCAGTGCGCGCTTCCTGGTATCCCATCACGTCTTGAGGGTATCCTTCCCAGTGAAACGTCGACCCATCAACTTCTAAAATATATTCTGGTATTCCGTTGGGATCCAGTAGAGACAGAACCCCAAGCAATGAGGCCGCTCCATCGTCTAACCCATCCAGTGCCCATACCGACGCAATCGTGTGGTCATACTGAGTACGACTCTTCAGTTGTCCTACTTGAAATTTGAACAGTTGTGCATGGGCACTCTCTTTCCCATACATTTCAAGAAACTCTGTGAAACTCAGCTCATTACGGGCTATCACGCCTGCCATTTAGGCGATTGCAAGAGGGAGGCCACCAAGTGCTTCGACGATTGCTTGACCTGAAGCTTTCTCACCAGCTTCTCTTTCACGATGGGTCAGCTTAAGCAGGAAATTGGTTGCTTCATTCTGGTCGAAGGATTTAATTGAAATACCGGAATGTCCCGAATCGTCTGTGTAGATATACGTCTTCAGGAGTGGATCTCGGCTCGTAATGAGAACCGAAGCGGAAGATCCCATTGGCCAATAGTCTTCGAGAATGTTGGCATCATCAACGTTGTCAAATACCACAAGACAAGAAGCTTCTTCCGGGTTCTGGTGGTCCAAGTGTTTATAGGACTTTAACGGATTTGTTAGCCATCCGAGTACTGGGTCTCCTGTCAAAACAGTGTCTCGGGCTTCGACGGAATCCTCCGACTCGAGCCCCAAATTAGTTGCTACATTGCTGAAATCATGGGCTTTTTTCGATGGTTCGTCTGCATGTACCCAAAATATTGCATCGAAATTCTTTTTATGTCGATAGACGAACTCCGAGGCGATTTGTGTTTTGCCCATCCCTCCCGGCCCACAAATAGCGAAAGTTTTTAGGCGCGTATGCGGCTATCATCGTCAGCCGCCACCGTCGGCGGAACTAATGCCTGGTCCAAAGCTTGTAGGACTGCAGTCCATCCAAAGAAACCATAATTTCGACTTAGTGGTATTATGTGGCAAGGTAGACGGGGGTCGTTCTTCTCAACCGAGAAATCTGAAAGCGAGGGGATTGCTGGTCGCTGTCGAGACACTCTTTCCTTTGCTGGTCTCCACACTACCCGAACCAAGACGTGAAGACAGAGCTTCATCCTTCAAATCTGCGTAGGCTTTAATTGCTCATCCCCCAGTACTGGCATGGGATCAAGACATACCGTCGCTTAAGGCCAGACTTGATAGAGATAGTGGACGATCTGGCGGCAGCGAAGGCCGCTGCTTTGGTGAACTGGATTTGATGTCTGCGTGTCAATCAGCGAATGCAGGAACTTGCCTCCAATAGGCAGTCTCACAGTCCTGCTTCCCAGCATTGGTCAACTTACGGACCCTGGCTATGCATGACTCGACAAAATCTGTCATCGCGCCGAGCTCATAACTCCCTACTTTTATACAGCAAATGTCGTTGTGGTCAGCTTTGACGCCTCGTAAGATCTCAAGCTTCGTGTTCGTTTTCGCAAGACCTTCCCCTATGAGCTGTATCAAAGTGGTGAGCAATGTTTTCATCAACCCAGCATTTCGGACTGTAAAGTCACCCACCACCAACTTGGGTCCAAAGAGACCACCAATCCGGGTCTCTGCAGTCTCGTATAGAGAGAACACTGGGATCTGATCAAATACTTGTTCAAAATTCAAGCAATCTTCAGCAAGACCCGAGGTGATTTCTTTCGTAGCTGTGTGTTTCAATTTGGATCTCCAATAGGTTTTGAGAATAAGCGGTATGCATCCCCACTTAGACAGGGTATCCGATTGAGAATGAGGGCTGGCTAAGAATATTGCGCCTGCGATGTTCCGCAGCAGAGTGTTGAAGTGTTGAGGCTGCCCTTGAGCAAAGCACGTGGCCTAGCTCGTTAGCAGAATTGTTTGACTAAACCGTTGGAACAGTGCTCACCCTCTTCAAAATTACGCCCCCGAGACTATGAGCGATGAAAATGATCGCACAATTCTGTAACTGCTTGCCACCGTATATTAGCAGCTGAATATCTGCCCATCATGTGGAAACACCGACTTCTTGCTTTTGTGTCAAGTTTTGAAGAGCCCCAAGAAATTCGGCTCCCTCCTCTTCGATTTGTTGCCAGGAAAGCAACCCATCAGCAGCAAGCTCATTTTCGAAGCTATAAACGCAAATCTCGTCCTGATGAGATTGGCCTATGGATCTCAGCCAGCATTCTCTAACTTCCTCGTCGCGCCATTTGTCCACTGGAAGAGTTCCGACGCCTGGAAGGGCGATGAGCCTACATGGGAGAGTGCTGTCAGCCTTGCCAAATTACGAGGAAAGAGCCATGACTTACAGTGTCTGGGACTTGTGATCCGCGGTGCAATTGCGAAAGCCTATTCTGCTGGCCTTTATATCCTCGACCTGTACTAGCAGACATCGTCGTCAGTTCCAACTTCGAAGCCTGAATCCGTTGCGGATTGTGAGAAGGGCGGGATGAGTTGATCCTCTTACTGTCGAGGCCGCTAGAATACTGCAACCAAATCATAGATTAAGGCACTCTACATGTGATGAAGTTCGGGATGCAGCAGCAGGGCGGGCTGAGCGCTGCCCAACTCTGAGCAAGCGATGCAACGTGGGGAGGGGGGGCAGTGTATGCAGGGACCGAGGTCATGCCCAGGGCAGGCATCCCGCTCCGTTCTTTCTTAAATGTCGAGTCTCAAAAGCCCGCTGTCATCCACTGCTGGAGGATGTGTTCCTAAGAAGAGGAAGCAGAGATGACTTTGTTAGCAGACGGTGAGGGGGCCTTGATAGAGCGGCATGAGATTCTTTGCGTAAGTGGCGTACGCTATCTTATTGAGCCTCTACAGGAAGTAAGTGTTCACGTACACCTGCCACTCATCAGGACAGCCTCTAAGTGCAGTAGGAGAAACCACTTGTAAACCATACAGGCGCAACACTCGCTACAGTCATCGATGTTGGGCAAAGCCAATCCATTATCAAGGGGGACTGGATCCAACAATGCATTAAGCGTTACGAAGAGATAGACGACGTGTTCCAGAAGCAATTCCTTCAGGGAATAGTCTTCAGCGGTGGTCATAATAATTCCTCAATTTCCTCGGAGGCCAAAGCGCTTCTTCAAGGCTTCGGCATGCAATGGCATCATTTTTTGATTGCCGGCTCCCGCAATCAACCTTCTCCCGGTCCCTATGTTCTTCTAGATGGGAGTTGCATGAACCTTTCAGACTTTACAGTGACGGAAATGCTGCCTTTTTCTCAGCCACGAGGTGAGTGATTATCCATTGATAGTAATCTATCTATTGAAGCAAAGGACAGAAACTTCCGAAACGTCGGTGATTCAGGGGACAATTATGGTCCAATAGAGATTGCCGTACCCTCAAGGCTCAGGTCTCATGCCTCTTCCAGGCTTCCAATGTCGGGGATACGGGTCGCCGTGAAGGACAATTTCGACCTGGAGGGCACAAAGACCTCGTTATGTAGTCGATCTTACCTACAAACCTACCCGAAGAAGCTGAAGTCTGCCCCTTGCATTCAGAGACTCGTTGATCAGGGTGCTTCCATTGTCGGCAAGACGAAACTCTGTTCTTTCGCACAATGGGAAGAGTCAACGGAAGCCATTGAATACACGTCTCCGTGGAGTCCGCGGGCCGACGGGTTTCAATCTTCTGGGGGGAGTAGTAGCGGAAGCGGAGCTGCCATTGGTGCATATGAATGGCTGGACATTGCCATAGGATCGGACAGTAAGATGCATCCAAAGAGTCGTGCTCGGGATCAATCGTTCATAGATTTTAGCGACTGGAAGTATATTGAGACCTGCCCTTTGGAATGGCTGTTTCTCTTTGCGCCCTAGTTTTGGAGCCCTTTCAACGGAAGGATTTGTATCCTGCATTAAGTACGCTGTGCGGACCCCATAGCAATGACGTACGCTCATATGGCACAGGTACCTCGACACACCAGGTATCATGGGACGTGACCTTGAGCAATGCCGCAAATTTGCTGCATCTTGGTATGGTGGTAGCCTGGATTGTGTGAGTTCGAAAGTATCTGAACAGTCCCGACGTGAGAATGTAGACGCTTGACTAAGTATGTTGGCAGTTTTCATCACTCCTATGGCCTACAGATTACTAGAAGCGGATTGAATCTAAGCAACGTGAGATCGCTCTCAAGTTCGTTCAGGAATTAGAGTCTGCCCTCGGGTTGCAGCACGTAGAGATCTCGTTCAACGAGAAGTGGCAGGAAAAGCCCCCCGAAGACGCAGGCCAGCTGTCATTAAACCACTACATGATCAAGGTAAGTACTACCCAAAGACTTAAGCTTTATTATCTAACCTTAAATCAGGCAACCCAAGACATGTGGTACGATGACTACCACGCTTTTGATGAGTTTCGTGATGAGTATTGGGCAAAACATCAGAGATCTCCTTACATAAGCCCTCCGACCCGTGCAGCCTGGAACTCCTGCAAATCCATCTTGAAAACCAATCGAGACGAAGCCGTTAGGAGGATAGACGTCTTTCGCTCCTGGTTTCGCACAACATTCTTCAATGGTAACCGTCCATTGTTCATAATGCCCATTGAGAATGTTAGTCCAAGATACCGAGATGATCCTCCAGAGTAAGACTCAAGATACTGCTCGTTCGGCTCGTATCTAGCTGACTCGGTATGACTGTTTCTAGTTTTCAGAGACCTCCGATTGGAGTTCACAGCCTGCTTTTGGCGTCACTGCTGGAGTCTCCGGAGCTAGTGGTCCCAAGAAAGTTTGCCAAATCGCTCCCCCAAATTATCGCTAACTGATCGACAGTTTCCACCATACCGTACATGTCAAAGATCACTCAAAGGGAGGAACACCTGCCCTTCGTGGTGGGTATCATGGGAGTCTCAGGTATGCGATTGGGATTGTTATACAGGAGTCTCTCTTCTAACATATATCGCAGGGAGTGACCTAATGTTGATGGATACTGTTTTGGCCTGCTTGAAAAGTGCGGGGCGACCCACTTCTATCCATACAGGGAGTGATATGTTCATGCAGCCCAAGTTGAAGGGTCCTCTCTAGTCCTCTGTAAACGCTTTCGTAGTATCTTAGGGGGCAGTGGTTCTGGGGTTTTCCTTGAAAACCTCCACCTGTTGAGTGTTGGCCATGTAGATCTCTAGTACAGCCTTGAACGAGAGCCAATATGAAGAGCACACTCATGTCTCTAGTAATTCGATTTCTCGATCTACCAACAAGGTTGGACGGGTGGACCCTTAAAACTGAGACGAACATGATCCCAGCGTTTGCCGAGTATGACCGTAAATTATACCGAAGGAATCACTGCGGTACATGTTGACAGCCGATTCGCATTCTTGGTTGGTTGGCGTGCACCGATAACGAAGCCCATGCCGATTGCTTGCCTGCATGGCTTCGAACTTGTGGCTGCATGGGGGGGTGCCCTGCTCTTTCAGATAGTTCGCACACTCTTTTAGCGGGAACACGTAGCCCTTCGTGCCCATCACATGAGCTTCGTAGATAAGACATACACATTGCCGTGAAGGAACTGATTCCCACATCCTCCAACATAGCCTCAAAAGAAAAGAGTGCCCGGCTATCTACTCCCAACTATCAGCCAAGAGACCCATCACATCGAAAGTATGCCTTCACCAGGAGGAAAGGCTCAGCCATGGAAGACTGTGGGGCCCCCAACGGACACTCGGAATGTTTGTAACACAAAAGTCGACTACGGGGCGAAGCAAGGCGATATCGTCATTTTAGACGGTAGCGGATTCATGCTCAAACCCTTTGATGCCTACAGCAAGCCGATCTTGAAGAAATTCACGGACACAATCATGAAGCCCTCACAGCAGTAGGCTTTGGGGGGAAGCGTGAGCTCAGCCCACTATGTACAGCGGTGGCTGTGACTGACCTTGATGACCTTCGTCCTGACGTTCGACCAGGCTCTGCGTGGACAGATGACCACAAGAGTCGCCATGAATATCACAACGGATGGTAGTATCGCTTACCTTCAGACAGGGAGTCATGCTGATCAATCCACCAGCAGAGCTTCGCATGCCGAGATACCTCGACCTCGACCTTGATCCGCCTCTTTCCCGGTTCAATCCACGACCAGGGTTAAATAAAGGTAATGCAAAGCTCAAGCGTAGTAAGCGATACATCATACGTCGTCTAATGTCGAGCCCTCTTCTCAGACATTACAAATAGGACCATCACTTCGACCATGCCGAGCCACGAGTCTACAAAGAGGAAGGCGAAGTTATAGAGGGTCTGGAGCCAGATGAGGAAGATATCCTCATACGCTTGAGAAGACACCAATGGAGGTGATAAACCCACGAAGTCCAGTGTAGAGAGCTATGCTTGTCGCGCGGCGTTGTCCGGCCATCATATTAGCGAATCGTCAAATCTACCATGGAGCGTCTCGTTTCTTACGCTCTGTCAATCGGAGGTTATAAATATGCAGGTTTTTCGAAATCCTGCTACGCTAAACCCGAGTAGGTTTAGTTGTGGTCCTAACTCATGATGCCAAGACAAAGGAAAATCCATGTTCTCATGAAGAAAACCTAGAACATCGAATTTCGACCCCGATAGAAAAGAACTAGTGATGAAGAAAGAACTTTACTTCAAATTCAAATGCAGAAAGTTCAAACATCGAGCTATAAAGTGCTCTGAAATCATTCAAGTTCACGAAATCGCTGCGAATTCGAAAAACGATCAATCTTCGTCAAAGTCGTGACTGAGAGCGGTGCGCTCATTTTCTTCTTTACAAGCATGCTCGACGATTCTTTTGATATCAAGTCGTTTACAGTCAACGTAATCTTGAGTAGTCTAGCGAAGATATTTCAATTCTTCGCTCTGATAAATACTGATGCTATTAACATGACATTTATTGACGAATTTCTGATGTCTTCTCTGTGTGAGTGATTTGATATTCAATCTGTATCGCTTTCGAACCCATAGAAATCCCTACCATGGTGAAGCCGACCAGCTTTCGCTCCATTTATTGCTGCTGTCGTATCTCCATTCACTCAATGGAGCGACATAGCTTTGACAAGCTGTCCGAATCAATTCGAAAGATCCGCGACATCGCTCGATCTCGCAGAGAAGCCTTCAGCTCAGCTTTTCCAATATCTTTTCCAACCTCTGGAATGGGGCAAGACTGCCATGATTGGAACCAAAACCAAGACTTCTTTCGATACACAGCCGGGAGGTTCCTCTTCGAAGAGATAACTCAAATGGCCTGTCGTTCTGTTAAATTCGACATGAACGAATTGGTCCATATTGCCGCAAGCTCAATTGCGTCAAGGTCATGCGTGGCGGTTCGCAAACTACCAGAAGGCCAACACAGTAAAGCCTTTCTCTTGACTATGGATGACGGGAAACGAGTCATAGCCAAAGTTCCCAACCCTAATGCCGGGCGACCTCATTACACGACTGCGAGCGAAGTTGCAACGATGGATTTCGTGAGTATATTTCCATGTTATAATATTTCAGGGCTAACCCTATCCTTAAGGTTAGGACGGTTCTCCAACTACCTACACCCGAGGTATACGCATGGAATTCGAAAGCTGCCGGAAATCCAGTCGGGGCAGAATTCATTATAATGGAAGAAGCCAGAGGAGTTCCATTGAGCCACAAATGGCCAAGTCTTCACGGAGACGATAAGCTCAAATTGATCGAAAGGATCGTCGAAATTGAAACGACTTTGGCCTCGACGTCATTCAGAGAGTTTGGCAGTTTATACTACACGAAAGGATTTGGAGCATCCTGCTCCGAAAGATGTGCTTTATACTAACGCTACTGGAAGACCGATAGTGAACGCCCAATTTTCTATTGGCCCAACGACCGACCGCAAATCTCTTGATAACGATCGTGCAAGTGTTGACTTCGACCGAGGCCCTTGTGAGAATCCCAAATTTCTTGTTCAGTCAAATATAGGCTAAGTCATTTCTAGGGACTACTGCTGAAGAGTATGCTACTTCTATAGGAAGACGTGAGATTCAATGCATTCACGAAGTTAAGCAACTTCCAAGGCCACTCGGCATAGTCAATGGGCCAGGATTGTATCAAACAAGCCGGGACTCTAAGCTGTCAGTGTTGAACGAGTATCTGAAAGTGGCCAGCTATCTTCTGCCAGCCGACAGAAGTATGTTGTCTGCTTATCTATGGCACAATGACTTGCATAGCGACAACATATTTGTCAATCCCCAAAAGCCGACTGAGATCACCTGTCTCATAGACTGGCAATCAGCACATGTTGAGCCACTTTTTATGCAAGCTGGCCATCCATCATTCCTTGATTTCGAGGGACCAAAACCTGAAGGGCTTGATGCCCCTTCTCTCCCCAACGACTTCGATGATATGAACGAGGTCCAGCAGAGGCGCGCCAAATCTCTGTTATCTCAACAATCTCTTTTCAAAGCATATGAAATCCTGTCGCTCCAAAGGAACAAGAAGGTCTATCACGCCTTGCGCCATCAAAAGGGTCTTGGATGCCAGATCATCACGTTTGCTGGTAATCTGTTGCAAGATGGGGAACCTTTGGTCAAGGGACAGCTTATGCAGGTTCAGCGCGAGTGGCAAGGACTGCCCGCTGTCCGAGCGCGAGCTTGCCCAACTTGTCCATTGCATTTTACTTCCCGAGATTTTCTCGCTCAGGAAACAGAGGAAGCGAAATGGATGCAAGGGCTGGAGCTGGTGACCCAAGTTTTAGAATCACTCGGCACAGTCGACAGAGGTTGGCATGGATGGGTGAAGGCAGAAGACTACGCTCTTTTCAAAGAAAAACTGGACAATGTCCGTCAACAATTCTTGGATCAGTTATCAGAAACTGACGAGGACCGACCGAAATGGCTTTCAGCCTGGCCTTTTAAGGATTAAGTGTGTTGTCAACCTCTTAGGCGTATATATTTCACGGAAGAGGAAATCTGGGGTGGTTTTTGATAATGATATCCTGTTTCGTCTCAATATCACTGTAACAAATTAGGAGGAGCGTACCAAAATTATGCGATGGAGAAGAGTCTTCACAGAGCCCGCCATATGTTTCGGTGCAGCTGCTTCGAAATAAGATGAATTGCCGTGAGTGCCATTCGCTTTGACTCAATCCTTCGAAAACTCTTCATCACGTAGTAGAAATAGATACCTGAGTTACGCGGCGGCTTGTGGTGGCAGCTGGCCGATCCCTGGGGATTCCCACCTTCTGGTTCCTCGCGGTGGGTTACCAATCTAAAAGTAGAACGACGTGATTCAGAAGGCGGCGGATAAACCCGATGATTCACACGTGACACGACTAGCTTAGGGAAATTTGTTGGACCAATTAAGTTACTGTCGCAGCCCTAAAGTTGTGCCGCCGCCAAGGCTTCGTTGCCTGCCAGCCCAGGGCTGCCGCTTTAGCCGGGGAGATACCGTACCCTAACAGGGGTGATCAGCACAGGCTTGTGCGAGTCGTTATCACTATCAGCAGCCTTATGTGCAGGCTACAGCCGCTTGGTGCACTTGGCGACACCGTTGTATGGCCCATGGGTCGTTGCGTCGCCCGCAAAAAGTCTAGGGTCAAGCCCTACATTGGTACAATACCAAAGAAATCGCGCAGAGAAAGTTCGGTTGCGAACCTATATCTAGGCATATAAGGGCTCAAGCCCCCGAATCGACCATGATACGCCTACTAGACACAACCACTCACTCCATTGCCTCCTACCTCGATCCACCCTCCTACGCCATTATCTCCCATGTCTGGCTCCCCCCCGAAATCATCCACACCGACATTATCGACCCATCCATCCCGCTCTCCACATTCACCAACCCCTCCCACCCCAAATGCATCAGTGCCGCAAAAATCCTCAACTCATGCAATACCCTCGTCCGTCTCTACAAGGGCAGGGTCAAGCACCTCTGGCTTGACACAATATGTATTGATAAGAGGGACCTAACAGAACTGTCGACAGCGATAAATTCAATGTACAAGTGGTATAGGTATGCGGAGGTCTGTTTTGTGTATTTGGCGGATTATCCCTCCCCTTCCGTCCGCGACTTCACACACTCCAAATGGTTTACGAGAGGCTGGACACTGCAGGAACTCATCGCTCCCAAGTCGGTCCTCTTCTTCGACGCATCCTGGAACCAGATTGGCGATAGTGATACTTTGCAATCCGACCTCACGGCACGGACGAGCATCCCGGCGGATTTCCTGCTCGGGAGCGGGAACGTGGGACGGGCGAGTGTGAGCTGCCGGATGTCGTGGGCTGCGGGAAGGACAGTGACTGTTGAGGAGGATATTGCGTATTGTCTGCTCGGTCTTTTTGGCGTCAACATGCCGCTGCTGTATGGAGAGGGGGCGGAGAAGGCGTTTCGAAGGTTGCAGGAGGAGATTATGCGGTATAGTGATGATCATTCGTTGTTCGCGTGGAAGAGCCTACATGCGGGCTCATATATTCGTGAACCGCGTGGGGTCGATGTATCATCATCGGGGTCAGGGTTGTTGGCAGCCTCACCCGACTACTTCGCCAGCACGGGAGAATTCATGTACACGCCGAGTCGGGAGAACAATCGCCCCTTTGCGGTAACGAACAAGGGCATCTCCATTAATCTCTATCTTCAGCGGTATGGGCATGAGGGACTGTATGTGGCGAGTATAGAGTGTAAGCATGGGCCGAGTCACTATTTGGGTATTTTTCTTAGATGCATTGATGAGGAGCTGCAGCAGTTTAGCAGAGCGAGGCCGGAGGAGTTGGTTAGAGTGGTGGCCGCGGGGAAAGGGCAGTTGAGGGGGATATATGTCAAGTCGCCGGACGATCTCTCTTTCTGCAGAACAGCATGAATTCTAAGCTATGCTTTATTAGGATGGAAGGCATCCGATTGCTGAGCTCTGCAGGCAACGTTTGCCTGGACAAACGTACCACAAGAACTATGACACAGTTCATGATATTTTGTAGTCCACATGTTGCTTCAAGAACTTAAAAGTCCATCTTATCTTTCAACCACTTTTTTCAGTGCCTCTTCATGTCGCTTCATGCTTCCGCCGTATATTGCGACTGCACATACGCCGCATTTCCCGGCCTCTGGTCATGTTGTATGACCGCCAGTTTCCACCTGCACCCACTACATCGATGCTCGGTATCATACCCCATCTTCATACAGTCCGGTATCAGACCGCATATACCAAGCAGCGGGAAGCTGCCCATCGCGTACGAAAACCTTAGCTGCCTATTCGTTATCAACGACAAACCCATCGTCAGCGAACATCCAACATGGAACAACGAAGTTGCAATCTCCGGGAGCAAAGTGTGATTTAGATACGTACCGAGTTGTTTCGCTGGCAACGCGGTTGACGATTGTCTCCGTCCGCTTCCGGCAGTTGGGGCAGTCGACGAAGTCGGGCTCGAACCCTAGCCCATCCGTCGGCCTCACTAGACCCGCATTGCCGACTTCGCGCATGGGTGACGGGGAGGTGTATGCCAAGTGCGTGTTTGCAGCGGGTGACTTGGTGGAAGGAGCGTTGTCGCCGCCGACTTCGCGGAGTTCGGTGGGCGCTGGCGTTGTCGTGTTTCTTGATGCATTGGTACCGTACCGTTGGCCCTGGCCCTGGACCTGCCCGAGCTGGTACGCGAGGGCTTTGTCTAGCATGATGTGGTGGTGGTGGTTGTGCGCTGCGAGAAGGGATGAGAATGGACGTAGGCGGATTTCGTCAGCCGATCGCGGTTGGAGCTATCATGGGGGTGGAGGAGGAATATGCCGTTGCCCCCAATGCAACACAGAACTCGGTCATACCCCTGAGTCGACCACCCCATACTCGTATGCACGAGGTTTCCGCGCACACAGGGTTTCACGCGTACGCTAACTACGACTGATTATCTTAGTGCCCTTTTTGGAACACTAAACCCGATACAATCTATAACTAGATTAGAGTGGAAACCCAGTCACCAGTGTGCGTGAAAACCCTGTGCATACGAGTAGGGCTACTAGCGCAAACCCTTTTTTTTTGGCAGCCAACTTCTTTGTTTACTCAACATCATCACGCACGCAACAACAACGTAACTATTTCTCTCACTCACTCACTCCATGCAAGACTTTTCATCAGTTCATTTCTCAAAACTCAGCAAGCGTCTTTTACCCTGACAAACTACCTTACACAACCGAGTGCGTTCTCTATTCTCGCGCATCATGACGCAAATGCGTTCTCTTACTGGGATTGTGCGACGTTGACGGTGAGACCTAGCAGGATGACGTTGAAGAACACCGACCGCGGGCCTGAGTGTCAAACAGAGGGAAAGCAAAGGCGGTTCTCACAAGGATTTGAAGGTGTTGAGATGCTATATATATATATATTCGTGTATCGAGGAAAGAAATATAGCAAGATAAACAAAGAGTTTTAGAAACAAAAATCTATATCCCCGACGTCTTCAGATAACTGTTCAGTAGTCGTCATCATTCACATACGTCTCCTCCTGGTACTCCTCCGCATAGCCCCCCTGGCCATCCTCCTCAACCACATCCGTCTCAACCTCGACATTTCCATACTGGTCCATCGTTGTCGTTTGATCAACGCTCTCGACAAGATCTCCGTCATCATTATACTCTTGGACCTCGGTCTCGACCTCAACATTTCCATATTCGTCCACGGTTGTCGTCTGGTCAACGTTCTCTACTAGTTCTCCATCATCATTGTAAGATTGGAATTCCGTCTCGTACTGGACCTCTCCATCGTCGTCCACAATGGTCGTTTGTTCAAAGTTCTCAATGAGTTCCCCTTCCTCGTTATATTCTTGGATCTCGGTCTCCGTGGAAGCCTCAATTATGTTACCGTATTCGTCGTACTGAACCTCTGCACTATATTCTGTGATTTCCACTCCATCCTCTCCTTCAACATAGTATTGTTGAACTTCAACCTCCTCTATGACCTCCCCATCGTATGATTGCTGAACACCGGTCGCTGTATATTCGGGGGTTTCCTCTATAGTGGTGTATTCTACGAGATTCCCAAAAGCATCGAATTCGGCTTCTGTCGTTTCGTATTCGATGACATTGCCATAGGCGTCCACCTCACGGGTCTCGATTATATCCACTTCTCCGCCTTGGTAGTATGGTTGCGGGACCTCGTAGCCAGACTGTACGATGTAGCCAGGTCTCTCGTTGTATACTGTGGTGTTTATATCAATATCGCGATTGATTATAGTAGATGAATGTCCCGTTGGATAGTCAGTTGCGGCATCGTAGGCTAACACAGCCCCACCTCCCAAAGATAAACCACCGGCTAGACCAGCAACGCCAGCGGCGGCAGTATGTGAATGTGTGGGCTGCGAAGGCTGATAGTAGTCGCGATTAAGACCCATTGCTGGCGCTCCCACCGGTGGAGGACTTGTGTATTGCTGGCCGTAATATTGGGCATGCTGTTGGGGCTGAGGAGGGTATTGGGCATGCTGTTGGGGCTGCAGAGGGTATTGGGCATACTGTTGAGGCTGCGGAGGGTATTGCGCAAAGTCCATTGATCGAGCACCGGGTGCAGGAGGGCCCCTGGAGGTTCCAGCTGCAGAAGGCTTCGGAGCGGTGGGCTTGGCTGCAGGCTTAGGGGCGGGCTTTTCTTGGCTGCATATACGTCAGGTCGCTTGTAATACCTCGATAATGACGCAACGTGAAAAGGCTTACTTTATCTTCTTCGATAAACCATCGAACATCAAATTGATTCCTTTTCCGACCCCAACAGCCACTTCCGCCCCAACGGCAGTCATGATTGGGTTATTATTAGCTGGCACTGATTTAGGAGTATCCGTAGGGGCAGACTTGGGAAGGCCAACAGGCGCAGCTTTGGGAGCGCCGGTAGGCACAGATTTGGCGGCGACAGGACCAACTGAATTTGGTGGTTGGATTGGCTGAGGTGGTTTGACAACGTTGGTGGAAGCAGTCGGAGGTTTACCTGTAATTGGTGCGGCATTTGCAAGCTCCTTCAGAGTTTGAGTAGGCCCAGCAATCGGCTTTGCTGCAATTGTTCCTGGTGCGGCGGCCGGTTTTGGAGCCATGCCCGCCTGTAGACTAACTGGGATGGCTTTGCTACCAGTCCCAGAGGCAGCGGCGGGAGCATTTGGGCCTCCGGGCTGTTGAATGACTCTTTTGACAGCCGGTACCACTTTCTTCGGATCTGCTGGAGTTCCACCAGACTTGGCAGGTGGAGCATCTACAAGCGTACCGTCAGGCATTCTGATTACCCTCCTAACAACTTTCTTTGGTCCTGGAGCAGCGTTGCCGGGGGCAGCGCCTGGGGTGGCCATTGCGGCTGGCCCTCTAGTGGGCGCACTGGGTGGTGCAGCACTCATTTCTTTCAGCTGTTGGTTTTTTTCGTTTTCTAGGATAGCTTGGATTCGAGGATCCGTGCGATTCGAGTTCGACGTGTCAGCTCCGGCAGCGTGATATGTATTAAGCTGGCCCGTCCGTCAGCTTTCAATTCCAACTTAAGTAAATAGGCTGAAGGGCAAGTACGTACCTGGAAGTGGAAAGAGATGCCTATACAGCTAAAGATTTTTTGAGCAAAAGGATGAAGCACAGGGCAGTTGCAATGGTGAAAACAATAGCGAAGATTGTGTGGGATGAGGGGTTTTTGCACTTATATAGGGCGCTGGACGCCTAATCTCGGATGGCGCACACTCGACGGCCTCAAATCTGCAGTCACAACTCATGAAGAAAGCTCAAATGAAACGATAACCACCGACGGCGCGTATCGAGCCATTGCCTAGCGCCGCAAGCTGAAAAGCAGATGCCAATAATGCATTGCTCCGCCTGTGGTCATTTAATCCAGCCTCACAAGGTTGAAGCATTACTTGGATCAGCCTCCAATGACCGGCGCCATCATAACGGTCCGCCCCAATAGTCAGCACTTATAGGTGCAAGCCCATAGGCTGGCTCACCGCCATTTGAGACCATTGATAATCATTGTCAGGAGGGGGCTGCGCACACCTGAGAAAGATTGTTATCGCAAGAGCTGTTTCGAAATTGAGCAACTCGAAGTTGAAAGTTGATGCAAAAATCGCCCCAACCTTCATGCACAGCGCTAAAGTAAGGTACCTTATGCGCGGCCAATGAAGACATAGAATCGTAACAATACTGTTAAAGTAAGGAAACAGTGACTTTACTGTCTACTAAGAGGACTCGTTCTTTATTGATAGCGTTACTATAAAGAAATCGTGTGTTAAACCATTGTAACGAACGTTGCAATTCAACGATACGGAACAGAAAAGGAACGAGATAATCACGCTTCCGAAAATCTAGCATTTATTCGGATTCAACGATCAAGTCCCACTTCGTTTGAGCTTGTCAGCTCAACATCATATTTAAATTTCGCTGTTTTAGTTCAATTTTACATGAAGATGATAAAATGCATTGAAAGCTGCATCAAGTACACATGCACGTCATGCTGTTGATGTTATTTTACATTGTGTACGGTTGTTAATTCGCTAAATCGTGAAACTGCTTTCGATAACTGACATGGTTTCCAACAAACGCAATCGTAATCAAAACATGATACGCTGAATTCTCAAATAATTTATTTGAAACGATGACAATCGTGGGTCAACAGGGAAATTACGGTAAAATAGCTTAGTGAGCGGCCCCATAAGGCAGTATGCCCCGAGCCTCGAAGGCGAGAGTAGGAGAAACATTTCTCCAACAAAATCATATCGATCATATCTATCGCAAATTTACAGTATCTGTCGTCGTGCCCTCTTCTGTTGCGTTAGTGCCTAAAGGCAACCCTTCCATATGAAGAGGTGGCCATCTGGATAAAAAGATCTCGAAGAACGAACATCTCGTAGAAGGTATCTCCAGATGGATATTTGAATCTCTGAGTATGCAGGTCGATTGATGAGTATCCCGTCATGCTCGTCTTCGATCAAATATCCGGAGAGCTGGATAGGAAGAATGGTTGGAAGCCTTTCTTTGAAACTATCTTCTCAATCCATCTCACTCGGAGACACACCGGATTCTCACATTAAAGCGTAACGTGTTCTTGTTCAAGGTGCTAATTGTATACACTCGGAGCGAAGGGTCAATCGCTAGGAGGAGAAAGGAGGCTATCCACCAGCTCTCGCTCTATCCGTGCAATACCAATCGTTGGGGGGAAACACCGCTATGCAAGTCTTACATTCCAAGTATATGGGTATCTTAGAAAGAAAAAAAAGGGAAAAAGAAACCAAGCCTTGGCCGATGGCGTTAACCATGACTCATCGATCTTCAAATGTCGTTACTGTCGAAGATCCCGTCATACTCAACCTCGGCAGCGGATGGATCGATGGCAAATGTTTGTGTCTGCTCCGCGGATCTTTGGACGGCGGTGGCGGCGGTGTACGGTCAGGCAACGGAGGCGAATTCCCTCTCTCGCCAGGAAACTCGTCCTTTTGGTTGTTCGGACTATGATCCCTACTGCCCGCCTCCCCATCCTCCTCCACAACCGGCAGTGTCTGCCCTCCGACACTCCCTTGGATCTCCGCGCTTGTGCTGCGCATCGACGTAATTGTTCTGTCAGGCGTAGTTTCTTCATTTGCACCCTGCTGCTCCGTTTTTTGTGCCTGTTTCTCCGCTTTTTGTACTACTTTGTCTGTTGATTTCCTGGAGAGGCCAAAGCTCGTTTGCCGGTGTGCGCCGTCGAGGTGTTCCCCGCTTTGCTTTTCGCGCTCCGCTTCTTCCGCGGTCATGGTGTGGCCAGTGATGAATTTGACGAAGCGCTCGCCGTACTCTTCAGGTGGAACGGGGGAGATCTGCGACTTGTTGTTTGACATTCCCTTCCAGAAGTGCTCGACTCGTTTAATGAAGCCGTACTGTATCTTCGTTAGCTTTTTAAGAGCATTTTCATCTACGGGTGAGAGAGACTCACATGTGTCAAGCAGTCAATGATGCCAAGGTAGTAGATCTTGTCACCTGGCTGTCCGTCCTTGTGGCTTGCCCTGAACCCGCCATCATCACTGTAGAAGATAAAGTTCTTTCGCTCTTCTAACAATTCATCCGGCATCTTACTTGTGCTTTTGTCCATTGGCACTGGCTTTTGGGTCTTGATAATTTGACGTAGCTGCCTTGCTTTCCGTGCATTTTCGAGCTTCGAAGGCGTTCGTATGAGCATACTCGCCTCTGGTTCTTCGTTCCCCTCCCCTCCAGGTTGGAAAACTTGGAGGGTCTTATCACGCAGATTCTCCTCGTTACCTTTGCTCATATCGTGTATTCCGACTAAAAGGGAGTAGTCCATAATCTTGAGCTTTTGCAAGAGGGCTACATCTTGTTTTATCTGTTCAACAAAGATAAACTTTTTGTCTGGGCCAAACTCGAAACGGTAGTCCCTACGCAGCCAGTTCAAATCCTTCAGGGTAGCTCTTGGATTACGCTCAAGGTCTTCCTCCTTGAAGTCTCTCCCGATCGTCGAGCCTTTAAGGTCAAATGTTTGGTGTATATCTCGATGTGGAGGAAACAGGTTATTCATTATGACAAAGTGGACTTTCCTGCCATAAGGCATCTTGACCCGATGAAGGCCATAGAATTGGGATAAGAGGGTGTTGGGGTTACGTTCGATATGGGCGTAGTAATCCCGTAATATTTTCCTTAGTAGTTTGTGCTCGGCATGATGGATTGTCTTAATAATGTATTTATAGTCTCGTGAAAAATAGAAAAAGCTTCCACTTTTTCCAGGGGATCCGAGTTCAGAAAGGATATACTTGCTTGTCAAGGACATCAAGTAGTCTGCAGGATCCAGGTGGAACTTTGCCCTGAGATGGCGGAATACCCATGGCGCGTAATCTTTGAATTTGAAATCATACTTGGCAGATGGAGTCAATTCATTTCCAGTGCTTACGGATAATTAGCAACGGACCCTAGGAAGCGTATAACAACACTCACATATCGAAGGAGAACTTATGTCTCGCGTCAAAGTCCGCATCTGTCAATTCTCGGTTCATCTTGGCATTGGTCCTCGAGACAGTGAAACGTATGCCAGTTAGCATATTATAAGCAGTAACCCAGTTGACATGGTTCATGTCAACCTTGGTTCCGACCATCACCCTGTCATCCTCTTCCTCCTCTTTCTTTTTCCTTCTGCTTGATCTCTTTTGTCGAATTGTTTCCGTCCATCTTGCCATATCACCGTCAGGTGGAACATCGTCTAAATACAAGTCGGAGTGTATTGACCGCGTGTTTCGTCGAACCAAGTTTATGGAGGCCCGGCCTCCAGCATAAGTAGGAGATAATCGTTCGCTGTCGGTAAATGCGTCGTCAAGAGCATTGGTAGGTGACGTAAAGTCGCGAGAAGTTCGGCTGGTCGATAGCCTTGGTACTTGTAGAGTGTGACGGTGCTGCAAGTTGGGCGCTCGTAGATGTAAAGAAGTGGATGAACTTGAGCCATATACGGGACTTGAGTTTGGATGAGTCGAAGGAGAGGAATATCTATTCGTGGCTGCTGGGTCTTTTTGAGTTGGTGGTGTCTGTTCGGCGTTTAGCCCGGCTACTGCTTGCTGTTGACTTATACCGTTTAGACTAGTGTTGTGGATTGGGGGCGCGGAAGCTGAATGAGCCCTCGCATGCCCAGAACGATGGCTGTTCCCAAGTTGCCCGGTCTCTGCTGGCTTCGATCCAGGATCTGGGGCAGTATTGCCCTTCGTCTGCGGCCGAGGAAGCGCGTGATCCAATGCACGGTGTTTCACTAAGCCATTAACTGGCCCGGGACTCTGTCCCCCAGCCTCCACAAGACCTCCAGATCCACTTTTCATCGAGTGATTGCTCCCACTCCTTGAAGGTGCCCTTTCCCTGCTATCCGTACTGCCACTATTTCTCCCATTTGGCAATGAGTGCAGGCTCGGATTCACACCATTAGGCCCGCTCAGAAATACTCCGTCAACTATGTGTTTGCTTCCGGCCGACCCATCAATTGCGAACCCGTTCATCAATTTTCCCACAGTACTCGAAGGCTGCCGTGATTGCCTTTCTTGAGAGGGCCGATGAGGAGGTTCAACGGAGGATGGATCGCTGGCAGTCAAGTGGACGGGCTCCCCAACAAGGTCTGACAGAAGTGAAGGCATATTGGAAGGGAAGAAAAGTAATTGCTTCCCAGCTAGAGAAATGGGGATCTATTAGGGCCCGCACTGGCCGAGAGGTGAGGACTGTCTCTGGTTGAGGGTCTCGGTGATGCAGTCTTCCTAACTCGTTCCATACGGTGAGAGATACGCTAGCCCAGCTCATCAATAATTCGTCTCATGGAACCATTGGGATTAGGAATCTGTTGAGGACAGCTGCGCGGCCTCCTCTATTCAATGGAAGCAATGTGGGATCGCTCACATTGAGCGTCGATATCGTCACTGTTATACTTTTCCCTAGTATCTTGAGGATATGCCGCGTAAATGTAAGAGAGCTGAGGTATTGAGACTGTCTGACAGCTCTGGCCGTTATCCCGGAGTTGAATCTTGCGGTTTCGCCTGGAGAGTCGGCAATAGTGTCGTCCGCTTCAGCCTTACTGTAATTTACACTTACCTAGTCTGTACTGTCAATCCCACTTCTGCTGCTCGAATTACGAACTTGATATCTCGAAATGGTGATTTATAAGACATCTTAGTAGCGGCGTAGTGGAAATTCTTGTCATTCAGAGCTCGTAGCTGGCTGCCTTACGTGGCCAACTATCTCAAGGCATGCTTTGTTTGCTTGAATACGCAGCCTTCCGTCTGCAGCATCCCAAAGCCTAGGTTGCACGAGGTCACCGGAGTCCGGAGGATGAGTGACTTACGTCTAGAATACCGACTGAAGTTGTAGATTTCAAAGCGCAAGTGCGGGATGAACGAGAAAAGCGCATTTGTAAAGTGCATTCAGAATTTCCAGCAAAGATATAGTTACAGCGACAATAGCCCTTCGTTCCACAAACGCCTGTAAGCTACAACCACAGCAGCAAGTTCCCTTCATTGCGGCTTAAGACAAATGAAAATCCATAATATCCGTGTATCAGGTCCGTGATACGTAGAGTGTACAACGCGACCGAGATCACATAAACTCCATGCACACCCTCTTTCTGACCCAACCACAACCCTAAAATGATGACAAGAATGAAGCTCTGAAAAGCAGCCTAGGTGGCGGCAGCAGCAGCTTCAGCCTTCTTCTTTGGCGTTGCGGACTTCTTGGCGGCGGCGGTCTTCTTCGGTGCTGCTTTCTTGGCTGGTCCAGCAGCTTTCGCTGGGCCTTTAGTCACGCGTCCAGATTTTGTCTTGCCGAGCACCTTTTCTTGCTCTACTATTGCGGGGGCCTAGCACGAAAGATTAACATGGATCAAAATGACTTCAAGTGAGTGAGAAAATAACATACGGGTGCGGGTGTCTTGCGTTTGCTGGCGGTGTTAGCCTTGGGCTTTGGTGCAGCAGCTTTCTTGGTAGCTGGGGCCTTCTTGGGTGCGGCAGCTTTAGCTTTTGATGCGGTCTTCTTTGGTGCAGCGGCATCGGTAGTGGTCTTCTTAGGACGGCCGGGTGATTTGGCTGCAACTGCCTTCTATACAGAAATTCGGTTAGTACAAAGATGGTTGAGGGTCAGGGTTAAATTTTGGTACATACCTTGGGAGCGGCGGGCTTCTTGTCAGCAGCAGGCTTCTCGGATGCAGTCTTCTTTGCAAGCTTGATGGTGCCCGAAGAGCCTATATGTACATGTCAGACACAGACGCTTGATGTGACGGTGACATGAAAATGAACATTCCTCCCGTATTGGAAGAACTGGCGACAGCAAAAGAAACTCAATTGGCAAGCAGCAACAGATCCACGACAACAAGAGATACAGAAGAGAGTATTGAACGTTGTAGTTAAAGCTTGAAGGGCACATGAAATACTACAAATATAAAACATACCTTTTGGCTGCTCAAAGTCGCCTTTGTCCACACCTGTGCGAATAGCCTTGTTGAATTGGGAATCAAAGGCGGCGCTAGAGACGGCAGGGATCTTATTGTTTGCTTGGATGTACTTCTTGATAGCTGGACGGCTTTGTAGAGGAGTTAAGTTAGCAAAATAGTCGCTGACGATACGCGCCCGCAAAAAGTAAACAAAGCAATGATGTAGGACATTTTGGCATGTAATGCTCACCTGCTACCATTGCGTTCCTTGAGCTGCACAGAAAGAAGACGCGTCAGCATATGCAATCTCCAGGCATTTATGGTTTGAAATGTGAGACAAAAACAGCTCGGTCGCCTGATGAAAAGTGGACATCGAGCAAAAGCATCATGATGGCGCGTGCGACTGTAGACCTACAGTGAGGATAGCTTCCTTGATCATATCTGTAAAAACGCGTCAGTAAAGCCTCGCGATCACATTCCAAGCTTGTCTGAAGTTGTGCGACGATGTGATGTCGACATAGAAGCAGCGACATACCTTTGTAGGACGCATGACTTGGGCCGGCAGCGGCCTTCTTCTGCGACGCAGCGGCGGTGGCTTTCTTGGGAGGCATTGCAAGTTGTTCGTATGGATTAAGAGCGGTATGGATGAGGAATTGAACGAGGTACTAGAAGTCGGAATTCAAGTTGATTGTTGTTTGTGGATAGTCGTGGGCGCAAGTTGATTTCCGGAACAGCACTGAGGGGAGGGGAACAGGGCGGGTACTAATAGTCTCGGTTGTCAATTGTGATCCGTAGGCGAGACCCTGGCTCACAAATGCGGGTCACCTAATTTCCTTACTTTTGATTGGTTCCGTCTGTTTACGCAACTCCTTGATAATCAACTCATCCAGCATTAAGGTATCGATGCTTCGTCCGCGTAACTTTCTGCTCACTTCTTGACTCCATCCACACCCCAACCTTCGCTTTGCTATTGCCGCGCATCACGAGTGTGCTTGTACTTGGTCTGATTCCACCAACATTCACGAGGGAATCATCCGATGGGGGTAGTATTTACCAGGCGAGACATTCGGTGATTACCCACGCTTGTCACGCTACCTTATCCTTTCTCTTCGCTCAGCAGTTACTATTCGTCTCTTCTGCTTCAGTACAGTGATTGTTTTTTCACACTATCCTCGAACCTTACCTTATAGCTTCCTGTGCCACTGTTGTTACTCTCCGTTTGTGACTTGCCTTCAAATGTGAACGCTTTGAGCTTTGGTTAATGTCTCCCATGGCCCAATCGCTGCCATATAGGCCGTTTCATTACCGTTCAGACCATATTGGACATTTCCTCTACTCTCTAGAATGATGATGCCTAGAGTATGAAATGCCTCTGTCTGGTTGACTGTGATTTCCTTTCCGACACCAAGCTTCATTGCAGGCAAAAGGACCCAACCCCCTGCCTCACCAAGGTGCGGACTCACAAGACCGGATGTGAAACCTAGTGTGGTGTTCCTGTTCAGCTGGTCCTAGCTGGGAGATGCTATGACTGCCTTGTACTTGTCGTTTGCCTTTGTGTATCGCCCAATATTATGCCATAATAGCATATAAAAAGCTGGTCGCCAAGTTCCACAAGTGTGTTGCTGAAGTGCGTTGGTGGTTAGCCAGTTTGAGCGGTTCCGTCCGCACGAGGACAATGTCTCAGTGGAGTCGTGGATCCTGCCGACAAACTGCTTCGAATAACCACCACTCCTCACACGTGCCGATCTGAGCACCAAGATGGATTAGGGAAACTCTCAGATTGACTGGGAGAAAAGTTCACTCAGCATAGGTTCGTTGCACCTTTCGCCTTGCTCGTCGAATCTTCAGTTACCGCCACTGATTATATGTAAAAAGAAATTATATTAAGACGTATAAATAGACTGTTAATCGCTGTTTATAGGAAGGATATGGTTGAATCTATGTGCGGGATTGAATGCCCTTATATAGGCCTGACCATACAAAGAGTCATGTTGAGCTCCATAGATGGCCTGTGGACAAAAGCTTTTTACAAGCAAACAGCAAATAGCCACTGCATGGAAGCTCCCAGTTTGCTTCATGCATATTCTAGTAATTAACTTAGTAAGTGCTTGGTTCTCCTATTTTTACATTACTGAAAATTTCGGCAAGAGCTATCATTCTCTAAATATTGTATCCGTTCAACAATGAGCTTTCAACTGAGTCAGGCTTTTCCACATCCCCAAACCTAGGAGAGAAGGATCTAGCAAAATAGATAGGAAGGTCCGGAGCCTGGACGCAACGGAATTCCATCCCCATTGATGTAGCAAGGTCTGCACAGTGGCCGGAGACTACCTCTGCTCTACGAGAGCAGGCCACTATAATTTGGAGTAGTACAATGCAAAGGTTTCTGTGACTGCTCGATCAAAAGCAGAATTTGTACCATGATGAGGCAGACCAGATTTTATCCACCCTGCTCGCAGTTTCAACCTCCCAACGTCCGTCTCTACCTGAGAGATATGACTACCCTTCACAGATTTGTGAAGACATTCTTTGAACGCAAATGGCCATTCATGTGTCCAGAACAGCGAAAGACAGCTCCGAGCAGTATTCGCTTCGTATGGTCTTATTCGAAAACTTGATCTATTGCAGTGGTGAACGGCATTGGTAAGAGTCAAGAACGACGGTGCCACGATGGGGCACGTCATGGAAATGTAGATTGCTGGATTGTAATGATTAACAGTGTGATGGACGAGAACCCTCATACGCGTCGGCAGTAGTGGGGAGATTTTAGAAACCATTTATGCTTCCAAGCACATGCTAATTAGCTTTATAGAAAGCTCTCACTCTCTTTACATGGCTTTCTATCAGACACTTTACATGATTTTTCTTCTCCAACCATCCTATATAGCTCCCTAGCAAGCTTCCTACCAAACTCGCAGAAAGCTCTCTACCAAACACTCTACATGACGCTTCACAATTTACTGCTCAGCTCTTTACATGCCTCACCGCTCAGCTCACCGTCTTAGTTTAATGCTTCAATCAACATCCATAAATATGCCAGGCATCTGCAGCGATTAGAAACCTTCAGAAGACCCCGAGCTGGTCCGAAGCCCTTGGTGATCAGCGAGACTACTTTATGCTGTCTGAGTGTTCGGCTAAGCGAGCCTCAAGGGCTCCGAGACGGTCCCCCAGGCTTCGCACTGAGGGTTTTCATTCGCCGACGTCAAGCGTTGTCTTAGAAGAAGAGCAATTGTCTTCATACGAGCTCAAAAACAAGCAGCACGATATGTTGTCGCTTATGATGATCGGTTCAAAACGACATGATAGAAAATGTAAGCCTTTTACTGCTTCGAGAGACAAACGTCCATTTAGATGAACATTTTGTTCTACATCAAGTCTTTCAAGAGAAAGACATAATCGTTGCAGGACCTTCTGCTTGACTACGATATTAATGTCAAATGCAAAAGATCTTGTCGAAAGGCACGATACTGCATCGCGCTGCTGACTGATTAGAAGAAGAAGAAAAAGATTTTGCGAAGCTTCTGACAGAGACTAACATCGATATAGACGCAAAGATGACATATTAAGCCATCGCGTTGATTATCGCTTCTCACTCAGGCAATATGAACGCTCGTCAAGCTACTCGTTGCCTTCGATGTCGATCACAATGCCGTGAACGGAGGCAAACGCAAACCGCTGTGAGACGCTATGCGGCATGAACATCTTCCGATCGCCACGCTACTGCTCGATATAACAACAGACATCGATAAACAAACCTACTCCGGGCACACATACCTCCATACTGCGGCATTGTACGGGCATAGGGGAATCGCCCAGCTTCTCTCTATCCTAGTCCTCGAAGAGCGTTTGCAGTGGTACGCCGCAGACGCTCTGTTCAAGGTTGCCAAAGGACAGCACGATGGTGATGGCTTTAGCAACTTCAATGCTGGCGCGGAAAGAGACCTTGTCAGCAAGGAGGTTGATAATGGGGGTGATGATGTTGCAACGTGCGCCTGGGTCGAGGCTAAAACCTATGGGATTCCGCCTAGCCTTGAATGATTGTGATAGGCTGGTTGAACTACCGCCAAGATCATGGAATTGATTCTCAGCTGGGAAGACACATAAACGATTAAAAGGCATTCTTAATGAATGATCAAACCAAGCGCTTGTGGGTTAAACAACTCGCTCATCTGATCATTCATTAAAAACCGCCCTGAGTCTATTGCGGTATAAAAACATTATAGTCGACCCATCGGCCTACAATCACGTTTCATTAGCGGGCATCATGATGCGTGGGCTCATGGTAAGCAGCCACGCAGCTGATACGGGGTACTCGGATCTTTATGCCACTGCTGTTACTTCCCTAGCATACTGTCGGCATACAGCTTCCATATACCCAATAAACCGTGTAGCATACACCCAGAAACTCATTGACAAGCTTGTCGGCATTCCCTCGATTCGGGTTGATGGGGTCTACTAGCCTGATGTCGGTGTATCCGCGCAGCTGGTATGTGGATGGGCGTTGTAGCAACCAAGCTGCAAATCGCGGCACGTAGATACGCTAGTGAGGTTGCAAGTATGCGCTTACTTAAGCGCGTGGCGCAGCCAATCAGCGAGCGTCCTTTACGCTTCTCCATATCAACAATTTGTCAAATATCACTTTGCAAGTTGCGTTAGAACAGTAAGGCAGCAGCAAATATGTATATATATAAATGCAGATGCAGCTTGCAGACCCTGATTCCCACATTCTTATGTAGTTTCACCACCACAACGGCGCCCAAAATCCTCTCAACCTCCACCATCTCCCCACCGCCCTCCTCCTTCCCAGCACTATCACCGCACCTGCCCACGTCTCGCACCCCACCGACAATCAACCCTAATGCGTCCCCCGAAGCCTCGACGTCTCTATTATGCGCCACTAGCAACCGATTCGATTACTATCCCTCTAGCCAACAATTCACTTCCAATAAAGCCGCCCAAATCAATCCCCGTCTCCTGGGTTGCATGTCCGTTTGAACATAGCCACCGGCTAGAAAGAAGCCCGTTTGAATGTGCCCGAAGAGGGTAATGAGAATAAAAGAAGCAATTGCGGTAATGGACATGTGCCCTTCACAGGGAGAGGGAAAGGAGCAGGAAGATAGAAATGATGAGATGAAAATCGCCTTGCAGCTCCGATTTCAAGTTGAACCCAATCAAGAAAGGCACGCAAGGCCATACACACCACCTTGCCCGGCCGCGCCAGCAGATCCAAACGAGGTCGTGCTTTTCGAAGAAGCCCCCCTTAGAGAAGCAGTACCATGGCCCGTGATTGGGATGTAAGAAGTCATTGAGAACACAGGTGCGTCGTTGATATGAACAATGATATCCTTCACCTCGAATCAGACTTACGACCTTAGCCGTGTCCCTTGGTTTCTAGCTGGGATGAGTTTTGAATTTGGGCGTTTAAGTCCCTTTATGCTTGCCCGATGGAGAGCGGATTTCGTTATTAATGTCAGTGCCGTCATTGTCGGTATCGTGGGTCATAATGGAATTGTCTAGTAACATTAGACATGTCTGCGTGAGATAGGGCGGTCTATACTGACTTAAACGCAATGCCTGTCTGTCCCTCTGAATACCACTCTCATCTGATGCAAATGAGGTCGATATTTGAGTGTCTAAAGGCATGAAGCGTGTTTCTGTAAAGAAAGCATCCGGGTCCTTACTCTGCGCTCCATTAGGTTCGAGATGTGGCTTGATGTTGGGTTTCTCTTCTTCTGCTTCGTCGTCCGCTTCCGTATCTGTGTCTTTCGATTGATCTCGCCAGTCTTGGCGGATCGAGGGATCAGGCTGGGATGCTTGTGGATTTCACCATGAGACTCGCACTTTTTGTTGCCGTTCGCCGACGGGAGGAGGCCGTTGGAGCATGGAGGAGTATCTGAGGTGCAGCTCTCCTTTTTTTCGCGGAGGATGGGAGATCTAGATCGTCGTCATCAGTCAGTATTAAGATCGTCGAGTGGAAGTTTTGTAGTCTCATTTAGCGAATGAGCCCGCCACAGAAGTCGACGGGCTGCTCGGCGAACCATGCTCTCCACCCTGCTCTAGGCTTTGCTTCCCCCCTTGCTCGTCAGAAGTCGAGCTATTGTTGCTGTAGATGACACTGCTGCCTCCGACCTCGATGCCGTTGGGCTCTAGTGCTGGTTAACACAACTTAGACCCCTCCGGCGGAGGCCCACTCATATCTCGGAATTCGATCACATTATAGTCTTGAAGTCTTCCGCTCGTTTTTGGCTTGGTCCAAAAGCTACACGCCTGTTGCCCTTATTACTGGGTGTTAGTACGTGAGAATTTAACTTTGGTAATAGACCACCGCCAGACAAGCCGGCTTTGGTTGATGAATGACCATCAGAGCGTTTGGGGTCCAACTCAACGAAGGCCATTATATACTTCACACGCAAGAGCAGCTAACGGGTGTGAATGAAAGGACGATTTTATATAGAGTTTGAGGTAGAATCCCAAAGCGAACAAAAGAAAGCAAGACGAGGTTCATACATTTTTGAGTCGAGTTTCCAATAGCGTTGCTGTGCCAATCTCCTTCCTACCAAAGGACCGCTGAGGGCTACCCGGGTTGCCGTCGTCGTTTCTTGCACCCGCTCCCTCCCCCCAGGCGCGATCGCCAATCTCTGGCTGTCGCTGCTGAACTGCCCCACGCCCAGTACGCAAGTAGCTCGACCACCCATCCCACATGCGACGGCACGCATTGACGCAGCTCTCGACCATTGGAGCCTGGTATTGGATCCAGCCCATATGCTGGATGTTGGCTGCGCCCTCGGAAATGACCATCCATCAAGTCTCATCAGCTACTGCAGCCTGGCTTTCCAGCAGTGATTCAAGCAACAGGGTCAAGGGTACCAAGCCTCCCTGATACCTGCCCAAAAGCTCGATCGACGTCCCAGGGCCAAGTAACCAGACCAACGCCATTGCGGCATCCTTTTTCAGCACCGTTAGGTAGACACGTAAAGCCATTGTTGATCGCAGCGCAGACCGATACTTCTCGGATTCCATTTGCTGTCTTCGGCTCACCGGCCGTGTCTGGCTTCACGCTCAGCCCCTCCGTGCCAGATCATTAGATCACGTGGCCAGCCAGACTTTGACGAAAACCCATAAGATGGAGATAAGGCAACTTCTTCGTTGGTAGCATGGCAGCCGTCGTCCTGATCCGATTGTCGCTTCGGCCCGGAATCCTCGCCGCAAGCTGAAGCTCTCAACCAGTACTGCAGCAGAGTGGCAGATTAGCTGAGCAATGGTGAAATGGTGGTCGGCAGAACAAGACAGACGCAGCAGGGTCTGGAGCAGCAGAGCTGAGCGCAAAGGTGCTTCTGCATGCTCTGAAAAGTACTCATCATCGTTCGAGCTGAACTGCAGCACGGACGAGGTCCGAGGCGGCGAATCAGACGACCTGGCTACATCGCTGGCCCAAGCCCTAGGCCAAGTCATACACTGTGAAGGGTAAAAGCCCTTGGGCCATTCTGAGTTGTCTGATAGTGTAATCAGAAGTACAAAGGATCGCGATCGGGTGGGACTCTCTTCGACTGGGTCGGCAGCACTGGAGCTGCCTGGGTGAAGAGATCGTCGCAGTAGTTAATGTATTCCAGGGAGTGGATTAGAATTGGAGTGAGGGTCATGAGACAGATAGCACGAACAGACAACAGAGCGATTGAGGAAACAAGGCGACGCCAGAGATAAAGAAGAAAGGGAACTGAAGGATAAATAGACGATAGGGCCAGTGGGTTGAATTGGCCGAGTCTCCAAAGCAGATGAAGCAGAAGAATCGGCGCCATTTTACAATATGACTGCCGGTAAAAGAAATTGGCATTCGACATGATGCCATGGTGCGGCAGCCATTTGAATCAAGAGAATTACCGCTTAATACTATTAGCTCGATTCTATATAGGCCACTTTGGTATTCGATGACTACCACTCGTATTGACTATTGTGATGTGTGTGTAGGATGCAGGATTAGATACAAAATAAAGCGAGCCATTAAGCAGGTAAACAAACGGGCCAGCTACAAGATCCACCTGTACGCGGTGCTGGCTACGAACCTTCTACTTGTTAGAAGAGCCAAGAGATCTCACCAAACGAATCGACTACTCTGACATGCGCACGAAGCTCTGAGTAACAAGCTCGAAAACATGCTCTAAGCTTCTGAGTATCGAACGACTTAACATGCTCTTCGTCTCTGAGCAGACGACATCGATTTAGACCGAGCGTTACGTCTTTGTCACGCGTTAATGCTCATACACATTCTCTTCGAAAGCTCACGTCGCAGTGATCAGCTTCTACATACACGATAACGCGAAGCCTGTGATCTGTTACTCGCACGGTCAGCTCGCTCGAGCATAGCTCTTCGTCGCTCATTTTATCGATGTGATTGCACAATGTACAACTGATCTACGGGATATAATGTCTAGAATTTTGAGTTGGCTGCTTGCAGCAGGATTTCCTCGAGCTCATCTGACTGGGTATGGAAAGTGGCAGCGACTACTAAGGTAAACAACAGTGTGATTTTTGAGCTCTGAAAGTCTGTTTTGGGCGCAGAGAGCTTCTTCACACTACATACATCGTCACATACTACTCTATGTGCTTCATAACCTTTGACTGCATAAGCACGTTAAAATGAAGAAATATAAGAATATAAAAAAGGTAAACAAACGCACTTTCTTCGGCTCACATCGGGTGCTAAACATAACACGTGAGAAGAGTCGCGTACGGCCGTCAAGACGCGTTCTCATATTCGCGTCTCCCGTCAAAACGATGCATCTGCATATTTTACATCTCCAACGCTTCACAGCACAACCTCAAGATGCCTTATGGGGTTTCCAACTCGTTCAAAAGGTATTTCTACGTATCTTAGAATAGGGTGGACTGAGACCCACTGATCCAATCTACAGAGGCACCCTCAGGACTTATTCGCGCCAGTTCCATCGCGTTACCGACAGCTTCAATGACGAAGTCCCACGCAAGCGGATACGTATGGACGCGAATGGCATAGTCGTAGAAGAAAATTTCGGTCCGAAGATCATATCTGGACCTTCCGCCCCTCCCGCCACCGAAGAACCAACGAGCTCCTCAACCGCGCCTTCGAGCCCGCAACCTGCGCTCTTCTCAGATGACGTACCACCCGACACCGACCAAGCTCCTCAGTCTCCGCCCTCTTCGCCTCCGCACCGTCTTCCATCACCCGAGCCAGCAACACGTAAACCCGCCTTCTCCTTTCTCAAACGCAAGCGATCAGCTCGCGGCAGTGCAGTTTCCAACTTGATCAATGAGCCGCTCTCCGATATCAATCACAACCCGCGCAAAATACCACGACTTGGAAAGAAAATTCCTTTGACACAAATGCAGATTGATCTGGGCGGAGAAGTGCGCAGGACTTGTAGGGTATGTGGGATGGAGTATATACCGTCGAACAGGGAGGATGCGGCGCTGCATAAAAACTTCCATGCTATGAATTTGGGAGGAGTGGACTTGGGAAAGGCATTTCTGAAGGATGAGGGAGCTAAGAAAATCCCTTCTGAGCGCAGATCAGAGGGCGTGGCAATCGTGATGGTGGACCGGCGAAGCGCTTTAAGCGTGCGGAATAAAATTAAGAAGGTGCTTGGCATTGTCAATGCTGAGCTGTCTGCGACGGAAATACAGGATGACCAGTTGTGGGGTGGCTTGCCGCCGAATGCTTCCCATTCATTGAAAAGGGTCATCGAGACACGCAATGTCAGAAGTGATGGTCCGGATAAGCGACGAGATCGGTTCAAGGCTTTCCTATACATTGTAGGCGATAATTGCGTTGGGTTCTGTCTGGCTGAAAAGATCATGGCCGCATATCAAGTAATTGATCCTCTGGGCGAAGACGAGACCAGTAAAGCCATCCCAACTTCCAGGAGTTCATCCATAACGATGTCAACCACTGCTGACGCAGCCTTGTTGGGGATCTCTCGAATATGGACGTCTAAGTTGCACCGAGGTCAAGGTATCGCTGTTGAGCTTTTGGAGTGTGCTAGGAGCAACTTCTTCTATGGAATGGAAGTGCCAAAGGACCTCGTGGCATTTAGTCAACTAACGGACACTGGAGGCCAACTTGCGAAAAGGTGGTTCGAAGCGGAGACCGGATGGCATGTATACAAAGGGGATTCATAATCCTACGTATTCAATGATAGAGCAATCTCGAAGATCGAACTTGGTCCATCTGGACAAATTGTGTGCTTGTAGTCCTCTGTTCCGTGTATCTTGTCAGGCCAATAGCTGCGTGCGGCACCATTAAATCTTGCACTTCTCCCTTCGCAGGACTCTCTAAGAGACACTCGAACGTCCGAAATTGCTGGACTTCCAGACCTTGTTTGTTGATGGTTGGCTAATCACGAGCCTTTATGCGTGTAGCATCATCAACGTCGCGTATGTGAAGAATCTCTTTCAAGGCATGACCTCCACAATCTCCATTAACCAGACCCCGAGCAAACACCAACCGTAGCTTGTCAAGACGTGATGAGTGCTTGAACTTCTTTCCTATGGCTTCTAGAGCCTCTTTCCACGGCTGCATGTGGACTTTGCAAATTTCCATGGAGACGGAATTGCAATGGTGGTATACAAGTGGCTGGTGGTCGTCAATGTGCACGAGGTCTAGGTCAGGTAGATCGATGTAGAGATTTTGTATTAGCTGAATCTTGGTATGTGTGTGTAAGTCTAGCTTACTCCGGACTACTCTGATGTGAAATACTTTCCTACTGCGATCGATAAATCTGGTCTTGAAAGAAAGCAGAAGTCCCGTCTCTGTTGAGCGGTTCTTTTGAGGGCACGAAGGAAATCTTTGATGTAAATCGGCACTTGTAACGGAGATTACGAATGCATTCTCGCTGTAGAGTATCTCTGTCGCCTCGCGATGAATCTTACGGTTTATGTATAAGATAGCTGGGCATGTGCCTGGTATCCATTCAACTGGGAGAGTGGAGTCTTGATCGACAGATTGATTGATCATGTCATACTCGATTGAGGGGGGAGCCCAGGTGTCAAGATCGTACTTTGAGCAAGGCAGGACAAGCCGGTAAATCTGCAGTCGAATCTCACAGGGTAGTCGCAGAAAAGGAGACGAGTTTGACGACATAACGGATCATTGTAGTCTGGTTTGGAGGGAAGAATAACGATCGAATGATGAGATATGTAGATGTAGATAAAGGCACTCAGATGTCCCTCGAGACCAGACATGCATAAGGCAAAGGTACGAGTACTGGTCCATTGATGCCTTCCGGATCGGCAAAAACTTTAATAGAAAGTCCGCCCGCCTCGACCGTCACCGCGATTCCATTCCAGGGTTCACTCGGTTCTGGATACCTTAAGGTGATGGAAGGTGGCTCCCGGATCCTCCCCGGATCTTTGGATGCGGTACAACTCAGTCGCTCGAGCTGCCCTCATGACGGCTATCCCTGATCCTGACCGTCATGTCTGGCACCAACCCTTTCCGCCGTGAAACTACACTTCAAGGAGCTTCAGCCAATGCGTCCGGTGCAACGGACATTGAAAGGGTTGAAGCTCGCTTTCCCGCCATAGACACAGGAAAGCTGCATTGGTCGCTTCGGCGAAGCTATTCAGACTTTCGGAATCCTCAAGCTAATACTCAGCAGATATTCCTCCAGCGCCGAAGACCAAGACCGTTCGCATAGTATCTCCTCATTCCTCTGCATCCGATAATGATAATTTCATCCCACATGGCTCGTTTAATAATCCTCGATCCTTTGCTGGTCCACCTCCACTGGACAGCGGGTCTGCTGAAAGCTCCAAGGAAAACTCGCCCATCAACCCATTCAGCATAGAATCCGATGAAGGGGAGGCCACTACGGAAGATGAGGACCTTCGCAAGAATACAATTGGTAATGCTGGTCATCGATTGACAGGTAATACGGCGTCGAAAATGTCACCCAATTCCCTCCAGAAGACCCTCGCCAAGAATGCATTCGTAACCAGTACATCAGACACAGGCGAGAGGAGTGAGGATGGTATTCCGAACGCAGCCACTGGTGCTATAAAGCCGCATTACGATGTTGACGAGTTCAAGCGCTTGCTCTTGACTGGAGAGAGGAGCGTGGCAGAGGCTAGTGCTCTGTCTACCCCTTCAATTCATGGCCAAGGCACCCAAAACGTTGGTGACACTAGCAGTAACACGGATGCATCTTCAATCTCTCGGCACTCCATCTTTGAGCCGCTTCCAGAGATAAGTCAAGATACCCCCCGAACGTCACATGAAGTTTCCCCATCTGGGGAAGAGCGGCAGCTACCAGTGCAAAACCTACCTCCTCGCACCGAGAGGATCCGCCCTCCTGCACCGAAACCTCGCCATGGTAATCCCGCGTCGGGGACTGTACCGCAAAACCTTTCTTGCCAAGATTCAGGTCTATCCCTGCAGTCGTCTGGCAACAGCAACACAACCTTTCCTGGATGGTCGACCATAGATTCACCTCAAACGCCTACTGATCTGAACAAGCCATTACCTCTTACACCAGCCGTAGAGCCCTTGGAAGGTGCGGTGCTAAAACCAGCTCTATCCGCCAACAGGCGGCCACGAAGTGAGTACATTAAACCCGAATGTACACAAACCAACAGCCTTCCACTGAAGCGGGAACCCCCGGCACCGCCCCTGGCGAGACGGCGCAGTCAGCGCCGTCCAATTTCTTTGATAGGCCCTTCGGGACGATCAATGCGAATTTCAGAGGAGAACCTGGTAGAACCAAAAGCACAACCCCAGTGGATTCCCCTTGTGAGCCCAAAACCACCTCGACCTCCACCGCGGCGGTCTGGCCCCACCCGGAGCTTATCTACCGCCAGTACTTCTTCCTCTATTTCCGCTTTTCGAGCACCATCCACGACCTCTGCTACAGACGATGAAAACACCAACACTTCAAAATCGCCACCGCCACTGCCACCAACAAGAACCCCTTCAATTTCCTCCGTGAAACGACCACCCAGGCCATCCCCAGACGCGAAATCATCTCCTACAATGGCCCCCCCATTGCCACCTAGAAGGAGGGGCTCTAGTCACGGCAGTGTGACACAAAGCAGATCAAGCGGGGAGTATCGTGCGGACCGATATAGGAGCGATTCGGGCGCTTCTTCCATCCCGCCAGTTGGTGCGACGCCCTTGGGGCCTGGTGCCGATGACAAAGATGTTCTTGCTGACCTAACAGCGCTGCAGAGGGAAGTTGATGAGCTTCGAGGAAAGTTGAAATGATTGTGCCCTAATTACTACCCTTGCGTCTGCACACGTCAGATCAACATGGTGTTTACAATGATGATTTGGCGGGAGATGCGAGGCTTTGGCGTTACGAATAATTCGTCAGGCGTTTGGGTCGACATCTACATTGCTTCAAGAAGCGGAGGTGTTTGGGGCGAATTCTAAGTACAACTATGCTCACAGTTCTGGTTTCATACAGCAAGATCGAAAGGTGGAATTCTGGCCCGGTAAATGCAAACTCTGATGATCGTAATACACCCTCAAGTTTTCAACTCTACATTCGAGTCTACTGTGGTTTCTTCAATTTGAGATTTCCTCAGCTCAGCTCACCTCATGGTCCATTTCCCTTATCCGCTCACCACAAATCCCTGCTCCTAAAATCATTTGTCCTTCATCAATCATTAATCTCAGTTGTCTTCACTGTTGATGCACTCTTTGGGAATAAAGATGATAAGAGACCTTAGCTTATCTTTCTACACCTAAATTCGTTCTTCTATCCAGATATTGAAATAAAATTCCTATCTCGATAGTTTTCACTACTCGTGAATGGCCTGAGAACACAAAGCGAATGGGACTTCAGTCCAATGAGCGTTCATCCTGTACTATATAAACAGCGACTTCCTCCCTAAATATTTTCCCATCGACAACATCTTCCTTTTTCTATATATACATACCACACATGGTTCTTCCTTTATTACAACTTCCATAAGCTTGGGGTTTGTCAACATATATATGCACCCTACTCTGGCGATTGTCCTTGAATGTGGCACTACTTCTACTCTAGATGTGAAACTCAGCAGTAACGTCAAAGAGTGTTCTAAATTCTTGACACGTGTGTAAGAGGTTTGCGTTAATAAGCCATGGTAGCCAGTAAATCCTCGAAAGAATTAGAAGATTGGACCAGACAGCTGGATCAATACGGGTGTATACCAGTTTGCATTGAAGACACAGGGAATTACTTTCACACGTGTTCAAGAAGTATATATTAGAAAGCTCCATGGTACAGCAACTTCTCGAGAATCAAAAACCATTCGGCCTAGCAAACAAGGCGTTGTCTATGTCTCTGACCGGTAAGCCCCGTCCTTGACTTTGTTTGTTCGAGTTTGCTAACCAGAGATTAAAGGCTCAGGCAAAACACACGCTTATCTGATTCCATTGCTTACGGCTCTGTTAACCAAAGACACGACCAATGGAACCAAGACTTAATCTCAATTTCTATCATGTGAAGACGCGCATGTCAGCCTGTTCGTCCTCATGGGACAGCAATACAAGTCTTCATGGCTGCCGTGGGTCTTACCCGAGATTTCTACGTGAGATCTGCTGTTATTCGTGGTGACATTCAGACATATGCAAGTCAGTTGCAGATCTTAATCGATGGATGCGAGATATTAGTCGCAACATCAGGCCATTTACTTGACTTTGCGGAGCGTTGTTCGAGAGCTGCTCTCTTTAGGGGAAAAAACTCCATCATCTGGGCATTGATGAAGCGAATCTTATCATGAAGGAGGATTGGCATGAGGCATTACAGAAACTGGAATGTTTCATTCCCATCTCAGGCCATTCTTTGGTTGGCTATGCACATCATGCTTTTCGCATTCTGAACTCGAGTTTGCTATGAATAAAATCGTTGCCTATGGCCACATGAGGATACGATTTCTGAAACGCTCCATTAGCTGCGAACATCGAACCATCATCAAATACGAGCTGATATATCTGCGAAGAAGTAGACGAAAGAATTGAATGTGCGGTTACGTGAGGCTACCAATGGAACGGAATTAAAGAGATTGCAATTGCTGTACGACAATGTGGCAGATGAGCTCAACTCAGCAAATGAAGACCTAAACAAAGAACCCGGTATCTTCAAGGCTCGCGTCCATACGCTGATGAACGAAGTCAACAGAGCAAAGGCAGGCGAAGCAGAACGTCTTGGGTGCTGGCATTTGAGACTTAGCCTGCAAAACCCTAGCCTCGATCCGGCAATGGCACGGCTTGTTGAAGAGATTACAGAGTTCGACATACACCCTAGCGATAAAATGCGGTCGCTTTCATAACACCTGACACTATCAAAACGACTACAAGCAAGAAAGCAAACGATGGCAACGACGCTGAAAAGTCTGACAAAGAACCAGCGGCGGAAGAGTTGGTATCAGGCCCAGAGGACCATTGGATTTAGCCTAACTTTAGTAAGGCCGTCTTCACTCGAGACGGTGGCGAAGACCATGAGATGGACACGGCACATTAACGGGTATCAACATCAAATACTATTCGCAATATTAGCCCTCTACTTAACGACTATTTAGACACGGATGGCGTTAAAACAGTGTGCAATGCCCACTATGACGCCGAACAGAAAATGTTGCTTGATTGGGAGCGTCTCCAGTACCGTAGCTACATTGGCCGGTGATCAATAGCCAATTATTGCAGTCATATGAATGGACTATTGGTGAGATGTGTACGTGGCCTGAAAGCTCGAGCGAAGAAAGCAGACTAGCACGTTAAATAGCCAATAGAGTACTCATTATTGCTGTATTCGGATTTACACCTTGCATTACTTGAGATTTCACACTGGTGTGCTCTTCTTTTTCGCCTTCATTTCTCACCCCCTAACCCCTACTTCCCCCCTCCCGCACACAAGTTCACAACATCCTCCCATCACAAGCATTTCATCCACAATCTCACCCTCATCAGCTTTGACACGTGCTCTCCCCTCCACTCCTCGCTCAAAGCTAAAGATTCTCGGGTAAAAAAGAATGGGGGGGGACCAAAATGCTCAAGAAAGCCAGACGTAGTGCGGGATGTTAGATGTCTCACTTTATTATCCATTTTACTCCCTCTCCTTCTACATACGGCCACAGACAACAGAAAACTGGGCATCCCGTCCGCTCTGCCATACATAAGCTGTTGATCGGAAGACTAGTAGTTGGGTCGGTGACGACCAGCGAATCCCTTCTGTTGTATGTTTTTGAATTTTTAATTCTTAGATTGAATTTGCTTTATGAGGATTTTAATTTGGACGGTTTGAAAGGCTTAAAAGGGAAGGAAGAAGTAGGAAAGGTTGAATCTGTATGGAGATGCGAGAGCAAAGAGGATGGGAGGAGCTTTAGGGGAAGTCTAGGTAATTAGGCAGAAGCAGTGATGGGAGCGTGGGGGTACACCAGGACTGAGAAATTTCAATCAGTGTCCTGTTCAGACTCTCGGTCTCAGACACATCTAACGAAGTATTCTGTTCTCCTTCGATGTGCTTATACAGATAGGTTGGCGACTGGCATTCAATGGGGAGCATGGCATGCCTTATCTCGCTTGTATTCCCCACAAATGGTCCGAGCTTACCGAGGGCGGGCTGATGCTTGTTCCTGCGCTAAAGAGATCGCCGTGACGTCGGTCAGCTAAACTCCCATTGGCCGGCGCTGAGCGCAAGTAAACCTGGATCCTACCGAAAAGCAATGCTGGGGCTCTTCAGCGCGCCATCTGGGGACATTGTTATTCGTCCATTGAGGTCCTCCATCACCCAACCACTTCCATCTTGATAATATCTCGACTCGAAGTCCACTTCTAGTATTATATTTGAACTCTCAATGCATTGATGTCCTTAATTTTTTAATCAAATCAATACTACTATTCCATAGTGTTTTCACCATGGCCGGCACAAGATCTTCTACACGACAAGCGGCCGCTGCCGCGAACTCAGGCTCCAATTCCTCACAGAATCAGCCCGCGGCCAAGACTGGCGCAGCTACGAGAAAACGGAAGGGGAGCACTGCTACCGGCCCCAAGTCTAAGCGGGGCAAAAAAAGCGATGGGAAAGAACAAGCAACCATTGAGGCGACTATGCCGACAGAAGGCGCGGATTCAAAGGACGTCGAAATGACAGATGACATGTCAACGGAACGAGATAATGCCGATGCTAATGAAGCAAAGGACAGCGCAGAAAAGGCTGGCGGCGTGGATACAAAGGATAGCGAAGAAGCAGCCAAGACTGAACATAATGTCGCGAAGGAGAAAGCAGAGCCAGTAGAGGATGAGCAGATGGAGAGTGGAGATGGCAAACCAACTAATGGCCATGTTCAAGGCAAAGGTGCCGAGGCGCAACCCGTTGCAGAAAGTGACCAGGCAACAAACGCATCGAAGGTGGACAGCGAGCCTGAAGAAAATACAGCTAATGGAGGTGGTGTTGCAGTATCCAAGTCCGGCGACGCCGTCGAGAAGTCCCCCGAGAGAGAGCAGTCCACGCCATCAAGCATCTTAGAAAAAGGCATAATATACTTTTTCTTCCGCGGCCGCGTTAATATCGATGAACCTTCCGACGTTGACGACATCGCTAGGAGCTATATCGTCCTCCGTCCTCTGCCCCATGGCGCAAAGCTTGGAGACGGACCCATTGGCGATGCTGGGAACAACCGCCTCCTTGCGCTTCCAAAGAAAGTTCTACCCGTGAGCCCAAAAGACAGATTCATGGTTTTCGTCGAAAAGCCATCTGCGAGCATGGAAGAAATCAAGAACGCTTTGGCATCTTCGGACTACATGACGAAGACCGCCGGCGCTCGTCATACTCCTGCAGCTGCACCAATTGGGGAGGGAGTATACGCTATTACTACCACTGGTCGAGAGTCGTACATAGCTTATATGTTGACCATTCCATCGGAACTGAGCGAGGTCCAGCACGATGTTGGCTTGAAAGAGCGCGGTAGCTTTGTAACTAGCGTTAAGAATCCGCAGTATCCTGGTCCCACAAATACCAATCTTCCAAAGGGACCAGAATTTCCTCAAGAGTATGGTACTGTCGTCGAAACGTTCTCGTTCCACTACTGAAGTGCTGCATTTAGGATCTTGGACGAGTTCCGCAGCCTCCGGTGGATGCCTTTACAGCCGAAGTTGCTGGATTATGTTAATACTCAAATCCTTATCATTGGACACAAAGATGACGCTGTCGAGAAAGCGACTGTTCAGCAAAGCGAGGACGAGAAGAAAGACAAAGACACGCCTATGGAAGAGATGGAAAAGCTCGAGCATGAGGATGAACTGCGTGTAGAGCACCTCAAAGGTAAGCAGGTTACATTCTTGGTCCTTGGCCAATCAACCTATGCTGACAATACCGAGGTGACGATTCTATATTTGAGGATCTAGGCATGAGCTCCAAGGAGTACCCTAAAGTTCAGACGACCTGGTAAATATGTCTGATGGCAGGCGGCGGAGTCATTCGGCTCTTTAGCACCCAAAGATAGAAAGTAATGGTTTTGGGAGGCACATAATCCTGGCAATGGTCGACTTACGATCCTGATGCCTATAGCTGAATGTACAATAACGACACTTTGTCCTGCAAAGGTAGGATAGCAGGGTTGGTAAAGGAGGAACAACTGTTAGTCAATTCAGATATGTTTCTCAGCTCCGGGAAGATATTGCGGTCTTTGATGAATGTAGTGTGAGTCGAGTGCTTAGTAGATGGGTTCGTAGCACCTGGAGTGTCGTGTGAGCTCCAAGCTATCTTATCGTTCTCAAACACTCTCCAGAGCCGAAGTTAGGGTTGCCGACACCTTCGTTTGTGCTTCTGCTAGGCGCTAGCCGATAACGGCACCGGTGTTTATGAAACCGAATTCACAACTGCAAGCTACCAAACGACACAGCTTCACCATACACCATACACCATACAGTCTCGAAAGCCTCTCCTGTCTAACAACGTGCTGTGTAGGACAAGCCGGTACATCGACGAGTACTTCTTCACCAAGCTCATACAAGTCTGCCAAACCTTACATCCTATTAAACGTCAAGACATAATCACCCAAACTTCCGTCTATACGTCTTTCCCAACAATTCAAAGGCTCACAGCGTGCTGATCTACGCGTAACTCTTTACCCAAAAGCTCACTGCAGCTCTCAGACAAAATCAAGATATCAAAACCTAGCAACGTTCAACGCACAGAACAATCAGTAACAAAAAAAACACCCTTCAAAACAACCACATCCTGAGCCATAAGACACCTTTCGCTGCCGCAGTGGAATCCATTGAATGATCTTCTGACACTTACCTACACATACTGCACACTTAGCGTCTACTGCACCGCAAGCCCTCTTCCACTACATAGAATGGCTTCAGCACTAGCGGATCAGCTGAACAAGACAAAGATTGGGTAAGTTACTAACGGCGTTCGAGACGAGGATTTCTTCTAATATTTGTCTACAGCGATGCCCCTTTGGACAGCAATTGGAAGGAAAAGTTGAAGGCGCCCCCGAAAGATGCCAGACCACAAACAGAAGTCCGTCCAATCTCCATTACCACTTAGGTCGAGCTAACCGAGTGTGCAGGATGTCACAAAAACAAAAGGCCTTCAGTTCGAAGATTTCGTAATCAAACGGGAGCTACAAATGGGAATATTCGAGGCTCAATGGTACACTCCTTCGCCAATCCAAGAAGAAACCATACCAATCGCCTTGGCGGGTCGCGACATCCTAGCACGAGCAAAAAATGGCACCGGGAAGACCGGTGCTTTCGTCATACCTACACTCGATAAGATCAATCCCAAGAGCAACAAAATACAAGCTCTTATTCTGGTCCCAACACGAGAGCTTGCTCTTCAAACATCGCAAGTTTGCAAGACTCTGGGGAAGCACCTTGGCATCAATGTCATGGTAACGACTGGTGGTACTGGGCTTAAAGACGATATCATACGACTCAATGATGCTGTTCACATTGTTGTTGGCACGCCTGGCCGGATACTTGATCTTGCTAGCAAAGGCGTCGCTGACCTCACCGATTGTCCCCATTTTATCATGGACGAGGCAGATAAGCTACTCTCTCCCGAATTTACACCGGTAATAGAGCAGTTGCTTGCTTTCCACCCCAAAGATCGACAGGTCATGCTTTTTAGCGCTACCTTCCCCCTGATCGTCCAGTCCTTCAAGGTACGCTATAACCACTACTATTTTTATTTCAGATGCCTAACAGAGACAGGACAAACATATGAATGATCCCTATGAGATAAATCTCATGGAAGAGCTTACGCTAAGAGGTATCACACAATACTACGCGTTTGTCGAAGAGAAGCAAAAAGTCCACTGTCTTAATACTCTTTTCTCAAAACTTCAGATCAACCAGTCTATCATCTTCTGCAATTCCACGAACCGCGTTGAGCTCCTCGCTAAGAAGATTACCGAACTCGGATACTCCTGTTTCTACTCCCATGCCAAGATGCTCCAAAATCACCGAAGCCGTGTGTTTCACGATTTCCGCCACGGCGTTTGCCGTAATCTCGTCTGCTCTGATCTGCTAACTCGTGGTATCGATATCCAAGCAGTCAATGTAGTCATCAACTTTGATTTTCCAAACAAAGCCGAGACTTATTTACACCGAATTGGTCGGTCTGGACGTTTCGGTCACATGGGTCTTGCAATAAACCTGATCAACTGGGACGACCGCTTCAATCTGTATAGGATCGAGCAAGAGCTCGGGACTGAGATTCAACCGATACCGCCCACCATTGATAAATCGCTATATGTCTATGATTCACCTGATAGCATCCCGCGCCCTGGTCCACGCCCTGGCCCAAGTAACACAAACCAACGTCAAATATCAGGTCATGATCAACAATCAACAAGAAATAACCAACGCTACACCCACGGCACTACGAATGGTTCTCATGCAGGTAATTCTGGCCAAGGCCGTGGTCAAGCCACTGGGCGAGGGCAGTATCAGCAACATAATGCGTCCAATTATCGGGGCAACCAACGGAACCAAAACCAATCTTTTAGTCAGCAGAGAGGGCCCCCCAAGGATCAGGAACAACAGGACGGACGCAACGGGAACACTTCTCAGCGGGCGACCCCAGTGGTTGCCGCTAAGACGTCGTGATAGCGACATGAACCGCTGGGGCAGGGGCTGAGAACTCACAATTTTCGGCTCGAGGTGCTCTGGGAGTTAGGATATCTGTCTTTTAGCTTTTTGTTTGATTCTTCGGTCTTGCTGGACGCGGCTTCCATGCGCACAACGAGACGACCCCGTTGCCCTAAACACACCCTTCTTCAACCACGAAGTCCACGACTTAGAAGAGACTACTTTCCGACGTTTTGCCACCATCACTCTTCACATATCCAGCTTTTAATCTTATTTTCATCGAATGAAGTTCATCTCGTTCCTCCGGTATTACAGCATATTTATCTAGAACTCGGGGTATTATGCAGCAAAAGTCGTCCACGACCAAGGTTTTGTATTATAGCACGGTGTTGTTCCAGGTTTGCTCTCCTGGAAATGGGCGTTTGGTGCCCTGTGTCATATTCCCTCGACCCTTTTTGGCTGTTTTCATGGTCACGAATTGCGCCCTCGGTTGTGCAGAACGCCCGTCGGCATCACACGAAAAGCAAGGATAAGATATTTTAATTTTAGTCTGCTCGATCTCAGCCCTCGCGTCATCTCACAAACACGCGTACCTCCCTCCGTTTACAAACCCGACAACTCCCATTATGGCCTCAAGCTCCGGCTTTCCCCCAAGGGAGGGTTATCGCCACATTGTCCCAGAACACTCCGCTTCCGATTATCAACATATCCCCCTCTCTATCACTCCCTGACCTAGTCTCGACGAACCTGGCGCTCCTTTCGAGGCCAAAACTCCAGCAGTATCTCCCTTCGAGAGCGGCGGACGTGGTTCCCACCAGCCTGGAATTTTTGCTTTTAGTATTGCTCTACGTACTTACCTCATCAACTTTACTCAAATCCTCTCGAACCAAGGGCTGCTATCAACGCCGCAGGGTTCACCCTTTTCTCGATCCATAACCAGCCCAATGGTTCCCGTTGCCTGGACCCCCGAATACAGTCTAAATGTTCTCCACCAGAACCTCGAACGGACGTAAAGGACAAACCTTGCCGGTCAATTCTGTCGCATAGATCATTTGGGTCGACATGACTGCCAGCAGGATATCAAAACCACTAGAAAAAAAAGTAGGAGAAACCGAGTCCATTGCTAGGCAATCCAGTCTTGTTACAAGACAGCGTTACTATAGCTAACTAGAAAATACCAAAACATTCTCCGAACTTCTCCATTTCCATAGGTTGATGTTCAGATAGATCTCGTAACCTGTAAATCCTTGCAATGACGATGAGGTATCGTAGGGCTGACTATAATCCGATTATGACGCACCAACGCAAAACAATGCCCACTGTAGCACAACTTTTGCAAAAATTTAATATGGCAACCACAGCACCAGAGACTAAGAAGAAGGTATATGATACTCCTTTAGCTGGTAATGTGTCATGGTTTCAGCTACTAACGCTCTTAGCCAAGTGCATTGAGATCTATAATTGCAGGTTCCACCGCCGGAGCTGTCGAAATCGGTATTTCCTCCCTACTGCGCGCAGCTTCCATCTCAGGGGGTTATTGGCTAATGTTCGACTATCTCAGCTATCACATACCCAGCGGAATGTATATTTCGTTACTTACACTCAAGCACGCTAGGACCTAACCATTATCGCAGTCGCAAAGACAAGAACACAACTCAACAGACGATTGCCTGACGGGCAAAAGCTTGGTTGGCCGCCATTTGGAAGAGCATGGTATGCAGGATGTACAACATTGATCATTGGGAACTCGCTGAAAGCTGGCATACGTATGCAGCCTCTGTGTAATGGAAGGCCGTGGGCTAAGACGGGATAGGATTCGTTGCATTCGACAACTACAAAACCCTACTACAAGATGAAGCGGGCCAGATATCAGGACCGAGAACAGTCATAGCAGGGTTAGGCGCTGGGATTACAGAGTCGTTACTGGCTGTCACGCCGTTCGAGAGCATTAAAACTACACTGTGTGCCTCCTCTACGACCCCACACGTACGGCAGTCAGAAGCTAACAGCATCCCTCGACGTGCAGAATCGACGACCGCAAATCCGCCAACCCACGCATGCGAGGCTTCCTCCACGGCTCCGCCATCATTTTCCGAGAACGCGGCATAAGAGGCTTCTTCCAAGGTTTCGCACCAACCACGGCGCGGCAAGCTGCAAATTCAGCTACAAGATTTGGCAGTTATACGACGCTGAAGCAGTTTGCGCAGGGGTATGTGGCTCCTGGGGAGAAGCTGGGGACGGTAAGCACGTTTGGAATCGGGGGGGTTGCAGGGTTTATCACTGTGTAGGTCGATATGATCTCGTCGATGGTAAAAGGCTGACTTGAGGGGTAGATATGTGACGCAGCCGCTGGATACGATTAAAACCCGGTAAGATTATCCTAGCAATGTACACAAAGGGGAAAGAATCCGCTAACGGTGGACTAGCATGCAATCGATCGACGCAAGAAGGGAGTACAAAAACAGCTTTGCATGTGCGGCCAGAATCTTCAAAGACGAAGGCATCTTCACCTTCTGGTCTGGAGCGGTGCCGCGGCTGGCACGATTGATACTCAGTGGAGGTATTGTATTTACAATGTATGTAGATCCCTTTCGAGGCGCTGGTTGGCGTTTAAATGTGCTGACGGGTTCTTAGGTACGAGAAGACGATGGAGGCATTCGATAGACTGGACCCTGAACGACAGTATATTTAACAACTTCTCCCTTCTTCTTCTTCTTCTTCTTCATCACGCTATCAGAAACGTCTCAATGAGCGTTAGTGTTGTTCTATGTAGTGACTCCCTATTTTTGTTTCAACGACTGTTCTTTTTATTTTTTCACTTCTTTTTCCCTTTTTTTGTGAAAAAAAAAGATCGATTTAATCGTCAGCCCTTGCTTGCTTGGCATGGATACATATCTCCTACTTCATCCGCCCCCCTCCCGCATATGAAACATTTTTCCTATCCCGCCTAGAATGTTCGGCTCTCTTGCAACGCGCTCGTGTGGAACTTTGCATATTTCGTTGTTCGTAGACATACATGTTGGCGTAGCTGGGGGGCTTGCTTAAGGAGGAAGAAGGGGAAGGTTGGTTGAGAGGGTTGGGGCGAGTGGTGGGGAGAGGGGGAGTGAGTGGGACTGTTGGGCGGGGATGAGCGGTTTGAGATGACGCAAGGCAGGAATGGTGGGGTAGTTGAGTGCAGATGGATTGAGAGGTTTCGAGGGACAGGAATCTTCTACAGAGAAAGTCGTGAATCTCCCCAGTCGGAACTTTAGACAGCACCGCCCTCGAAGTGACAGCTGGGGTTCCAGTCGCGCCTGAAAAAACATCCATTCAAGACCCATCCACAACCTTGCCTACCGCCGCAAACCCTCTCACAAACCACCCCCCTCAACACCCAATCACAGCTTACTCGAACAACAAACCTCCCCCTTTCCCCCTACCACCGCCTCCACCATCGGCTGCCGATGCACCTCCCCAGCCACGACCGACCGGTTAACCTCCTGCCTCGACGGCGGCACATCAATCGCCGGATTCCGCTCAAAGAAATTACTCGGCTTCATCGCCACCTGGATGATCTCACACGGCATAACCGGGAAATCCTCGGCGCGCGTGGCGTGCTGTAGGCCAAACTGTACGTAGAGGACGAGATCGGTGTCGACGACGTTTTCGTGGCGTGAGGCCCAGGCGCGCACGCCGGCGCCGCCACGGGATTGGTTGGTGTATTTGCCGCCGGCATAGAGTTCGCCGTCGGCGTGTTTGGTGACGTAGAGGTTGTGGTCGGCGAATTCAGCGCGCTTGTGGTGGTAGCTGTCTGGGTCTGCGACCATTTTCTGGAAGGTTGGGGCGTGGATTTTGTAGGCGACTGGTTTCCCATTGACGGGGTTGCGGACGGCGGCGTTTTGGATTTTGAAAACGCGATTGACGTCGGGGTTGAGGTCTAGGCCGGCAGATCTTTCAACGAGGGATTCTTCGACGGTGTAGCCAACGCCGTGGGGGTTGAAGTCGGATCGGGGCATGGGGTGGCATTCTTCGTAGATGAGGCGGTTGGCGTGGCCGTCGATGGCGGGGTCCACGCGGAGGGAGAATATGTGTTGATGGTGGGTGGCGAGGACGCCGGGATGAACCACGGTTCCCCAAGGAACGGAGACGCCCTCGTCGATAGGCTGGGTGCTGATAATTCCCGTAGCACGGACTTCATACGTGATTTCGCCGGCTTGATTGAATATGAAAGCCAAGATGTATTCGTAGTTTGAGACGGTGATAATCGATTGGACGACGAGCTCGCGGTTGCGGGTGACGGCTGCGCGGCCGGTGCGGTAGTTTGTGTGTTTCCAGCCGATTCCATTATCCTGTTCGTGGACGCAGACGACGTTTTCCATGGGCATGGGTTGGCCATGGGGGTCAGAGAGAACGGCACTGAGATAGTGGATGGACCCTAGGCAGTCGCAGCCGAGTTTAAGGTTATTAGCCATTATGCCAGCACCGGCGTCACCGAGGTCAAAGGCCGATTTTTTGTGAAAGGGGTGACGGGGGTCGGCGTAGGGAATGTTCATGTCGGAGAGGGAGAGGCGGTAGAAGAGGTTCCTGCCATCGTAGCGGACCTTTCAAAGTAAGCAATGGTTACTGTTGAAAGATCAAGGCTACGTACATCGTAAAGGACCATGCCCTCACGTTGGTTGAAACCGAGTTTGAATGACCATTTCTGCCACTCAATGACTTCGCCGAGTTCTCCCATCTTGGTAACGTTGAAGCTTGCACCTTCGGGTTGAATGACGTTCAAAGGCTTCAAGTCCGTTCTCAGGGCCTGATACTCGGGGACATACTCATTCGGGGGCGGTATTTGGGCCGGCTGCGTCTCTTTGATACTGTGGTCAGCGCCAGTGGGGCAAAAGTCAATGCGGACAACTTTAAGATCAATGCAGTCCACGACAGGCGAAATGGCCAATGGAAAAGCGTAATGGTTAGAATCGAGGTCCGAGGGGTTCATGGGGTCTCTCATGTATAGGAAGCATTGGTACATTCGCCTCGCATCGTCAATACCATCGGATCCTGAAGTAAGTCAGTACACGCCGGGATTAGAGATAATATCGACAAGAATGACCATAGATCCAAGGGTCACTGATGACTGCTGTGCCTTCTGGAAGCTGAAGTTTGGCGATTTCTGCTTTCACCCCTTTATCTTCCAACGCAATCTTCTCAATAAGAACGATCTCCTCCCCGTCTCCAGGAGCATGGACATTCGGGCCAAGTCTTACGTTGTTTTCTACTCGCTGCTTGCTGAGGTTGACTATGGCTTCATGGAACTTGTCCTACAAGCCGACTTTTCAGCAATCGTTCCAAGGTATGGATACAATCACGGGGGTTTTCTTCGCCGGTCCACTCACAGTGTTGCTTATGTAGTAGCAAACCAGGGCTTTTCTTTCCACAACCGGCAATTCTCCCCCGCAATGTTCCGCGTCAAGGTATGGCACCAGCTGGGCCTTTTCTGGCTCTTCAAGCGTGATGGTTTTGAATTGAAAGCTGGCTGTGGACGGGTAGAGGCCCTTTATCAATCCTGCACTCCTGACAATCTCAGAGGCGGTTAACGGTGATAATGGATGGGTGGCGAGTTGTTTGACCACCCTGGCGGGAGGGGTATATGAGACTTGTTCAGTAGACATGACGATTGTATGCTGCTGCCAAATCTCTTTACGTAGGGCCAATGCTAGGATGGATTGTGAGAGATTGAACAGATAGACGGACAGATGCAATTGTCTAGGACGATTGACTGATGGTAAGGTAGGTTCTGTGCAGTGAAGAAGAAGGACACATAGGAAGTGATATATGTCTCTATCCCCGCTAAACCCGATTGTATCCAACCTACCTTAGTGAAGGGGTTCGGTCCATGACGAGCCAGAACCAAACAAAGGCACAATCAATCCCTCTGGGCCCCACGCCTGGAATTGCCATTCCCGGCAAGCATCTTCACTTACCCGGGAACAAGCACTGTACGAAGCTACCTTATAGAGATAGGAAATACGGTACATAAATAACACGACGAAAGAAGAAGAGGAAGAAGAAGAAGAAGAAGAAGAAGAAGAAGACGCATAAGGTACCTTAGCTTCAGCACTTGGACAGAGGGAGCTAAGGTACTGTAACCCTGGTAGGTACCTAGTGAATCAGGTATCATTGACGGAAAGAGAAAGAGGGGCGTGAAGTGTGTGTGTGAGGGGTTTCCGGACAGATTGTTCCGAGGCCGATCTATGGTGCGATACGGAAAGTACAGCCGAACCGATTGCCTTATCAAAATCAAAGAACAAAGTCCGATGAATGGAAACAACAATAACCCCCCCGAGATCACCGGCTGCTCAGTGCGACATCGCTACCTTACTTACTACGTACCTCGAGGTATATAGGCCTCTCGCAGGAATTCCAACTTACAATCCATAGAGCCAAGCAAAACAACAAACAGCACAGCTCGTCGTTTAGGCAAGAAGACTTGCCATTCTTCGCAACCACGAGAATCAGCTTTCGTTCGCGGCAGGCATGGCCAAGGGTTTGCTATCATGGCTGGCAAAAGCAAAGGGAATCGAGATCCTTCCATACGGTAAGGTAAGTAAGTAAGTACCTCGGTCGAATTAGCATCAATGTGAAAACGATCGACGGATTGGATCATTGACAGACTAAGGTATTCTAGTGCGTGACTGGACTTGCCAATCTTCGCACCACCCAAGTGACCCAACCGAGAGAGACAGTGGGCGGGACCGAAGGTACTTAGGTACCTAGTACCTTATCATCAGTGGGGGCTTGCAGCTTTCCAGTAGCATCAGTCACACGTGTCCACCCAAACCCTAACAGCCAAAACCAAACCTGCAGCAATCGCGATTTCTTTTTAGCTTAATCATATGGCCATGTCCCTGCCTGACCTTGGCAGCGCTAGTCAACGCCACAACGATGTGAATTTACCTACCAGGTCAGGAAGGTACCGAGATACCCAGGATGGTTAGAACAACGTCTCGCGCCGCCATGGTCCGTTTACGCTCGAGCCCCCAGGCCCATGTAAGTCCATGCATGCAACGCCGCGGCAAATGTCAGTTGAAACAACAGCCTCAACGATCTAGGCGGTCCCTCTCGGCTTGGCCTTGGCCTCCTTCTTTGCCTTCTGCTCCAGCTTCTGCTTCTTTTTCTGCTCCTCTTTCTTCATCTCGTTCTTCCTCTTGAGACTCTTCACCTCGTCCTCCGTCTTTTGCACCGGCTTGAAAAACCCCTCCAGCCGTGCCTGCTGTGCCGTGTTTACGTTCTTGGAAAGTCTTCCAGCAGCATTCCTTACCCTATCTTCGGAAAACCCCTTCTCGGTGACCAGAAATTGCACAAGACCTTCAACGTCCGGCGCAGTCCACTTGAAATCGCACTCTGGGTGATCCGGGGGACGGACATCGGGGTTGAAAAAGAGCTCACGTGCATCTTTGTATGGCCAATCGGCAGGAATAGTGTACTTCTTCTTGGGGTCTTTCTCCATGTAAGAAACGACCTTCTCGAGGCTACCATGCTCACGGATCAGATTCAAAGCAGTTTGGGGGCCGACTTTTGGTATGGGGTCCAAATAGTCACAACCAAGGAGGATACAAAGGTCAACAAACTGCCAAGTATCAATGACTGCACCAACGACGGAGGGATTGGACGCTTTACCTGCTTTCTCTCCATTCCCAAGCCCGATAGTACGCGATCTAGGTGAAACTCAAGGATCGGCTCTCTTCGCTGTTCACTGAACGTAAGATGGCGAAGGAGGATGGGCGAATCAAAACACAACGTGTCCATATCTTCCGAAGCTGCGGCATAAACCTTTCCTGCCCGTGCTAAAACCGCACATTGTGCCTCCGCTTCGGTTGGTGCAACGATGTACGGCACTCCCATCAATCGCAGTAGCTTCTTGCATTCCTCATTGTGCTCCCTTGTCACCTTCACCGTACGTCTTGAGAATTTTTCCACCTCTTCCGCTGTCCCTGTTTCCTTTGCCTCCTCATGTGCCTCTGTAGCCTCTGACTTTCTAGCAAATCGCTTCGCCAATTCACCTGACTTCAATTTTGGGGGTGCGCCGTCAAACACATATAGGGGCTTAATGCCATTGTCAACAATTCGTAATGTTCGGTAGAACATGCCCATGATATGTGAAGTCGTCTCGCCACTCTCATTCATAAGCTGCTGGCCATCGGAGCGTACTGCGATCAGGAAGCTATAGATGCTCATGGAACTGGCAATTGCAATGATCAGGTCTCTGCATCTTATGAAGTGTACAAGGCTCACACATACGCATCCTGCTTAGGTGTCAGTATTTAATATACGGCTTGAGGCTTTCAAGCTTACTATGGCAACCTTCCTGCCAAAGTGATTTTTGATCTCGCCAGCCTTGATCGCATCTGGGGCATTGTCGTGGATGATCTGGGCGAGCTCTGCAACGTCTAAGCATTACATCTTGGCACATCAATTCGGAATCCACCCACGTTTGATACCCATGGCGAAGATAGAGGTTTGTTCTTCGGCAGGTCGACGCTGCGTGTCTGGTAAGTGCAACGCGTTCCGGTTTTCGTGCCCACGGGCTCAGGAACACTTCATCTATGTACGCTTGAAAACTCGGATGTGACGAGCGCGTTGGGTCCTCATTCGAACTTGTGTCAAAGGGCTGCATTCATTCACTTCGCGCGCCGAAGGTAGTACTTTCATGAATCATGGAGGCAGAAGTCGCGAGCCTTGGAGCTAGGCACTAAGGTACGTTAGGGCTAGATATTTCCAGATCCAGTGACATCACACCTCGGCTAGAATGAGGCGTGGGGAAATACCCCAGTCCCCCAGAGATAAAATTTATCCTATCCAGATATGTAGTGCAATTTATAACAACCATGTTCAATCTCTCCTTCATGTTTTTCCTTTCTCAAAGACTCTGTCATGATGATTAGGAACACCCTACGGAGGCAAGTGGGCAATTGCGGTTCGCTTTTAAATGTCGGCAGGCGTTATGCACATACACCTGTACCGTTTAATTGGGAGGACCCACTCGATTCCGCCAATCTCTTCACCGAAGACGAGCTGGCAATCCAAGAGACCGCAAGATCATATTGTCAAGAGCGCATGCTACCTCGAGTACTGGGTATGTAAAGATTCCCTGCATATATTCGGGGTAGTACAGCTTATATTTATCTGCCTAAGACGCATATCGAGAAGAAAAGTATGATCGAAAGATACTCGAAGAGATGGGGGAACTGGGGCTTCTCGGGGCCACCATAAAGGGCTATGATTGTGCAGGGGTCAGCAGCGTGGCTTCGGGGCTCATCACAAAAGAAGTAGAAAGAGTCGACTCGGGTTATCGTTCAGCCATGTCCGTACAAAGCTCGTTGGTGATGGGTGGAATTGATGAATTTGGGACGCAAGAGCAGAAAGACAAATACCTACCCGACCTTGCTAAGGGAAAACTTCTCGGATGCTTCGGTTTGACAGAGCCTAACCACGGATCTGATCCTGGGTCTATGGAATCCACTGCCAAACCACATCCATCGAAGAAGGGATATTTCTCTTTATCAGGCGCTAAGACATGGATTACGAATTCTCCAATAGCAGATGTCATGCTTGTCTGGGCAAAGCTGCAAAGCACGGGGAAAATACGAGGTTTCCTCATTGACAGAAAAGAGTGTCCCCCTGGCACTTTAGAAACGCCGCATTTGAAAAACAAGAATGGCCTTCGTGCTTCGACTACTGGCATGATCCAGCTTGACGAATGCCCAGTTCCGGAGGCAAACATGTTCCCTGAAGTGGAAGGCTTAAGGGGACCTTTTAGCTGCCTCAACTCCGCCAGATACGGTATTGCTTGGGGCACGATGGGAGCCCTGGAAGACTGTATTGCACGAGCCAGGACATATGCCCTGGAGAGACGGCAATTCAAGAACAATCCAATTGCCAAGTACCAATTGGTGCAAAAGAAATTGGCCGATGCTGTCACAGACGCCACATACGGTACTCTTGCCGCGACGCAAGTTGGTCGCCTAAAAGATGAAGGTAAAGCGGCTCCTGAAATGATCTCGATGATCAAGAGGCAAAATTGTGATCGAGCATTGGTGAACAGCAGAATGTAAGTATACAGATTTCCAGTTGGGTCGACGTCACTTTGACACTTCCACAGACTTCAAGAAATATTTGGTGGCAATGCAGCCAGCGACGAATACGGGATTGGAAGGCACGTAGCCAACCTCTTCGTCGTACAAACATACGAAGGGCAAAGTGACATTCATGCGTTGATTCTAGGAAGGGCCATTACCGGCATTCAAGCGTTTGTATGAGCTTCTTTATCCGGTTTGCTCGAAAAGTTTGCCTCGCGGCTTGGAAAGATTTTCTATTAGAAAAGGCCATGCTAGCCTTCTTTATTTGTGTAGATAGTTTTGGACCAAGATATAATCTGTGTATATCCAGGGCGTATATCGAGAAGAGCTACAAATCGGTTTTTCGCGATGCTTTCGATTGTAGTATTGACGACTTGGATACGTTTTCAGGTCCAAAGTTCGGTGGCTAGGTAATATCAACGACTTGAGAGTAGATTGAGTTCGACGGAAAGAAGGGATCGACCCTCTTCGATCAGAACTCAAATACAGCCTTCGAAATTCGAGATATCGAGTCAGAGGTTGTTGGTGCATGAATGCGAATTGGCAAATAGAGACTGCTAGACCACTCAGCATCTCTTGATCCCAGAATCCATCAGCTACCTATATCTGATATGTGTGTAGGCATTGAGAAGTTTATGGACTTGGCTACTCGTGACTCCTGGTTTCGGCGAGATTCGACGAAGTTCGTCATAGAAGGGACCGATATCTTAGAAACGGGGGTCTTCATGAGGCTGTCTTGCCACTTAGAATGAACGTAGATGATCCGTCCATGACATAGGGAAAACCTTTGCAGACCTGTTGAGCTTGTGGCGCTTAGGAAAGGACGAGATGGAAGACTGGACAGACAACCGAGAGGTCATCCTGCAGGCCTCGCTATCAAAAATTTGAGTGGAAGTTGAGCGGCTGCAAGTAAGCACACTGCACACTGCGAAGTGCGGAAATCAAACACACTTTCTGAATTTCATTTTCGGGCGATGGTGTTGTTAGCGCCATTCACCAACACTACCAAGATAGACGGGCATGTGAACGGGCTTCACCACAACTGCGATTGGTGAAGCTTCACGTTTCTGGCGAGTTTCACCCGGTGAGTATTCTATCTAAACACTTGGGTTTATGTGCGATTCTGAGGGCCAAAAAGTCACTGATCTCGTTTTGCGTAGAGTAATCCTGCGTCATTGTTCGCTAAGCATTCTTTAAGGCTTTAAATAGACTCAAAGTCTCTGACTTACTAAGTGTAAGTCACACCTCAACTACGCCTTCTCAGTTCTCACCCTTCGACTACAAAGTTCACGGCTCCACCACTCGAAACCCCTCTCCTAAAGAAAAGTCAAAGTCTGAGTCCTCCATCTCGTACCAGCTCACAACATACAACATGGCTCTCAAGCGAATTAACAAAGAACTCACGGACCTGGGCCGGTACGTTTGTCAAGAGCCGACATCATTCTTGGGCCACGATCCTGGGCTCGATCTCTGCGATTTTATTTTGCCTGATAACCTCAAAGCTAATCAGTTTCCTGTAGTGATCCTCCCTCATCATGCTCAGCGGGACCCATCGGTGACGATCTGGTTTGCTCTATGCCTGCACCCCCCAATCTGTGATCCGCACAAGCCGTGCCATCATAGAGTCAGGCACAGTGCTTTTCATTAATACTGATATTTCTTGTCCTTATAGTTTCATTGGCAAGCGACCATTATGGGACCTGTACGTGAACTTTTATCACCTACCCCGCAGTGCCCTCGCAACTATCAAATCCCCCAGGCGAAATCGCTGAGAAGGTGTAGCCAGCGACTGACACAAAGCGTTAGGGTGAGAGTCCATACTCTGGCGGTGTCTTCTTCCTTGCCATCCACTTCCCAACCGACTACCCATTCAAACCTCCGAAAGTCAACTTCACCACCCGCATCTATCACCCGAACATCAACTCTAATGGCAGCATCTGCTTGGATATCTTGCGTGATCAATGGAGTCCAGCGTTGACGATCTCTAAAGGTAATATGCGCATTCCCCGGTAAAGTTGCAATTGCGGCATCCGTTCGAGGTCTAACACGAATCATCTAGTCCTTCTCTCCATTTGCTCCATGCTCACAGACCCAAATCCAGACGACCCTTTAGTTCCAGAAATCGCACACGTCTACAAGACCGATCGTTCAAGATACGAATCTACAGCTAGGGAGTGGACTAGGAAATACGCTATCTAGAAGGATGGTCTGGAAGTTCTAGGGTTATGCTGGGGTCAAACAACAAAGTTCGGGGGATCATGTACGAATGATTACAACTTGAAAAGGCTGGCTTGAGTGATCTTGCGTCACTAAGAGCACACAGCAAAGAGCTTTCGTATTTCTTACGTCTTTGGCTTTACGAGCAGTTTGCGGGACATGGTTTCCTTATCTCGGTCCAGGTTTTAGCATGCAAGCCGGTTATGATACAGGGTTGAGCGTTACGGATGCCTCCAGCAATAAATATCATTGCAAGATCCTACCTATCTTCGCCTTAAAAGAGCATGGGTTAGTTTTTTGTCTGTATGGATTCCTACTTTTCTAGTCATTGTGTCACTGAAGCCGCTCAATCAATATTTTATACCTCCCAGTTGCGACCCTTCTTGCGAAGATTGAACCTAAATACTTAGATGTGAGGCTAAGAGTTGGAAGACGAACGTCGTTGTCTCCTAACATTTTTATGGAAGTTGCATTCTTATTCCTCCTACTATTGTATCTTCCCCGTCAAGCATATCTACACGTCCACTCAAATGATAGCTATCTGTCAGTATTGGTTTCACCAGAGGCCAGCATAATCATGCTCCTCCTAAGCCTTTATAGCTAGCTCACTGGCAGATAAAACTCAACTCGCTCTTTGTTGCTTGTGTAGGTGTAAAGAGGCTTGTTGGTCATAGCTGCCGCATAAGATTACGATGACAGGGTTTTATAACTACGAGTCTATGCTCTAGGATGCTGGAGTGCCTACTGAGCTGGGTTACCAGATGGGAGCCGTAAGCAGGGACTACCAGTTGCTAGGGCTCTCGTGCAGCTTGCATTTTTATATAGGTAGTTGATATGGAGTTCGGCAAGGACTTCTCCATTATATCGTCTTATAGATTTCGGAAGAGCTGGAAATTGAATGTCAAGAGTCAATGTGACTAATCAACCAATCAGAAACGTTGCATGAATTAATCGCTTGCATGAAACAGCAACAACCTCCTTCCACCAAGTTACAGGCCCTGAGCTTAACGGCGATGATACACTTGGAGCCGCGCAGCACGACTGATATCGTTTTTAATGCCTTCCAGAGCCTGCAAAATGTCTCTGTTGGATAGCCCCCCTCATAGCTCCTGGATGAGGGCAGAGCATGTCTACGTTATATCCATTCAGCTAGACAGCCATGAGAATCCCATGAGCTTTGAAACACGACTCAGAGACTACTCAGCGCAACTTTCCAACCGTGACGCTGGTCATGTCTGTCGCCCGGTCTAACCTTTCAAAGATTCGTCAAGTACTGACTCCATTATTCGTTGCCGACGCATTGATGATCTATTCGTAATCTTCTGTCACTTCTGATTTACTCTTGTAACTATCCCATAATTAAGGCCGTGTCGAGAAGGAGCTCTTTAGTTGCTTTATATTTTAGGGCAGGACCTTTCGCGCAGGCCGCTTTTCAGTAAGTGCAAGGTGCTCCTGCCACATACAGCTATGGTTGAGATTGCTAACGAGAAAGTTCTTTCTCTTAATTAGCGGAATCGTTCAGTACTTTTTCTTTAACCATCAAGCGAAGCAGTACTTCTACTATCCAAATCGGTTCTCCCGCTCTCTCGTCCCCAGCCGCCTGCGCTCGTTGCAGTTCTTGTCCACGTCTTCGACCAATAAGTCTACCACTACTATGGCTACAACGTCTGGGGAACAACTGGATCAGCGTAACTTATATTCGGTGAAAGCGGGGAGGTCGAGATGGCCACCGTTGACGAGGATGCTGATGTCTGGTGAAATGGGTGCGGACCCTCCAAGAGAGCTGCGGCCGTTGGAAAAGCTCGACCGCTGGATGGTCCACAAGGGCTCCAAAGCACTTTCTGTTACTATGTTCTTTGTGGTACACACTATGATCTTCGCGTTCGGCTTCGTCAACTACTACATGAAGGACAACCTCGCCACTGCTCGTTCGACCTTCGGAATAACATACTCGATAGCAAGAGCAGCTGCCTTGGTCCTCCACTTCGACATTGCTATCCTGATCTTTCCTGTCTGCCGCACGCTTATTTCACTACTGAGACAGACCCCACTAAACGGGATCATCCAGTTCGACAAAAGTATTTCATTTCACAAGCTGGTGGCTTGGTCGATTGTGTTTTTTACCTGGGTCCATACAATCGCTCATTGGAATAACTTTGCGCAATTGGCCGCCAAGAACCACCTAGGGTTCAAAGGATTCGTCCTTGCAAATTTCGCCACTGGTCCTGGCTGGTCTGGATACATCATGCTTTGTACCCTCATGCTCATCGTTGCCACGTCCGTAGGAAAGCCTCGACAAGGTAATTATGAACGTTTCTGGTACACTCACCATCTCTTTATTATATTCTTCGTTTTCTGGTCTGTCCATGGGGCGTTCTGTATGATTAAAACAGACGCGGCACCATTCTGTTCTGGGACTGGTGTGTTCTGGCAGTACTGGATGTATGGAGGATTTATATACTTGTTAGAAAGAGTAGCAAGAGAGATCCGTGGAAAGCACAAGACCTACATTTCCAAAGTCATTCAACATCCGAGCAAAGTAGTCGAGATCCAGATTAAAAAGGAGAAAACCAAGATGAGAGCTGGCCAGGTATGGATGATGGAACCCATTTGATTCCTTAAGCTAATCAGTTATCCCAGTACATCTTCCTTTGCTGCCCTGAAATATCAGTCTGGCAATACCATCCTTTCACCCTCACAAGCGCTCCTGAGGAAGATTATTTGTCTGTTCACATCCGATGTGTCGGCAACTTCACCAACGCTTTGGCAGCATCAGTGGGATGCAACTTCGAAACCGGCAAAGATATGGAAAATCCCAACGCTTCCGCCGTGGTGGGTATCGACGAAAAAGCCTCGAAAATGGACGTAGATCCTGCGATCAGGAAAATTCTCCCTCGGGTATACATTGATGGGCCTTTCGGAAGCGCATCCGAAGATGTTTTCAAGTATGAGATCGCTGTTCTAGTAGGGGCTGGAATTGGAGTCACGCCATTCGCTTCTATTCTCAAAAGTATCTGGTACCGCATGAACTACCCCAAACAGAAGACGAGGCTGAGGAAGGTGTATTTCTTCTGGGTCTGCCGAGACTTTGGCTCTTTCGAGTGGTTTCGCTCATTGCTCATGGCGATTGAAGCGCAAGATATGGACTGCCAGATCGAAATCCACACCGTATGTCTCCCTCTGTCTACAAACTCCTAAACCCTCAACTAATCCATCTTCCTAGTACCTCACCGCAAAGATCATGTTGGACGACGCCACCAATATTATGATCAACGACGCCTCCGCGGACCAGGACACAATAACGGGCCTACGCGCTCCTACGAACTTTGGCCGGCCGAATTGGGATGCTATCTTCAAATCGATCCGCAAGCTCCATGCGCCTGCTGAAGCGGGAGTTTTCTTTTGTGGGCCCAAGGTGCTGGGCAGTCAGTTGCATACCAAGTGCAATATGTATTCGGAGCCGGGTTTCAGATACGCGTGGGGGAAGGAGAATTTCTGAGGGGATGGGGTGGGGGACTTTGAAATCGTGCGCTGTATGTGCTATCTTTGTTGTACGGGGTGGGATTTGGTGGGTAGCGATGTAGCTATTCTGGCTTGGGAGCAAGGAGAGTTAGTGGTAGAGAGATTTGGCATGTTTTATTCGGGGCGGTTGTGAGCTCTAGCTGTAGATACGTAGATATACTATGATATGCGTCGAATAAGAACAGGTCATGTCTTTGAGAAGCTTGACGTGTTTACATTGGCATCGCTCATTTTTCGACCAAGAAATCTGTATTTCCGGATTGGGATAATGGGTTCTATTTGTATCGATAAGTAAACTCAGTTGTACTGTAACTCTAGCGCTTATTGGGGGGAAAGCGTTGAGATTCTGGGCAGGGTTGAAGAGGAAGTGTGGGAAAAAGGGGGGCAGATCAGTGGGGACTGCAAAGAGAGAACTAACTGGCTGTTTTTGTTTGTAGCGGGAAGCCTGTGGGTTGGGGTTGGGGTTTTGTGCTGCTTATGGGGGTTACTTGTACAGTAGGAAGACGTACTGTAGGTACGGTAGGTACGAGTACAGTAGGTTGTCCAAAGCCATTTTGCCGGAATTAAGTCTGGGGCATTTCTATGTATGTAGAACTCAAAAGCATAAGGTAGATACTATAGATAGCACTACTGTAAGTCCACGCATTCGATTACATCGACAGTGGCGCGGTTTGATAAAACCATGAAGGGGTGTTTGAATTATTCAGACAGCCTAGGTTTTTCGGAAGGTCTCGAGATCTATGTATGTAGTCTCTACAGAAGAAGAAGAAGCGGGATCAAATTCGCTGACCAGGAAAGATAGGCAAAGTCCAACATGTTTGGAATGACAAAGGACATCGCACGCATGCATGCCGGTATCGAGGAATCAGTCCCCAAGAGTCTTCTATCCACCCTTCGTTCGTACACAACTTGACCATACACCCAAGCACGCAAATACCGAGACATTCCCCTGAAAATTCTCGCCGTCTATGATTCCCCTGACAGCCATATCCCATTCTCCATGCCCGATCCTAAGAGCCAAAGCAAGAAACTACGCAAGTGTGCTGAGTCCCCATCATTCAACCCCTCTTGCAGCACAAGAAAACTGGAGGCGCCTCGTCTCCTCGTCTTTTCGTCCATCCAATCTCCTTCAACATCTTGTCCTCGTGCTCGCCATTCTTCGTGTAAGTCATACCCTTCGCCCACTTCCCGTCACCCTGCTCGTAGATCTCAGTGACACCATCGGCATCTCCGATACCTCCCAGTTGCTCAATCAATTGGCTGACGGTGAGGGTCGTTGGAACCTTGTGCCTCGACCAATTGATGAGTTCATGCGAATTGGCATTGTCACATGGCCGCGCTGGAGGCTCGGCAAAATTGATTGTAGTGTGTGCGTCATCGGGGGGGAAGATGTAGGCAAAGCCGTCCAGGTCGGGGGTAACACCGTTTAGGCTGCTCCCCGGCGGAACGAAGTAAGTGGCTGCAGCGGAAGAGGGCGTAGGTGGTAGGTTCAGACATGGAAGGGGATAAGCATCCGGGAATGAGCCGACCGTAACTGGTCGCCTGATGGCTGGCCCATAGCACACTGGGAAGCTAGGATGCGGATCCGGAACCGCTTGGTACGGCGGTGGAGCGCCCATGGAATGCGTGTCAACCGCAGAGGAAGCCCAAGGCATGTCTGGGCGAGGGGCCACAAAGCCTGGTGGTGGTTGTGCCGAAAAATAGACGCCTGGTGGAACACCACCATTTGGGGGATCGCCGGACATTGTGAGATAGTGGATGCGTGGTGGCGAAGACATCTAAACAAGATAAGATAGGATAACGGTTTTTGTTATGGTGCCGAAGTTCTCGAGTTGTCGAGGCCTTGTCGATGAGGATGTCCCCTTGAAAGCAGTCTCCACTAGTAGTCGATACCTTGAGGATATGCGTTCAATCGAAAGCAGTGCTCTGTAAAAGCTGAGGGCTAGACAAAGTAGGTCGTTGCTTGAACAAAATGGCTTGTGTATCCGGAGCTTTTGATAAAGAGAGAGGGAGAAAGGAAAGCAGTGGGGAATAGCGGTTTATAAAGCCGTGGGGAATCGGTCAAGAGTGACTCCTTCTCAAACACTCACGCTTCACCATGCAGAACCACACATTTGACTCTTCTCCGTGAAATGCAGCGACCACACATTTGGCTCTTTTTTGGATGAAGCGCAGTTACCACACATCTGACTCGCGACAACAGTTTCAGAAGAGCAATTCATCCCAAACGATGATTGAGAGATTCTCACAACACCCAGCGCCGTAGCGGAGAATGTTTACTTGAACCCATGTGTCGCCAGTTTCGGATGGCCATTCATCGATTAGTATGACTTCGACCTTCTTTGATCTTGAAATGTGTAGCCCAGAATGACTCTTTTAGATTTCGAAACTTGGGTATGAATCGTGCAATCAATCCTATCCTCCAGCAATGACTGCTAGACCCTCGTAAATCTTGCGCTTGACAGCATAGAATGGCCCTTCCAAATTGCGCGTTCGATATTCCGGCAATTGAACGCCTCCGCTTTCAACTTCAATTTTACCAGTGCCAGATTTCCTTACCGCAACAAGTCCATCAATCAGCAGAGTTCCTTCGCCTCGAAACTCCGCTGTGTGCCCTCCGGCTTGAAGAAGCTTCCTGAGGTCGGCTAACCTAAGATCGCCAACGTGTAATGGCTGGGCGATCGAGCGTGTAGCTGCCGCCATGCTTGCAGGAAGAACATCGAGCAGGGGTGCAAGCTCCGGTGTTTGTTCGTAGGTCATAGGCACCTCAACCGCATTGGTTTCATCCAAATCTTCTTTCAGCAACTTCTGCCTCTTTTTGCTCACCGCCTCTGCTTGTAGCTGCTCATTCACAGTTGTTGCCGTCAGAAGACCCATGAGAGTCACAACGCCCAGGTCTCTAACGTTCTGCCAATTAAGACGTCTTACCAATGCTTCGCTCAGCTTTACTGTCCACGCGTTTGTGTCGACACTTGCATTTACGGTTTCACCAACAGCTGGTGTGAAGACGATATTCGCGGAACCTTCGATGGCATCCCTTAACCGTGAATTGAATTTCTGCTTACAATCGTCGGCAAGATAGGTAGTCTCCGAAGTTGTTCCACCAACTAGGATGAGCTTCCTTGGTTGTATGAGCGGGATCAACATGGACAAACTTCGCTGATCATGGAGCCCTGCAAAATCTACATATGCAATCCTCAAGTTGCTTTGGATCAAGCGCGACTTATATACGACCTTGGAAGGACCGATAATAGCATCTTCAGGCTCTGCGTCAGAACCCTCTGAGATATCGTCTTCTTCGTAACCTCTGTGACCGTTGATGCCGACATCACCGTTAGTTACTTTCGACGGAGTTTCCTTACTTGAAGCTGGCCCTTGCTGTCTTCGTTTAATAGGTCCATTCGATTCTCGGCCGTCAAAGCCGTTCTGGAAGCCGGAATCTTCCCATTTCCTTTTCTGACCAAGTCCTGTCTGTTTCCCGGGTCCACTATCGCGCATATCTTGACCATCCACCTCATCTCGTTCTTCGGCTCGCAGATAATCTTCTGGCCTAATGAATTCTCCAAGATCATCTCCGCGCCGTCGTTTACTAACGAAAGGAAACATCTGCTCCCTGCCTTTCTTGCCGCGCACATCATAATCGTAAACGCCGGGGTGGCGAAGTAGAACATTGACGCCGAGTGTCTCTTTGTCCAGACCGACTTTGTTCCGGTTGAAATGGGCCACCGCAGCGGATGTATTGAGTGCTTTTCCCTGCCGTTCGGGATCTGACTCGTCTGAGGACGATGAGGAGGTGGAAGATGTCTCGTCGAGGGCATCAGCAGAGGTTTCAAGATCAGTGCCGTTAGCTGCTTGTAGGGTATCCTGTAGCCGGCGCTGGGTCGCAAGGTACTGCTGATATATCGCTAATTCCTTGCCTTCCAAGGAAATCCGTTCCGCATCTTCAAAGCGCAGGTCTTTACCACCAGTATGCACTTGTTCCAAATTTTGACCGTCCAGACCAATCTCCATGGCTACGCCATCTGTGCGCTCGACATACCATTCCCAAAGGGTCTTCCCTAGCCCACGGTTCCTTTCGTTATCAGTTCCAAAGCTGTAGTCCTCAGTCAATATGATCAGGTTTAACGGGTCTGCAGCTATACGTTGAAGGATCTCCCTTGAGAAACCCCATTGCAGCGAGGAATCACTCGCTAAGATTACTCGAGCAGCTTTGCTTGATGTTATCTTCTCTATCTGGGATCTGCGTTCCAACAGCTTCAGAAATTCGAAGTCGAAGGGCGCACTAGGTACTCCAGGTGCTTGGTTGAAGCGGTCCTGCTTTTCGCGATTTGGTGCTTGCTTGCTATCCGTACGTTTATGTTGCCGATTGCTAGCACCGTTTGCCTCTGTCTCGAATTCTCGAACAACATTCTCATCCATCCACTCAAGCATGCTCCGTGCATATCTCATTGTAGCCCCAGCCTTTCGGCTTGCGAGATAAAGTTTGGTCGTTTTCAAAGGACTGTTACTGGAGCTATTTGAGGCTTCTATTCGCCACGCATGCTCGAGGAGATAGGCTAGCTCAAGGACCCTTGCGCTTGTGTCCGTAGGTATCAACACCGTTCCGCCTTTTCCCACTGCTGTGCGAATCATATCCAAGAGCATGTCGTCACGTTTTTTTCGCCCACCAGCCAAGGGGTTCCTCTCTGCTCCCTTCGTGCTACAAATCAACGCTGTCGGCTTGCGGAGTTGTTCGATGACTTCTGCGCCGCCGGCGGACCCTCCTAACCAAGCAGCTCCACTGAGAACGTTCTCTCGGACTTGGTTCCAGTCCACCGCATAGACAACTGACTCCATCCCATGTTGCAGATGCCATAGTGTACCACCGAGTGTATGTCCTGCGCTATAAGCTGTAATTGTAAGACCATTGAGAGGCGGAGAAAATGGTGACGGTAAAGGTTGATGAGGTTGTGAGTATTTTAAGGGATGTATCAAGGAGAAGTAAGATGCAATCTCTTCTGATGTAGGTGGTTGTAGGAGGATCTGCAAAGATGTGTCTATGCTGGATGTCTGATAGGAGTATGAAGTTTCTGAGAGGAAATTTTGCGGTATGGTAGTGGAGGCAAGAGGAGTAGAAGAGTAGATGTCTTGTAGTAACGTTCGCCCCAGGGAAATGACTGGTGTAGTTGCGTAAACTGGGACTTGTACGAAAAGCGGTATATGTTTGCAGCAATGAGCAAAGGCTCCAAGGTGAGCTGGAGTCGCGTGGGTGAGCAGTATAATGGAGACACTGGAAATATGCCTAGAAGTCAAGAAAACAGTCAGTTCAGTGACCAGGTAAGCTTAAAGACAAAGGCAGGAGATAATCATGCAAATATTGGAGATAGTTGCATTGCTTCTATCTATACAGAATACAAGGCACTCCATATCTCCCAAAATAATTTCTGCTAGCTGTATCCCGGGATCTTTGGAAGGACCTACCTCTCGAGGCTCTTCAGTTGTGTTACATCGAAGCTCGCGTCCCACCCGACATCGATCAAGACCTTGATACCCCCTTCAAACTCCAGCAAAGACTGTGAAGCTGGTGAGCTGGATTGAGCGCCCAGCAATGGAGTAAAATTGAACATGTTGCTCGTTCAATGTCAGTCTGTGGTGTCGCAACAGGCTAGCTGAATATCATCCATATATCACACAGCATTATCAAAGCAAATAATAAGGAAAATGACCCGTACGTGGGTCTCAAGAAATTAAATAGTGTGAAGGAGTGACTTGGAGTGAATGGGATGTTGCGGGCAAAGCTCCAAGGTGAATGAATACAGGTGCGATGTTCTGAATACGGTCGCCGATAAAATTATTCGAGCAGTAAATATTTCCAGCTACCTTAGTTTTGTTAACTGCTCCATCGCAAATTTCCATTCCTCACTTCCAGTATCCCCAATCCATTTACACCATGTTATCCCTACGAAGCTTCACACGAGCATTACCCCGATCGTTGCCAAATGTCTCGGCGCAGTATTCGCGACGGACATTGTCCACTGTGCGCCGCTCCTCATTACTCCAACAATCTTGGAAGGTAGCTTCGAGACCAAGATATGCACCCTTTTCGACGTCAAGGATAGCCAGGGAGCAGCAAGGTGAAGGTACGTATGATAGGGCACGGAATAAGGATGTGCAGGCTGAAACATTCTGTAGTCGACCAGGAACTTTCAGCGAAGCTCGACTCGGAGCTCCAAATGGAAAAGGAGATGAGGGATTCAGAAAAGCTACCCATAAATATCCAAGACTTTCTTGACAACAGCTCGTTTGAGGTAGGCTAGTACTGTCACCGGTCAAGGTCGTGATGCTCAACTACCACAGCTTCATGATACTCCAGGAAATGAAGAAGTCGTCTTAACCCGCCAATTTGGTGACGAATCGTACGTTTCCACTCAGTTACACAAACTGGCTCATGTCACGATATGATATTGATCTTCACCAGCATCCGCATTGCCTTTTCTATTGCCGACCTCAACAACGTCGACCAAGACGAAGACCAATACGCCGAAGACAAAGCTCTCTACGACGAAGACAGTGCCGACATACCCACAGACACCCAATCTGGCGGCGCCCAAACTAAAGGGGCAATTAACCAAGGCAAAACAAGAGGGGGCAACATTAATGTAGCACCAGAGGACCGCGTAGCGCCTGCCGACCGGCCTGAACTAATGGACGAAGAATCCCCTAGTGGAGAGGCCGGAGAACAAGAGCCCAGCTTCCCGGCGAGGGTCAACGTTACGATCGAGAAGGCTGGGAAGCCAGGAGCTATGCAAATTGAGACGATAGCGCAGGATGGAGAGATAGTTATCGATAATATTTACTACTTTCCGAAAGCAGAGCTTGCTGATGCAAAGACTGCGGATGTTGACTGGTCGAGGAGGAATTTATACACTGGACCCCCGTTCGGAAACTTGGATGAGGACCTGCAGGTACTACTTGAGAAATTCCTTGACGAAAGGGGAGTGAACACTGCTTTGGCGCTCTGGGTGCCTGAGTACATCGACTTCAAGGAGCAGAGAGAATATCTGAGTTGGCTGTCTAGTAAGCCTCGATATGTTTCTACATCCTTTCCAGTACTAACCTATTGCGTAGATATGAAATCGTTCGTCGATACGTAAAGCTTATCTCTAGCGAAACCCGGATTCGTTTCTTATTGTACCTACATACACATGTCCACTCCTAGCGTTCCCAGTTGTTGAAGTATTAATTGTACGTTATTCAGTGGCCAGATATACAGACATTTGTCCGTGCAGGGAAAGCCTTCAAGACTGTCAGCTTGCGTCGGGCTGATGTACAGTCTCTCTTCTTGTACTAAATTCACCTAGCATTCCCATCGTCCTTTAATGTCCGAGTAGGCGCCAGTCGTCCCACGATGCCAGGACGGGAAGCCGCCGTTGACCTAGGAGGTCACTCACACAGTCAATAACTTCTGAACACCAAGAGCACACCAGCACTCTCAACCTTTCCGTTATTGCAAATCCTGGCCTACCCTTACGCCCCTTAACATCCAGTCTAATCATCGCAATTCCAGCATCCTCGCCTCGAAACCTGCGATCTCTACTTCTTTGGCGCATCCGTTAAAGGCACAAACCTGACCCCCCACTCCTTCTTTCTCTCCACACTCCCATCCTCTTTCTTATCAATAACCCAAATATATTGATACCCCATCGCATCCTCGACAGGTATGAACATCCTCCCGCCCCTCTTCAACACCCCCAACAACCCCTCCCCCACCTTCTCCGCCGCAGCCCCAACATGCACAACATCCCACTCCTCCTTCCCTCCATACCCTAGCCTCCCATCTCCTTGCACAAACTCCACCTTGCCCGTCTCTAGCAACCTCCTCCCGTCCTCGCTCTTCGCCATGTTTTCCTTCGCCAGCTCGATCAGTTCGGGTATGTGCTCCAGGCCGACCACTTTGCCACCGTCGTCGCTGATCAGGTTCGCGAAGCAGTGCGTTAGATAGCCGGAGCCGGAACCGATGTCTAGGATGCGCGCGGTGGGGCGGATGTGCGGGAGGCATGTTTCGAGGGCGTGGGCGTGCATGTGTGGGGCGGATATTGTGGCGTTGTGACCGATGGGTTGGGGGGAGTCGGTGTAGGGAGCTGAGGGGGCATAGTGGGCGCGATCGACCTGTTTTGGGTGGTAAGACCAAATTTGGGAGTGAGTGTGGGGTGCAGGTTTCTTGGGGGGGGGGCCTAGGAGTAAGATGGGGAGCAAGTACCGCGAGCATAGCGTTCCGAATACGCTCGGATTTAATGATGCCGTTGGATGTGAGGTTGGCGATTAGTGAGGCGTTTGTTGAGCCTGAGGAGCGCCATGCCATGGCCGGAAAGGTTGTGAGGTGTGGGGTATAGGCTATTTTCTTGCGGACTTGGAAGCTTCGCAGAGTATGGGAACAGCAGGGTGCAGGTTTTGAGGCTTAGTGCAACGAGAAACTATAGGACTGAAGAAAGTTATGAGAGGGGGACGTGGATGCGGTGGAATTGGCAGCAGCTCAGAGAACTTTGATATGTGACTTCATTGTCGTGGAGCTACCCCACCAAGCAGGGGTACTGTAGCTGTCTCCCAAAACAGATGGATTGTTGCGAGCATCTACATACGTCACCGAGTGGGCTTTGATTGAAAAGCAAGCGCAACAAGGAGAAATCGAAAAGGAAACATGGAAAATTCAAAACGAACAGTTACCCTCATTGATTCCTTTGTAAGAGTCACGGAGTCGGTATCAACTAAAAAGGGCATGTACAGCATCAAGAATTGAAGAATGAACGCTTCGAATGGCTCAGCCACGTATCTTTATCACATCGAGGTTGAATTCAAAGCATGAGCAATGAGAAACCCAGGAGAATGGAGCATATGGACTCCGTGATCTTTACTACTAGTACTACTGTTCTGATGATTCGAGACGTACATAGCTGAGTCCCTCACCGAAAGACGTCCCCCAATATCGACTGGACTTCTAGCCTCCAAGTGGACACACTGCCGTTCCTCAACGCCGCCACGTCCAACGAACAATTAACCGGAGTCCTGCATATATGCACCGCCATTATACGTACTGGAAGCTTCTACTTTTTTCCGGCCAGCTGAGTCTCGATCTAACCTTCCCGCTCACACCGGAAAATATTTATCCTTCCAATCGCTAAGGTTCCTCGCTGTCATTCTCATGAATCATTTCGGCTCAGGAGCAAGCACTAAGACCTTTACCTATTGCTGGCGCTGATCAAGGATGGCATTTCGATTCCTTCACCCTCACTAGTCCGAATGTCGAGGGATAGGGTACAGGTGCGGTATAGGGAGCTGTAGAAGCAACAGAGTGAGCAAAAAACGGACACGTGCAATGATCGTACCAGTGGAAAGGTACTGTAAAACGTGTGTATGTGTGTGCTGCTATCTACATGCCGAAAAGGAATCTATACATAGGCCCGAAGGCCGCAATTTCCGCCTCCCTCATCCTCTCATGTGCTCTTTTTACCTGGGCCAACAAAGAGTTCCGACAGAACTCAATCATTTCCCTGACCTGAGGTAGGTCCTGGCTGAAGAGAAGGTCCCTTTCCTCTAGCACTTCGACCGAGTCCCAACTTCGTAGGCCCATTAGTGCATCCGACGTGGAGCTGATTCCCCGTATCCCAACAGTCGCAGGATGACGGAAGGACAATCCTTCATGCTTATCGTTTTCCAGGCCGGACGGTGTTGCATTCGGGGACCGTTGGTCCCGCAGCGCAGCTGCCACCTCGTCCTTTGTCCCGCATTCCCTGATATTCAGGTTTACCCCGTCTTTTGAGACTGCGGTATGGTAGGTGGGGACCGCGATTCTCTCTTCGCCGGAGCTCCCCTTGTTTCCGCGGGATATATGTGGCATGAAGATGCGCACACTTCCTGCCGAGCATGGTTGGTCTTCCCACTTAAGTCCCGATTTCTTTGAATCGGCCTTGTTGAACATTTCGGGGGTTATGCTGTGAGTGTAGCCGTCGGTTGCCAACCTTCCCTTTGTTACCTCCCTCCACCACTGCTACATTCGGTGGTGCATGCCTAGGATGACCGTGGGAGGAAAACACGGATTGCAGTTCCCACTTGCCATCATCCGCTGGCATTGCCGGCAGAATCCCCACCTCGTTGTCGTTGACGTCGCTTGATCCCCAGTTATTGACCGCATCGATGCTTACTATCCACACCTTGTGGTTTGCACGGTTATGATCTGGCTGATCTTGAGAACATACAGATTCCAATCTTGGATAAAAGCGTTCATACTTCTGGCGTGTGATTCTTGAGATAGAAATTTTGAGCTCTTTGTGCTTTGCTTCAGATACTCTGGGTCGAAAACCATCGATCGAGAAAACTAAAAAGTGCCTTCAACAAAATGTATTTAAAGCTTTTTACTAACTTATCAAATCTAAAAAAGTATTAAGGTCGACTTGGGGGTCTTGACAAGATTATTGTTGTTCGTTTTGGCTTGATGAAGTTTCGGTTGGGTTATTTCGAGGCCATGATTAGGTGAATCGCCTTTTTCCTTTGGGGAGGTGGTTTAATGGTGAAGTGTTAACCGGTATATGCTTTAAATATTTCATAGAAAACGTTGATTGTACGCATTCTGCAATCCCTTGGGATCGTGAAAGCATATTATCCGGTCAATTTTGATTACTGCCCAGTACTAGGTAGCCTGTTGGAGCAGATGGAGGATCTGCATGGGAAAGCGTATAACCAGGTCTCTTCGCTTTTAGTAATATCGACCTCTTTCATTCCTTCTCTCGAATATATCGCTTTCGACCCGGCGCTGCTGGGGCCTTCTGCCATGCCCTAAGAGCGACCTCAAAAGTCTTTGAGAAAATCTCGTGGTCTGTGGATATAAGTCGCAGTTGCTGGAGCTCGTGGGTTTTTCAATACGCCCAAGCCTTGTGTAATGCATCGCAGATACTGAGGATTGTGCGAAAGATAACCTCTATTTCATCAGGTCCCTGGTGAACTATCTCCGTCTTGTCGTTCCACCGCCGCCTTCTTCTTCTTCGCGTAAGCCTTCTCACGAGCGCCGTCTTTTCGAAACGCTTCGAGACTGCTGACATTCCGTGACTTAGGATCTCGGCCGTTTAAGCGGCCAACAAGCGAACAAGTCTGATGGCCGAACATGAAACTTCAGCTTTGTCTAATTCATCGTACACTCAGACGCAGCGCACATTCGGCATTACTGGGCAATTGTTCCCATTCAGCATGAATTAACAGACCATTCCGAATCGGACTTCCATACTCAGCGGAATCGACCGCTTGTGTAGCTTGTAGCTGCTCAAATATTCATTGAAGTTACCCATCAGATTCTTCCCGTTTATAAATGGTATGACTGGCTCTTTATAACCTGACATCATCTGGTTCTTATATATTTGCTTCTTTGGTAATCTTCGTTATAAAAAAGCGTACTTGCGACAGTCTTCGATCGCGTTTTCGACACGTATAATTCACCATCCGCTCATACCTGATCGTCGGCTCTGAACATATCACAGTATTTGCAGTCACCCAAATTGGTAATTCCTCAACGCCTCTATCTTCACTAGCCTCATCATCGCTAGGCGTGGGCTCGCTGAACTCGTTCAAGCTCGGTATGTCCTCTGTCGCAAGAAATCCGCGGAAGTGAGGGGAATTGGTGTCAGCCGATCTTTCAAACATCGTAAAGCACTCTCCAAATCTTTCTTTGCCACTCGAACGTCGAGTGACTCTTGATGTTTCCTCTTCAGATGTGGTAACCGACAGCGATTTTTTAATCTGAAAGAGGTTGATGTAAAGAGAAGATGATAAGGGAGATCTTATCAAACCAACCTTGAGAAGGAAGACCACAAGCTGGCGAATAAGATGCCTTGAGCCCTTATTCCCTTGATTTCGTCGGAATGCTGCACGCGATGATCATCAGGATCATCATCGCTCTCTTGCCCTCCGTAGTGCGTCTTGAGTGACTGATGAAACTTATTACATCTTCTGTCTTAACCTTTCACATTTTACTCGACGAGCACGCGGGAGGGCACATTCCACGCTTATGCATGATCATCACAGCAGCTTGCTTTTTTCTTCCCTGCGGAGCTAGAATATTTTCGGTTTAGGATTGGCGACCTGGGTCCATCGTCTCCATGGAATTCGTAATTTCCCCAGACCGCTAGGTATCCCCTGTTCTATTTATCACCCTCGTTCCTAAGAGTAGGGTACGAATAATACCGTCTTTTCTACAAAAGACGTGTTTAAAACCTCCTAGCGGCTTTTTTGCTTCGTTTTATTGATCTTTAATTATGTAAGCTGAGTAAGTAGGGAGGTTCATCTTGCTGTTGACCGATGACCTCGCTGTCGCCAGTACTAACCTGCTTGCAGGTTCCTTCCTACCTACCTTCTACCTTCTATCTTCAGCAATGCCTCCGCAACGTGGCGATAGGTCTTTAAGTCAGCTCGTCGCCGATAACTTTCAGAAGATAATCATACCTGGAAGAGCTGATACTGTTCAGTGTCGTCACTGTCATAAGATCATGATTCATGCAACTACACGTCAGCAGACTCATTTAAATCAGTGTGATCAGTACAAAAGAAGATCTATTACAAATTCGAAACGTCACTCGATTCAGATCATCTTGACTGCAAATATCAGATTTCTCGTCATCGATGTAGTTAGACAATTACATCAAACTGCAACAATGACAGTCTACATGATCAATCTATCATTCAGTCACTATAAAAATTCATACGTTCGAGCTCATGAGCAAGTCTTTCATACAAACTACATATCTCTCTTGCACACGACTATGACAGAAGTGCTGTTGAATGAAATCTATCAAACAGTGAAGAGCAAGATCGATTCTATGCTCACAGATCAGCATCTGAATTTCTTCAGCGATGAGTCTATCAATATACGAAAGAAAAGAGTTATCAATCTATGTGTGCACGTATCAAAGACTGTTACATCTGAAGAAGAAGAATTTCATCTAAAGACAGAAGTCAAAGTGACTGAAATCATGAATGCAAAGACACAAGCTGTCTGACTGTTCAATCTCATCGACGAGACGTTGCATCAGCAGTTTTGAAGAATGAATACATTTGTCATCGATACATGTTCTACTATGAAGACTTTGTGAAGCGAGCTTGAAGCTTTTGATCAGATGAAGCACATCTTCTTCGTTTCGTGTGATAGTCATGAATTGCAGCTGTTGCTTGATGATATTCTGAAGCTTTTCTGATTCGCAAAGATTCTTGAAGATGCTAAGTGAATTGTCAGATCTTTTCTCGCTGTCTTCAAAGAGTTGACAATTCTGTGAAAGTTTCAGATGAGAGTTAGTGTAAATTTGAATTTTTGATCTCAAGATACTTCGTGTTAAAGACCGGCATAGAGCGAGTCATATGAGTGTAATATAACTAATAGATAAATACTAAGAAAGAAGAGTATCTACAGAAAAGAACTCGCTGTTATATGTGTGTGCCCTAGCTCTGTGCTAGGCCCGAAGGGGTTGACGCCTTACACATATGAAGCAGAGTCTCGATGACAACATGGCTAGGTCAGGTTCCCGCTAGGCCCGATTAGGGTGAAACCAGGCGAAGGCTAGGCGAAGAATAGGCGAAGGCTAGAATCGTAACATTACCCTCCCCCCTTGACTATTCATGTCCGCATGAATGTTGTTCCTTAGTGCGCTTTCTACCAATCTTCCTATTGATCTTTCAGACCATCGAAATGCCTATTGTAGCCGGCTCACTATGTAGGAAATAGAGGAATAGGGTGACGGCCTTTTGTAGCAGGCTCACTATGAGGGGGGAAGGGCGGCCATTGAAGCAGGCTCACTAGTTGAAGGTGAACGAGTAGTAGAGTGACGACCTTTTGTAGCAGGCTCACTATGAGAGGGAAAGGACGGCCATTGAAGCAGGCTCACTAGCCGACTAGCTCATCGAAGAGGTCGGTTCGGATCGCGTCATTGAAGCAGGCTCACTAAGAGGTAGAGCGATGTGAATAGATAGATCATCGCATTGACGATGCCTTTGAAGCAGGCTCACTAGTCGACTTGCTCATCGAAGAGGTCGATTCTGACCGTGCCATTGAAGCAGGCTCACTTCTGGTTCAGGCCTACTACATAGTAGGGCTTGTTTCGTTCGTTGACCGACTCAATCAAGAGATCAATCGTTGTCTGCCTTTGTAGCAGGCTCACTTCGGGTGCCGTTCAAGCAGGCTAACTATCGAGTGACTGGCTCGATGACGAGGTCAATATCGAACGCGCCTTTGAAGCAGGCTCACTGTCGATCCGTCTCTACTACACGCATGTAGCAGAGCTTGTCCCGTTCATGCCTTTGTAGCAGACTCACTATCGAATGACTGACTCTGTCGACGAGGTCAATCGTTATCTGCCCTTGTAGCAGGCTCACTAGTTGACACAGAAACACGAGGTAGATCGATTCACTGATAGGTAGAGCGATGTGAGTAGGTAGATCATCGCATTGACGAAAGGTGTCATTGTAGCAGACTCACTAGAAGAGAACCGACTGACTCATTGAAGAGATCGGTTTGAATCGTGCCTTTTTCACGAGCTTTCGAGACGAAGAGGGAAAGAGATGATTTGAACAGCTTATTTTGACTCGTCTGCTTCATGAGCTTGAGTTGATTGTTCTTAGCTCATTTAAATATTCGAAGAATCTCTTGCGAATTTCTGAACAAACGAAGTAGGTTGTTTCATATCATCTACACGTCGATAGTAGAATTGATGAGTATTTAATCTAATGTTAGAGGCCGGCATAGAGCAAGTCATATGAGTGTAATATAATTAATAGATAAATACTAAGAAAGAAAAGTATCCACAGAAAAAAACTCGCTGTTATATGTGTGTGTTCTAGCTCTGTGCTAGGCCCGAAGGGGTTGACGTCTTACACATATGAAGCAGAGTCTCGATGACAACATGGCTAGATCAGGTTCCCGCTAGGCCCGATTAGGGTGAAATCAGGCGAAGGCTAGGCGAAGAATAGACGAAGGCTAGAATCATAATACTTCGTGTTTCTCAATCTTGTTTTCATCATCTTTCTATTGAATTAAATCACATATTAATCATCTCTTCTACATAGATTTACGATCATAGACGTTCGCTTATTCTTAACGTTTCTACACGCTGAGAATCTATCATGAGACTCATGAACTCAGTACTAAAGAACGAGAAGACGATAATGAGATACATCAGACAGCTCAAATCGAGATTAGATGACAACAAAGACAGAAATATCACTAAAATTCTATCTCATCTCAAGAATCTGAACTTCTGAATCTTCTTGAAGCAAGCTCGTGATATCTTGAAGTCTCTACATCAAATTCAGTATCTTTCTGAAGCAGAGAATTATTCGCTGTCACGAGTTCTTCACAATTGAAACAAGATACGAGCTGATTTATACTTCAAAGCGAAAAAATATTCTTACATCGAGTGTTTAAAAGATATAGCAGATAATGTTTGAGAGCTTTAACTTTTTCAACAATCTACATCTTTGCATGTGATCATTGTTACGAGCGTGCTCAGCCTTCTACTGGGACGCGCGTTCTCGGAGCGGGCCTAGGCCCTATCGAGCCTAGCGCTCCCCTTCCTTCTGTACATATAGCCTTCGCACCTCGATAGACCTCGCTCTTTAGCTTTGAATCCTCGTTTACCTGGTTTACCCTTCGTTTACCTGTACCTCTATGACTTGCTCTAGGCATGGTTCTAACAATTATCGCTCTACTACTATCTCAAAGTCATGATATCAAAGTAGTAGATCTTACGATCAGTTCAACATTCAGTTCTATCATGCTGATCTTCTTCGATAAATATAGTTTCTGTCGCTCAGATGCAACTTCAGTCATGAAGCAATGACTTGCATTTTGAACTCAAACAGATGAATTTCGTTCTCAAGTCGAATGCTGAAGATAAATTTACTATTCGAAGCTTTTTTGATTCTGCTGCGAGTCATTTGTCTCTCAGCTAGCAAAGCTTTGTCTACGAGTCAACAAAATATCTGAAAATTTCGTGTTAGCTGAACGAGATTGATCGATCATGAATTTGATAAAGTCAAAGACTAGAAATCAGCTCAGTAACGTCAGTGTCGACAAGCTCATGTATATATACATTAACGAGCGAACGCTCAATCGATCCCGTGAGCTGAAGAAGAGACTTCGCTATATTCAGAGCGTTGAGATCAATGAGAAGAAGCTATGTGAAATGAAGGATAGACTATTGCAGGAGGAAATTGTCATGGCTAGGCTAAATTCTTCGAGCGAGAACATTCTCAACGAGTATTTGAATAGCGTCATTGACGATCAGATGCTTTTGAAGCTTTCTTTACATGGTGAAGAGATCAATCTGCAGGCCAATTAACCCTCTATAAGTTGCTACTATAAATATAAACCACTTCTGTGTTTAAAACATCCTTCAAGAAACGGGTTTAAAACACGTCTTGAGCTAGCCTAAAGAAGATAGTCAAAAAACATGTTTTAAACAGGTTCGCACCCTACCTAAGAGGGGGTGCAGCTCGCCGGGGGGTTGGAAAAGTTGAGCCGGGGTCGGAAAAATTTCTTGACGTCGGGTTGAACTTGAAAGATAGCATATGCCCCGCACATTCAAGATTTGACGTCGGGTTGGAAAAGCTTCGAAGTCTATGCGAAGCATATGTCAAGATCATCAAGCAAGACCACAAAATAATTCATATCTGATCACTAAGATCTCGACTGAGCATATGCGCAGCATCAACTGAGCATAAAGAAACATCGATGAACGATGAAAGCATAACGCTGAAAATCAAGCGAATGAAATAACAGATTGACTAAATGATTTGAATGTGAGACAGTGAGAGTTGCAGTTCACATATGCTGCGCATATACTAAAAAGAAACTCAGCTCACTCAAGATTCATGCAATGCAAATTGCAAATGTTGAAAATGATGATGCAAATCACGAGCAGATTCGACGAAGATAACATGAGCGATAGCTTGTGAATGAACATGTCACAAGTTGAGTTCATGATTCACATGTTTTGTGAATATGCTAAGCATATGTAGAAGAATCTTCGCTCGTCTTGCTGCAAAGTCGATTCATGATATATGCATGATCTGTGATTGTGCTGTTTTCTCGATGCTTCGCTCAAGCTGTGCATATGCACGGCTTCAATACTTCGCTCTTGCTGTTTATCTTCTAGCTACTTTAACTATATAACACCAATTCTTGAGCTCATGATTAGCATATGTAGAAAGCTGAGTCGGGGTTGGAATAATTTTGAACTCATGATTGACATATGCAGAAAGTTGAGTCCGGGCCGGAATCAAAAAAAAAAAGTTCCGGCCCTGGCTCAACTTTTCCAACCCCCCACCAACTGTAAGCCCTTGATAAGAGCCACCACCGGTCTTCCGATCGGGACTCGTCCGTGTCTGATTGCTCGCCTTGCAAAATGGGCGTTGTGCGAGAGCTCCGGTTTTGATCCAAGAATTTTGGAATGCCACCCCGGGCTCAGGAAACTCGTCCAATTCCACTTCGTGATCATTATGTTTGTACCAGTCATTACAAAGAGAAGTGGGTAGTCTTGAAAATCATTCGTTGACATACGTTTGTAAACGTCGATGGGCTGAACGTCTCTTTGAGGTTATTTATTGTAGTTGGTGTGTAGGCGTCGGTAGGCGATCGTTGATTGGTTGGTGTGGTAGGTACTTCCATGTTTCGGCTTGGTCTTGGTCCGTTGTAGAGACATCCTCCTTGTTGACATTGGGTTCAGGATCCGAGTCAGATAACAGTTGAAGTGAGGGTATCCGACCAGGTTGCGCTTGAGTACTGCCGTTGGCGAGTCATAAAGCTTTTTTTCACGTTCACATGAGTGATCCCTAGCACCTCGATTTTGTACTCATCCGCGTCCGCAGCCCTCGTCCCAGGTCAATTTCAATTGCCGCACCTTGTCGCTCACCAAAGTCGTCACAAACGGGAACGACGTGTACACTCGGACTTTGTTGGCATATATGAGATAGGAATACATGAAGCTCTTCATTTTTGATTTTGAATCTTCACCACGACGCAGACGAATTTTTTTTTTAGCTAATGACGAATCCAAATTAACACTTCCGGATTCGCTTCCGGCATTGACACGATCTCCGAATATTCGTATCATTTCAGTACCGTCGCCATGATAGCCGTCATAGTCTTTCAATCTCCTGCCGTAGTCGTCTTTTTGAATGTTCTGATCTCGCAAGCTTCTAATTAGAACAGGTGACATAGTTGTGATCGCTTTCTCTTGATAATACTCGTCCTTGGTTACTTCGGAGTATTTCGCCCCAGCGCGAGAAATCTCTGCATCCAAAGCCTCGAGCATTACCGACAGCCGAGTCTTTTCGACCGGTCGGTATTAACTAGGAGCCGCGGTCGGGCGTTCTGAAGTAGCGATATATATATATAGTCATGACGAAACGACCCTGTCATACTGCTCCTTTCCACTATCTGTTGATTCTTCAACGTTAGTAGGTTGAGAGGGAAGTTGAGAAAAGAAGAAGATGCGTCTTGTTCACGGAGGAACGCGAGCAGGAAGGTCTGCTGAGTGGATAACGTAATATTTACACTGGATCGATCAATTTTCGACCCAGCCGCTACCTCGATAGCTGTTAAAGCAATAGGAGTAATAGGAACAGTAAGAGTAGGATATATCAACGTTGTTGTCTTGATTTCCTCCAGAATCGTTCTCATCTTTCTACCAATGCCAGGAATGTTCGAAGAGCTTTCGTAGATTGTTTCTTCCAAGCGATATAATACGATACACTTTAAAGACCACCCTTGTGGCGTGTTCCCTTCTCCGGTGAGTACCATCACTCATTGACCTTCTTCCCGAACATCATAAGTTCATAGCAGTCGTTTAACTTATAGATATATCCAATGACATCGATGTCGACCCTCAGCTTGGGTTGAATGTGATGAAAGAAGACGTCTAAGTTCCGCTTGGGCAAGGCGTTCATGCTCATATAATTATGCACCACTAGGGGAATATGAAGGACTTCCTTGAGCAGCCTCCCTTGCCACTGCCATAGTGCATTGCATTGGCAGTGATTGGTGTCTATATTCTGGTCCCTTCCTCTTTCAAGCTCTTCCTAGAGTCGCCCAGAGGAAGTTCTTAGATGGATGATGCTGTTACACATCCTGGAGCCATATTATGACTTGACTGCCTCCAGCGGTAGGCTGACGACCAACGACCACCTTCTTGACGACGGAGTTGCGAGGCTTCTGGATACCACCACGAGCAGCTGCGCCGGAAACGGTGCCTGTCGGCTTGCGAGTGGGAGTGAAGCGGGCGGCCTTAGACTTGGCCATACTCAAAAAAAAAGATTGGAGGAGGCAAGGGTACGTGTAGGGTCCGTTAAGGCGAAGAGATATGTGCGTATCACAATGGAATGGTAGGCCGTGCTCGTGGTCGAGGATAGAACCCCTCTTGGTTCGAGAGATTTGTCGTTATGCTGACAAGCTAGACGGATTGAGGGTGCGAGGGAAGAGAAAGGTTGAGCACGGTTCGCTGGTGACGGATGTAAATAGGTGGAACTAAACACGGTACTTCAGGGCAACGAATATAGCTTACTTGCTCAGTAATTTGCTCAACACGCAGCTTGAATTCCTCCGCCATGCTCGGTCAGATCAGACATTACTGTGGGGTTTGATGAGAAGGATAGTCTCAGAGATCAAGGAGTTATAACTAGGACAAAGTCCTAGGGCTCGGAAAGGGCTCATACTTCCCTGATGAGCCGGGAGTAATGTTACGAATCTCAGGCGGGACTCGAGCTCTCTAAAGTCTCTTAGCAAGTTTGTTTCCACCGGAAATTTAGCATTTATTCGCGGTCTTTACAACGCGGAATGAAAGAGACCATACTCAAGGCCTTTCTTGCACCCCTTTCCCTTCTCCTCATAGCGGTACCTTGAGACGTTGACGGGCACGTCAGATTCTTCTCCGGCGGCAAGGTCCTTAAGCTGCTTGCGCTTGGACGTTGAGTACTTCCAAGGTGCCATGATGAGCTTTTCGGTCATTTGCGTCATCTCCCCGGCCAGCATTACTTGCTTGATCATGTAGATCATCGACTTTCCGGTCAATGGAGTCGGTGCTATTCGGGTCAAGCTAGGTCGAGTCTTTCCCTCGTCTGGACCGATTTATTACAACACTCTCCTTGGTTAAATCAAGAATCGCTGCTTCCCTCAGATAGTCAGGATCAGGCTTAACCTGCTTGGTGATCCTTTTGGTGGAGTACTTCAAGTCTCTCTTTTCGGGTATGGGCCACGAACAGGCGCTGAAAACTTTTCGTTGCTCATCACCATTTCACCACCGTCAAGAAGGCCTTCACTCTATGACGGCTTGACATTTAGACGGAGTCCTTTGGGTGGTGATATTGCTTCGCCTCGTTTGCCGCTTTCGAATCGTCGTACTTTAGTTTAAGACGTAACGAATCGAGCCACGAGGCATTACGAGAGCCTGTTGAAGCGATGAGCGGAGACTTCGGGGAAGACAGGTAGTTCCTTTGAATCGTATCATATGTGGCAATGACGCCAGTATGATCAGGTCTCCTAGAGTCTGTATAACATTGAATTGACGGAGTCTGGATGGTCTTAAAAGTTACACTGCTCTAGGCCGGTAGCAGCGCAGACATGGCACTCTCGTCTAGGAAATCATGTTGGCAGATCGAGTCTGTGCTACTGTGCTTCGTGGTGAACACGACCTTGAAGCTGTCGTGGTCTGTTCTTCGAGATTACCGGTGCCAATCGTCTGACATCCAGATATATATATAAAAGCGTAATGTTGTCGATCCATGGGCCTGGTTCATACAAGTTAGCGCAGTCTGAGATGATCGTTGAATCTTCTATACCTTTGTCTTCCCCATTGCATCTCGAAAAAGGAAGACTTTTGCGATGATCATCCCCACAACATCATACACCAGCGCCGCAACCATCTCAGAGTCCTGCGATATTCCCTGTTACTACTGGTGATTTAGAAGTGCCGCTAGTGTCTTAGTCATGTCCTCTCCCTCCTACTTCTCCTTTCCGCTGCTGGTTGAATGATGGCGAACAGGCTTTGGTACTGGGTCGAAGCGTTTGAAGGGGTGGGCTGATGAAAGATTAGTGACTTTGCTGATGGGAGATGAAATGAATATGTGCTAACCTTGGCTTGAGAAATTGGCAATGTTCTCTCCACTGTCTTCCACTGGGTTATTGGGTGCAAAAAGGCGTGTCCTGACACGGCATCTAAGGCACGACTTCCACCTTCTTCACCAACACGGGCGAAAATTGTGTATAGAGATATATATTATGACAGATTCAAGGTTATGACAGGCGTAACAAGGTGGGACCCATGTGCGGTATATACAGTACCCCGCGCTAAGTCTTCGGCTGCGCTCCCCCAACAAACCACCCCCCACCTGCATTCAAACATTAAACCCTCAAATCAAGCTGGGGAACTCCAACATTTGGGCTATTTATTTAG
>JAABUZ0100000182.1_pt1 | contig 165750 bp, 135 predicted proteins | sample 5562091 | NCBI WGS metagenome assembly JAABUZ01 (sample SAMN12813069, study PRJNA571459) | rock metagenome | isolation source: Antarctica rocks | place: Antarctica: Victoria Land, Linnaeus Terrace sud | collected 2015-12-21 | reverse complement strand
CACCTCCCGCGTCAGCGCCATCCTCGGAGCCTATCCGGTGCGCCCTGCGCTCCGGTAGTCCCCTCAGCACACCCTCAGGCATCAGCCTGAACTCTTACGCAGCGCGACCTCGGGCGGGCCCGAGGTCAGGAGGTCAGCAGGTCAGCCGTGGTCCCTGGCGCTGACGACGACCCCGTTGCCGGCCGCCGCCCTCCGCTCCACCGCGGCCGACCCGCGACCGCCGAGATCGGCCAGCAGGCGGTCGAACTCGAACGCAGTCTCGGCGCTCGGCTCGTACACCTCGGGGTCGACGTCGGGGTCGAGGCCGAGGTCTCCGGCGTCGTCCGGGTCGCTCTCGCGGAGCGCCTGGCGCATGCGCCGCTCCTCGCGCAGCAGCGCTGGGCGGTCGCGACGACGGTGGTGAAGGCGAAACAGCGCCCGCCAGATCGACTCGTCCCCGGGGTCCGCCTGGGCGAGCTCACGGTAGAGCGCGATGGCCCCGTCCGTCTGGCCAGCTGACGCGTACAGGTCGGCCAGGTTGAACGTGAGCTGGTGGTGGACGCGGCGAAAGTGCTCCTGGAGCATGACTCCCGAGTCGTCGCGGTCGTCTACCCACGCGTAGCGGCGAGCGTCCGGACCGTCGAGAAGGTCACCCGTGTAGAGAACGCGCGCCTCCTCGTAGGCGGCGATTGCCTCGGCGCCACAGCTCGTCCGACCCGTCTTGTACAGCGCGAGGAAGCGCTGCGCGTCGCTCTGGACGATGGTCTGGTCGAGGCGATAGATGCCACTGGCGTCGGCTCGCACGACGTCGCCCGTGATGCCGGGGGCGAGCTTGTCCAGGGCGTTGCGCAGGCGGTACCGGAGCTGACGCAAGCGGTGGCCGGGGTCGGTGGCGCGGGTATCGTCCGGCCAGAGCGCGTGAGCCAGCGCCTCGCGGGTTGCCCCTTCGGGTGGCTGGCAGGCGACGAAGACGAGGACCTCCCAGGGTTTGGCGTCGCCGGAGCCGGGCGCGGGCCAGACCTGGCGGCCGCGGTAGCGGACGCTTGGGCCGCCAAAACAGACGACGCTGAGGGGTGGCTCGGTACTGACTGTGACGGCCTCGGTCGTCGGAGGCTCGACAGCGGCAGCCGGGCTCGGCACCACGGACGAGGAGCGGGCGGTCTCGAGCGCGGTGTTGCGGACCTCGTCCGGCTCGTCCGGCTCGTCCGGGGGTCCGCTTGCTTCTGCCTCTTCGGGAGCCAGCAGGGTGCTCTCTGGCTTGGCCTCGGTCTCGTGGACATGGCCATTGGAGGCGGGCGGGAGTGGGGTGGCGGCGTCCGAGGCGCCGGTCGGTCGCGGGCGGTACAGAGCCAGACCCGGGTCGGGCGGGTCGTCCGCGCCGAACACTACCGGCTCGCCGCCCTCCGCGGCCGGAGCATTGCTCCCGCTGCTTGCAGCCGGCACGTCACCGGCGGTCGCGGGCTCCAGCAACCGTACCGCCGTCGGCGGTGAGGCCGGACGGGGGATGGCCCACTCTGACACTGCCTCTGTCTCTGACTCCGTCTCTGGCTCTGATGACTCGGCTGGCGGCGCCACCGCCGCGGGTGTGATAGGCGAGTGTGGAAGGTCTCGTGGCGGACGACGCTCGTCCTCGCTGTAGGCGTCGCCCATCAACCGGACGAGCCGCTCCAGGTGGTCGCTGGCGACGCGGTAGCCGTACAGCTCGATCGGCTCGCGAGAGTCGATGCGCAGCAACAGCCGCCCACCGCCGCCGAGGAAAGCCGCGTCGTTGAGGCCGAGCAGCGCCATGCTGGCGTCCTCGTCGGCGGTCTGCAGCACGAGCCGCGTCGTCAGGTGGGGCAGGAGCGGGCTCTGGAGCCCGTCCGGGTCGCTGGTGGCTGCCAGGAGGCGCACGCCGTGCGCCGGCCCGTGCGTGCTGATCAGATCGAGGCTAGCCACCTGGTCGTCCAGGGCGGCGAGCTCACCGAGGACCACGACGATGTCCGAGCCGCGGCGTGGCTCGCCGCGCTCCGCCCGCCCGATCCTGGTCTCGAGCTCGGCGCGAACCTCCTCGAGCGCGGCGGTAACAGCTGCCTTGTCGGCGGGGTCCACCACCGGGCGGGATGCCGCGCTCTGATTTTGATTTTGATTCTGATTCTGATGCGGTAAGGCGGCGATCGGCGCCGGCAGGCTGCGCGGCGCAGCGATGGTCAACAACCGGAGCTCTCTGGGCTGTCGGCGCGCGGTCAGGATCGCCAACAGGCTGGTGAGCACAGTATCGGCGCCCTGTCCCTGCACGCCAGCCACGAGCACATGGCCGAGGGCGTGCCAGTCCACGTACAGGATCTGGCGGCTGTAGAGAACGCCGATCGGCAGCAGCCAGGGGGTTGAGGCGGCGCCGTCACCCGCCGGCGCCAGCAGCCTGGCCCGCCGCAGCCCGCTGAGACGCAGCAGCACATCGTGGTCGGGCGAGACCCACGTCTCCGCGCCGACGCCGATCCGCTGGCCGAAGGCAGCGGCCATCTCGAGCAGGCGCGCCTGGTCGGCGATCGGGGCCGCTAACGTCAGGGTCGTAGCCGAGCGGCCGTGGCGAGCGGCGACGACCGAGGCCGTCTCCAGATGGTGCTCGGCGAGGAAGCGGGTCAGCTGGGCAACGACCACCTGGACCGGGTCGGCCTCATCACCCTGGAGACGGTGGGCCAGCTCGTGAGCCAGCTCCGCGGTGGCGTAGCCCTCTTCGACCACCACGTCGCTCTCCGGCTCGGTCTTCACGCGCCGCGGCCGCCGCAAGCGCCGCCTACCCCAGACCGCGCCGCCTGCCCCCAGGAGAGCGAGCCCCAGGCCGCCAAGAGCCGCGGCCGGCAGCGGGATGTCGCTGGCTGGCGGTGAGGCAAGAGGGTCACCGACTGGCGTCGCGTCGGGCACGTCGGCGGCCTCCGCCGCGCCTGCCGGTACTGCTGCCGGTGCGGGTGACGAGTCGGCAGCAACGCCCGGGGCGACCGTGTCGCCGGCCAGCCCGGGCTGCGCCTGGCGATCCGCATCGCTCGCGGCGGCGGCAACGGCCTCGGCCTGGGGGCCCGCGTCGGCGACGGCGGGCGCTGGCGCCGTGGGCGGGGTCGGCTGAGCCACCGGTTCGAGCCGAGTTGGCGGCAGGTCGGCGGCGCTGGCAGCGACGGGCGGGTCCACCCTATCCGGGTCCGTATTCGCGTCAGTAGAAAGTGGTTCGGATGGAATCGCCAACCGCATACCTGGCCAGATCAAGTTCGGTGTGGCCAGGGTTTGCCCATCCGGGGCGCTGGCGACCCCCCGATTTCTGTCGTAGAGGACCGTCCACTCCGCCTCGTCGCCGAGCAGCCGCGCGGCGATGCTCCGCAGCGTGTCGCCCTTCTCGACGGTGTACCAGTGCTGCCCCTTTGGAGAGTCGGACGGGTCTCCAGGCAGCGGCACGCTGAGCACCCAGCCCGGACGGATGACGGCCTGGCGCGAGAAGCGGCGCCCATCGGCCATCTGCCGGCCGACGTTGGCGTCGATGAGGCGACGGTACTCGTCGCCCGTGCCGTAGAACCTCTGCGAGATGCCCCACAGCGTGTCGCCGGGCTGCACGTGGTAGGCGACGGTGGTGGTGGTGGCGGCGGCGGTCGACTGCGGAATGGCGTGGCCGGTTGTCTCGGCCTGGAGCTGGTCTGGGCTGGCGACGACGGTGACTGGCTCGGGCGGTGGCAGCGGCGCGGCAGACGCCAGGGGGACGCTGCGCCCGACGACCTGGACGACGAAGGCGGCGGTCACGGCGCGCCGGGCGATGGGCGCCGTGACCCGGTCGGCAACAGCGCGCAGCGTTGCCACCCAGCCCGCGCCGCGAGCGGCCACCTCGGCAGCGGCCAGCAGTAGCTGGATGCCGAGCGAGCCGGCCAGCCACAGCCAGAGGAGCCAGGCAGCGGTGACGGCGAGGTAGCGGAGCGCGGCCAGGGGTGGCGTCGAGCCGCGCAGGGTCGCCAGCACGACGTCCCAGGCCGGCAGCTCGGTCGGCAGCCGCGGCGGTCCGGCGACGGTGAGCAGGCCGGCGGCCGTCATGGCCAGCAGCAGCGCGAGGCCCACCAGGGTGGCCGCGCCGCGAGCGGGCCGCGGGTCGCGCGGGTCGAGAGAGTACGGGGCTGGCACACGTCGATCCTCCTGCTTCCGTAAGAACGTCATTCTGATTTCGGGTTCTAGAGCGGTGCGCCAATGCCGTGGCGAACGTTGGCTGACGACGTCGCACCGACTGACACGCTGTCGTAGCCGACGATGCGCATGAAAGCGGTTGGGACATCGGCGTCGACCGCGACGTCGACCCTGGGTCCGAGCACCGCGATCCGCCAGCGCAGCCGCGTGCGCCAGTGGCTGTCCACGGCCGCTCTCTCGTCCAGGTAGCCGTTGGCGGCAGCCCAGGCGCTATCGCCGCCCTGGCCCTGGACGAGCTCCATCTGGTCGCCTCCGCTCTCCCGCAGCGAGACCTGATCCACCCGCGTCGCGGCGGCGCGGGCCGCGCCGTCGGCCACGCTCTGCAGCTCACGCCGGGCGGTGAACACCACAGCGCCGTCGATCGCCAAACCGCTGATGCCCAGGAGCAGCGGCATGAGGACTGTCAGCCACACCAGCGCCTGCGCCCGCTGCTGGCCTGCTACGAGAAGCCTCATGGCCCAACGAGCCCGCTGCGGTACGGGTCGACCCATTCCACGTGCTCGGCATGGACCGTCGGCGACGGCGCCCAGCCCAGCAGCGGCACGTCGGCCAGGTCGACCGTGTACGTGGCGTCCGCCAGCACCTTGCCGCCGGACCTGAACTGGCGGGCATCCAGGGCGACGACGAGACCCCGCTCCCGATGGAGGCCGTAGTTCGCCGCGACCTGCTCGCCCCGGTCGACCCCGCTCCGGGCGGCGCTCTCCGGTGTCGTCGCAAGGGCGCCAGCCCGGGCCGCCTCTTGCGCCACGGCGACCAGAGCCATCTGGGTTTGCACCAGGCGGCTGACGACGACGATGCCGAAGACCACGGCCAGCAACGCGGGCAGGACCAGGGCGAGCTCGACCACCGCCTGGGCCGACTGCTTCGCGGGGACGCCTGCGGCACCGTCGGCCAGCAGCGCATCGATCAGATCGTCCACGTCGCGCGGCAGCAGGACCCGCCGCGGCGTGTGGCTCACGATCGTCGCCACCAGGTCGTCCAGGACGAGGGCCACCACGCGGCTGTTTCCGACCGACAGGTCGACGTCAGGGTGTGCGAAGACGATCAGGCCGGTGATCCAGACATCCCGGTGGTGAACGGATTGCCTACCGCGCCCATTGAGCACCGCGCGCACGGCCCGGATGTTCCGCTCGGCCTGCGTGGCCGGGTCGCCGATGAAAGCGGCGTACGGGGTACCGCCACGGCCCCTTCGGGTGCGGCGCCAGGTTCCGTCCTGGTCGCACTCGATACGGCCGGCCATGGTCTTGGTCTCGAGCAGGAAGACGCCGGTAGGCCCGACAACGAGATGGTCGATGTCGCCGGCGCCTTGCGGCAGCATGAGCCCGTTGAGAACGACGTAGCCATCCGGCAAGCCACGCTCGAGCGTAGCCGAGACCCGCCGCTCACCCAGCATGCCGGCCGCCTGCGCGGCCTCGCGGTCGCGGTCCGTGGCGCCAGCGGCTCGCGGTCGCTGATACCTCGGCCGCCGCGGCCACAGCCACACGGCGCAGGCTGCGGCGGCGGCGCCAAGGAGAGGGTCAGGCCAGAAGAGACAACCGCCGCCGAGCAGCACCGCCGCCCAGCGTGCCCAGCGCGCCCAGTGGGCGAGGCCGCGGACGCTGGCCAGCAGCCACACGAGGGCGGCGCTCATGAAAGCGGTGGCCAGCCCAGGGTTCGCTGGTTCGCGCAGCGCCACCAAGCCAGCCACGACGACGGCACACACGGGTGCCAGCGTGGTCCACTCGGGCCCGCCCCGCCGGACAGGCGCCAGCCCTCGCCCGTCCCGCGCGGGGGCCGCACCAGGCTGGCCATGGCGCGGGGGGCAGTTGATGATCCGGGCGGTCACCGACTGCCCCCGTCCGGTCGGAAGCGCTCCCGGGCGACGGTGGCATGGCCCTGGACGGCGATGGCCGTGCCGATAGGCAGCGGGATGATGGGCGCCAGCTGGGTGGTGAGCACCACCTGGACAACGTCGTCCTGCGCTGCCACCGACGGCTGCACGGGGTCGACGGTCGACCCGAGCCCAGCCGCCACCAGGGACACCGCCCGGTCGATCCCCTCGTCGGGGGTCCGCCCATCCTCGGCGGCGAGCCGGGCGCCCTCCTGCGCCGCGCCGGTCAGGACGTCGCGGGCGTGGTAGTAGAGGGCGAACTGGAGGATCCCGAGCACCAGGACCATCAGCAGCGGAAAGGCGAGGGCCGACTCAACGAGCCCCTGGGCACGTTGAAGGCGGCCGAGTGGCCACGGGCCAGCCATGCGAGCCAGCTCCCTCACTCTCTCAGGGCGCCGAGGCGTGGCCGCCGCTCTTCAGCGCATTCGACAACTGGCCGAAGACGCCGCTGACGGTGCCACCGAGGGCCATGACCGCGGCCGAGGCGACGACCACGATAAGCGCGCCGATCAGCGCGTACTCGACTGTCGATTGCCCGGGCGCGACCCGGACCAGGCGCTGGCCGGACGGCCCGCAGTGCGCCAGCGCCAGAGTCAGGTACATCTTCAGGACTCCCAGAAACATCGTTCCAACTCCTTCATCGTCTGGATCTCGACTTCTCGACTTCTCGACTTTTCGACTTTTCGACCCGGCCTCTCGGCTGGCGCGTTCTTGTGCCGAGACATTCTTTGCCCTACCCGCCCAGCCGCGTGAGCTCGACCGCCGCGGGCACGAGCACCACAACGAACAGTGCCGGCAGGATGAGCAGGGCCACGGGCAACAGCATCCTGACGGTCGCCTTCCCTCCTTCCTCCACGACGTGCAGCCGCTGGCTCTCGCGCAGCGACTGGGCTTGCGTGGCGAGCGCCTGGGCCAGTGGTAGCCCCTGCTCGTACGCGGCGCTGAGGCGGCTCACGACGCGGTCCAGCTCCGTGACGCCGACCCGCTCGGCCATGGCGCCGAGCGCCTCGAGCAAGTCGCGCCGGCGGCCCAGCGCCAGCTCGCGGCCGACGATGCGCAGCTCGCGTGCGACCGCGCCCTCGCTCTGGCGGCCCACCTCCTCGAGCGCCTGCTCGAGGGCCATGCCCGCCGAGGTCGCGAGCGTCACCATGTCCAGAATAGTCGGCAGCTCCATCAACACGAGACCGCGGCGGGCAACCAGGCGTTGCTCGAGGTCCCAGTCCGGCGCCAGGAACCCGAGCACGAAGCCCACCAGCCACAGCCAGACGGGCCAGGCGCCGAAAGGGCGGACGCCGAACGCGTTCATGAGGGGGAAGACGGCCCCGAGCACGAGCCCGGCGGTCACCTTCTCGCCAAAGAACTGGACCGGCTCGACGCCCGGCCGCGCCACCTGAAGGCGCCGCTCGAGCTCCCGCCCGCCGGCCAGCCCGATCCGACCCAGCAGCGTCCGCGCCAGACGGCCGGTGTCCTCGAGGATGGGCCGCAGCATCCCCTCGAGCAGGCGGGAGGCGAACAGCGGCCGCTCCACACGCCGCCCCTGTTCGGCGAGCCGGATCCGCTCGTCCACGTCCAGGCGTCGCAGCCGCTCGCCCAGGTCCGGCCGCGGGCGCCCCACCGGCTGGGTCGTGAGCAGGAGAAACGCGCCCACCCCGAAGAGCAAGGACAGAAGGACCGCCTGCGGGTGCACCAGGCGTGGGTCGAAAGCCAGCGGGATCGACAGCGGGATCATCGCACCAGCACCCGCCGCTGCCCGGGCACGCGCGTCAGCCACAGCATCATGGCGTACCCCAGCCCGGCGGCCACGACGCAGCCGACCAGGATCATCTGGCCGCCGACGCTGTCGAACACGGCCAGGTAGCGGGGATTCGTCGCCCGCAGTCCGACCAGGGCCATCAGCGGCGCCGCTGCCACGATCCGCGCCGACAGGACCGTCCGGCCTTGCTGGGCGCGGAGCTCCTGCTGCACGCGCAGCTGGGCCCGCGTCGCCTCGGCCAGACGGTCCAGAACCTGGCTCACCTGGTGGCCACCGAGCCGGTCGTTGATGGCCAGCGCGGCGGCCACGATATCGAACACCGGGTCGGCCAGCCGGTCACGCATCGACGCCAGCGCGCCGCCGAAGCCGAGCAGCCGCATCTCGCGACCCAGGGTGGCGAACTCCGACCGCAACGCCTCGGGCCCGGTCCGCGCCAACCCGAAGACCGCCTCCTGCACCGACAGCCCGGTGCGGATGGCGTCGCGCATCTGCTCGATGGCCTCCACCAGGCCGGCCTGGACGGCCGCGCGCCGGCGATCGTGGCGGCGCACGTAGTACGCGTACGGGGCCACCAGACCAATGAGCGCCGCCAGCCCGCTGACCACGCCCCAGCCAAGGAACAGCTGGGCGACGAGCCCGGCGACCAGGCTCGCCCCGAGCGAGAACACCACGAACTCGTACGGCGCGACGTCATGGAGCCCGGCCCGCACCAGGAAGTCCTGCACCTGGCCAAGGCGGCGCGTCGCCACCACCGCCGGCGTCGGCGGGCGCGTGAAACCGTCGTACGTCAGGTAGGCGCCCGTGGCCAACGCCACCGAGAGGAGCAGGGGGATCATGGTTGGCTGTCCATGGTCGGCACACAGCCACTATGCAGAGGGGGCGTCACACGGGCCTCCCGGCCGGCGCCGCCGAGGTCGCGGGCCTCCGTCACACAGGCGTCACACGGGGTCGCCGAGCCGGCCAGTAGCGTCACACCGACCGGGCGACGACCGCCGCGCCGCCCGCCCGCGCGAGGTCGATCGCTCATGCGCCCGTCCCCGCCAGCGGCAGCGCGTACTCCACCCCCCGCTGCGCCATCCGCTCCAGGCAACGTGGCGGGCGACCCCGCCACACCAGCCGGTCGCGCTCCAGGCCCCACAGCTCGTGCCCGACGATGACGCCGCCTTCGAGGCCCGTCACCTCGAACACGCTGGCGATGCGGCGCCGACCGGTGTGGGCGTGCACCTGCAGCTGGACCACCAGCTCGATGGTGCGGGACACCATCTTGGCAAGCTCCTCGCCGGTCAGGCGCTCGCCGGCCATCATGGCCAGCGTGGCCAGCCGATCGAGGGCGTCGCGCGGCGAGTTCCCGTGGATCGTCGTCAGCGACCCTTCGTGGCCGGTGTTCATGGCCAGCAGCATGTCGAGCGCCTCGGCGCCGCGGACCTCGCCGACCACTATCCGGGTCGGGCGCATACGCAGGGCGTTGCGCACCAGGTCGCGGATGCTGATCTCGCCCCGGCCTTCGACGTTCTTGCCCCGGGCCTGGAGCGCCACGCAGTCGGGCAGCTGACGGTCGAGCTGCAGCTCGGGCACCTCCTCCACCGTCACCACCCGCTCTTCCAGGGACGCGATCGAGGCACCCAGGGCGTTCAGGAGCGTCGTCTTGCCGCTGCCGGTCGGCCCGCTGACCAGGATGTTGATCCCCGCCTGGACGCCCGCGTCGAGGAAGTGGGCCAGGCTGTCGGTGAGCGCGCCGAGCTCGACCAGCTGCTGGAGCGAGTGCACCCGCAGGACGAACTTGCGGATCGTGACGGAGGTCCAGCGCGTGGCGGCGGGCGGAATGACGGCGTTGAGGCGGGAGCCGTCCGGGAGACGGACGTCCACCATCGGGGCTGCCTCGTCCAGTCGTCGCCCGGCCGAGCCGACCAGCCGTTTGACCAGCTGCCGCAGCTCGTCGTCGCTCTCGAAGTAGATATCCGCGACGGGCTGTTTGCGCCCGTCGCGGATCGCGAACAGCCGGAGCGGACCGTTCACGATGATCTCCTCGACGGTGGGGTCGTCCATGAGCGGCTGGAGAAGGCCCAGCCCGAACACGGCGTCGAACAGGCGGCGCTTGACGGCCTCCGGGTCCACGAGCAGCGGGGCATTGGTACTGACGGCGCGCCGCTCGTAGCCGACCACCTCCTCTTCGATGATGGCCCTGACGCGCTCTTCGTCCTCGCCGTGCGGCGCGAACAGCTGGCCGTCGCCCAGCGAGCGGCTCACGGTTTCGGCAACGCGCTCGCGGATCGCGCGTTCGGCGGCGCGGTCAGAGGTAAGGCCGAAGCGACCAACGGGTGGCCGGCCGGCAGCCACGGCTGCCATCACTGCCCAGCCTCGAGGCCGCTGGGAGCGCCCACGCCGTTTACCGATACGGCGAGAGGCGCGGGCGGGCCCTTGCGGGCGCCGGGCCGTCGGCTGACACGGCGTGGCAGCCAGCGTTGCAGCCAGGCGGTCCGCGACGGCCGACCCTCCTCGCGCGGCAGCCGCACGGTGCCGCGGTAGGTGCGCTCGGCCAGCCCCAGCAGCGCGCGGCCGGCGCGGCTGGTGGGGTCGAGCACGAGCGGCTGCTGTTCGGCGACGGCCCGCTGGGCGGCCCCGTAGTCGTGCGGGACGACGGCGGCGGCCGGGACGCCGAGGTGCCACTCGATCTCGGCCCGCCCGTGGTGGTGCCGTGAGTCGAGTCGATTGATCACCAGATTCAGCTGGTCCCGGTCGAGCTGGAGGTGGTCCGTCAGGAGCCCCAGCGTCGTCCTGGCGTGCCACAGGCTCACCAGGTCGGCGGTGGTGACCACCAGGACGGTGGACGCGGCGGCCAGCACTGTCCGGTGCACCGAGGCGGCGCTGTCGGAGCCGAGAATGTCGGCGCCGACGTCGACGACGACGAACCGGTGGCGCGCGCGGAGCTCGGCCAGCAGCCGTTCGACGAACGGCGGCGAGACGGTGCCGCGCATCTCCCGTTTCGGCAACCCGCACAGGACGACGCCGTGGGCGCTGCGCGGCCCGATGGGCTGCAGCTCGTCGGCGATGACCCGCGACCAGGCGAAGCTGTTCTCGCGGACGCCGTGAGCCAGCGTGCACAGGTTGCGGCTCGGGTCGCGGTCGAGGTAGGCAACGATGCTGGGCGCCGAGAGGTCGGCATCGACCAGGACTGTCGGGGCAACCGCGCCCAGCGCCGTGGCCAGGTTGATGGCGACAGTGGTGCGGCCTGGGGAGCCGTGGCCACCGGCGACAGCGATCACCGACACGGCGGGTGGCTCGCCAGCCGCGGCGGCCGCCGACCCACCTGCCGCCTCCGGAACCCCGCGTGACGGCCGTGTGACGCGACGCTCGCCGCGCCAGGCGGCCTTGAGGCCCTGGCGGACGGCGCCGGCGTCCGCGTCCAGGGGCAGTGTGACGGCTGCCAAGGCCCGCCAGCGTTCGGCGTCGGGATCGGGGACGAGCGCGACTGTGGGCAGGCGTGAGCGGGCGATCTCGGCAAGGATCGGCTCGGACAGGCGATGGAGGCCCCAGGCCACGACGACAGCGTCGACCTGCCGCCCGTGAACGATGTCGAGGAGGTGGTCGGCGGCGAGGCACTGGGCGACGACCAGGAAATCGTCGTCGCCGTCCAGCGCGGGTCGGAGGCGCTGCTCGCGCTCCTGGTCTCCCAGAGCCAGGGCCAGGCGCAGGCGGGAGCCGCCCTCGCCGACCGCGTCCGGACCAGACGGGTCGGTCACTGGTCCGTGCTGGGGCGCTGGGCGGGCAAGAGGGCGATGTCCAGCTCGCCACCACGACGGGCTTCGGCGAGCTCGCGGGCCTGGTCTGCCGTCACCGCCAGCGTCACTGTCGCGATGGCGCCCCGGCTCGAGCGCTCGGCGGCGGCGCCGGCGCTGCCAAGCGACGTGCTGGACTGCTCGCGGCCGACGTCGAAGACGGAGGCTCGCTCCAGCACGACCCGCGTGTGCGCCTGGCCTGCCGTCTTGTCGACGGTGGTGGCTAGAACGCGGACGGCGTCACCTGGCTGCAGCCGGCCACCGGCGGCGGTGTCGGGCCGCGCGGGAACGGTGAGGGCCATCTGGTCAGCGGCGAGCAGCGACCGGCCGCTGACCTGGGCGCGCGCCAGCAGCTGCTGGGCGTGCACGGGCTCGGTCAGCTCGCGACCGAGGAGCGAGTCGAGCGACTCGCCGGGGACCGCCGCGTTGTAGACCGGGTCGTCCAGGTGGGCCTGGGCGACCGCCAGATCGCTGGGGGCCAGCGTGGCCCCGACCGTGAGATCGCGCGTGGCGATCACGACAGTGCGGGCGCTGGTGCTGCCCGCCCAGTACGCCAGGGAGCCCGCGAAAGCGACCAGGGTCACCAGCACACCTACGAGAGCGCGAACGTCGAGGCGGCGCGGCCGCCGCAAGGCGCGCGCTGGCCCGGCGGCCACGACGGTTCCTAGGGCCATAGGGAACCCCGCGAGCCGGGCCGGGGCCAATGCTGAGCCGGTATGGCGGCGGCCGGCCTGGCTCGCGCCGGGCTGCGCCGTCCGCCGTGCGGGTGGACAGTGGATATCACGTGTGCCTCCACGCGGCCCCCGCAAGCCGCGAGCTGGCCCCTATTCTTGTGCCCCGCGTGGGTTTCGTCAAGAGCTGTCCCGCCGGACGTTTCGCCATGCGCAGCCCATCGTGCCTGGCGGGGTGTCACACGGCCCGGGGCCGGCGCGCGGCGACAGCGCCGGCTCCGGGCTGGTGCCGGCTCTCCAGTGGGTGCCGGCCGGGTCGGCGGCGTGGGCGGGCTGTGTGACGGTGCCACCCGGCGGGCGGCGTGGTCGAGCGACGCGCCGACGTCGGCGCCGACGTCCCGCCACGCCGGGCTCTGGCGGGTGCGGCCCGCGGGTGACGCCGATGGGATGGGGGCTGCGTATGCTCGGCCTGTATGTATCGCGTGGTCGGCAACGCTCTCTGCCGACGAGGCTGGCTTCCTCCCTCGGCGCCTCCAGGATGTGACCGAGTTCGCTCGGTCCACGAGCATGCTCTCCTGAGCGGGCGTCCAAGAAGCCGACGGCCTGGCCTGGCCGCGGCAGCGCTGGATCGGCCCCGTGTTGGCCGGCAGGAGCTCTCTCGGGCTCCGTCCCCAGCCCGCCGATCAGGGCCGCGCAACGAGACCAGTCCAGGTTCAGGAGGTGCCTGCCCGCGTCCCGGGTGCTGAGCAGTCAGCAGTCAGCAGTCAGCTTTCGGCCCTCAGTCTGACTCGAGACTCTCCAGCTCCGAGCCGCCTGGCGCCGCCCAGCCGACACTAGCGTTCGGCCGTTCCCTGCTCCCGTCCCTATTGATTAGGCCGCACCGTCCCGCGCTAAGCAGTGAGCAGGAGTCAGCAGTCAGCAGTAAACAGTAAACAGTAAACAGTAAACAGTAAACGGCAGACCCCGGGCGTGCTGACCCGCTGGGCCAGCCGCCGCTCGCCGCGCCCTCACGAAGCCGCCACGGTACCCAGAGCAGCGTCAGCCGTCGTCCAGGCGGGGCCTGACGGCGCCGGCCGCGGCCCGCGCTCCAGCACTCTCAACTCTCAACCCCATACCTTTCCCCCACCCCGAGCGCAGACAGCGCTCGGGGTTTTCGTCGTGTCCCCAGAAAGGAGGTGATCGCGACCCACTGACGACAAACGGCCAGAACGAAAAACACCGAGGTCAGGACAGAGCCTGACCTCGGCCAGGACGGAACGCGGCGGAGCAGCCTTCCGGGCAATTCGCCGACGCCCGTCCCAAGTCTACCACCCAGACCGACCAGCTGACGAGAGCGGAGCCTCACCCGGGCTCCGCTCTCGTCGTTTCTGGAGCTCCACGATGCCAACGCTTCGCGACCTTCTCTCCCTCTCCGAGCAGTGGTCGCTCGTCGCCACCCGCCCCCCGGCCGACGTCGCCGGCTGGTTCGCCAGCAGCGAGGGCCAGTTCTACCCGCGCGCCGACTTCGACCGCCTCGCCCAGAAGGTGTTCGACATCTACGCCAGCGTGAACAAGGAGCACGCCTGGACCTTCCGCCACCGCCTCGACCGGCGCCTGGACAAGCGCAACCGCGACCGCGTCGCCTGGACGGACACCCCCGACCAGGCCAGCCCCGGCCGCTAGGAGGACTCATGCCGTCACACGTCTCGCCACGAAGACTTCAGGCCACCCGCCGGGCGACGTCCCGGCGGGTGCCCCCGCCCCAGCTGACCGACCGGGACTACGCCCTCCTGCGCGACCTGGCCCGCTTTGGGGCGCTGACCCTCGCTCAGCTGGCGCACCGCCACTTCGGCGCGTCGAGCACCTGCAGCAGCCGCCTGGCACGACTGGCACACAGCGGCTACCTGGTGCGCCGGCGCATCTGGTACCGCGGCCCGAGCATCTACGCCGCTACCTCGGTTGGCACCCGGCTGGCGAACGTCAGTCTGCCGGTCGCCCGGCTGGTCCCCGAGACGCTGGCCCACCACCTGGGCGTCGCGGACCTGGCCACATGGCTGGTCGACGGGACGCCGGGGGCCACCTGGACGACCGAACGGGAGCTCCGCCGTGACGCCATGCGGGAAGCCCGCGAGCGCGGCGAGGGCTACGCCCGGGAGGGCACGCCGCACATCCCGGATGGCCTGATGGCGGGGCCAGACGGGCGCGTCGCGGTCGAGCTCGAGCTGACGACCAAGCAGCGGACGGCGTACGAGCGCATCTTCCGCTGGTACGCCGGGGCGCTCGACTACGACCGGGTGCGCTGGTTCGTCCGGTCGGAGCCGACGCGGCGACGCCTGGCCGAGCTGGTACGACAGCACGACCTCCAGGACTTCATGGCGGTAGACCCGCTGCCGGAGAACGTGGCGGTGCCGTCGTGGCTGTGACGACGCCGAGTCGCGGCCAGCGCGTCCGGCGGTATCTGGCAGCGGTTGGGGTGACGAGCCTCGTCGCCGTCACAACCTGGGGACTAGCCCGGGCAGCGGGGTTGCCGGCGGCGCTGGCGGTGGGCGCGGCGCTGCTGGCGGCGCTCGCCGTGTGGCCAGCGCCCTGGCCAAGGCCGGCTCGTGACGCCCCACCCCCGGCACCGCCCAGGCCGGCGCGGACGCTGGCGCTCGGACGGGTGGCGCGGGCGCCGGCTCTCGCCGGCGGCGTCACAGTGGGCCAGCCGTTCACGCTGTCGCTCGACGAGCTGGCACACCACGTCTCCATCCTGGGCGTCACAGGGTCGGGCAAGACGACGACTCTCAGCCGCATCATGGACCACGCGCTGGCGGCTGGGTGGCCGGTCGCCGTGGTGGACGCCAAGGGCGGTGGCCTGGCGCGCACAGCGCGGTCGCTGGCCTTGCGCCACGACGTGCCGGCGCGGGTCTGGCTCCCGGGTGACGAGGACAGCTGGACGTACGACGTCTGCTCCGGTGAGCCGGCCGCCATCGCCAACCGGCTGATCGGGGCCTTCGACCACGGCCCTGACGCCGAGGTGTACCGCCAGATCTCACAGGCCGTCCTACCTCTGGTGCTGCGGGCGCTGCGGTCGGCTGGCCAGCCGTGCGACCTCGAGGCGGTGCGGAGCCACCTCGACCGGCCGCGTCTCGTCGGGCTAGCCCGACGGGTGCCCGACGACGCGCTGAGAAGCGAGCTGCTCGGGATGCTCGACGACCCGCTGCACAAGAAGGCGCTGGCCGGTCTGGTGGGTCGGCTCGGGGCCCTCCACAACGGCGCCTTCGGCCCCTGGCTCCTACCCTCGGCCCGGACGCTCGACCTGGGGCAGGCGCTCACCACGCGGGGCGTCACCTACCTCGGGCTCCCGGCGACCGGCGCCTCCGAGGACGTGGCGCTGGTGGGGCGCGTGTTCGTCCAGGAGCTGAAGCAGGTGACCCACACGCTTCTCGCGGCCGCCACGACGAGCCCGGCGCTGATCGTCGTGGACGAGTTCGCCACGCTCCGCGAGGCGGGACAGCTGGTCGATCTGCTACTTCAGTCGCGCGAGGCCCGGCTGTCGTTGGTCGTCTCGTCGCAGTACTTGCCGCGGCTGCCGGCGCTGCGCAACGCCTTGCTGGGCTCGGGGGTGCTGGTGGTGCACCAGGTCGGCTCGGCCGAGGAGGCCGACCTCCTAGCCCGGACGCTCGGCACGCGGGCGGCGGTCGAGGTGAGCCAGCAGATCGTCGGCAGCTCCCCCGGTCGGCGGACCCACAGCCGCACGCTGCGGGGCGGGCTGGCCTACCTGGCGCCGCCCGACGAGCTCCAGCGCCTCGCCATCGGGCAGGCGGTCGTGAGCGTGCGCCACGGCGAGCAGCGGCTCGCCGTCGTCGACGTCACGCCGCTCCCCAGCTGACGCCCCTTCGCCGGACGTCGTTCGCCTCTCACGAACGCGAGAAAGGACCCTGCATGCTGCTGTCGCTCCTGTTGGCTGCCGTGCGCAGCTACCGTGTCTCACTCCTGGTGACCGCGGCCACTATCCTGGCCTGGTCCGCGCTGGCCGCCACCCCTGTCTGGCTGCCCATGCTCCTGTGGTGCGCCGCGGGCCTCCCCGTGTTGGCGGTCTGGCTTCTGGTCGAGCCGTCGCTCCACCGGCTCTGGGGCGCCCGCCGCCCCAGCACGAGGGAAGGCGCTCGCCTGGCAACAGCCCTCGGTCTCGCGGCCGGCGCTCAGGCACCCGTCTTCCTGATGAGGGAGGACGCCGCCATCGACGCCGTGGCCGGGATCCGTACGATCGTCGTCTCGACCGGCACGCTGGAGGCGCTCGACGACCGCCAGCTGGCCGGCGTGCTCGTCCACGAGCTGGCCCATGTACGGTCGCTCGACCCGCTGGGGCGGGCTCTCGTCTGGCTAGGTGTCCTGCCGATCCTGGCGCTGGCAGCTGGCACCGGCCTGGTGGCGCGCTTGGGGCGGCTGCTGGCGTCTCTGGTCGGTGCGGCGCTCATCGTGCCGGCCCTCCTGTGGCCAGTCGGCTTCGCGACGTGGGCCGGATGGCTGATAACCGTCCCGCTCGTGTCGCTGATCGGGCTGTACTGTCTGGCCCAGGGCGCCGCGACCCACGCCGGCGCTCCGGTCGCTATCGGGATTGGCACGCTCCTGGCCTGGGCGCTGGCGCCGGGCCTCCGCGCCCTGGTGGCGTGGGAAGACCGCCGGCGGGAGGCGGCCGCCGACCGCGCCACGATAGCGGCCGGCCTGGGCGATCCGCTGCTCGAGGCGCTGACGCTGATCCAGTCGCTGGAGCAGCCCAGCCCGAGCGGCCCGGCCGCGACGCTGCTGAGCAGCCACCCGCGGACCGAGCTCCGCATCGACCTGCTCCAGAGGCTGCTGGCGGCCTCGCACCTGTAGAGAGTAGCTAGCGGCTCGGCCGGCGGACGTCCTTCGACGCCCGCCGGCCGAGCACGCCGTCGAACCAGGAGTCGGGCGAACTTCTTGAGTTTTTGAGTTTTGCGTTAAGGCGCGCGCGAAAGCGACGCGTTGGTCTATGCTCCCCGAGCATAGTGGGGCCCTGCGTCTTGTCGGCATCCCGCGGGCTCTCGTCTTGTGCTCGAGGTCACTGACGCCTTCGGCCGGGTCCTAGCACGAGTGCGAGGAGGTGTCCCATGAGTGGTTTTACGTCGTTGATCGGTGGCCGCAATCAAGCCGGTAACTCTGTACGTACCGGTTCGATACAGTGTCGGCCGGTGATGGTCGAACTGCCCAAGGTGTCCACGAGCGCGAGTGGGATCTCGCCCGCGGCCCTCTGCGAGCGCGTCGATCTGCTGCGACTTGACGCGACCCGCTGCCTCGATCCGAGGCGCCAGGCTGAGCTCGGGCAGTTTCTCACCCCCAGCTCCGTCGCCCGTCTCCTGGCTCGCCTGTTCGCGGCGCCGGGGCCTGTCTTCCGCTTCCTCGACCCCGGCGCGGGGGTCGGCTCGCTGTCGGCTGCTCTGGTCGCTGAGCTATGCAGCCGACCGGCGCGGCCCGAGCGTATCGAGGTCACAACGTTCGAGCTCGACCCTCACTTGACCGAGTACCTGCGCGAAACCCTCGCTCTGTGCGAGGCCGCTTGCGCGGCCGCCGACGTGACGTTCGGCTCGACCATCCACGGTGAGGACTTCGTGCGCGACGGCGTCTACATGCTCATCAGGGACTGGGCCGGGTACACCGCGGCCGGCCCGAAGATCGAGATTGACGGGGCAATCCTCAACCCGCCCTACAAGAAGATCAACGCTGGCTCGAACACGCGCCAGCAATGGGACACCAGCCTCGAGACCTACCTCGCTTCTCGCGAGACCCTCACGCAGCAGTACGCCCAGGAGCGGCAGATGCGGCGCATCCCGGTGAGGCTCCCGAACGGCACGACGCTCAATCTGACCCCTGGCGGCCAGAATGTGTTGGTTGAGCAGATTGTGCACGAGTTCCTGCCGCGCTTCGCCCACGGCGGCGAGCCGCTCTACGTGGGCGACACCGGCGACAGGTTCGCCCACTACGACCGCGAAGGCCTCGCCGAGCTGGGTGTGGTGATCGAATCGCACGGCAAGATCCCCGATCTCATCGTCTTCGACCGCGGCCACAACTGGCTGCTGCTGATCGAAGCCGTGATCAGCCACGGACCCGTCAACCCCAAGCGCGTCCAGGAGCTGCAAGAGCTGTTTGCTGGATGCAAGGTGGGCCTCGTGTACGTGACCGCGTTTTTTGTCGCGCGCGGCCATGGTGAAATACCTGAGTGAGATCGCCTGGGAGACCGAGGTGTGGGTAGCCGAGTCGCCCGGTCACCTGATCCACTTCAACGGTGAGCGCTTCCTCGGTCCCCACTGAGCCGCGCTTCCCGCCTGTTTACGGTGCTCCGGCGCGACCCGAAGTCGGCGGGAGATGGGGCGGGTGGGCCATCATGTGGCCATGCAGGTTGGCTTCTGGTTCGACCCTGGTTGTCCGTGGTGCTGGCGTACGTCCCGCTGGCTCCTCGACGTGGCGCCACACCGCGACCTCCACATCCACTGGAACAGCATCAGCTTGCTGCTGAAGAACGGCGGCCCTGACAAAGTCGCCGCGCGGTACCGCGGGATGGCGATGGCGACGCATCGGATGCTCCGCGTTGCCGAGCGCTTGCGGGCCGCGCAGAGCGCGGGCAATGAGGCCGTGGGGCGGTTCTACACCGAGCTGGGCGCGCAGATCCACCACGACGGCGTGGCTCCGGCCGACGTTGACCTGCGGCGGGTGCTTCAGGCGCTGGGGTACGACGCGGCGCTGGCCGACGCCGCTGATGACGAAACGCTCGACGGCGCTATCCGTGCCTCGATGGAGCGGGGCCTGTGGCTGGCTGGCGAGGACGTCGGCACGCCCATCATCAGCATCGACGACCACGCCGCCTTCTTCGGGCCGGTGCTCGACCCCGCCCCGTCGGGCGACGCGGCGCTGCGCGTGTTCGACGCGGTGGTGGCGCTCGCGACGACCGCCGGCTTCTGGGAGCTCAAGCGCAGCCGCACCAGTCCGCCGACCAGTCCAGGGCCGCGTCCGGCGACAGCCCTAGCCCCCAACGGGAAGACGCGCGATGCCGGGGAGCGCATGACCTCGCCGGGCTAGATGCGACCGACCGAGGCTCGGGGGCGCCCATCCCGGCCTCCGGATTCGGCTTCCGGGCGCCGCGACAAGCCAACGGGTCGGCCATCACCAGAGGTAGACGCACGTCGGGCTTGCTGGCATGAGCTCCGCTCCCGAGGCACGGGCCGACCGTAACTTCTGGCTGCTCGTCGGGGACGCCGGGCTGTTCAGTATCGGCACCGTGTGCTTCGATCCGAACGTCGTCCTCACCGTCTTCGTCGCGCAGTTCACCACGTCGCCACTGCTCATCGGTGCGCCCGCGGCCCTCCGACTCGCCGGCCTGTACCTGCCCCAGCTGCCGACGGCGCTGGGCATCCGCAACTTCCAACACGTCAAAGGTTTTCTCGTGGGGCAGGCGGTGTTCGGCCGCGCCGCGCTCCTTCTGTCTCTACCGGCGGCCCTGCTGGCCGGACAGATGGGGGGCGACGCTGTCCTGGCGCTTGTCCTGGCGGCCTACGGCATTTTTGCGTTTACCGACGGCGCCGCGACGTTGGCCTGGCTGGACCTCGTCGGCGATGTCGTCCACGCGCGCCTGCGCGGCCCCCTGTTCGGCGTCATTCAACTCCTGGGCGGCCTCGGCGCGATCGGCGCCGGGTTGGCCGTGCGCGGGCTGCTCGCGGACGCCGTCGCGGCGGCCGACTTCGTCCCGCTGTTCGCCTGGGGCTGTGCGGCGCTGTTTCTGTCGGCGCTGTGCATCGCGTTCATCCGTGAGTCGGCCGATGGCAGCCGACCAGCTGTCGACGAGACCCCGCTCGAGCACATGACAACACTGCTGCGCCGCGGTCACCTGCTCCGCCTCGGCCTGGCGCAGACCCTGGCGAGTAGCCTCCAACTGGCTCTGCCTTTCTATGCCCTGTTCGGTCGCGACCGCCTCGGCTTGGCGAGCGACTGGCTGGGCAGCTTCATGGTCGCCCAGACCGTGGGCGCGTCGCTGGCCGGCTTGGTGTGGGCGCGTGTGGCGCAGCGCCACGGCGCGCGGCTGGTGGTCAGCCTGTCTGGGGGCCTGCTCATCTTTGTCCCCTTGTTCGCTCTGCTCGGCGAGCGGTTTGGCGGCGGCACCGTGCTGCTCGTGGTGTTCGGTCTGGCAGGCGCAGCCAATGGCGGCAGCATCCTGGGCTTCTCGCAGTACATCCTCGACCTGGTGCCAGCGCGCGATCGGCGCGTCTTCGTGGGCCTCGCCTATACCGCGAACGCGCCGTCGCTGCTGATGCCCGTCGCGGGCGGCTTGCTGCTCAACGCGGGTGGCTATGGGCTTCTCCTGGCGGTCGCGATGCTCGGTGGTCTGGGCGCGGCGCTGTCCAGCCGGTGGCTAGCTGAGCCGGACTCACGGACTCAGAAATAGCGTTGTCCAGCACACCGGACCAGCAGCCGCGATGCGGTCTGGCCGTGCTCCAGGTGTCCCCGCCGGGTATGGCACCATCGGCCCTGGACACCGGAACGGAACGGAGGTCGGGGTATGGGAGAGGCGCCGCTCGAACCGTGGCAGTGGGACGAGGCGACCTGGCGCGGCCACGTGGAGCGCGTGCGCGCCGGACGCTCGCTGGTACCCGACACCTGGCCGGGTGGAGCTCGGGTGGCCGTCGCGCTGTCATTCGACGCCGACCATGAGACGATCACGCTGCGAGACGGGGAGACCAGCCCCGGCAAGCTGAGCCAGGGCGAGTACGGCGCCCGCGTCGGCGCCCGGCGCATCATGGGTCTGCTCCAGCAGCACAACGTCCGTGCGACCTTCTTCATGCCGGCCGTGTCCGCCCTGCTGCACCCGGAGGAGGCGCGTGGCTACGTCGAGGCTGGCCACGAGCTGGGCATCCACGGCTGGATCCACGAGCGCATCACCCTGCTGCGGCCGGAGGACGAGCGCGAGCTGGCGCTTCGGGCCGCCGACACGCTCGAGCGGGTGGCCGGGATCCGGCCGGTCGGCGTGCGCACGCCGTCGTGGGACTTCAGCGACAGCACCCTGGGGATCATTCGCGAGCTCGGGCTGCTGTACGACTCGTCCCTGATGGCCGACGACGAGCCGTACGAGCTGCTGGCCAACGGCCGGCCGACGGGCGTGGTCGAGATCCCGGTCGAGTGGATCCGGGACGACGCCGTCTACTTCCCGATGGAGCGCTACCTGGCGCTGCGCCCGTACACGCCGCCACGGGGTGCGCTGACCATCTGGCGCGACGAGTTCGACCGCGCCCGAGCCGAGGGAGGCCTGTTCCAGCTCACCATGCATCCGCACATCGTCGGCCACCGCTCGCGGATCGCTATCCTGGCCGAGCTGGTCGAGTACATCGCCGGCCATGGCGACGTCTGGTGGGCGACCCACGCCGACGTGGCGGGCTACGTCCGTGAGCAGTCGGTGGGCGGGTCCGCCGCCGTGAGGAGCTGATGCCACCTGTCCGCCGGCGGCTCGCGACGCCCCGTATCGGCACCAAAGTTGTCGATCACGTCCAGATCACCGAGATCGAGCTCGGGCCGGTCGGCCAGGATGATCACGAGCTCATTCGGATGCTAGAGGTCGTGCCGTAAGCTCAAGCGGCCAGAAGGAGTGCACGGATGAAAGTCGGCCTGTTCTCTATGCCCTGCCATCCGCCCCACCGGGACCACGGGGAGACGCTCAAGGAGGACCTCGAGCTGCTGACCCTCGCCGACGGGCTGGGCTACCACGAGGCCTGGTTGGGCGAGCACTACACCAGCGCCTGGGAGAACATCCCGGCGCCCGACCTGCTCCTCGCCCAGGCGTTCCTGAAGACGCGGTCCATCAAGCTCGGCATAGGGGTCAGCTGCATCCCGAACCACAACCCGGCGCAGCTCGCCCACCGGATCGCCCAGCTCGACGTCATGGGTGAGGGGCGCTTTCTGTGGGGCGTTGGCGTGGGCGCCTTCCCGGGCGACGCCGTCCTGTTCGAGATCCCGCAGGATGGGCCGCACCGCCGCGTCACGCACGAGAACATCGACGCCATCTTGAAGATCTGGGCGGACGATGGCGAGGGCTTCTCCTGGAGAAGCGAGGCGTACCCACAGTTCAACTTCACCATCCCTCGCCGCGAAGCCTGGCGTGGCCTTGGCTACCACATGAAGCCGTTCACCAAGCCGCACCCGCCGATCGCTGTCGCGGGCTTCAGCAAGAGCAGCAGCACGCTGCGGTGGGCGGGCGAGCACGGCTGGATCCCGATGAGCATCCACTTCGTCAACGAGGCGGACCTGCGCGGCCATTGGGCCGCCTACGAGGAGGAGGCGACCAGCCACGGCCACCGGCCCCGGCGCTCCGAGTGGCGGGTAGCCCGCGACGTGTACGTCGCCGACACGGACGAGCAGGCGCGGCGCGAGATACTCGAAGGGTCCTGGGCGCAGGCGTACCGGGAGTACTTCTTCCCGCTCGTTCGGTCGGGCGGCCTGACCGGCGTCTGGAAAGACGACCCGACCATGTCGGACGACGCGATCACGGTGGAGCACGTTCTCGAGGCGCGCGCCATCGTCGGCAGCCCGGACACGGTGGCTCGGCGGCTGCGCGGGCTGTACGAGGCGGTCGGCGGCTTCGGCGGGTTGCTGACCTTGTGCTACGACTGGGAAGGCGCGAGCGGGCCGCGGTGGCGCCGCTCGATGGAGCTGCTCGCCGAGAAGGTCATGCCGCAGCTGGCGGACCTGGCGGGAGGCGAGCCATCAGCTATCAGCCGTCAGCCGTCAGCTATCAGCCGTCAGCCGTCAGCCGTCAGCTAGAGAAGCGGACGGCAGTGTCGGCTCCAGGCGCAGCGGGCCACTCCCCTTGACTAGGTGCTGACAGCTGATCGCTGACGGCTGAAAGCTCGCTTGCTGATAGCTGACAGCTCGTTTCACCGCTCGCCGGGCACCGCCCCAGGCTCGGTAGTCCGGAGCTGCTTCAGGCGAGCCAGGTGCTCCTCCAGCAGGGCTAGGCGGGCGCGCGGCACCGCTCGCTCGCCGTAGCGCTCCTCGTCATAGCCCTCGGTGATGTCCCGGTAGGCGTCGGCGCCGCTGGGCAAGCGCTCGTCCAGGCGGCGCCGGAACTGGTGCGTCGTCTCGGCCGAGCCGCGGTCGAGGCCCTCCTGGCGCGCCCAACGGAGCAGCGCGCGGTAGGCCGCCCGGGCGTCGGCGACGCGCTCCCGGCCCCCGCCAACGCCGAGCGTGCGCGCCGTGCCACGGGCGAAGCGACCCAGCCAGCGGCGCAGTCCGGCCAGGAGCGCTTGCGCGTCTTCCCCAGCGCCGCGTTCGCTTTCGACCAGTCCCTCGGGGCCGGCGGAGCGCAGCGCCCGCCGCCACAGGGGCGACAGCAGCGCCAGAAGCACCCCCATGAGGATGGCGGCCAGGGCGAGCACGATCATGGCGCCCACGATGAGCAGGAGCCAGGCGAGCCAGACGGGCATGGGCTGGCTCGGGGGCACATCACGAACCGGGCTGAGGCCAGGGGCGAGCGGGGCCATGGGCATCGGCGCCGCCATGGGGCCCAGGCCAGCGAACAGGTTGAGCAGCGGCCCGAGCAGCAGGAGCAGCAGGTTGCCGAGCGCGCCCAGCAGCAGGCCGACGCCGCCCCACAGGGCGGCCACGAGCCCGGGCTGGAGGATGCCGACGACCACGATGCCCACGGCGAGCAGCGCGGCCACCGCGGCGACATCGAGCAGCCGGGCCGAGCGGGTCGCCAGCGAGCCGGCGGCGTCCTGGCGGGCCATGCCGACGGCCAGGAGGCCACTGCCGACGAACAGGATCAACGCCAGCAGCAGGGGCGGGCCGGTGAGGCTCAGGAGCATGCGCAGCAGGCTCAGCAGCACCAACAGGCCGCCGCCCAGCAGCAGGAACTCGTCGCGCACCTGGCCCGCAGTCAGGTCGGCCTCCGCCAGCGCGGCGCCGCGCCACCAGAGCGCCAGCCCGATGCCGGCCGGCACGATGGCCATGACGACCCAGGCGACGATCGTGCTCTCCGGCGACCAGGTGATCAGCAGCCGTACCAGGAGGCTGGCGACGCTGCCGACGATCAGGCGGGTCCGGAGTGGGCCGACCGCGGAGGCGTAGCGCATGGCGAGGTAGCCGGCGGGCAGCATGGCGAGCGCGGCGGCCGGGCCGACGAAAGGCGGCGGGGTAGCCCGGGCGATCAAGCCCGAGAGCAGGATGACCGCGAAGGCAGCCTCGCACGCCATGAGCGCCCAGAGGCTTGTCTGCCGGACGGAGGCCGCCGTCACAGCGCGCCCTCGAGCAGCGCTGCCAGGTCCTGGCCGGGCACCAGACGAACGATGTCCGCCGGGAGCTGCGGCATGGCGCGGGTGCCACCCAGCAGCAGGGTTGGCCGGCGGCCGGTGGCGGCCAGGCGGACGACAGTCTCGGGCAGGTCGCCGGCCAGGTCGGACGTGGCCAGGATGGTGGCGGCGGCGCGCGGGAGGTGGCCCAGCGCCCAGGGCACAAGGGGCCAGGTGAAAGCCGCCTCGACCCGGGCGAGCGCGTCCAGGACGCGCTCCAGGTGCGCGGCGTCTGACCCCGGCGCCAGGACCAGCGGCTGCTCGGTGTTGGCCAGCAGGGCTACCGGCCAGCCCTTCTCCTGGAGGTAGACGGCGATCGAGGCGAGCGCCGAGACGGCCATCTCGAACGGCTCGTCGCCGTACAGGCGCCAGCTGCGGATGTCGAGCACGAAGGCGACGTGCAGGCTGGTGGCCGGCTCGAGGACGCGCACCTGCAGGCCGCCCCGGTGGGCGGTGCTGGGCCAGTGGATCAGCCGCTGGGGATCGCCGGGGCGGTAGTCGCGGAGCGCGGCGGTCCGGGTGGGGTCGGTCACCAGGCTGCGCAGGCCGACGGTGTCGAGCGACGGGTGTCGGAGTGGCAGCGCCAGCCGGCGCAGCGGGACGACGCGTGGGTAGACCAGCAGCTCCTGCTCCTGGAGGATGGTGAGCTCCCGCTCGAACAGGCTGAAAGGGTCGCCGGTTCGGACCTGGGCCGGGCCGACGATGTAGGCGCCGCGCCGCCGGCACTCGAGGCGGTGCCGCCAGCGCGCCCGCTGGTAGGGCCAGAGCGCCGCGCCCTGCCGCAGCCACACCATGCCCGGCCTGAGCGTGGACGGCTGGGTCGCGGCGAGGTCGGGCACCAGCGCCCGCGGCAGCCGTTCCCAGGCCTCGATCCACGGCAGCGGCAGCGGCTTGCGGTTTCCCAGGCTGGTCTCCAGCGGGACGGTGTCGCCACAGAAGGCGCGGTAGGTGAGCAGCTGGCGGCCGTAGTGGACGCGTCCGAGCGCGACGGCGGCCCAGCCGCGCGCCAGCGCGCCAACCACCAGCAGGGTGCCGGCCAGCAGGGCCACGTCGGGCGCCGACAGGACCACCGCGGCGAGCGTGGCGACCACCAGGAGAGCCATGCCCTGGCGCCCGAACAGCCACGGCGGAGGAGCTAGCGCGCGGTCGTCAGGGTTGTCCACGTGTCCAAGTGTCCAGGAGGGGCTCGGGCCGGGCCGACCTGAACTTAAACCTAAACCTAGACCCTCGGCTCGACGGGGACCGGGATGGCGTCGAGGACGCGGCCGACGAGGGTCGACGCGTCGCGACCACGGAGGCGGGCGTCCAGCGAGACCATCAGACGGTGCGCCAGAACGGGCCTGGCCAGGCGCTTGACGTCGTCCGGGGTGACGAAGTCCCGGCCGTGCATCGCGGCCCAGGCCTGGACGGCGCGGTGCAGGGCGAGCGTGGCCCGTGGGCTGGCGCCCAGCTTGACGTCGGACTCCGCCCGGGTCTGGCGGGTCACGAGCACCAGGTAGCGGCGCACCTCGTCCTGCACCCGGACTGCCGTGCAGTCCGCCGCCGCCCGCAGGATGTCCTCGGGGCCCAGCACGGCGGCGACCGCCTCGTCGGCCACCGCCCCGTGGCGGCGGCGGACCATGAGGTCTTCGTCAGCCTCGCTGGGGTAGCCGACGGACAGCCGCATCAGGAAGCGGTCGAGCTGGGCCTCGGGCAGGGCGAACGTCCCCTCGAGCTCCACGGGGTTCTGGGTGGCGATCACCAGGAACGGGCGCGGCAGCGGGCGGGTGACGCCGTCGGCGCTGACCTGGGCCTCCTGCATGGCCTCCAGAACGGCCGACTGCGTGCGGGGTGTGGCGCGGTTGATCTCGTCCGCCAGCAGCACGTTGGCAAAGATCGGGCCGGGGCGAAAGACGAAGTCGGCGCTGCGCTGGTCGAACACCGACACGCCGGTGACGTCGGACGGCAGCAGGTCGGGCGTGCACTGGAGGCGCTTGAACGAGCCGCCGATGGACTGGGCCAGGGCGCGGGCCAGCGTGGTCTTCCCCGTCCCGGGCACGTCCTCCAGCAGCAGGTGGCCCTGGCACAGCAGCGCGGCCACGGCCAGCTCGATGACCGGCCGTTTGCCGACGAGGACGCGCTCGACGTTCTGGCACAGACGCTCGGCAACGTCTCGAACGGACGACCCGGTGGTGGACGCCACGGCCCGCGGATTCTACCTGCCCGTGCTCAGTAGCAGTGCCCTTTGGGTACTATGCGGGCAACGCGCGTGGAGCTGGCCGAGGTTGTCCGGACGCGGCGCATGGTGCGCGCCTTCACCGACGAGCCCGTGCCCTGGGCGACGGTGGAGCGCATCCTCGAGACCGCGCGGCACGCGCCGAGCGCCGGCTTCAGCCAGGGTGTCGCCTTTGTCGCCGTGACCGACCCGGCGCGCCGCCAGCAGGTCGCCGAGATCGCGGGCGAGCGGCGGTACACCGCGACGGGCCACGCGCGCTTCGTGTCTGGCGCGCCGGTCCAGATAGTCGTGTGCACCAGCGAGCAGCTGTACCACGAGCGCTACCGGGAGCCTGACAAGCTGCGCCCGCACGGCTCGGAGATCGAGTGGCCGGTGCCCTACTGGCACACCGACGCCGGCTGCGCGCTCATGCTGCTGCTGCTGGCAGCCGTGGACGAGGGGCTGGCGACGGCGTTCGTGGGCGTCTTCCGGTGGCGCGAGCTCCAGGCGCTGCTGGGCATCCCCGAGCACTTCCTGCCGATCGGCGTCGTCATGGTGGGCCATCCAGCGCCGGACAAGCGCTCCCCATCGCTAGCGCGCGGCCGGCGCCGCCTGGCAGACGTGGTGCACCGCGAGAACTGGTAGCTTTCAGGCCTCCAGGCCGCCCGTTAGAAGGCGGCAAGAGGGCGTCCTTCCCCAACCGGCAGGCTCCACCACCAGACGAAAGTGTCTCCGGGCAAAGCGGCGCCGCGGGTGTAGCCTGCTGGGCAGCGGCGTGTCGGTCGGCTACTGGGAGAGCGAACAGGCGCTGCGGGCCAGCGAGCCGGGCCACAGCAGCTCATTAGCGAGCTGCTCAAAGAGCGTGGTCTACGACAGAAAGACCTCGTGCCCATCTTCGGGACCGAGTCGATCGTCTCGGAGGTCCTGTCAGGGAAAAGGCGGCTGCAGCTCGACCACGTCACTGGCCTCGCGGAGTTCTTCCACGTCCCGGTAGCGGTGTTCTTCCCGCGGGACCCTCAACGGAAAAGCACGTCAGGATCTTCGGAGATCCGTCGCCCCGCCAGGCCGTCTCGTCAGCGAGCGGTGTAGCCTCCGTCCACAGGCAGCGCGGCGCCGGTGACGAAAGAGGCTGCGTCCGAACAGAGCCAGACGACGAGCGCGGCCACCTCCTGGGGTGATCCGAGTCGTCCCACAGGCTGATTAGCGAGCCACATCTGTTCGGCCTCCGGTCGCTCGGCCAGGATCCCTTCCACCATCGGCGTGCGCACGTAGCCGGGGCAGACCGCATTGACCCGGATGCCCGCCTGGGCATAGGCGAGGGCGGCACTCTTGGTCAGTCCGATGACACCGTGCTTGCTTGCGCAATAGCCAACGCTTAGCGGTAGCCCGATCAGCCCCGCGGCTGACGCGGTGTTCACGATCGCGCCGCCCCCCTGGCGTAGCAGGTGCGGGATCTCGTACTTGAGACACAGCCACACACCCTTGAGGTTGATCGCGATGACGCGATCCCAGAGCTCCTCCGCATACTCGTGGGGCAGGGCCCCTCGGCCGCTGCTGATGCCGGCATTGTTGTGCGCGCAATCCAGACGGCCATACGTTTGGACCGCTGTCTGCACGAGGGCGGCCACGTCTTGCGCGTCCGAGACATCAGCCCGTACGAACGTCGCTTCGCCCCCTGAGCCTCTGACGCCAGCGACGGTTTCCTGGCCTGCGTCCACGGCGATGTCCGAGACGACGACCCTGGCTCCTTCCTGAGCAAAAGCTACGGCGGTGGCCCGACCGATCCCCGACCCCGCGCCGGTCACCAGAGCCACCTTTCCATCCAACCGTCCAGGCATAGCCCCGCCCCTTTCTCTTGCTCCAGCACCCGCGCTTGACGACCCACCAAAGAATGTCGCGCTATCTGCGTCGAGGTGAAGTGGTAACCACGGCGTCCACCTCCTCCCAGCGCCTTCTTAGATTACGCCGAGACCGCTGGACAGCGACCGGGTGTAGGAGGCGTAGCCGCCGTCGAACACGCGCGCTTGGCCGGCGCGCACGTCCACGACGCGCCTGGCAAACGCCCGCAGGAACGCCCGGTCGTGGGCGACGGCGATGATCGTTCCCGGGAACGCCTCGAGCGCCGCCGCGAAGTGCTCGCGACCATCCACGTCGAGATGGTTCAGCGGCTCGTCGAGCAGCAGCAGGTTGCAGCCGCGCACCACCAGCAGGGCGAGCTGGAGACGGGTCCGTTCGCCGAGCGAGCAGACGCCGACACGGCGAAAGGCGGCATCGCCATAGAACAGGAAGAACGACAGCAGCCGGCGGGCATCGGTCTCGCTCATCGGGCGCTGGTCGAGAACCGTCTCGAGCACCGTGCGGCCAACGTCGAGCGTCTCGCCCTCCTGAGCCAGCACGCCGAGCCGGACGTTGGCGCCCAGGCGGACCGTCCCCGTCGTCGGGGTAAGAGCGCCCTGGACCAGCCGCAGCAGGGTCGTCTTGCCTGAGCCGTTCGGCCCGACGAGCGCCAGCCGCTCGCCATAGCGGACGTCGAGGCGCACCCCGGCGAGCAGCGTCTGGGCGCCGGGGTACGCGAACGAGACGTCCTGGAGCGCGAGCGCGTCCCGCCCGCCGGGCGGCGGCGGCCCAAAGTCGAGGTTCAGCGGCCAACTCAGCCGCGGCTTGTCGACCCGCTCGTCGGACTCCAGGTAGCGCTCCAGCTTGTGCTCGCGCGCCTTGGCCAGGCGCGCCTTCTTCTTGGCCAGCTTGCGCACGCCCGGCTCCCGCGCCGTGGTCGCCCGCTCGATGCCGAGCGCTTCACCCTTCAGCCGGGCGACGTCCCGCTCGACGCGGGCGACGTACTCCTGCTGGTGCCGCCACGTGTCGAGGTGCAGCTGGCGCTCGTGCTCGCGGGCCGCGGCGAAGGCGCTGTAGTTGCCCGAGTACACCCGAACGGCGTGCGTCTCAGGGTCGAGCCAGACGATCCGCTCCACCGTGTGGTCGAGCAGCTCGCGGTCGTGCGAGACGACCACCACGGCGCCGGGGTACTGGACGACGAAGTCCTCGAGCCACGCCAGCGCGTCCACGTCGAGGTGGTTGCTCGGCTCGTCCAGTAGGAGGATGGCCGGCTCGCGCAGCAGCAGCGTCGCCAGGCCGAGGCGCGTCTTCTGGCCACCGCTGAGCGCCGCGACGGGCGTCGCCGGGTCAATGCTACCCAGGCCCAGACCGCCAGCACCGACTCCGCCCGGCGTTCGCGGTCGTACCCGCCGAGCGCCTCGAAGTGGGCGAGCGCCGCGTCGTACGCGGCCAGCCGACGGTCCATGTCGGGGGCGGCTGCGGCATCATGGGCGAGCGCCTCGGCCGCCGCCTGCACCGCCCGTTCGGCCTGGGCCAGGTCCGCCTGGGCCGCCAGCAGCACGTCGTGCACGGTGGTCGCCGTGTCGTTCTCGGCGAAGGCTTGCGGCAGGTAGCCGATGGTCGCCTCGGGCGGCGTGACAACGATAGTGCCAGCATCCGGCTGGTCCACGCCGGCGATGCAGCGGAGCAGCGTCGACTTGCCGCTGCCGTTGGGGCCGATCAGCCCGACCCGCTCGCGCTCCCCGACGACGAAGCCGACACCATCAAGGACAGTCGTAGGGCCATAACTCTTACGAAGATCCCGTACCTGAAGCACAACGCGTCTCCCATTCCCGTTGCCATAGGGAGACGCACGGACTGCGTCTCCGAGCTAGTCGATACAGCGCTTGGGGGAGACGGCGTTCTTCAAGGGGGGACTCCTCGCTACCTAGTTCTGAACTCTCAACTCTTAACTCTTAACTGCTGGCTCATACTCTAGCGGATGGCCGCGGCCACCTCCGGCCGCATCTTCTGTTTCGGGTCGGGCTGACCGCGCCAGTGCTGGTCTTCTCGCGCCGGGGGCGGGAGCGTGGTGGCTGCTCGGAAGGGTACCGCGGATGGGCTGACCTGGTAGGCTGTGGCACGATGAACGTGGGCGGGTCGGTGAGCGGGGTTACGGCGGCGCCGGTGCTCGCTGGGATCATGGCGCGGCGCAGCCCCGTGGCGTTCACTGACCAGCAGCCGCCCCGGGATCTGGTCGTCCGCCTGCTCGAGGCCGCGACTCTGGCGCCCAATCACCACCTGAACCAGCCGTGGCGCTTCTTCGTCCTCACCGGCGCGGCGCTCGAACAGTACGCCGACCTGCTCGCGGACAAGCACCGAGCGCGGCTGACTGACTCAACGGCGCCGGACGCCCAGGCCCAGGTGGAGGCCACCCGGCGCAAGGCCATGCGCGCGCCGGTCCTGGTCGTCGTCGCGTCGGTCCAGACGGGCCACCCGAAGGCCATGGAGATCGAGGACATCGAGGCCACCGCCGGCGCCGCCGAGCACATCGTCCTGGCCGCGCCCGACCTCGGCCTGGGCGCCATGCTGCGCAGCGGGGCCGCGGCCTACGACCCGGACGTCAAGGCCTTCCTGGGGATCACGCCGGCCGACCACATCGTCGCGCTGATCTACCTGGGCTACTCGAAGGGCACGCGCAGCCCCCAGCCGCGCGACCCGGTAGCCAGCAAGACCACCTGGCTCGGCTGGCAGTAGCTCCGTGCGCTGGGCTACCTTCGACTGCTACGGCACGCTCATCGACTGGAACCGGGGCCTGAGCGCGGGGCTAGGCAGCGTCTGGCCGGAGGCCGACCGCAGCCACCTTCTCGACAGGTACCACGCGATCGAGCCGCTCGTTCAGCAGGGGCAGTCGCTGCCGTACCGCGAGGTCCTGGCCAGGTGCCTGCGAGCCATTGCCGCCGTGGACGGGCTGCCCCTGCCGCCGGACCGCGAGTCTGCCCTGGCCGACTCGCTGCCGTCCTGGCCAGCGTTCCCCGAGGTGCCGGCCGCGCTGCGGGCGCTGCGCGACAGCGGCTGGAAGCTGGCCATCCTGTCCAACACCGACCCGGACTTGCTGGCGGCGTCGCTGGGCACGATAGGGGTGCCGGTCGACGCAACCGTGACGGCAGCCGACGCCGGTTCGTACAAGCCGGCGCCCGGGCACTGGCAGCGCTTCTTCGAGCAAACCGGGGCCGACCCTGCTCGGCACATCCACGTGGCGGCCAGCCTGTACCACGACATCGCCCCGGCTAGCGTGATGGGCATGCGCGCGGTCTGGATCAACCGGCTCGGCGAAACGAGCGATCTGCCACGGGCAGCCGAGCTGACAGACCTGGCCCAGCTGCCGGAGACGCTGGACCGCCTGCTCGCGTAGCGCGAACGCACCCGCGGGAAAATGGATCATGGCGCCGACTCTTGTCGATTTCGCCGCGCCCCGTTCGACGTATCAGTAGGGCGAGGGTCCGGGCAGTCAAGACCATCTGGAAGCCCAGCTCCGAACCAAACCGAGAAGGAGACACGACTATGCGATTCATGGTCCTGGTCAAGGCCGACAAGAACAGCGAGGCGGGCGTTCTGCCGAGCCAGGAGCTCCTGGCCGCGATGGGCAAGTACAACGAGGAGCTGGCGAAGGCCGGCGTGCTGCTGGCGGGTGAAGGCCTCCACCCGAGCTCGAAGGGCGCGCGTGTCAGGTTCTCGGGAAGCAAGCGCACAGTCATCGACGGGCCGTTCGCCGAGACGAAGGAGCTGATCGCCGGCTTCTGGCTGATCCAGGTGAAGTCGAAAGAGGAGGCGATCGCATGGGTCAAGCGCTGCCCCGATCCCATGGACGGTGAGACCGAGATCGAGATCCGCCAGGTGTTCGAGGCGGCGGACTTTGCCGCCAGCGACCCCACGGGCGAGCTGATGGAGGCAGAGGAGCGCCTGCGCGCGCAGGTCGCGGCGCCGCGGCAAGCCTGAAGCATGCCCACGGGCGCTGGCAGGCCTGAGCGCGTAGCGCGAACGAAGATAGTAGCCTGAGCAGGTGGAGCTCGGATGATCAGAAGCAAGCAAGACTTAGTCTTAAAGCCACCTGCTTAGGCCCCGCGGCCGATTGCCGTGACCGCTTCTGGGACACATCGCGCCATCGAGACGGTGTGGCGGATCGAGTCGGCCCGGCTCATCGCCGGGCTGGCGCGGGTCGTGCGCGACGTGGGCCTGGCCGAGGAGCTGGCGCAGGACGCGCTCGTGGCGGCGCTCGAACGGTGGCCAGGGTCGGGAGTCCCGGACAACCCGGGCGCCTGGCTCATGGCCACCGCCAAGCATCGCGCCATCGACCTGCTGCGCCGCAAGGAGCGGCTGGCGCGCAAGCACGAGGAGCTCGGGCGCGAGCTCCAGGCGCAGCAGGAGATGGCCGTGCCGGATAGCGACGGGGTCGACGGCGACAGCGACGTTGGCGACGACCTGCTGCGCCTCATGTTCGTCTCCTGTCACCCGGTCTTGTCGACCGAGGCGCGTACCGCGCTTACGCTCCGCTTGCTCGGCGGCCTGACGACCGAGGAGATCGCGCGCGCCTTCCTCGTCCCGGAGCCGACCGTCGCGCAGCGCATCGTCCGGGCCAAGCGGACCCTGGCCGCGGCGCGCGTGCCCTTCGAGGTCCCCCGCGGGGCCGAGCTGGCCGCCCGCCTGGCGTCTGTTCTCGAAGTCATCTACCTCGTGTTCAACGAGGGGTACGCGGCCACCGCGGGCGACGACTGGATGCGCCCGGCGCTGTGCGAGGACGCTCTCCGCCTCGGCCGTATCCTGGCCGAGCTGGCGCCGGACGAGCCGGAGGTCCATGGCCTGGTCGCGCTGATGGAGATCCAGGCGTCGCGCGCCCGGGCGCGAACCGGCCCGACGGGAGAGCCGGTGCTGTTGCTCGACCAGGACCGCGGGCGCTGGGACCACCTCCTCATCCGTCGTGGTCTGGCGGCGCTGGCGCGGGCCGAGGCGCTCGGGGGCGCGCTCGGCCCGTATGCGCTCCAGGCAGCGATCGCGGCGTGCCACGCGCAGGCGCGCACCGCGACGGACACGGACTGGGCGCGCATCGCGGCGCTCTACGATGCGCTGGCCCAGCTCGCGCCGTCACCAGTCGTGGAGCTGAATCGCGCTGTCGCGCTGGCGATGGCTTTCGGTCCGGCAGCGGGCCTCGAGATCGTCGACGCCTTGAGGTCGGAGCCATCGCTCCGGGCGTACCACCTGCTGCCCAGCGTGCGCGGCGACCTCCTCGCCAGGGTCGGCCGCCTGGACGAGGCACGGGCGGAGTTCGAGCGCGCGGCATCGCTCACGCGCAACCAGCGCGAGCGCACGCTGCTCCTCGAGCGCGCCGCGGCGTGTGTCGGCGGCGATCAGCGACGGCCGAAAGCGCGGCGCAGGGCGGCGCGGGCGGCGAAGTAGCCGCACATGCCGTGGACGCCGCCACCGGGCGGGGTGGCGGACGAGCAGATGAACAGCCCGGGGTCCGGCGTGGCGTACGGGACGACCCGCGGCGTCGGCCGGGCAAAGTGCTGCACTAGGTCCTGGACACCGCCGTTGATGTCGCCGCCAAGATAGTTGGCGTTGTGCCGCTCCATGGCCGCTGGCCCCATGGTGCTGCGCGCCAGGATGCGGTCGCGGAACCCTGGCGCGAACCGCTCGACCTGGGCTTCGACGCGGTCCGTCATGTTGCGGGTCGAGCCGTTCGGGACGTGGCAGTAGGCCCACGCCGTGTGCTTGCCGGGCGGCGCCCGCGTCGGGTCGAACAGGCTGGGCTGGGTCAGCAGGACAAAGGGCTGGGCTGGCTCGCGACCACGCCAGACGGCCCGCTCGCTGGCGGCGACCTCGGCCAGCGTGCCGCCAAGATGGACCGTGCCGGCGCGGGCGCAGCCGGCGGCGCGCCAGGGGATCGGGCCGTCGAGCGCCCAGTCCATCTTGAACACGCCCGGGCCGTAGCGGTAGCGGCTCAGCTGCCGCCGGTAGCGGGCCGGCAAGCGCTGCCCGGCGATCGGCAAAATCTGCCTCGGCGTGAGGTCGAGCAGCAGGGCGCGGCTCGGGGGCACGTCGGCCAGCGTCGCGACACGATGGCCAGTCTCGAGCTGGCACCCGAGCAGGCGACTGTAGGCGGCGAGGGCGTCGGCGACCGCCTGGGCGCCGCCACGGGCCAGCGGCCAGCCGACAGCGTGTCCGAGCATGCCCAGCACGAGCCCGAATGCCGCGCTCAGCGGCTGTTCGAGAGGCAGCATCGAATGCGCCGCCATACCGGCGAACAGCGCCCGGGCGGCCTGGCCGCGGAAGGTCGCCGTCGCCAGGCTGACGGCCGAGCGCAGGGCAAGCAGCCCGAAACGCGCCAGCCCGACCGGGTGGCGTGGCCACCGCGGCGGGCTCAGCAGGTCGACCACCAGGCTCTCCCAGGCGCTGACCAGGGGCTGCATGAGGCGACCGTAGGCGGCGCCGTCAGCTCCCAGGCCGGCGCTGGTGGCCGCCACCGAACGCTCGAGCAGCACGGCCGTGCTCTCGTCGAGCGCGTGGGCCAGCGGGGCCGGCGGCTGGACCAGCCGCAGCCCGTGCCGGGCCAGCGGCACGGAGCGGAAGAACGGCGCGCCGACGACGAACGGGAAGGCGGCCGAGCAGACGTCGTGGACGAAGCCTGGCAGGGTCAACTCGGCGGAGCGGGCGCCGCCACCGATGGCGGCCTGCGCCTCCAGGACGAGCACCGACCGCCCCGCGCGGGCCAGCTCGATGGCGGCTGCGAGACCGTTCGGACCCGAGCCGACGACGACGGCGTCTGGAATAGCTTTTTCTGCCTGGCCCTTTGGCGCCGAGGGGGCGGCGGTTACGCCGTCGTGGCCTGCTCGATCCGTTCGATGCGGTAGCGCGCCGTGCCTGACGGGATGTCTACCTCGACGACTTCGCCGACGGTCCTGTCCTTCAGCGCGTTGCCCACCGGCGACTGGATCGAGATGCGGCGGTTCCGGGTGTCGACTTCGCCGGGCCCGACGAGCGTGTAGTCCAGCTCTTCGTCGAATTGGAGGTCGCGCAGCACGAGGTGGCTCCCCAGACCGGCGCGATTGCCGCTCATCTGGCGCTCGACGATGCGCGAGGCCCTGATCTGGCCGCGCAGGCGCTCGATCTGGCCCTGCACCTCCCCCATGTGCCGCTTGGCCTCGTCGTAGGGCGCGTTCTCGCGGAAGTCGCGGTCCTGGTACGAGGCGGCGAGGTCTTCGCGGGCGGCTGGAGCGACGACCGATTCCAGGTGGGCGAGCTCGGCCCGCAGCTGCTCGTACCCCTCGCGGGTCACCTCGATCGTCTGGGCCTCTTCGCGGCGGGCCTGCGCGGATCCACCGCGGCGCCTGACCCGCAGCCCCGCGCCGAGGTTGATGTCGGTGAGCTTCTTGGCCTTCAGGTCGTTGAGAAAGGTCTTCAGCTCGTCGAGATGGTTGGAAGAGTCGCCGCGGGTATCGGCCAGGTGTTGCTGATACCGCTCGACCTCGAGCCTCGTGATGCGGTCGACCGTGCGGTCGGGGCCGACAGAGCGAACGAACTGGTGGATCTGAGAGGCGGCAAGCTCGCGTTGCCCAGCTGGAAGGCCGCCCACGTACCTGGCTGCCGCTTGGCCGACCGTCACGGTGGCCGAATCATCGGGAGAAAGAATATGGGACCTCCAGCGCTGCCGCCCGGGGCGTGTTAGTGCGTAAATTATACGAATGCAGGCCACACCAGGCCGAACGCGCCACATGAGCGACGCCGTGTCGTGCCACAACCCTCACCCGTGAGCCTCCTGCTGGATGGGGCGGGGGCGCTCGGGATCGAGCTGGCGGCGGCGCAGCTGGCGCAGCTGGACCAGCTGGGCGCGGCCCTGGGCGAGGCCAACAAACGGGTCAACCTCACCGGTATCAAGGACCCGGCAAAGGTCGAGACCGAGCTCTTTCTGGACTCCCTGACGGCTGCCGTGCCGCTGCTGGATCGGCTGCGCGCCGGCGAGGCGATCCGCCTGGTGGACGTCGGGGCCGGCGCCGGCATCCCTGGCATCCCGCTCAAGATCGCCTTCCCCCACGTGCGCCTGACCCTCGTCGAGTCCATCGGCAAGAAGGCCGCGTTCCTGCGTGAGGTGGTCGAGCAGCTCCACCTGGCCGACGTGGTCGTGCTTGCCGAGCGCGCCGAGGCGGCGGCGCGGGAGGAGGCCCACCGCGACGGCTACGGGTGGGCCACCGGGCGGGCGCTGGGGTCGCTGCCAGTGGTGGTCGAGCTGTGCGCGCCGTTCCTGGAGCCTGGCGGCCTGCTGGTGGCGCAGCGGCGTGGCGACCTGGACGCGGAGCTGCTGGCGGCGACGCCGGCGTTCTCGGCGCTGAAGGTGTGGACGCGCGTGCCCATCCCGATCCGCCTGACAGGTCTGGAGGACGGCCGCGGCCTGGTCGTTGGCGAGAAGTACGCGCCCACGCCGTCACAGTACCCGCGCCGCCCGGGGATCGCCAAGAAGCGGCCTATCGGCCGCGGCGCTTAGTCAGTCAGTTGGTCAGGGCTCAGCGAACAGCTCGGCGAGCGGCAGGCAGAGGCCGGGCAACACGTCCTCACCGTCGAGCTCGTCCCCCATCCCCAGGGTGCGGGCAGTGCGATCGCCGCGATGGACGATAGCCCGCCGCGCCCTGGGTTCGATGACCCACACCATCCTCACACCAGCGTCGAGGTACTCAAAACCTTGTCGTTCACGTCGCCGAGCCGGTCTGACGGCGACACGCCTTCGACCGCCAGGTCAGGGGCGAGCTCCAGGAAGAAATCCCGCTCGTCCCACGGCGGCAGCCGTTCCGCCTGCACGAATGCTACGTCAGGGGCACGGACCACGTCCGGATTGCGCCGCAGCAGGAACCCCGCGTCTGCCCCGTAGACCTTTCCCAGGCGCCGCGGGCGCACGAAGCTGAGCAGCCACCAGGCCATCAGCGCGGCGACTTCGCTGCTGCGGGGACTGGCCGGGGACACCTGGTGCAGCTCTCCACGAACCAGCTCGAAGCGACGCCCGTCATCGCCGCGCTCGAACAGCTCCTGGGCCGTCATGAGTCTGGCGGGTGTGGCCGTCACACCGGAAGTGTACGCGTCGCTAGTCCAGGCCGAGATCGGCGCACAGCTCGCGCAGGAAGCCTTCGACGTCCATGACCAGGCCGATAGCCTGGAAGCTGCCGCGGTCCGCCAGCTTGGTCACCACGGCGGGGTTGATGTCCACGCACACGGTGGTGACCGAGGCGGCCAGGAAGTTGCCAGTGGCGATGCCGTGGAGCATCGAAGACAGCACCATGACCAGGTCCACGCCCTGGCGCACCTCCGCCCGCATGAGGCTCTGCGCCTTCAGCGTGTCGGTCACCACGTCCGGCAGCGGGCCGTCGTCCCTGATGGAGCCGGCCAGAATGTAGCTGGCGCCGGCGGCCACGCAGGCGTGCATGATGCCGTCGGCGAGCAGGCCGTCCTCGACCGCGCGGGCGATGCTGCCGGCGCGGCGCACGCGGTTGATGGCGCGCAGGTGGTGCTCGTGGCCGCCCTCCCGCGGCGTGCCCTCGGCCAGCGAGACGCCCAGCGACGTCCCGAACATCGCCATCTCGATGTCGTGGGCGGCCAGGCCGTTGCCGGCGAACAGCACGTTGACGTACCCCTCACGGATGAGGCGCGCCACCATGTCGCGCGAGCCCGTGTGCACCAGCACCGGCCCGCCGACCAGGATCACCCGCCCGTGGCGCGCCCGGATCGTCCTCAGCCGCTCGGCGATCTCGCGGATGAGCAGCGCCTTGGGCTTCTCGCTCGACACGTTGCTGCCCATGAAGGCGAAGACGGGTGGCTGGGTCCGCGGCCGCTCGTGCGGCAGCACCTTGATGCCCTCGTGGCCGACGACGAGCTGCTGGCCGGCGCGGACGTCGCTCAGGGCCACTGTCCACGCCCGGCCCGCGCCTGGGTCGACGGCGATGGCGCAGTCCATCTCGGGGTAGTCGACGGCAATCCACCGGCCGGCCAGGCGTATCTCGGTCGGGAGGTTGGTGGTCGAGTAGAAGCCCTCCGGGAACACGCCGTCGATCGGCGCTGGCGCCGTCTGGACCGGCTCGGCGTCCTGGGGGGTGGCGCCGATCCGCTGCGCCCGGTCCAGCAGCAGGTCGAGCAGCTCGCGCGTGGGCGCCGAGATCCGGATGCGCGCGTAGGAGGGCTCGTCCTTGCGGCGGCCCACGTCGATCTGCTGGATGACGAACTCGCCGCCACGGTCCATGACCTCCTCCATGATCTGGGGGAGGAGCAGGGAGTCGATGATGTGCCCGCGCAGCTCGATGGTGTCCGAGAAGGTGGGCGTATCAGCCGCCTCGGTCGCGTCCCCGTTCACTGACGGTTAGCGCCCGATGCCGAAGGCGCTCGCGGCGAGCTGGGTAGCGGCCAAGAACGGCGCCGCCAGGATGCCGAACGCCACCACGCCAACCACGCTGGTGAACAGGGCCAGGCCCTGGCTGAAGGCGGGACGCACGGGCACCGTCTCGGTGGCATCGCGCATCCACATCGTGTGGATGATGCGCCCGTAGTAGTAGAGGGAGATGGCCGACATGATCAGCGCCCAGATGACGAGCACCTGGAGCCCAAGCGAGCCGGTCTGGATGGCCGCCAGGAACAGGTACAGCTTGGCGAAGAAGCCGACGAACGGCGGGATGCCGGCCAACGACAGCAGCCCGGCGCTCAGCGCCAGCGCCAGCGGCGGCGAGCGGTAGGCCAGGCCCGCGTAGCCCGAGATCTCGTCGTCGGGCGCGTACTTGGCCATGACGGTGATGACGATGAACGCGGCCAGGTTGGTGAATGTGTACGCCAGCAGGTAGTACATCACGGCGCTCGAGCCGGCGACGCTCACCGAGGCCAGGCCGATGAGCATGTAGCCGACGTGGGTGATGCTCGAGTACGCCATCAGCCGCTTGATATTGGTCTGGACGATGGCCACGAGGTTGCCGGCGGTCATGGTGACGAAGGCCAGGACGCCGAAGAGGGCTCCCCACTCGACGCTCATGCCCGGGAGCGCGCTGTTGAAGATGCGCAGAACCACGGCGAAGCCGGCCGACTTGGACGCGACCGAGAAGAAGGCGGTGGCCGGCGTGGGCGCGCCCTGGTAGACGTCCGGGGTCCAGAGCTGGAACGGCGCGGCGGCGATCTTGAAGCCGAGCCCGGCCACCAGCATCGTGATCGCCAGCAGCGCGGCCGGCGTCGGCGTGCCGGCGAGCACCCGCGCGATGTCGGCGAGAGTGGTGGCGCCGGACAGCCCGTACAGCAGGGCCATGCCGTAGAGCAGCACGGCCGTCGACATCGCGCTGAGAAGCAGGAACTTGATGCCTGCCTCCGAGCTCTTCAGCCCCTGCGCGGCGATCCGGTCCTGCTTGTTCCAGGTAGCCAGGAACGCCAGCGACAGGCTCGACAGCTCGAGCGCCAGGTAGATGGTCATGAGCTCGTTGCCGGCGGCCATCAGCATCAGTCCCGCGGTGCTGAACAGGGTGATGGCGTAGAACTCGCTCTCGATGCGCTCCTGGCGGTCGGCAAACGTCGCCGACGACAGGATGACGAGCAGCGCCGCGACCAGGAAGAGCAGCTGGAAGAAGACGGCGAACCCGTCCACGGCGACGAAGCCGCCGAACGCCGGCTGGCCGACCTGGCCGGTTGCCCAGAGGACGCCCTCGAGCGCACAGGCGACGAGGATCCCAAGCGCTGACACCCACATGAGCGGGCGCCGCGACAACCAGTCGGGCGGGATGAGATCCAGGATGAGCACCAGGAGGGCCGTGATGACCACGGCAACGACGGGGCCCAGCAGAGCGGTGCCGCGGAGCAGCTCGTCGCCGGTCAGCGAGGGGAATGCGACCGTCGGCATCTAGCGGCCTCCGACTCGCGCGACCGCGTCGGCGATGGGAGCCACGCCCCCCGCCGACATCTCGCCGATCGTGTTGGGCAGCAGCCCTACGAGCAGGGTCGCCGCCGCCAGGAGCCCAACCGCGAACTTCTCGCGGCCAATGGCGTCGGTCAGCGTCGTCCACTGGTCGGAGACGGGGCCGTAGAAGACGGAGCCCAGGCGCCACAGGACGTAGCCGGCGGTGATCACGATCATGCCCACGCACAGGATCGTGGCGAGCGGGAAGACGGGGTAGGCGCCGATGAACGTGGTGAACTCGGCGATGAAGCCGGCCAGGCCGGGCAAGCCGAGAGAGGCGAGGCCGGCGAAGAAGAACACCGTGGCGACGAACGGCAGCCGGGCGGCCAGCCCACTCATGGCGCTGACCTCGCGGGTGTGGGTGCGCTCGTAGACCAGGCCCACCATGGAGAACAGCAGGCCGCTGTACAGTCCGTGGGCCACCATGACCAGTAGCGCGCCCTGGAAGCCGACCTGGGTGAGGGCGGCGATGCCGAGGAGCACGTAGCCCATGTGGCTGATGCTGGAGTTGGCGATCATCTTCTTCAGGTCGGTCTGCGCCAGGGCGACCAGCGCCCCGTAGATCGCGTTGATGACCGCCAGTGTCACGAGCAGACCCTGCCACTCGTGCGCGCCCTGGGGGAGCAGGCTGACGCACAGGCGGAGCAGGCCGTAGCCGCCCATCTTGAGCAGCACGCCGGCCAGGATGACGCTGCCAGCGGTCGGCGCCTCGACGTGGGCGTCGGGCAGCCAGACGTGGAAGGGGAAGATGGGGACCTTGACGGCGAAGCCGAGGAAGAGCAGGGCGAAGACGAGGCTCGAGAACGAGGCCAGCCCGGTGCCGTACCGCCCGTAGTCGAACGCGGCGACCTCGGGGATACCGAAGGTGTGCGGGCCGAAGAAGTTCAGCATCAGGATGCCCACGAGCATGAAGGCGCTGCCGCCGACCGTGAACAGGATGAACTTGAAGGCCGCGTACTCGCGCCGGGCGCCGCCCCAGATCCCGATGATCAGGAACATCGGGATGAGCTCCAGCTCCCAGAAGAGGAAGAACAGGAACAGGTCCCCGGCGGTGAAAACGCCCGCCACCGCCGACTCGAGGACCAGGAACAGGCTGAAGTACAGCTGGGGTCGCGTGGTGATGCGCCAGCTGCCGAGCAGGGCGCTCAGCATGAGCAGCGCGTTGAGGACGACCAGGGGTAGGCTCAGGCCGTCGACCGCCAGGCGGTAGTCGCTGCCGAGCGCGGGCAGCCACGGCAGGCGCGTTTCGAACTGGTAGCGGCCGGCGTCGGCGCGGTTGAAGCCGACGAGCAGGACGCACGCTGCCAGAAACGCGATGGCGGTGAAGAAGACAGCGATGCGCCACGGCCGCAGCGCACGGCCGGCGCCGAAGAGGGCGACGACGATGGCGCCGACCAGGGGGAGCCACACCACGAGCTGGAGCAGCAGCGCGCCGGCATCGGGCGACAGCGTCATGCGCATCCTTTCCGCGTCATAGTCATAGAGGTCGGAAGATCAGGGGGAAGACCAGGACGAGAGCGATGATCGCCATGCCGCCGAACAGGGCGAGGCCGTAATTCTGGAGCCGCCCGGTCTGGCTGAGACGGATGAGGCGGCCACCGTTCCGGAACAGCTCGGCGACGCCGGTCCACGCGGCGTCGAGCGCCTGGCGGTCGAAGACCGTCAGCAGCAGGCCAGAAGCGATCGCCGTCCGGTCGATGAGCCACATGTACAACTCGTCGACGTAGTAGCGATGGAGCAGCAGTGTGTAGAGGCCGCGGAACCGCTCGCCCAGGGCCACGGCGTAGCCGGTCCGCTGGCCGTAAAAGACCCAGGCGACGGCGATCCCGGCCAGGGCGAGCAGGGAGCCGACGATGGCGAGCGGGAGGTTCGTCGGGGTCTCCTGGTAGGCGTTGCCTTCGAGAAAGCGCTGGAAGCCGTTGCCCAGCACTGGCGAGGCCCAGAAGCCGACGAGGACCGCGGGGATGGCGAGCACGACGAGCGGGAGGGTCATCCAGGCGTCGGACTCGTGCGGGTGGTGCTGGCCGCGGTACTCGCCGTGGAAGGTGAGGAAGAACATGCGGAAGGTGTAGAACGCCGTGAGGAACACGGTGATGAGGGCGAAAGCGGCCAGGATTCCGCCGCCGCGGGGCGCGACCGCCAGGATCTCGTCTTTCGACCAGAAGCCCGAAAAGAGCGGGAAGCCGGCCAGGGAGAGCGCGCCCAGCCCCATGGTGGCCCAGGTGATGGGCATGGCCTTGCGTAGGCCGCCCATCTCGCGGATGTCGTTCGTCTCGGTGGCGTGGATGGCGGAGCCCGAGCCGAGGAACAGCAGCGCCTTGAAGAAGGCGTGGGTGAACAGGTGCGCCATGGCGGCGGCGATGCTGCCGGCTCCCAGAGCGAGCATCATGTAGCCGAGCTGGCTCACGGTCGAGAAGGCCAGGACGCGCTTGATGTCGTTGTTGACCAGGCCCATGGTGGCGGCGAAGATGGCCGTGAAGCCGCCGATGGTGGCGACCACGGCGAGAGACTGGGGGACCGACTCGAACAGGGGAAACGTACGGGCCACCAGGTACACGCCCGCGGCCACCATGGTGGCGGCGTGGATCAGCGCCGAGACGGGGGTTGGGCCCTCCATGGCGTCCGGGAGCCACACGTGGAGCGGGAACTGGCCGCTCTTGCCGACGGCGCCGAGGAACAGCCCCATGCAAGCCCAGAAGAGCACCGGCTGGCCGAGCAGACTCGCCCCGAACAGCGGGCCGGCGTGCCTGTCGGCGGCGTCGAAGAGCTCGGAGAGCTGGAGCGTCCCGGCCGCGCCCCACAGCACGATGATGCCGAGCAGGAAGCCGACGTCGCCGACGCGCGTGGTCAGAAAGGCCTTCTTGGCGGCGATCCACGCCTCGGGCTTGGGGTACCAGAAGCCGATCAGCAGGTAGCTGCTCAGGCCGACCAGCTCCCAGCAGACGAACAGGGCCAGCAGGTTGTTGGCGACCACCAGGCCGAGCATGCTGAAAGTGAACAGGGACAGGTAGGCGAAGAAGCGGCTGTAGCTCGGGTCCTTGTGCCCGTGCTCGACCATGTAGCCCCGGGAGTACACCTGGACGAGGAAGCTCACGGTGGTGACCACGATGAGCATGATGGCCGTCAGCGGGTCCACCTGGAGACCGAGCGTCAGGAAGCCGGCGCCCGCGCCGGGCGCCTGGGCGAAGGAGAGGCGCAGCCACTCGACGGTGTAGCTGGCGCCGTTGCCCTGCTGGACCTGGGCGAAGATAGAGTAAGCCAGCAGCATGGCGATGCCGATGGCCCCGATGGCGACGAAGCTGGAGAGATCTTTCTGGCGGCGGGTGAAGAAGACGATGGCGACGAAGGCCAGGAGGGGCAGGGCGACGATGGCCAGGGCCTGCTGGATCACGGCCGCTACCCTTTCAACAGGTCGAGCTGGTCGACCTGCACCGTGCGGCGCTGGCGGTAGATGGCGATGATGATGGCGAGCCCGACAGCCGCCTCGGCCGCCGCCTGGGTGATGACGAAGATGGCGAACATCTGGCCGGCGAGCTCCTGCTGGGCCGCGCCGGTGGCGATGTAGCGGGCGAACGCCACGAAGATCACGTTGACGCCGTTGAGCATCAGCTCGATGGACAGCAGGATGCCGATGGCGTTGCGGCGGGACAGGACGCCGAACATCCCGACCGAGAACAGGATGGAGCCGAAGATGAGGAAGTGGCGCAGGCTGGGAACGAGAACGTCCACGCTCTTCAGTCCTCTCGGGCGATGACGAGGGCGCCGACGAACGCCACGGTGAGCAGCAGCGAGGCGATCTCGAAAGGCACGACGTAGCGCGTCAGCATGAGGCTGCCGAGAGAGACAGCGGTGGACACCTCGAGCGGGTCGGCGCGGATGTTCCAGGGGGTCGTCAGGATGACGACCACCGAGACGAGCAGCACGGCCGCGGAGACCAGGAGGGCGCCGGCGTACTGGCCGCGGCCGACGAGTCCGGGGACGTCGATCTGGCCGGGGGTGAGAAAGATGGCGAAGATGATCAACACCATGATGGCGCCCGCGTAGACGACGAGCTGGGCGACCGCCAGGAAGTCGGCGCCGAGGAGGCCGTACATGAGGGCGACCCCGCCCAGGACGGTGGTCAGGGCGAGCGCGGCGCGGACCAGGTTGCGGACCTGGAACACCATGAGGTAGGCCGCGGCCACGCTGGCGACGGCGGCGACCCAGAAGGCGATGGTGCCGACGAAGGTGGTGAACGGATCGGTGCTACCCAGCCCCGTCATTGCTTGGGTGCCGGGGGTGTCCAGCCGGAGGCGACGCGACGGGCCTTGTAGACCTTGGCCCGGTCAGCGGGGGGCAGAGCCTTCAACTCGTCGTCGCTGATGGTGAGCGGGTCGTAATCCGTCGGAGCGGCGGTAGCGGGAGCGGTCGCGGCCGGGGCGGCGGCGGCCGCGGTGGCCGCGGTGGCCGCCCGGGTGTCCCCTTGGCCGCTGGCGACGGCGGCGGCGGGCGCGGCGCCGGCCGCGGCCACCTGGTTGCCGGTCGCCGATTCGCTGGTGGCGGCCGCCGTGGCGCCGGTGGCCTGGCCGGCCACGGGCCCCGGGGCGCGCGCCGCCGCTGTCGCTGGAGCCGGTGGGCGGGCGGCAGCGGGGGCAGCGGCTCGGGCGGGCGCCGCCGGGGCCGCTGGGGCTGCCGGGGCGCGGTTGCCGCGCTTGACGCCCTGGATGTGCTCCATGCCAGCGTCGACCGCCGGCGTGCCCGGGATGCGCAGCTCGTACATGTCGAACACCAGCTGGCGGTCCCGTTCGAAGGCCGCCATCTCGAAGTCCGGGGCCATGGTGATGGCCCGGAAAGGGCAGGCCTCCACGCACAGGGCGCACTCGATGCAGCCGGCCATGTCGATGTCGAAGCGGTCGAGAATCTTGCCCTTGCCCGCGGGGTTCGGGTGCTGCTCGATCTTGATCACGTCGACCGGGCACGCCAGGGCGCAGGCGCCGCACGCGGTGCAGCGGAGCTCGCCATTGTCCACTTCGTAGATGAGCCGCGGTCGGCCACGCGTCCAGACCGGCATCGGCAGCTGCTCTTCCGGGTACTGGATAGTGATCGGGCGCTTCACCACGTGGCTGAGCGTGGTGAGCATGCCCTTGGCTACGCCGAATCCGAAAGCCATCGGGTGGTACGCCTCCTATCCCCTGATCAAGTCCCTGATCAGGCCGCCGGGCCGGCGCGGAAGAACGAGACGAACAGCGTGGTCGCGGCCACCAGGAGGAGGGTGACTGGCACCATGCCCTTCCAGGCGAACTGCATGAGCTGATCGTAGCGAAAGCGCGGCAGGGTGCCGCGGACCCAGACGAAGATCAGAAAGATGACAGCTGCCTTGGTGACGAGCACACCTGGCAGAAGCGGCCAGATGAAGTTGTCGAAGGCATCGCCGAGACCCGTGTGGTAGCCGCCCAGGAAGAGGGACGACGCCAGGAGGCCGACGACGACGCTGTTGCCGTACTCGGCCAGGAAGAACAGGGCGAACTGCATGCCGCTATATTCGGTGGTGAAGCCGCCGGTCAGCTCGCTGTCCGCCTCGACGTGGTCGAAGGGCGTGCGGTTCGTCTCGGCCAGGCCGGCGATGATGTAGTAGACGAACGCGACGACGCCGATGATCGGGATGGGGATCGGGATGACGTCGAAGTAGAAGACGGGCTTGAAGATGAACCAGTTCCAGAAAGGGCCGCTCTGGGCCTGGACGATGCCCTGGAGGGACATGGTGCCCGCCAGGAGCACGGGGACGACGAGCACGATGGCCCCCGGGACCTCGTAGGAGACGAACTGGACCACGGCGCGCATGCCGCCCAGCAGGGAGTACTTGTTCGTCGAGCCCCAGCCGGCCAGGATGATCCCGAGCACGGGGATGCCGCCGAAGGCGAGCAGGTACAGGACGCCCACGTTGAGGTCGGTGACCTGCAAGCCCGGGCCCCAGGGGATGACCGCCCAGGTCATGAGCGAGGCGCCCAGCACGAGCGATGGCGCGATGAAGTGGAGCAGCCAGTCCGCCTGGGCGGGCACGATGATCTCCTTCGACAGGAGCTTCAGCGCGTCGGCGACTGACTGGAGCAGGCCGAACTTGCCCACCCGGTTCGGCCCCCAGCGGTCCTGGAGGCGCGCGATGAAGCGCCGCTCCACCCAGATGGCCATGATGACGAACACGGTGAGCAGCCCCAGCACCGACAGCGCCCCGATGACCGCGTAGACGAGCGAGGTCAGCCAGGTGGGGACGCCGTGCGCGGCCAGGAACGTGCGCAGCGGATCGGCGATGACCGTGTAGAAGTCGCTGCCGCCGAACAGGGAGTCCATGGCTAGCGGTCTACCTCACCCATGACGATGTCGAACGAGCCGAGGATCACGATGGCGTCGGCCAGCTTGTGGCCGACGGCCACCTGCCCCAGGCAGGTGAGATTGACGAAGCTCGGCGGGCGGACATTGTACCGGTACGGGTTCACGGTGCCGTCCGAGATCAAGTAGAAGCCGATCTCGCCCTTGGGGCCCTCGACCCGGGCGTACGCCTCGCCCTTCGGCGGCTTGAGCACCTTGGGCATCTTGGCGCGGATGTCGCCTTCCTGGATCATGTCCAGGGCTTGCTCGAGGATGCTGGTGCTCTGGCGCATCTCGTCCAGGCGGATCATGTACCTGTCGAAGCAGTCGCCGTTGTAGCGGACCGGCACCTGCCACTGGAAGCGGTCGTAGATCCCGTACGGCTCCGCTCGGCGCACGTCGTAGTCGATGCCCGAGGCGCGGGCGATGGGGCCGGTGACGCTGTAGGCCCTGGCGACGCTCGGCGGCAGGATGCCGACGCCGACCGTCCGGTTGCGGAACACCTCGTTGTTGGCCAGGATGCGCTCGTACTCGTCGATCTTGCCTGGGAAGATGCGCAGAAACTTGGCCAGGAGCGGGAAGAACTCCGGCGGCGCGTCGCGGGCGACGCCGCCGTAGCGGATGTAGCTCGGGTTCATGCGGACGCCCGTCGGCAGAGCCAGCAGGTCGAGGACGTCCTCCCGCTCGCGCAGCGCGTACAGCAGCGGCGTGCCGAAGGTGCCGACGTCCATGCCGAAGGTGCCGACAGCGACTAGGTGGCTCTGGATCCGGCTCAGCTCGCCGGTGATGACGCGCAGGAACTCGGCCCGCTCGGGCGCCACCAGGCCGGTCAGCCGCTCGATGGACAGGGCGTACGCCCAGTTCGTGGTGATCGGGGAGAGGTAGTCCATGCGGTCGGTCAGGACCGTGCCCTGGACGTAGGTGCGCGCCTCGCCGAGCTTCTCCGAGGAGCGGTGCAGGTAGCCCATGACGGGCGTGCTGGAGACGACAGTCTCGCCCTGGAGCTGCATGATGAGTCGAAACACGCCGTGCGTGCTGGGGTGCTGGGGGCCGAGGTTCAGGGTGAGGAGGTTGTCCTCCTCGACCACGCCGGCCTCGGGAGCCTCGGTGATCCGGTCGCCGAACGTCGTCGGCGGCATCCTGACGCCCGTTTCCGTGTCCGTGTCCGTGTCTGTGCTGAGGTCGAGGATGTCGGTCATAGCTGTCCTGCTCCGTCCTGCTCCGGCCGCTCCACCGCTTCCGTGCCCTCCTGCGTGCCGCTCTTGACTCTTGACTTAAACTTAGCGACGATCGGCCGGGTCGAGCTCGCGCACGAGCTGCTTCACCGTGATGTACTCGAAGTCAGTCTCGTAGTCCTTGAGCATCGGGAACCCGTTGAAGTCGTCAGGCAGCAGGATGCGGCGCAGGTCCGGGTGGCCCAGGAAGCGGATGCCCATCATCTCGAAGCACTCGCGCTCCATGAACTCGGCGCCTGGCCAGACGGGCGTGAGCGAGGCGACTGTCGGCACGCCATCGCGGGGCAGGTCGGTGCGCAGGATGGCGCCCAGCGGTTGGCCCTGGTAGTCGTAGCTGTAGAGGTGGTAGACCAGCTCGAGCCGGTCCTTCCAGTCGACCTCGGTGATGAAGGAGAGGTAGTCGAAGCCGGCGTCGTACAGGAGCCGGGCAGCCTCGAGCAGCCGCTCGCTGTCGATTTTCAGCTCGGCGTAGCCGTGGCGCCACTGCCAGGAGGTGCCGGGAACGGTGTCGATGAGCTGCTGGACGAAGGGTGGGACCTCGGGCGGCTTGGGCTCGGGTGGTGGCGCCGGCTTCTTCGGCGGGGCCGGCACGGCGGCCGCGGCCGGGGTTTCAGCCGGAGCCGGCGCCGGCGCCGGAGCAGCCGGAGGTGGAGCCGCCGCGACCGGCACGGGGGCGGGGGCAGGAGGCGTGGCGGCGGCGCCGGCAGCGGCCGGCGGGGCGCCGATGCCCGCGCCGCGGGCGCGCGCCTTGTAGACGGCGGCGCGCTCGGCCGGCGTCATGGTCGCCATGTCGGGCGTCCTGTCGAGGGCCATGCGAGCTCTCAGCTCTCAGCCATCAGCCATCAGCGTGGCGGGTGGGCCGGACGACGATGGACTCAGCGCCGGAACTGTCCTCTGTCGTCAGCGTGCTGACGGCTGACGGCTGAGAGCTGACGGCTCGTTCGGCATCGCGGTAGCTCTTCTGCCACGCCAGCCAGCGGGCCCGGCTGTCGTCCACCCCGTGCGTCCTGATCTTGTTCTGCAGCTGGATGATGGCGTAGAGCAGCGCGTCCGGCCGCGGCGGGCAGCCGGCCACGTAGACGTCGACCGGCAGGAAGTTGTCAACGCCGGGAACCGTGCTGTAGCTCCCCTGGTACGGGCCGCCGGCGGTGGCGCACACGCCCATCGAGATCACGTACTTCGGGTCGGACATCTGGTCGTAGATGCGGCGGATGGGGTAGGCCATCTTCACCGTCACCGTCCCCGAGATGATCATGATGTCCGCCTGCCGCGGCGAGGCGCGGTTGATCTCCATGCCGAACCGGGACAGGTCGAACCGCGAGTTCTGCACGCCCATGTACTCGATGGCGCAGCAGGCCAGGCCGAAGGTGACCGGCCAGATGGAGTTCCGGCGCGCCCAGTTGAAAAGACCTTCGAGCGGGACCACCATGACGTGGCCCTTCAGCTCCTCGGGCATGGGTATGCGCTGCTCGATCACCTGGTCCGCGGGACGTGGGTCGCGGAACCTCAGCGCCGTCAGGTCGCTGGCGGCGGGCCCGTGCCCGTTCCCGTTCGGGGGCGGTAGCGGTCGGTTGTCGTCGGCCATACGTCAGCGCCGCCTCACTGCCACTCGAACGCCCGCTTGCGCCAGGCATAGGCGAAGGCGACAAGGAGCAGGCCGATGAAGACTGCCATCTCGATGGCGGCGACGGCCGGCAGTCCGCGGTAGGCGACGGCCCACGGGAAGAGAAACAGGGCCTCGACGTCGAAGATGACGAACATCAGCCCGTAGAGGTAGTACCTGACCGGGAACTGGACGTGGGTGGGCCCCATGGTTTCGATGCCGCTCTCGTACGGCTCGCCCTTGACCCGGCCCGGGTTGTTCGGCGCGATGAAGCGCGACAGCACCAGCGGGACCAGCGGAAAGACAACCGCTACCACGAGGAACAGCGCGACAGGTCCGAAGCTGCCTAGCACATCTCCATCCGGCGAGTGAGTGTCGTGAGCGAACAGTGAACGGTGAACGGCGAACAGTGAAGAGTGAGCGTCGCCGGCGGCGCTTTCGCCGAGCGGTCCTGCGCTCCGATATCTTGCGCACCAGTATAGCGACCCGCCGGGACAGACCCGCGCGCGCTAGCATCCGGCCGTGTCCGACAGAGCGAGCGTCCTACCGGCCCCCGAGGACAAGGCCGGCTACGTGGCGGCGATGTTCGGCCGCATCGCGCGCCACTACGACAGGATGAACACCCTGATGACGCTCGGTCAGGACGCCGGCTGGCGTCGGCTCGTCGTGGCCGCCGCCCGACCGCCGCCCGACGGCCTCGTCCTCGACGTCGGCACCGGCACCGGCAAGCTGGCGCTGGCGCTGGCCAGGAGCATGCCGACCGGCCGGGCGATTGGCGTGGACCTGACGCCGGCGATGCTGCGGGCCGGCCAGTCCGGCCTGCGCTCCGAGCGGGTCGACCTGGCGGTTGCCGACAGCGCGCGCCTGCCGTTCGCTGACGAGCAGTTCGACGCCGTGGTCAGCGGCTTCCTGGTGCGCAACCTGGCGGACGTGCCTGGCGGCATCGCGGAGCAGCTGCGCGTCCTGCGGCCGGGCGGCCGCCTGGTCGTGCTGGAGACCACGCCCCGGCCAGCCCCGCTCATCGAGCCGCTCTTCCGCCTGTACTTCCGTGGCCTGGTGCCGCTGCTCGGGCGAGTGGTCGCCGGCAACGCGACCGCCTACACCTACCTGCCGGAGTCGACGGCGGCCTTCATCCCCCCGGAGCGGCTGGCCGACCTGCTGCGCGACAACGGCCTGCGGCGGGTCGGCGTGCGCCGGCTGGCGCTTGGCAGCGTCGCCGTGACGACCGGCACCAAGGGGCCGGCGTGACCGGATTAGGGATCAAGAACGTCAGACCGGGGTGAGCGAGTCGCGGAAGATGGTGAAGTGCTCGAGGGCGCGGCCGGCGCCGATGGCGACGCAGGACAGCGGATCGTCCGAGACGTAGGCCGGGACGCCGGTCTCCCGCGCCAGCAGGCGGTCCAGATTGCGCAGCAGCGCGCCGCCGCCCGTCAGAATCATGCCCTTGTCGGCGACGTCGGCGGCCAGCTCCGGCGGCGTCTGCTCCAGCACCCCCTTGACGTTGGTGACGATCGCCGCCAGCGCCTCGGAGATCGCCTCGGTCACCTCGCTGGAGTTCATCGTCCGCGTCTTGGGCAGCCCGTCGATCGAGTCCCGACCGCGGATCTCCACTTCCAGGTCGCGCTCCAGCGGCAGGGCGCTGCCGATGGCGATCTTGATCTCCTCGGCGGTGCGGTCGCCAATGTACAGGTTGAACTTGCGCCGCACGTAGGTGGCGATCATCTCGTCGATCTTGTTGCCGCCGACCCGGATCGACTGCGACACCACGATGTCGTTGAGCGAGATCACCGCCGCCTCGCAGGTGCCGCCGCCGATGTCGACGACCATGTTGCCCGACGGGCTGGAGATCGGGATGTTGGCCCCGATGGCGGCCGCCAGCGGCTCGGCGATCAGGTGCGCCTCCTTGGCGCCGGCCTGGATGGTGGCGTCGAGCACCGCCCGACTCTCGACGTTGGTCACCCCGGCCGGGATGCACACCATGACGACTGGACGGAACAGCGAGTACTTGCCGACGACTTTGCTGATGAAGTACCGCAGCATGGCCTCGGTGACCAGGTAGTCGGCGATGACCCCGTCGCGCATGGGGCGGCTGACGATGATCCGGCCGGGGGTGCGGCCGAGCATCTGGCGGGCGTGGGAGCCGACGGCCACGACGCGGTTGTCGGTGGCCGAGTAGGCGACGACCGACGGCTCGTTCAGCACGATCCCCCGGCCCTTGACGTAGACCAGCACGTTCGCTGTGCCCAGGTCGATGCCGATGTACTTCGAGAACACAGAGTCCTTACTGGCGACGAGCCACGCGGCGCCGCCGACGACGAGCAGCACGGCCGCGGCAGCCGCGAGCATGGTGAGGTCCATCGTGCGGCTGGGGACCGGAGTGTATGCCCGCCTCCCGGGCGCGGGCAATCACAGGATCACAGGCGCACGGGCGCGGAGCGGCTAGTCGCCGGGGCGGCGGTGGCGCCGACGCACGACGTCGATCCGCACAGTGGCCCGCCGCAGGGCGCTGCGGGCGGCTTCGGCCTGGAGACGGTGGCCGTTGCGGGTCGCCTCGGCGAGCGCCTGCTCGGCGCGGGCGCGCGCCTGCTCGGCGCGCTGCTGGTCCACCTCGCTGGCTCGCTCCGCGGCATCGGCCAGGATGAGCACGCGGTCGCGGGCCACCTGCAAGAAGCCGCCGCCCACGGCCATCTCCTCCTGCGCGCCGCCCTTCTTGACGCGGACGACGCCCGGGATCAGCGTGGTGAGCAGCGGGGCGTGCCGCGGCAGGATACCGACGACCCCCTCGCTGCCGGGGGCGACGACCATGTCGACGGCGTCCTCGGCGTACACCTCGCGCTCGGCGGTCACGATCTGGACCTGCAGCTTGGCCATGCCCCGCCAGGATACCAGACGAGCTCTACACTGTCCGCCGATGAGGCTCTGGCTCCCGCCGCTGGCGCTGTGCGCCCTGGCGACGGCCTTGCGCTTCTACCGCATCGACGCCCAGAGCCTCTGGTACGACGAGGGCATCAGCGCTCACCAGGTCACGCGCTCCTTCGCCGACGTCGCCCGCGCGGCCGCGCTCGACACTCACCCGCCCCTGTACTACTGGCTGCTCAAAATCTGGGGCGACACCTTCGGCCAGACCGAGCTCGGCCTCCGGTCCCTGTCGGCGGTGCTCGGCGTCGCGGCCGTCGGCCTCACCTGGCTCATCGGACGCCGCCTCTTCGGCGCCGGCGTCGCCGCCATCGCGGGCCTGCTCGTCGGCTGCTCCCCCCTGGCCGTCTACTACTCGCAGGAAGTGCGCATGTACGCGCTCGTGCTGGCCTGCGGCCTCCTGGCAACCTGGGCCTACCTGCGGCGCAGCCCCTTCCTGTTCGCCCTGGCCGCCGCCGCGACGCTCTACAGCCAGTACCTCGGCGTCGCCTACCTCGCCGCCCTGCACCTGCACGCGCTCGTCTGGCGGCGGACACGGAGCCGTCGCGACTGGCTCCGCTGGCTGGGCGCCAACGCGGTCGCGGCGCTGCTCTTCCTACCCTGGCTGCCCACCGTTCTCGAACAGAGCACCGGGCGGGCGCTCAACACCAGCCCACGGACGCCCGGGGAGCTGCTGCGCGAAACCCTGGCCGCCTACGGCGGTGGCGCCGCGCGCGGCGATCTGCCCCTCCTCGGCGGCGCTCTTTTGGTGGCGCTCGCGCTCCTCGGCGTCGGCCTCGCCGGGCGCCAGCGGCGCGGCGCGGCCTCCCTCGCCCTGCTCCTCTGGCTCGGGCCCCTGGCGCTGGTCGCGGCGCTCGGGCTGCGCTCCGGGCTGTTCGAGGTGCGCTACCTGCTGCTGAGCGTGCCCGGCCTGGCGCTGCTGGCCGGCCTGGGTACCGAGTGGCTCGCCATCGCCGCCGCACGCTCGGTTCGCCGTGGCGCGGCGGGCCCGTCCCCGGCCGCGGCCGGCACGGTGGCAGCGGTCCTGCTGGCCGCCGTGCTCATCCCCGCCGCCACCAGCCTGAGCCGCCAGTACTTCGACCCGGCGCTGGCGCGCGACGATTACCGGGGCGCCGTGCGCGCCATCGAGAGCCAGGCGCAGCCCGCGGACGCCGTCGTGCTGGTCGCTCCGAACCAGGTGGAGGTGGTCTCCTTCTACTACCACGGCGGGCTGCCCGTGTACCCTCTGCCGGCGCAGCGGCCTATCGACGACGCCGACACGCGCCAGCGGCTGGAGGCCCTACGCGCCGGGCACGACCGTGTGTGGCTGCTGGCCTGGGCCGTCGCGGAGGCGGATCCCCACCGAGTGGTAGAGACGTGGCTGGCCCAGAACGGCTTCCAGGCGAGCCACGCCTGGTACGGCGGTCTCCAGCTCGAGCTCATCACGCTGCAAGGGGAGGGCGGCGCCCTCGAGCCGCTGAACCTGCCGCTGGACAATGGCATCGACCTCGAGGGCTACCGGCTGGCGACGCGCTCTCTGGCACTCGGTGACACGCTGCCGATCACCCTGGTGTGGCGCGCGCGCAACGTCCCGACCGAGCGCTGGAAGGTGTTCACGCACATTCTGGACGCGCGCCCGTTCGTGGTGGCCCAGCGGGACGCCGAGCCCGACGGCGACCTCCGGCCGACGACTACCTGGCGGGCGGGCGAGCGGGTGGAGGACCACTACGGGATCGCGATCCCGGCGGACCTGGCGCCTGGCACGTACACGGTCGAGATTGGGATGTACCAGGGCGCGCGCCGCGCCAGCTTCGCCGGCCGCGGCGACCACCTGGTCCTGGGAGCTATCGCGGTGTCAGCGCGCCAGTAGTCCGCGCTAGAGGTTCTTGCCCTTCTCCGCCGCCTGCTCCATGGTGCCCACGTACATGAAGGCCTGCTCCGGCAGCTGGTCCCACTTGCCTTCGAGGATCTCCTTGAAGCCGCGGACCGTGTCGGCCGTGCGCACGAACTGGCCCGGCACACCCGTGAACACCTCGCCCACGAAGAACGGCTGGCTGAAGAAGCGCTCGATGCGCCGGGCGCGGGCCACTGTCAGCTTGTCCTCTTCGGAGAGCTCGTCCACGCCGAGGATGGCGATGATGTCCTGGAGGTCCTTGTACTTCTGGAGAACCTGCTGCACCTGGCGGGCGACCGCGTAGTGCTCCTCGCCAACGATGCGCGGGTCGAGGATGCGGCTGGTGGAGCCGAGCGGGTCCACCGCGGGGTAGATGCCGCGCTCGACGATGGACCGCTCCAGGGCGATCGTCGCGTCCAGGTGGGCGAAAGTCGTCGCCGGCGCCGGGTCGGTGTAGTCGTCGGCCGGCACGTACACGGCCTGCAGCGACGTGATGGAGCCGCGCTTGGTGGACGTGATCCGCTCCTGGAGCTGGCCCATCTCGTTCGCCAGCGTCGGCTGGTAGCCGACCGCGCTTGGGAGGCGGCCCAGCAGCGCCGACACCTCGGAGCCCGCCTGGGTGAAGCGGAAGATGTTGTCGATGAACAGGAGCACGTCGCGGCCTTCGTCGCGGAAGAACTCCGCCACCGTCACGCCGGTGAGTCCGACGCGCTGGCGGACCCCGGGCGGCTCGTTCATCTGGCCGAAGACGAGCGCCACCTTGTCCAGTACGCCGGACTCCTCCATGTCACGGTACAGGTCGTTGCCCTCACGGCTGCGCTCGCCCACGCCGGCGAACACGGAGTAGCCGCCGTGCTCCTGGGCAACGTTCCGGATCAGCTCCTGGATGATGACAGTCTTGCCGACGCCGGCGCCGCCGAAGATGCCGATCTTGCCGCCCTTGCGGAACGGGGCGACGAGGTCGATGACCTTGATGCCGGTCTCGAACGGGCTCGGCTCGACAGCCTGGTCGATCAGGGCCGGGGCGGGCCGGTGGATCGGGTAGACGGTGTCGTGGGGGATGGGGCCGCGGTTGTCCATCGGCTCGCCCAGGACGTTCATGAGCCGGCCGAGCGTCGGCGGCCCGACGGGCACGCTGATCGGCGCGCCGGTGTCCCTGACGGGAATGTGGCGCCGCAAGCCGTCGGTCGAGCCCATGGCGACAGCCCGCACCACGTTGTTGCCGAGGTGCTGCTGCACCTCGAGGATCAGCCGGTCAGTGCCCGTCTCGAGACCCTTCTGAGCCACCTGGCCGTCGGCCGTGCCGTTGGTGGCCCCGTTCGTGGCGCCGTCGGCGCCGTGGTAGCCGACCTGGCCGGCGAGCATGATCTCGAGCGCGTTGTAGATCTCGGGCAGCTGGTCGGGCGGGAACTGGACGTCCACCACGGGCCCGATGACCTGAGAGACGGAGCCGGTCGCTCCACCAGTGCCAACCGTCCGCGGCTGTTCGGGTGCTTCAGTGGTGAGGGTCACACAAGACTCCTTGCGGGGGGCTCGGCGTTGGCCCGTCGTGTTGGCCACAAGTGTAGCCTGTGTGCCCCTATCGCGGGCGGCGGCGGGCGGCGCCCCGCCCGCCGCCTTGGCCTTAAGGCTTGAACACCACCTTGATGGCGCCGTCCTGTTTCTTCTGGAACATCTCGTAGGCGCGCGGGGCTTCGGCCAGGGGCAGCTTGTGGCTGGCGAAGTTCTCGGTACCCAGTGGGTCGCCGTCCAGCAGCAGGGGCAGGATCTCGGGGATCCAGCGCTTCACGTGCGCCTGGCCCTGGCGAACGGTCAGGCCCTTGTCGAACAGCTCCAGCATGGGCATCGGGTCCACTGCGCCGCCGTACACGCCGCTGATGGACACGGTGCCGCCCCGGCGGACCGTCGAGATCGCGGTGAGCAGGCCCGCCAGCCGGTCGACGCCAAAGCGTTCGGTCAGGGTCTGCGCGGCCGGCTTGGGCAAGAAGCCCGCCATCTGCTGCACCAGTTGCTTGGGCATGTCGCCATGGGCCTCGGTGCCGACCGCGTCGATGACCGAGTCCGTCCCGCGGCCGCTCGTCATCTCCCTGACGGCGGCCGGGATGTCGTCGACCTGCGCCAGGTTGACAGTCTCGGCGCCCGACTTGCGGGCCATCTCGAGGCGCTCAGGCACCAGGTCGATGCCGATGATCTGCTTCACGCCGAGGTGGCGGGCGATGCGCACGCACATCAGGCCGATTGGCCCCAGGCCGAACACCCCGAGCGAGCCGTCCGGGGGAACCTCGGCGTAGGCGACCGCCTGCCAGGCCGTCGGCAGGACGTCCGAGAGGAACAGGAACCGCTCGTCGGCGGGGCCGTGCGGCACCTTGATCGGGCCAAACTGCGCCTGCGGAACGCGCAGGTACTCCGCCTGGCCCCCCGGCACGCGCCCGTAGAGCTTGCTGTAGCCGAACAGGGCGGCGCCCTTGTCCTCGGTGCGCACCTGAGTGGTCTCGCACTGGGCGAACAGCTGCCGCTGGCACATCCAGCAGTGGCCGCAGGCGATGTTGAAAGGGATGACGACCCGATCACCCCTGGCGATCTGGGTCACCCCCGAGCCCACCTCCTCGACGATGCCCATCGGCTCGTGGCCGACGATGTCACCGGGCGTCATGAACATGCCGAACACTTCGTACAGGTGCAGGTCCGAGCCGCACAGTCCGGTCGACGTGACGCGGATGATGGCGTCGGTCGGCTCCTGGATCTTCGGATCAGGCACCGTCTCGACCCGCATGTTCCGTTTGCCTTGCCAGGTAACAGCTTTCATCGTGGGCTCTTCTCCTCTTGCTGGAGCGGGTGCCGCAAGTCCTGTACCCAGCGCCGGCTGCTGGTGGCGGTCAGGGCGGCCCGCGAGGAGGGCTCGGGTGTGCGTTCGTTCGGGGTGCGGGTTCGCTCAGCGGTTCGCGTGCGCCATCGCCTCCGCGGCGGAGGCGATCTCGGTCACCTCGCGGGTGATACCAGCTTGCCGCACCCGGTTGTAGGCCAGCCCGAGCGAGTCGACCAGGTCCTTGGCGTTGTCGGTCGCGTTGCGCATGGCGACCATCTGCGCGCTGTAAAAGGAGGCCGCGGTCTCGAGAACTGCCTGGTAGACGAGGACCTCGACGTACCGCGGCAGCAGCGCTTGCAGGATCGAGACCGGGTCCGGCTCGTAGATGTAGTCCAGCCGGTCGCGGCGGCGGTCGGCATCCCCCTCCGGCGCGTCGGCAACGATAGGCAGTATCTGGACGACGTCGGCCCGCTGCACCAGGGTGGACACGAACCGCGGGTAGACCAGGTAGGCGCGGCCGATGGTGCCGTTGACGTAGCTGTCCATGATGATGCGGGCGATCGGGATGACGTCGTCGTACGACGGCCGGTCGACCAGGCCGGTGAAGGTTCCGAGCAGGTGCCGCCCGCGGCGCAAGAAGAAGTCCTGCCCGCGGCGCCCCACGGTGGCCAGCTGGACCGTTGGCGAGCCGTCGCGCTCATGTTCGAGGACCAGCTCGGAGGCGCGTCGGACGAGGTTCGTGTTGAGCGCCCCGGCCAGCCCGCGGTCCGGGGTGACCACGATGACGCCCACGGTGCTGGTGGTGCCGGGGGCGAGCAGCGGGTGGAGGCCGGCACCGGCCGCGGCGCCCTGGGACGCGAGCTCGCCGATGAGGGCGCGCATGGCCTCGGCGTAGGGCCGCGATTGGACGACGCGCTGCTGGGCGCGGCGCAGCTTCGAGGCTGCCACCAGCTCCATCGCCTTGGTGATCTTGGCCGTGTTCTTGACCGACCGGATACGGCGCCTGACGTCGCGAAGACTGGGCATGGCGAGCTAGCTCACACCGCCACCTGCTGCTTGAACTCGTCGAGCGCCGCCCTCAGGGTGGCGACCGTCTCGTCCGACAGCGCCTTGTCGCGCATGATGGCCTCCAGGATCTCCGGGTGCGCCGACTCCATGAAGCGGTGGAACTCCAGCTCCCACGCCCGCACCTTGTCCACCGGCACGTCGTCAAGGTAGCCGTTGGTCACCGCGTAGATGATGCTGACCTCCTTGTCCAGCGAGAACGGCTGGAACTGCGGCTGTTTCAGGACCTCCTGGGTGCGCAGGCCGCGCTCGAGCTGCGCCCGGGTGGCCCGGTCGAGGTCGCTGGCGAACTGGGCGAAGGCGGCCAGGTCGCGGAACGCGGCCAGGTCGAGCCGCATCTTGCCGGCGACCTGCTTCATGGCCTTCGTCTGGGCCGACGAGCCCACGCGCGAGACGGAGATGCCCACGTTCAGGGCCGGGCGGACGCCGGCGTAGAACAGGTCAGATTCTAGATATATCTGGCCGTCGGTGATCGAGATGACGTTGGTGGGGATGTACGCCGAGACGTCGTTGGCCTGGGTCTCGATGAGCGGCAGGGCGGTGAGGCTGCCACCGCCGAGTTCCTTGCTGAGCTTGGCGGCGCGCTCGAGCAGCCGCGAGTGCAGGTAGAACACGTCGCCCGGGTAGGCCTCGCGACCGGCCGGGCGGCGCAGCAGCAGCGAGATCTGCCGGTAGGCCCAGGCGTGCTTGCTCAGGTCGTCGTAGACGATCATGGCGTCCTGGCCCTCCCACATGAAGTACTCGCCCATCGCCGCGCCGGCGAACGGGGCCAGGTACCACAGGGGGGCCGGGTCCTGAGCCGAGACGGCGATGACGATGGTGTGCTCCATCGCGCCCTCCTGCTCGAGGATATTGATCGTCTCGGCGACCGACGACGCCTTCTGGCCGATGGCCACGTAGATGCACGTGAGGTTGCCACCGCGCTGGTTGATGATCGTGTCCAGAGCGACAACTGTCTTGCCGGTCTGGCGGTCGCCGATGATCAGCTCGCGCTGGCCGCGGCCGATGGGGATCATGGCGTCGATGGCCTTGATGCCCGTCTGGACCGGGGTGTTGACGGGCGAGCGCTCCATCACGCGGGGCGCGATGACCTCGACGGGCCGCTCGCCCCGGGCGTTGATGGGGCCCTTGCCGTCGAGCGGCTCGCCGAGCGGGTTGACGACGCGGCCGACGAGCTCGGGGCCCACCGGAACTGAGGCGATGCGGCCGGTACGCCGCACCTCGTCGCCCTCCTCGATCTGGGTGTAGGGACCGACGACCATGACGCCGACCGACTCCTCCTCCAGGTTGAGGGCGATGCCCATCACGCCGTGCTTGGTGAACTCGACCAGCTCGAGGGCGCCGACGTTCGCCAGGCCGTAGACACGCGCGATGCCGTCGCCGATCTGGACGACCGTCCCCACCTCCTGGGTGGCGACCACTGTGTCAAAGTTCTTGATCTGCTGAACGAGGATGGAGTTGATCTCTTCGGTAGGGGCAGCCATGGATACCTCTTCTGCTCTTCTTCTCTCTTACCGGCCGCTGAGCGAGTGGCGCAGCCGCTCGATCCGGCCACGCACACTATCGTCGATCAGGGTGTCGCCGACGCGCGCGACAACCCCGCCGATGATGTTCGGGTCGACACGCGAGCGGATCGTCAGGCGCCGCGGGTCGTGCCCCAGGAAGGCGCCCAGCCGCTCGGCGACGGTCTGCTCGAGCTCGGCGTCGAGTGGGACGGCGGTGGTGATCTCGGCGCTCAGCACGCCGCCCTCCTGGTTGACCAGGCCGCGCATCGCCTCGGCGATCTGGCCGACCTCGTCGAGGCGATCGCGGTCGGCGAGGATCCGCAGGAAATTGAAGACCACCGGCGGCTGATCCGGAAACAGGCGCGCCAGGCCCCGCCCCTTGTCGGCGGCCGAGACGGCCGGGCTGACGAAGACGCTGTGCGCGCTCGGCATGCGCAGCACCCGGGCGACGTCGTCCAGGCTCGACAGCCAGACGTCGTAGTCGCCCGTCTCCCTGGCCACGGCGAAGGCGGCGGCGGCGTAGCGGCGGGCCGAGGCGCTGAGGATCTGGCCGGGCACAGTCCCGCGGCCCTCTAGCCGCCGCCCCGCGCCACGCGCGCTGGTCCAGTGGCGCCGTCGGTCGTGAGGAACTGCTGGACCAGCGCCCGCTGGGAGCGGGCGTCCAGAGCGTCGCGGGTCACGCGATCGACAGCTGTGATGACCAGGTCGGCCACCTGGCCGCGGACGTCGGCAAGCATCTGCTGGCGGCTGGTCTCGATGCTGTTCTGGGCCTGGACCAGGATGCGGTTGGCCTGCTCCTGGGCGCGGGCATCCGCCTCCGCCAGGATGCGCTTGGCGTCGGCGTCGGCCCGGGCTCGGATCTCCTGGGCCTGCGTGCGCGTCTCGGCGAGCAGCGCCTGGCGATCGGCCTCGGCCTGGTCCGACTGCCGCTGCACCTCGTCGGCGCGCTCCATACTTTCGCGCACCCGCCGGGCGCGCTGCTCCAGCATGCGCAGCACGGGCCGGTAGAGCACCACCCGCAACAGCACGAGCAGCACTATGAAGTTGGCCAGCTGCCACAAGAACCCTGCCCAGTTCAGGCCCAGGGTGCTGAGAATTGCGTCCATGTGATCGCTCCGCTCGCGAAAGCTGGCTGGGAGTAGCGGCGGCAAGCCGGGGCCGGCAGCGCCGGATCTCCTGCCTCCTACCGGCTACCGGCTACCGCCCATCCCCGCCTAGACCTTGCCGACCAGGATGAAGGCGATCACCAGCGCGTAGATGGCGATGGCTTCCGCGAAGCCCAGCCCGATGAGCAGCGGCACGAGGATCGGGCCGATGACCTCAGGGTTCCGGCCGATGGCCTCCATGGCCTTGCCGACACCGTAGCCGACGCCGATGCCCGGCCCGATAGCGCCGAGGCCGATGGCGAGGGCCGGCGCCCAGACGTTGGGAGCGCCGGCGGCAGCTGCCTGCTGCGCCAAGAAACCGATCTCAACCACGTGAGGAACCTCCAGGGTCCGTGTGTACTGCCCGCGACCGGGAGAATCGGGAAAATATGGGCTTGCCAGCCAATGGAAGTAGGTTTTGGGCCACCGTGTCTAGTGGGGCTCCCTTTCGATCTCCCCGGCCATCGCGCCGGCGGTGGTGCCGTGGTCGGCCGCGTGTTGGTGCGCCTCCTCGTGGGCCGTCGCGATGGTCAGGAAGACCAGGCTCAGCATGGAGAAGATCAGCGCCTGGATCAGCCCCACGAACAGCTCCAGCCCCAGGAAGACGAACAGCACGAACGGGGCGACGCCGAGCATCGTCGCCAGCAGCACTTCGCCGGCGAAGATGTTGCCAAACAACCGGAAGGAGAGCGACAGCGGCCGGGTGAAGATCTCCAGCCAGCGCATCGGGTTCGGCAGGAACAGCCCCTTCAGGTAGCCAAAGAGCCCCATCGATCGGAGCTCGAACGCTTCGGCCAGGAAGATCATCAGCACGGCCATGGCGGCCGTGAGGTTCAGGTCGCTGTTGGCCGAGCGGAACACCGGGATGGTGTGGCCCTCGGCGTTCCTGACGGTGATCGGGCCGACCACTGGCAGCGTCCCGATCCAGTTCGAGAACAGGATGAACAGGAACGCCGTGACGATCAGCGGCAGGAAGCGGCGGCCGCGGCGGCGGCCCATGTTCTGCTCGATGATGCCCACCCACAGCTCGAGGATCATCTCCCAGAAGTTCTGGACGCCGGACGGCACCAGGCGCATGCGGCGGGTGGAGAAGTAGGCGAACAGGACCAGGATGGCCATCACGCACCAGGCGGTGAAGATGGCGTTGGTGACGGGGAAGGGGCCGAGGTGGAACAGGAGCTCGGCCGGTGGCTGCGGGGTGGCTTCGCTCGCGGTGGCAGCCTGGCCCGCCCCCTCCTGGGCCAGGGGTACCGTGAGAGCGATGGCGATAGCGAAGAGCGCGTGCAACAACAAAGAAGCCTGTCCTTGTTCGTCTGTTCGTTTGTCAGATCGAGAGGCTTAAGAGCCCGCCTTCCCGTGCGTCAAAGGCTGCTGTCGTCGTCGGAGGGAGCGTCAGTCTTGGCGGGTGTCGAGCGAGCGCTGGCCTCGAACCCGCCCTTCCGCATGGCGGACCTGTAGAGGGTGACGCCGCTGGCGGCAGCCCCGACAAGCCCGAGGAGGACGCCGACGAGCGTGAAGACAATGCTGGTGTGGGCCACGCCGTCCAGCCACTGGCCCACGAAAAGTCCCAGGCCAACAGACACCGCTAAGGTGATGCCGAACTGGGACGCAATGGCAAGGGCTTGAATGGTAGAGAGTGTGGGCCCATTCGGGCCGGATCTTGCCATTCCTCACGCTCTTTTCGCGGGCGAGACCAGTATACACAGCCTCTTCGCCCTGTGTCGCCGCCTCACTCAAAACCGGGAGTGACCGAAGATTGCCAGATCCGCTCGTCCTGAGCCTGTCGAAGGATGAGCATGGTTCGACAGGCTCACCATGAGCGGCCTTAAGCGGCCAAAGTCCGGTCACTCCCCTCAAAACCTTAAGCCTTCAGGCGGTGCCGAACTGCCGGTCGCCGGCGTCCCCGAGGCCCGGGACGATGTAGCCGATCTCGTTCAGCCGCTCGTCCACCGACGCCAGGTAGATGTCCACGTCCGGGTGCGCCGTCGTCAGCCGGTCGATGCCCTCCGGCGCGGCGATCAGCCCCAGGTACTTGATCCGCGTGCTCCCCCAGCGCTTCAGGATGTCGACGGTGGCCGTGGCCGAGCCGCCGGTCGCCAGCATGGGGTCGAGCACCAGAGACACCTGGACGGTCGCCTCGGTGGGCAGCTTGTTGTAGTAGGTGACCGGGTGGAGCGTCCGCTCGTCCCGGTACAGGCCAATGTGCCAGACCTGCGCCGTCGGGATCATCTCCAGGGCGCCTTCCACCATGCCCAGCCCGGCGCGCAGGACGGGGACCAGACCGAGGCGGGTGCCCAGCTGCTGGCCGCTGGCGGTCCCCATGGGGGTGGGCACTGTCGCCGGCACGAGCCGCAGGTCGCGCGTGGCCTCGTAGCACAGCAGCATGGCCAGCTCGCGCACCAGCTCGCGGAACACCTTGGGCCGGGTGTCCACGTGGCGCAGCAGGGTCATCTTGTGCCGGACGAGCGGGTGCTCGGAGACATACAGCATGGCGCGCGTCGCGCGTATGGTATCGGGGCACCGCAGCCGGTCACACGTCCCGGGCAAAGACGAGGGCGCCCACGTGCGCGGCGCCGGCCGCGGCGAGCTCCTCGGCGCAGGCCGACAGCGTGGCGCCGGTGGTGACCACGTCGTCGACCAGCACGACCCGCCGCCCGGCCACGCGGTCCGGCTCGGGGCAGTGGATCGCGCCCTTCAGGTTGGTGCGGCGCTCCGCGGCGTCCAGCGTCTGCTGGGGCCGTCGCGCGTCCCGCGTCAGCACGTCGCTCGCCAGGACGCCGCCGGTGGCGGGGGCGACCACCACGGCGAGCAGCTCAGCCTGGTTGTAGCCCCGGCGGCGCAGCCGGCCCGCCGCCAACGGCACGGGCACGACGAGGTCGGCGCTCAGGGGGCGGCGGCGGGCAACCCCGGCCATCAGCCCGCCAAGCACCGGCGCCAGGTAGCGCCCGGAGCGAAACTTCAGCGTGTGGACCGCGCGCCGCGCCGTGCCCTCGTAGGCGCAGACGGCGCGGATGCTGGCCAGCTCACCGGCCAGGGAGCGGCAGGAGCGACAGCGGCCGGGCACGGCCAGCGGCGAGGCGCAGCGTCGGCACGCCGCGGCCGGCAGGTACGGCAGGCTGTCGCGGCACGGCCGGCACAGCGGCACACCGCGCCGGCCGCAGCCAACGCAGCGCGCCGGAAAAAGCAGCTCCATGAGAGGCGGCAGTAGCGGGCGAAACACGGCTCGGACCTTTCTCCAGCTCCAGCTCCAGCTCCAGCTCCAGCTCCAGAACCAGATCCCGATCCGGTTTCACGGGCCACGTCATCATCTCACCGCCCCGTCACACGGCTCGACGGCCACCTCGTCGCCCGGCTCGGTGCCCCGGGCGGCGCCGGCGGGAAGCTCGACGGCGTAGCGGCTGCCCACGAGGAACGGCCCCAGGCGCCAGGGGCGGATGCCGCGCACCACGTGCGTGACCTGCCCGCGGCGATCCACGTGGAGCACGTCGATCGGGACGCGCATGAAGCAGGTGTGGATGGCCCCGCCCGGCTGGAGCACGAGACCTTCGTCCAATGGCACACTCGGGCGGCCCATCAAGCCCCAGAACCGCGTCCACGGTGTGGCGGCGAGCTCGGCTCGCTCGGCCAGCACGTGGCCGCGCGTGCGGTTGACGACGCGTACTCGGCGCACGGGATTTCTTCCCACGGTGAGCATACCGTGAGAGACATGCTTCACCGATGACGAGCCAGATCCAGGCGCTCGCCGCCGCCGCTGGCCACTACCCCGTGCAGGCCTACGGTGCCAACTGCTCCCAGCCCAGCGGAAACGAAAACGATCGCAGCTGCCAGCCATGGGACGACGCTGCGACAGCCGCCACGTCGTCCACTCCGAGCGGCAGATCTCGTACACACCACCGGGCCCCTGCATCTGGCCAGCGAGCGTCGTGGGGAACGACGTGCCCGAACACGCCGCAGGCGCCGGGCTGACGGAGATCCAGCTGCTGCAGCTCCAGTCCCAGTCCCAGTCCTTCTCCTCTCGCCTTCACGTACGCCTCCTTCCGCGTCCAGTAGGTGAGAAACTGGATGACCCGACGCCGACCAGAGAGCGCCTGTAGCTCCGCCTGCTCGCCCAGCGACAGGCTGTACCGAGCCAGCTCGCCAACAGCCAGACCCGGACGAACCCGCTCAACGTCGACCCCAACCGCGCAACCCACAGCGACGGCCAGGAGGGCTGATGAGTCTGAGTGCGACAGGTTGAAGCTCAGCCCGCAACCATCGGCACCCCCCCCAGCGAGCCGGGGCTTTCCGTTCGGGCCGTACTCCAGAGCGACATCCTGGGGAGGCACACCCGAGTAGCCCCCCAGGATTGTCCGTAGGACGGCTCGGCAGACGACGAAGCGAGACCTGTCACGTTCGAAGCGGAAGCTCTCGGCGCGCTGCCGTTCATCCGGCGACAGGATGCGCCCAGATTCGCGTTGGATCGCGGACGGCGCCGTGTGGCTGAAGCGCCACACGTGCACCTCGTGGGTCGCGAGAGCCGGAAGCCTGAGGAACACCATACCGTGTCACGCGGGTCGCGCCCCAGCTTAATCAGCGGCCAGGCGGCGCGCAATCGTAGAGCAGCACCCACGGATCGTCCGCCCACCCGGGATGGAGCAGGCTCCAGCGCGTCAGCACGCTGAACCGTATCGTCTCGGTGGTTCGGTCGATCTCTTCCACCCGCCAGGGGTACTCCCGCTCGGTGCGCGCGTTGACCACCGCGTAGGGGGAGAATCGCCACAGCGTCACGCCGCGCTCGTCGAAATGCGGCGGCGTCTCCAGCCACTGGTTGTGCCGCCACAGCGTCATCTCGCTATGGGACGTGAGCGGAACCCGACGCGTACAGTTAGCCGGCACGTTCGCCGTCCCCTGTGTCAAGGCGGGCGCGAGGGCTGGCGCGGCCACCGCCACGACGTTGACGGCCAGGGAGACCAGCAAAGGCAGGAGCAGGGGCCTGCCCCTCAGCGCCCCGCGTGTGGACCGCAACGGAGCCAGCACCGGTAAGCAGGCCAGAATAGCCAGTGGAGGAGGCGCTGCGCCAACAACGCCGCCCGTTCCTTGCGCCGGTCGCGGCCAACCCTCAACACTTGTTACATGGTGACCAGCCCAGCGGCATCCGATGCGCCCCCACCGACGCCGAGCTGCCTGTGCCTACATGGGTTCGCCGCCTGATGACTGCCGACTAATGCCCAATGCCTAAGGTGGGGCTGCCCCCGCGACGCCTGGTGCTCGCGGCGGCGCTTCTGCTCGTGCCGATTCTGGTCGGTGTGGCAGCCTGGCGCATCGTGGCGCTGCAGCAGAGCGCCAGCGATGCCCGGGCGCACCTGAGCGCCGCACAGCAAACCCTCCGCACTATCCCGCTCGCCGGCGAGGTAGCGCGCGCGCCGTCGCCAGCTCCGGAAGCGACCAGCGGCCTGCCCGGGGCGACCGCCCGACTGGCCAGCGTGTGCGCCGACGTCACCTCGGCTGACGTGGCGCTGCGGGACGTCAGCGGCCAGGTCCAGTCCATCGGCCCACTGCTGTCGGCCGTCGAGGCGCTGCCGGGGGTGGGCGAGCGAGCGCGCTCGGAGGCCGGGGCGCTGGCCGCGGGCACCGACCTCGCCTCCGCCGGAACAACGCTCTGCCAGGGTCTGGGCCCGCTGAGCAGCCTGGTGACCTCTGCCGATGGCGCCACCGGCGGCACCGCGACCGACACGCTGCGCTCGCTGGTGGCCGCGCGGCCCGCGCTGCTCGAGGCGGCGGACAAGCTCCAGCGCCTGCAAGCGTCGCTCGACGCCATGCCCAGCGGCGCCGGGCTGGACGAGGCGAGCCAGCAGAACGTCGCCGCCTTGCGGCGGAGCGCCCCCGCGCTCATCCAGGGGCTGCGCGACAGCGCGACGCTGCTCGACCTGCTGGGCGGCCAGGGGACGCGCCGCTTTCTGGTGGTCTCGCAGAACCCTGATGAGCTGCGGGCCACCGGCGGCTACATCGGCAGCGTGGGCGTCCTGGAGACAGAGAGCGGCCAGGTTCGGCTGGTGCGCTACCGGAGCAGCCGCGCGTTCGATACGCCGCGTGAGCTCCGCGTCGTGCCGCCCACGAGCTTCGCGCCGTACCTGGGCACCGGCTACTGGCACCTCGCCGGCGCCAACTGGTGGCCAAGCTTTCCCGATTCAGCCCGCCAGATCGAGTCCTTCTACCAGCTGTCGGTGCCAGATGAGCCGGTCGACGGCGTGATAGCGCTCGACCAGGTGGGCATGGCCCGCCTGCTCGCGGCGCTGGGGCCGGTGACCGTCGCCGACTACGGCGAGACCGTGAGCGCCGATACAGTGCAGGCGGCCCTGGATCGGCACCTCCACCTGCAGCACGACGACAACGAGGACGTCCGCAAAGCGTTCACTGGAGCGCTCGCGTCGGCGGTGCTGCAGCGCGCGCTCGCGGCCCCGCGGGCGGCGCTCCCGGACCTCGTCCAGGCGGTCCGCCGGTCGCTCGACGAGCAGCATCTCCTCATCTTCGCCAACCGTTCGGACGTCGCCCGCGTGCTGGCCGCGAGGCGCTGGGACGGCGGGCTGCTGCCGTCTGACGGCGACTACCTGATGCTCGTGGAGAGCGACATCGCCGGCACCAAGGACAGCCAGCTGGTCACACGGGACGCCGAGTACCAGGTCGATCTCGCCGCACCGGACGGCCCCCGCGCCCATCTGGCGATCACCTACGTCAACACTGCGCCGCAAGCCAACCGGCCCAGCCTACCGACCTCGCCTGTCTACCGCACGCTGCTGCGCGTGTTCGCCCCAGCGGAGGCCGTTCTGACCGGCGCACACGGGTTCGCGGCGGCCGCGCAAGCCGGCCAGGAGTGCGCGCGCGCCGTCTTCAGCGGGGAAGTGACAGTACCCGCCGGCGAGCGGGCCGAGGTGGCTCTCGATTACCGACTGTCGGCGGCCGCCGTGGGGGCCGATGGCTATCACCTGGTCGTCCAGCAGCAACCGGGCGTCCCGCCCGGCCAGCTCGCCCTGACAGTGCGGTCCGCGGCTCGTCCGGCGGCAGCGGCGACGCTGCCCGACGAGCCCGGCCACCATGCCCACTGGCGTCTGAGTGGGGGCGAGAACCCCGCGCTCGAAGCCCAGCCGCTGCCCCAACCAAGCAGCAGCGACTGTGGGCTGGCACCGGTCCCCGCGGCCAAGATCGCCGCGCCGGTGCAGCTGGAGATCCCGACGATCGGCCTCGCGGCGCCGATCGTCGAGCTTGGCGTCGGCGACGATGGCGTCATGGAGGCACCCGAAACGCCGGACGTCGTGGGCTGGTACCGACCCAGCGCGCGGGCCGGCCAGCCGGGCAACAGCGTCATGAGCGGACACGTCGATTGGGGCACCCGGACAGCTGTCTTCTGGGACCTGCGGCGGTTGCAGCCGGGAGACGAGATCCTGGTCAGGGGGGCCGACGAGGCCGCGCACCGGTACGTTGTGGAGTGGAACCAGGCGTTCCCCGCGGGCGGCGCGCCCGTCGAGAGACTGGTCGGTGGCTCAACCGATACGGTGCTCACCCTGATCACCTGCGACGGTGTATACGATCACAGCGTCAAGGATTACTCGAATCGGCGAGCGGTCCGTGCTAGGCTCACCCCATGAGTTGGTCCGCTTCGGCCAACCGTCCAGTGAAAGGGGCGCCAAAATGTTGAGCACGGGGACTCTGGGGCAACGCGTCTTGCCAGCGGTACTTGCCGCGGCGCTGTTGATAGGTCTGCTTCCGGCGCTGGCCGCGGCCCAGGCGTCGGGCGAGAACGAGAGCTGCCAGCAGGGCGTCGCGGCCAACTGTCTGACCGGCCTGCCCGGCACCGGGCAGGGCCCGGCGCCAGCGCCGGCGGGAGTGGCAGCGGGCCAAAACCGGCCGCTGGTCCTGCCACGGACCGGCGACGCGCCAGTCGGAACCCCCTGGACGCTGGCGATAGCCGGCCTTGGGCTGTTGGTAGCTGGCGTGTCGCTGCGGGTGCGCGCGCCGGGTCGTCGCTCGGCTGACGGCCCGGGCGCCGTGTCCCCTTCTCGGTACGGCCACCCGTAGGACACTGATCCCTACGTACTCGGCGTGCCTCGCGCGCCGGTCACAGGGCACCGGCCAAACGCATGAGCACGGCTGCCTGGTCGGCGCGCACGAAACCGCTCCGCTGGGCTGCCTGGACCAGCTGCTGGTAGGCTCCAATCTCGCTGGTCTTGCCCGATGCCATCCCGAGCTGCTCGTTGAGCTGGCCTGCCCGCAGCACGACGCACATGCCACCAGCCAGAGCATGGCTGGTCACCAGTCGGCGTGACAGCGCGCACAGACTGTCGTACGTCACTCGCACCGTGAACGTCGCCGAGCCGGTCCCCACGTTGCCGGCGTTGTCGGTGGCCGTAGCCGACAACGTGTTGGCACCCAGCGGAAAGGTGTAGGCAGCGCCCGCGACGTTGCTGCAGGTCGTCGAGGCCACGCCGGAGCCCATTGCGCCGTCGCTCGCGGGTGGGTCCGTGGCCGTGCAGGTGATCGCGACATCCTGATCGACGGTATAGGTGCCCCTGTTTTGGCCGTAGGTCACGGTAGGCGCGGTCTTGTCGATCCGGAGGCTCAGGCTCTTCGGCTGCTCCTGATGACCCGCCCGGCCGGTCGCGAAGTACGCCAGGGTCGTCACGCCCTCGGCCGAGATTGTCACAGCGGTCGTGTTGCTCGTGATCGTCGTGCTCGGGAGGAGCTGGGCGCCCGTGGCGCTATAGGTGACGTGGTCAACGTCAGCCGCTCCGCCTTCGCCGGTCGCGGCCAGCGTGACGGTCACGCTCGTCCTGTTCCAACCCGCCGCGTTCGGAGGCGGTGACAGCGTCGCGGTGGTGCTGGGCGGGGCGGCGGACAACGGAGTCAGCAGATACCCTCGGAACTTGCCGTCGTGGACCCCGAGCCCGACGATCTGTCCCCGGTTGTTGATGCCGGCCGCGCTCCTCAGCTCCCACCCTGAGTCGCCGGCTATCAGATCCGTGATGTACAGGAGCTTGCCGTCTCGGTACAGAAAGGCTCGGTCGGGTGGCTGACCATCGCCGCCGGTCGCGTACACCGAGCCCACCACCTGCCCTTTGTCGTTGATCCCTGTCGGCAGGGTGTGGAATGGAGATCCCGCCGCGGGGATGAGCGTCACCTGGCTCCCCCCGCCCAGCCAGAGCACCGGGTGGTCCGGGTAGCCAGAGGCCGAAGAGTAGCCCACCACCTGGCCGGTGTCGTTGATGGCAGTCGCCCTGCTCGAGAAGTCGCCGGGCAGGGTGCCGAGGTCGTGCATCCCGCTGGCCGCGTCCCACAGGAACGCGTGAGCCGGGGACTGAGCGGTCGAAGCGTCGCCGACCACCTGGCCGCCGGCGTTGATGGCGGCGGCGCCGCTATCAGTACCGCCGGGCAGCCCCTCGAGGCCGACCATACTGGACCCATCGCGCCAGAGAAAGGCACGGGAGCCTGACGCCGGGGTCGCGGGGGTCGTCGACCGGCCGACGACCTGGCCCTTGTCGTTGACGCCGGTTGCGCGGGCGAAGTACCCACCCAGGGTACCGATGTCCCGCATTCCGGCCCCGGGCTGCCAGAGGAAGGCGTGGTATTGCGACTGCGCGCTTCCGCCGAGGTACGTCGTGCCGACGACGTCGCCCTGGTCGTCGAGGGCAGCGGCGCTGCTGGAGAGACCACCGGGCGGGTTGCCGAGGTCCCGCGTTCCGGATCCGGCGTCCCACAGAACGGCGTGCGCGCCCGACGTGCCGGCGACCTGGCCGCTGTTGTTGATGGCGGCGGGCAAGAACGTTGCGTCACCCAGCAGAGCGCCCAGCTCGGTGACGGCATAGCTCGCTGTCGAGCCCACGGCAGCCGATGCCGATGGCGTTCCGCTGCCGAGCGCAAGCAGAACTAGCGCCGCGACGAGCGCGAGAGCAACACGATGGTTGATGCGATGCCCCATTTCGGGACGCCCCCACGCCCACGCTAAGACGGACCACCAGGCGCGCCATCCCCACGACGTGCGGCGGTGCGGCTCCTCACCGCTAACCGTGCAGGATACACGAACCCATCGGGTGACGCTACCGAGCGCCGCTCTCGTAGCTGTTCAGACTCGCGGACGAGGGAGGACTACCGGAGCGGGGAGTTGGCCGGATAGGCTAACGGGATGGCGCCGCAGCGGGAGGTGATGGGGGCGCTCTCGCACGCCGAGTTGGTCGAGCGGGTGCTGCAGCTGGACGCGCGCCTAGAGCAGCGGCGGCACCCGCTCGCCGGAGGGGACCCGCACTTTCACGACCCTGGCACGACCCTGGCCAGCCTCTTCGGCACCTGGCGCGCTCGGGGCCTGGACCCCTCGTCGCCGGCCACTCCCTCCGGCTCGCTCAGGCCACCTCGTCAGTCTGAGTAGTTACTGGACAGCGGGCAGAGACCGTCCTCGCGCTGGCTCTCGATCGTGGATACTGTGAGCAGCCAGCCGTCCCGCCCCCGTGGTACGCCGCGGCCGTCGGGCTCGGGCGGGCTCGCTTCGACGGGAGGCACCGACTCAGCAGATGGACGCCGAGAGTGGACTGATCGACTCCGCCGCCTGCGCGCGCACGCGCCCAGCCGCGGCGTCACTGGCCCAGCGCCCGGAGCCGCGGTAGCGTGGAGCGGTCGACGCCGCTGTTGGAGGAGCACGAGCTGCTCCTGGTCCTGTGGTGCGGCGGGATGGGGCTCGTCTGGGCGATGGTCGCGGCCTTCGTGGCGTTCAGCTTCGAGGTGGTGCCGACGCCTGGGTTCGAGCTTGGCATGCTGGTGCGGGTCGTGCTGCTGTGGCCGGTTCTGGCGACGGTCCTGAGCCACCCCTTCCTGGCCCATATCGGCCTCTCGAGCCTGCCAGCGATCGCTGCCCTGTGGGGTCTGATGGCTGGCCTGGCGGCCGGCTTGGTCGCGGTCTTCTGCGCCCGCCGCTGAGGCGACTCAGAGCACCTGCTCGACGTACAGTCGGAACCAGGGATAGGCGGCGAGCGCGTACAGCACGACCGCGCCAGCGGTCAGGCTCGGCGCGACAAGTCTGGAGCGCGGCAGTTGCCGCAGCCCAAGGTACAGCCCGGCGAGAATCAGTCCGGGCGAGCAGACTTCCAGGAAGTCGCTCGGCGAGACCTGCCCGATGAGCCTCGCGTTGGCCTGCACGAACACGACCATGAGCAGGCCGACCGCGAACAGCGCCGGCGTTCGGCCGCGCGCCAGCCACAGGGCCACCAGCAGCGGCACGGCCCAGCGCAGCGGGATGAACAGCAGGATCGCTCGACCCAGCAGGCTCGGCGGCACCCAGCCTGTCGCGTCGAGACCGGCGATGAGCCACGGAAGGTTGAGCCCAGCTGCCAGCGCCAGCAGAGCCGCCGCCAGGCCCGCCCAGTCGCGCGGGGCGAGCGCCGGGTGGAGGTGCAGCTGGACCTCGTGGCGCAGACCCGCTGAGCGCGCGTAGGCGAGGCGGAAGAGCCCAGCCAGGAGGACGACCGCCGACAAGGCGGCTAAGGATCGCGCCAGTACGAAGCCCGCGCTGTAGGGCGCCGTCGTCCGTGGTGTGGGGTCGACGCCAAACGCGATCCCCTGGCCAGGGTCGTCCGACTCGACCACCAGGCCGTAACGCCGCTCCCCGAGCGTCGTGACCCGGAAGCTGAGCGACACGCGCGCACGTTCGCCTGCCGGGAGGTCGAGGTGCTCGGGCGAGCGTCCCAAGAACTCGATCGGTGGATTGTCGGTTGGTTTCCTCGGGTCGGCCGAGATCGAGGGGTACCACCGCAGCCCCAATAGCCCCGACGGTCCCTGATTGACCAGCAGCGCCCGGATCGTGAACGGCTCGTCATCGCGGACGACGGCTGGTTCGACGGTCAGCTCCTCGATGCTCAGGACCTCGTCGAGCGACGTCGACGACGAGGTGTCGTGGGCTCTGGCGCCTGGCAGGCTGGCCGTGGCCGAGCTGAGCAGAAGGGTCAGACAGGCGAAGATGACGCGCCAAGCCTGCGACATACGATCGACTTCCCCATCTGTTCGGTCCGTCGCGGAGCGGCCGGCCCGACCGGTGCTCGGGGCACGGGTCGGGCCGGCAGTCCGAGGAACCGGCTAACGACCGAGTTGGTCGGCTTCCGGAGGCCGAGGTTTGATCGGAACGATCAGGCCCTGGTCGTTCAGCGGCTTCACGTACCGACCCTGGGCGCCAGCATCGACGCGGCTCGGGAGCTCGGTGACGGGCGTGGGCGGACGGTTGGACGTGGGCGGTCCATCCGCCCGAATCCGGGCTCCTGCCGCGGAGCGCGCCCCGCCTGCGGTCGGCTCGTTGACTGGGTCAGCAGGAGGGGCATCCGCCGCGCTGGGCGCCGGGTCGCCGATCGGGCTCGCCGAGGCAGCCGGCGGGGCGGACGGGTCGAACGGCAGCTGTGCCCCGTCGTCCTCCTGGCCAAAGGCGCTGGCCCGAGATCCGGATCGGCCTGCCCCGAGCGCCGAGCAGTAGCCGTTCTGCTTGATGCACTGGTAAGCGACCTTTCCGTCGAAGGGCGCCGACGTGCCGTCGGGCTGGCGGATCGTCCCGCCGTTGTAGCGGGCGTACCACCCGCCCGAGCGCACCCATTGGAGCGGCCACATGTCCCAGAAGAGGCCGTCACGGCCAGCGTTGAAACTGTCGACGATGTGGTACGTCAAGTACTGGACGCAGCCCGGCGGGCAGTGCTCGGTGCTCACCGAATGAATCGACTCTTTCGAGTTGCGGTACGGGATGCCCCAAAGCCGCGAGTGGTTCCGGCAGCCGTGTGAGGAGCACGTCCACGTGTCGTCCCCACCTCTGGCCAGGGAGTTGTCCTGCGGGACGTACTGGCCACGATAGGCAACCGAGGCTAGCTGCGTGCTGATCGTGCTGTTGTTCCAGCCCACGCCGCCCATCAGGTTGGAGACGGTCCAGTAGTCTCCTTGCGGACCGGTGGTCTGGAAGTTGAGGACGTCGGATCTTGCCCTGGTGTACCAATCCAACGGGTCTGTCTGGGCAAGCGCCGGGAGAGCCGAAGCGCCAACCGCGGTTCCCGCAACCAGGGCCCAAGAGGCCAGCCGCGCACGAAAAGATGCCACCAATTTGTCCTTTCAGAGCGTGCCTAGAGGACGGTCAGCGCACGCCACTGGTCGAGGTGTCGCCCGACCCGGCGCCCGTGTTCCGCCCTTGAGATTGCTGGAGAGGATGCTCGCCGCGGCACCCTGACTCTAGCCACGCCGCCAAACAGGGTCAATGAGCGCTCCGGTCAACGTCTGTTTAGCATTTGAAGTCGGAGGTTCATCGGCACGCTGGCTCTGCCCGCTGCGCGCGCGGGCTCGATCCCTATCCCCACGTCGCCGGCCGCGGCCTCCGGCTCGCTCAGGTCGCCCCGTGAGGCTGAGCCGTCAGCGTCCCGGCGCTCTCACGCTCTCACCCCAGGGTGTGCCACCTCGTGGCCAGACTTGCGCCGGATGGCGCCGGGCCTCAACACTTCTAGCATCGTGACCAGCCCGGCGGAGCCTGCTGCGCTCGCGGCCACCGCCGGCGCGTCACCGGTCCAGCGGGTTCGCGGCACCAACGACTTCCTGCCACCGGACGACGCCCGGCTGCGCCATCTGGAGGCCGAGCTGCGGGCCGGCTTCGACGCCTTCGGGTACCAGGGCATCCAGACGCCGGTTATCGAGCCGCTCGAGCTCTTCCTCCGCAAGTCGGGCGACGAGATCGTGGCCCGCATGTACGCCTTCTCGCACTGGAACCGCCGTCTGTGCCTGCGGCCCGAGCTCACCGCCAGCGTCATGCGAGCCTACGTCGCCGAGCTGCAGGGCCGCGGCCTGCCGCTCCGCCTCCACTACGGCGGCCCCAGCTTCCGCTACGAGCGCCCGTCGCGCGGCCGCTATCGGCAGTTCACGCAAGTCGGCGTCGAGCTGATCGGCGCCGCGGGACCAACGGCTGACGCCGAGGTGCTCCACCTGGCTCGTGCCGGACTGCAGCGGATTGGCATCGCGAGCTACCGCCTCGTCGTCGGCCACATTGGCGTGGTGCTCCAGATGCTCCAGCAGCTCGGCATGAGCGAGCATGCCCAGGGCCTCGTGCTCGACTACATGGAGCCCGTCGCGCGGGGGCGCCTCGACGTCGACGCGGCCGTCGCCCGGGTGGTGGAGCTGCTCGGCGGACCGACCAACGGCGTCACCACGCCTGCCGACGGCGGTCTGCCGCAGGGCTTCGCCGACCTGCCGGCGGACCAGGCTACGGCCATCTGGTCCGACATCCTCCGTCGCACCAGCCTGCCACTCGACGGAGGGACGCGGAAGCCGCAGCAGATTATCCAGCGCCTCCTGGCCAAAGCGCGCCGGCCAGACCCAACCGACCAGGTTCGCGCGGCCTTCGAGTTCGTTCTGCAGCTGCGGGCCGCCGCCGGGGCGCCGGAGCGGCTGAGCGAGCTGCGCGCCCTACTCGAGGGCCAGGGTCTGAGCACGGCGCCGTTGGACGACGTGGCCGCCGCCCTGGACCTGCTCGCCGCCTACGGACCGCCCGGCGCCGACGCGCGCTGGGAGATCGACTTCAGCCTCGCCCGCGGCCTCCGCTATTACACGGGACTGGTGTTCGAGGTGTACGTCGAGTCCGCGGAGAGCCCGCTGCAGGTGTGCGGCGGCGGTCGGTACGACGACCTCATCAGAGCGCTCGGGGGTCGCGAGTCCGTGCCCGCGTGCGGCTTCTCGTACGGGCTCGAACGAGTGGGCCTCGCCCTTGCGTCCGCCGAGGCGGCAGCAGTAGCGGCGCCGCGGGCGCTGGTCGCGCCAGTCGCCGCCGACGACTACCGCGAGTCACTACGGGTCGCCGAGGTGCTGCGCCAGGCCGGCTTCTGCGTCGAGCAAGATCTTCGGCACCGCGGCCCCAAGGCCGCTCTGCGCTACGCCGACCGCGCCGGCCTGGACGTCGTCGTGGTGCTCGGCAGCCAGGAGCGCGCCGACGACGTGGTCGTTCTACGCGACATGCGCTCCCGTCTGGAGCGCCGCGTGGCTCGGGCCGACCTCCTGGCCGTGGCGTCGGCGCTGCGCCGATGACGCTGCGCCTGGCGCTGCCCTCGAAAGGGATGGAAGAGGACACCCTCGCTTTTCTTCGGGGCGCGGGCCTGACAGTTGACAGGACCAACCCGCGCCAGTACCAGGCCCGCATGCGAGGGCTGCCCACCGGCCCCGTGGACATCGTGTTCCAGCGCGCCACGGACATCTTCGGCGAGGTGGACCAGGGCACCGTGGACCTCGGCATCACCGGCTACGACATCGTCGCGGAGCACCGCTCCGAAGACGACGACGTGGTCCTTGTCCACGGCGAGCTCGGCTACCAGCGCTGTGGGCTGGTGCTCGCCGTCCCGGAGAGCTGGGTGGACGTGACCTCCGTTTCGGACCTGGCTGATGTCGCCGCCGAGCTCCGCGGTATGGGTCGCGAGCTGCGCGTAGCCACCAAGTACACCAATGTGACGCGCCAGTTTTTCTACGACCGCGGGCTGACCCACTTCAGCCTTGTGGAGGCCAGCGGAGCGATCGAGGCAGCGCCGTCGCTCGACACCGCCGACATCATCTGCGACCTCACGTCCAGCGGCGTGACGCTGCGCGAAAATCGGCTCAAGACGATCGCCGGCGGCACGGTCCTCCAGTCCCAGGCCTGCCTGATTGGCAACCGGCGCAGCCTGCTGACAGACCCGGCGCGGCTCGAGAGTACGCGCTACGTGGTCGAGCTGATCGAGGCGGCGCTGCGCTCGCGCCAGCATGTCTCGCTCACGGCCAATATCACCGGCGACAGCGCCGACGCAGTCGCCCGTCTGGTGACGGCCTCGGGCGCCATCGCCGGGCTCCGCGGGCCGACGGTCGCGCCGGTTTACCCGAAGGAGCCGGGCGGGGGCACCGAGAGCTGGTTCGCGCTCACGGTGGTCGTCAACGAGAGCCTGCTGCTGCCCGCGGTCCAGGTGTTACGCCGAGCTGGCGCCAGCGACATCTCGGCGATCCCGGTGCGGTACGTCTTCGAGCGCCGATCGTGGACGTTCGAGGCGCTGCGCCGTGAGCTGGCTCGCTCCGCTCGCGGGCTGAGGACACCGGAGACAGGCGACGAGGACGGCACAGAGAGTGTCCATTTCCCCAGTTCTGACTCCCATAGCTCGGAGCGCGGCGAGCTACCATCCCTCAGCTGATGCAGTGGAGCCCCATGTCGCCGCGGACGGCCTCGGTTCGCCGTGAGACGCGCGAGAGTCGCGTGGACGTCGCCCTGAACCTTGACGGCACCGGTCGCGGCGACGTCGCCACCGGCATTGGCTTCCTGGACCACATGCTCGATAGCCTGGCGCGCCATGCGCGCTTCGACCTCACGCTGCGTGCCGAGGGCGACCTCCACGTGGACCAGCACCACACGGCGGAGGACGTGGGGATCACGCTGGGGCAGGCGCTGGACCGAGCCCTGGCCGACCGCAAGGCCATCCGTCGCTTCGGCGACGCGGCGGTGCCGCTCGACGAGGCGCTGGCGCAGGTCGCCGTGGACCTGGGTGGGCGCGGCTGGGCCAGCATCGAGCTGCCATTCAGGGGCACGATGATCGGGGGGCTGACCGCCGAGATGATTCCGCACTTCCTCCACTCGTTCGCCATGGACGGGCGGTTCAGCCTGCACGTGCGACTGCTGCGCGGCGAGAACGACCACCACCGGGCGGAGGCGACGTTCAAGGCGTTGGCGCGGGCCCTCGACGACGCCACGCGGCCCGACCCCCGGATCGTCGGCCAGGTCCCGTCGACCAAGGGCATCATTTAGGCCGCTACAGCAGGTCGCTCGCGGCGATGAGGAGCGCCGCCTGTTCGGGCGCAACGGATTGCGTCATCCGCGCTACCGACACCAGCTGCTGGTAGGCTTTCAGATGGACCGCCTTCGCTTGCGGCAGGCCCAGCTGCTGGTCCCGTTCGGCGGCCCGCAGCACGCTGCAGAGCGACGCCGCTTCCCCCGGATTCGTCACCAGCTGCTGCGAGAGGTCGCACAGGCTGGAATAGGTGACGACGAACACGGTGGCGGTCACCGTGGCCGGCCGGTACCCGGCGTCGCCGGCGAAGCTGGCCACCACCGTCTGCTGTCCGCCCGGGCGGTCGACGGCGCTGCTGTGGCACTCCGCGGCGCCCGTGGCGGCGGTCGTGCCGGTGCAGGCTTGCCCGCCACCAACTGTGAACGTGACCGCTCGGCCGGCGAGGGGATTGTCTCCACTCGTCAACACCGCCGACAGTCGGGCGGACCGCCCCTGGCCGATCAGGGTATCACCGGTATACGCCAGCGCCGTCCGGACGCGTGGTTGGAAGCTGCCGATTTTGTTGCCATCGGACTCTGTGAACCAGACGCTGCCGTCCGGCGCGACCGCTATCCCTTTCGGCGAGCTGCCGGGCGTCGGGATCGGGAGCTCGACCATCTTGCCGGTGGCGCTGAGACGGCCGATCTTGTTGCCATCGGTCTCCGTGAACCAGACGCTGCCGTTGCGTTTGGTCGTGATGCCGTTCGGCGCGCTGCCTGGCGTAGGAACCGGGTGGTGGGTCATGACACCCTGCGGCGAGATCGCCCCAATCTGCGCCGGGTTCCGCTCTGTGAACCACACGTTGCCGTCTGATCCCGCGGCGATGCCTTGTGGCCCCACGTGCGCGGCCGGATCAGATGCCTGGAGGGGGAAGGGCGTAACCACACCCGCTGGGGTGATCCGGAGGATCGCGTCCGACCCGTTTGAGCCGATCAACGTGGCCCAGACGTTGCCATCCGGGCCGACCGTGATGCCCACTGGGTTGTTGAAGCTGCCAATGGGGTACTCGGTGACCTCGCCCGCCGTGGTGATTCTGCCAATCCAGGTCTCAGGCGTGAACCCGCTCAGCTCGGTGAACCACAGAGCGCCGTCGGGCCCGGCGGTGATCCCCTGTGGACGTCGGAGCGGGCGCGGCAGCTCGTACTCGGCCAGGGACCCGTCCGGGGCAATCGCGCCGATGTTGCCGCCACCGAACTCGGTGAACCACAGCCTGCCGTCCGGCCCCGCCACAATCTGCAAGGGATCGCTGCCCGACGTCCGGATAGGGTATTCAGTAACCACGCCGGCCCGGGTGATCTTGCCGATCTGGTTGGCGCCGGGCTCGGTGAACCAGAGGCTGCCGTCCGGACCTGCCGCGATCCCGGATGGGTTGGCAAGGGCGGTGGGCAGAGCAAACTCGGTGATCGCGGTGGGCGCGTCCGCCGCCTGCGCGACCGGGGCAGCCAGCCAGCTGGCGCTCGCCACCAGGCCGACAAGCACCGACCCCATGGCGGGGATGCCTGCCAGACGTACCCGGTTGATCGTCGGCGCAAGCCGACCGCTGAAGAAAGCCTGTCGCATGGTGGTTGCGCACTCCCCCCTGCCTGGGCAACGCCAGGCCGCCGCTCAGATTCTGCCGATTTTGTTCCCGTCAAGCTGAGTGAACCAGACATGGCCATCGGGGCCCAGGACGATGCCACTGGGTAGGCTGTTGGACGTCGGGATCGGGAACTCCTGGACGTTGCCTTGCGGGTCGACGCGGCCGATCTTGTGGCTGCCCAGCTCAGTGAACCAGAAGCTCCCGTCCCGGCCTGCCGTGATGCCCCTGGGCGAGCTGCCGCGCGTGGGGAGCGCGTGCTGAGTGAGGGCGCCCTGGGACGTGATCTCACCGATCTGGTCCACGTCACGCTGCGTGAACCAGAGGGTGCCACCGGGTGCGGCGGTGATCCCTACGGGACCGGCGTGTGCGGCCGGGTCGGGCACAGGGAGGCGAAACACGGTGATGACACCAGCCGGCGTGATGCGCAGGATGGCGTCTGCGTCGTCAGACTCGATGACTGTGGCCCAGACGTTGCCTTCCGTCCCCGCCGTAATGCCCACGGGCCGGTTGAAGCTGCCGGTCGGGTACTCGGTAACAGTGCCCGAGGTGGTGATTTTGGCGATGTACGTCTCCGGCCGGGAGCCATCGATCTCGGTGAACCAGATGTTGCCGTCCGGACCGGCAGTGAGCTCTTGCGGGCGCCGGGAGGCTGTCGGCAACAGGTGCTCGACGACGTGGCCGCTGGGTGTTATGGCGCCGATTTTGCCGTTGTAGAGCTCGGCGAACCAGACGTTGCCGTCCGCCCCCGCCGCGATCCCGAGTGGCCCGCCGCCAGAGCTGGGCAGGTGGTACTCGCTGACCGCGCCCCCCGGCGTGATCTTCCCGATCTGATTGGCGCCAAACTCCGTGAACCACAAATTGCCATCGGGCCCGACCGTGATACGGGATGGGCTGCTATTGGGGGTGGGCAGGGGATACTCGGTGACGCCAATAGGAGGATCGGCCTCCGCGACCGCAACCGGGGCAGCCAGCGGGAGGGCGCTGGCGACGACCATCGCCAGCGCCGCGGCAAAACGCACCGACCGACGTCCGACGACAGTTCTGGCGCTGGCCGTCCTCCGGATCACGGGGGTCTGGCTCCTCAACTCGATCTGCCTCCTCATGGCTGCCTCCTCGACGCCCGACGGCCTGCGCTCAATTCCCTGCACACCATCTCGCGCCAGCTCGGCTTCTAGCACCAGCGCAGCGGCGACGGTCGCTCGACGCCGGGCGTCAGACAACCTCTCCGTCCCGCTAACGTAGCATTCGCCCGGGGACGAAGCAAGAGCACCCCGTTCGTCTCCGGTGGCAGCTTGCGTTTGAGAGAATCCCAGCGTCGGCAAGCGACAGTTGCAAATTGGTTGCGTTTCCCGAATTGTCTGCCGCTATGCCATGCAGTGACTGTATGCTGGGCACACCGGCTGCTGCCCGGAATCACGAGCTGCAATGGAGAGGTTACTTCATGCCGGTGGTGGTCGTCCTGCGGGCGAACAGACTTTTGCTGTCACTGTTGCTGTTGCTCTCGCTGCTGGTAGCGTCGGGGCTGGCGCATGGGGATTTCGGGAGCTCGGGAACAGCGCTCGCCGCTGGTAGCAACCCCATCGTCACCGAAAACCAGCAGGCCGGCTCGGCCAACTGGCAGCTCGGCCGCTCGGGCTTCCAGACGGCCGACGACGTTAACGGACAGATCAAAGGCTACGCCTCCGCCACCAGCGTCAATAAAGGGCAGGCGATCAACTTCTTCGTGACCGTCAACCCTGCCCAGACCTACGCCATAGACGTGTACCGGATGGGCTGGTACGGTGGGCTGGGAGGCCGGCTCATGCTGCAGGCCGGCGGGCGTTCGGGCAGTCGCCAGGCGGCATGCCCAACCGACGCGACGACCGGGCTGACCGCCTGCGCCTGGTCGTCGAGCTACACGCTCAACGTGCCGACGACCTGGACCACCGGCATCTACCTGGCACTTCTGACCAACGCCCAGAACTACCAGAACTACATCGTCTTCGTGGTGCGTGACGACGGGCGGGTGGCGCCGATCTCGGTCCAGCAGGGAGTCGACACCTACCAGGCCTACAACAACTACCCCGACGATCATCGGACGGGAAAGAGCCTTTACACTTTCAACAGTTACGGAGCCAACACGGTCGCCCGCGACCCGCGCGCGGTCAAAGTCTCTTTCGACCGACCGTACGCGTTGGACGGCGGTGCCGGGCACTTCCTCGAGTGGGACCAGTACCTGGTCCACTGGCTCGAGCGGTCTGGCTACGATCTCGGCTACACGACCGACGTGGACACCCATACCAATGGTGGCCGGTTGCTCAACCCCAAGGCCGTCCTGGTGACGGGGCACGGCGAGTACTGGACCAGGCCCATGTACGACGCGGTGCTCGCCGCGCGCGACGGCGGCGTCAACCTGGCGTTCTTCGGGGCCAACGCCGATTACTGGCAGGTTCGATTCGAGTCCTCGGCCGGTGGTGCCGCCAACCGGGTGGTGGTCTGCTACCGCGACGCGACACTGGACCCGAACTCCGATCCGGCCCTGAAGACCGTGAATTGGCGCAGCGCTCCGTTGAACCGCCCCGAGCAGCAGCTGATCGGGGTCCAGTACACGTCCCTGCTCAACTCGAATTATCCGTACGTCGTCAGCAACAGCTCGAGCTGGGTCTATTCGGGCACGGGCTTCAACAACGGCGACAGCGTGCCGGGAATTGTCGGCTACGAAGTGGACCGGAGCTGGTCGCAGTACACGCAGCCGCCGACGTCCGGCCAGGGTGAAAGCCTGCTGTCGCAGTCGCCGGTGACCAACAGCGACGGCTACTCGGACGTCGCCAACGCATCCGTCTACCAGGCGCCCAGCAATGCGTGGGTCTTTGCCACTGGCACGATGTCCTGGAGCTGGGCGCTGGATCGGGCGGGCTACGTCGACGCGCGCATCCAGCAGACGACGACGAATGTTTTGACGAGGTTCCTCAGCACGGGAGCGGCGACGCCGACACCCACCAGTGCGGCGACGGCGACACCGACTCGGACCCCGACCCCGACCAACACGCCGGCTAGCGCCGCGACGAGCACGCCGGGCTCCACCAGCGGCTACCGGAGCGCGGTGCTCGCGGACAGCCCGGCCGGCTACTGGCGCCTGGACGAGGCCAGCGGCAACGCCGCCGACAGCTCCGGCCACGGCCACACCGGCACCTACACCGCCAGCGGCGTCACGCGCGCGGTCGCCGGGGCGCCCATCGGCGACGCCGACCCGGCCGCCAAATTCGACGGCGCCAACGGCCTGGTCAACGTCAGCGGCGTGGGCGCGTTCAGCGCCACCGCGCCATTCTCCGCCGAGGCCTGGGTCAATCCGAGCGTGTTCCCGGCCAATACGTGGGCCCGCATCCTGTCCCAGGAGGACTCGACCACGAACCAGCCGGGCTGGGCTCTCTACCTGGACGCCTCGGTCGGCACGCTCAGCGCTGCCCGGACAGACGCCACCACCTCCGACTGGGTCGGCGGCAGCACCGCGCTGCCGCTCAACCAGTGGAGCTACGTGGTGCTGACCTATGACGGCGCGACGCTGCGCCTGTACATCAATGGCCAGCTCACGGACACCGCGTCGTCGTCCCGCAGCCTGCCCACCAGCAGCGCGCCCTTGGAGATCGCGGCCAGCTACGGCGCCGGCCAGCTGCTCACCGGCAGTGTCGACGAGCCGGCCATCTACACGGTGGCCCTCACGCCGGCCCAGGTGACCACGCACTACCAGGCTAGCAAGGGCGGCTAAACCCGATGACGGTCGCGGCCTTTCACCGTCGCCGACCCCTCACGCCCACCCAGGCCCGCGCAGCCTCGCCAAGCCTGACGCTCCGTGCCGCCTTTGGCCTGGCGTTCCTCATCCACCTGGCCACCATCTGCATCGTCTTCCCGGTCTCCAAGCTTCTCGACAGCGATCTCCCGTACCACGTCGACTACGCATACTGGCTCTACAACTCGACGACCATGGATTCCTTCCTCAGGGACTCGTGGCAGATGTGGGGCTACAACCCTTATCTCAGCGCTGGCTACCCGGAAGGCGGCGTCGTCCACAATCTGGCCCATCATGGAGGCCGAGCCTGGGAGCTCGTCGCACACGTCCTTGGCTCGATCTCCTTCCCCGCGGCCTTCAAGCTCTATCCCTTCCTCTGCATGATTCTGCCACCGCTCGTCGTGTGGTGGACATACAAGATGCTCAAATTTTCGGATAGACACGCAGCCCTGGCGGGCATCGTCGCCATTATCTACTGGTGGTCGTCGATGCTCAGCGTCCTCTCCGTCGACAGGGGCAGCGTTAGTTCTCCCATCGCGGCCTTCGTTGCTCTACCACTTATCGTTTCGTTTGCTCTGTTTTGCCGTGGGCCGACCCTCCGCCGCACAGCCACCCTCTTGCTGACCGCAATAGTTGGCCTATGGCTTCATCCCTATACCGCCGCGATAGTTGCCATACCCATGGTAGTCATTTACGCTTGTCACTTTACCCACTTGCCCCCTCGTGGCCACCTGGCTCTAGCGGGAATTCTGGCGCTGACGGCGCTCTCGACCCTGCCCTGGACGGGCCAGCTCCTCACCGTCCGCTACAACGATCTCTCGCCAACGGTCTACCCATATGGCCTGGCATCACTCGGCTGGCGGATTCTCCTACAGAACGTCCTGGGACTATCAGGCCCCCTCTTCATCTCTCTGCCGGCCTGTTTTGGGCTCAGACGCTGGTACCGCGACGGGCACAAAGACCTGGCGCTGGCCTGGTTGGCAGGGCTCTCGTTCCTCATTTTCCTGACATACCTCGGCTCCACCATAGTCGTGCCCCACTTCTTGAACCTTCAGGACCTGGAACACCTCGAGCCGGCCCGTTTCGAGGTGGTCTGTTACGTGATGCTGATTCTGCCGTGGGCCCACGGGCTCGCGGACATGGCTGCCTGGCTGAGGGGAGACCACAGCAGGAGCAGGATCGGGGACCTGCCTTCATGGGTGCGGAGAGGACGCGACAGGCCCGGGGCCGGAGAGCTGACCGCGTGGCTCACGAGAGACCGTGGCCAGCCTGCTGCCAGAGTGGTGGTCATCGTGCTCCTGGCCGGCTCCTTCGTCCACAGCTCGTGGAGGTTTCTCGAACATACCGTCTACAATCCGGTGGTGTTGCAGCAGCGCGTCGTGGTCCCTATGTCATCGACGGGAGACGCCTTTATTGCCTGGGCGAGAAATAACACCACGAAAGGCGGGCGGATTCTTTTCGAGGACCGGATCAACTGGGAGGACAGCTACAATCTCGTTCCTGGACTGTTAGCCCTGCGCTCGGACCGAGAGTTCATCGGCGGCCCGTATTGGGACTTGTCCCAATCACATGCGATATTCTCAACCTACGTCGACGGATGGCTCTTCGGGCGCAGTATCGACACGTTCCCAGTGGCAGAGCTACGCGACTATCTGGATCTGTACAACATACAGTGGGTAGCCTGCGTCTCGGACATCTCGGTCACCTATCTTGACAGCCATCCCGAGACATTCCAGAGGACGACCACGATTGGTCCGATGAAGATCTACGCCGTGGCCAGGGCCGCGTCATTCTTTCAGCAAGGCACGGGTGACGTCGACGCCGGGTTCAATCGACTCTCTTTGAAGCAGATGCAGGTGGGAGAGCAGGTCGTCTTGCGCTACCACTGGCAGCCCTCCCTGAAGAGCAGCGATGGATCCCCTATTCGCGGGGTGCGACTGCTCGACGATCCGAATGAGTTCATTGCGCTCGTCCCGCGAAGCTCGGACCTGACGATCTACAACAGCTACACGGTCCCAGAGGGGCCGGGCCGCGGCGGCTGAGGGAGGACAGCGGACAGAAGTTCGTATAGCGGTTCTGACCGGGCTGGGCTTTGCTGTCAGCGGTCTGGGGGTGCCATAGGCGCTATGACGGGGCACCGCCGCGCGCCAGGCGCCTCCGCCACCGGGCGTACTCCACGTTGCCCATGATGGTCAAGTAAGCGGCCAGGGCGCCAAGATAAGGCCGAAGATACGGTCGGTGGATGCCAGCGTTGGTTACATAGTCGCGGCTGAACTGCCTCCAGTTCGACTGGTTGACCGTATTCGCCGACATCGTGATGGACGGGCCGAGCATGCGGGTGGTATGCCACCAGCCAGCCGGCACGAAGAGCGTCTCGCCGGGTTTGAGGACAAACCTAGTTGGGTTGGCCTTTGCGAAAAGCGGAAATTTCAGCAGGTCCGCGTTCTCCACATCGCCGACGTTCGACTTGTTGCGATGAACGCCGTCCCTGGGATACATGTACGGGGTCTGGTCGGGTGGATACACGACGAAGAGTTTGCTACCATAGATTTGCGACAGAAAAGCGTGGACGTGCAAGTTGTCGTAGTGCAGAAACGGAAATTCCGAGCCTTCTCCGCCGATAAATATCTCAATCGACGTCAGAGTTTGTTTCCGCGGGAAGAGTCTGCTTTCGAGCCAGTTCGGCTCGGTGCAGCTCGGCAGTGGGCTGACATCTGGCATGAGCTCCGGTAGCCATTCTTCCAGAAGCTGATTGCGAAGATAAGGCGACGGGTTCTCACGCGTTGAGCCAATAACAAGGTCAATGAATTGCCCAAAGTTGTAGGTCTTGTCGCCGATGGTGATGTCGCGGGCACCGTAACGATTCTTGAACATCTCAGGCGTCCACGTACCGATTGCCGTCCAGTGCTTGGTGGCGTCCGTGAGGATGACCGGCCTCCAGGGCATCAGGTAATCGCGCACGAACGCTTCATGGGGAAGGTTGGCTCGACGCTCGATCGGTGGGGCGCTGGAGGGGTCTTGTGGCTCCGTCATGTCATGCTCCTGAGCAGGGGGTCTTGAGGCTTGAGTCTTGCTCCATTCTGATCATCTGAGCTCCACCTGCTTATCCGCCTGCCTTTGTTCGCGCTACGCGCTCAGCGGAAGTTGGGCGTCGGCGTTCTGGAGGCAGCGCTCGAGGCGTTCGGCGAACCACCGAACCCAGGGCTCCCGCAACATGACGTCGCCATCGCAGCCGTCAGGCCCTGACTGGGCATCGAACCCGCCGTCGCCGAAGGCTGCCCAATCCATGGGACGATCCCCCGAGCGCCGCCAATCGTCGCACGGCAAGAACAGGGTGATCCGACCCGGATAGCGGCGGAGCGGGTACTTGCGGACGGCCACCGCGGTCACAGCTTCGAGCTGGATGCGACGGGCGGTCGCGCTGTCACGGGGTACGCCGTGGTGGGGTGCTACGGCCTGGAGGAAGGCTCGAGCTTTGTCGCCCAGGTAACGGGCTCGCTCGCGCGGGGGAAGAGCCGCGAGCCGCCGCCCGTGGTCGACTGCGCGTCGGAACAGATGGCGGTACAACGGGTGAAAGGAGGTGGGGCACGCGCTGCCAAAGAGGGCGAGCAAAGCCACCTCCTGGCCCTGACGGCGCAGTTGCTGGGCAACCTCGAAAGCCTGGGTGCCCCCGGAACAGTACCCGCCCAGAAGGTAAGGGCCCTCTGGCTGCACTGCGCGCAGCTGATCCACGAAGTACGCGGCCAGATCTTCGATGCGGTCGAAAGGGTCGCGTCGCCCGTCCAGCCCGGGGGGCTGCAGCGCATAGAACGGTTGCTCGCGACCGAGGTGCCGCGCCAGCGGGACGAAACAGAAAACGTCCCCATTGTGGCCCGGGACGCCGAAGAACGGTCGCCTGGAGCCTGCCGGTTGCAGGGCGACAACTGCCGACGGGGACACCGCCCACGTGGTCGCGGCGTGTAGGAAGGCCATGATCTCGGGCTTGCGCCTGGCAAGCTCCTGGCGCACCACGGGGTCCAGGGCTCCCTGAGGAGCGTTGCATCGCAGGCGGTCCCCCTCGGCCCACACCTTCATGTCCCGGCTCTGTAGCTGGGCCAGGAACTCCTGGGTGGTCGAGCCCTCCTGGAAGTCCCACGTCGTCGTCGTCATAGCTCTATGTCCTCGCGGCCCTCTTCGCTGGCGACGGGCCGGGCGGCATTCGCGGCCCAGAGCAACGCTTCAAGCAGATGCGTGAGGCCGGCCACCGTGGGCGCCTCGAACAACGCGCGCAAGGGCACCTCGACGGCGAAGGCTTGACGCAGCCGTGCCATGATCTGGGCCGCCGCGATGGAGTGGCCTCCCAGGTCGAAGAAATTGTCGTCGACTCCCACCGCGTCGAGCCCGAGCGCCGCGGCCCAGGTCGCCGCGACGATCTCTTCACTCCGCGTGCGGGGGCGAACTGGCGCGTGTGGACGCCTCGGCCCCGCCAGCTCCGGCGGCGGCAGCGCCTTGCGGTCCACCTTACCGTTTGGCGTCAGCGGCAGCGCCTCGAGGACCACGAGGTGCGTGGGTACCATGACGTCCGGCAGCCGCTGCTTCAGATGATCGCGTACGGCGTCGCTGGTGAGCGTGGCGCCCGCCCGGGCGACCACGTAGCCAACCAGGCGCACGTCTCCGGCGGAGCCCTCGCGGGCGATCACGACCGCCTCCCGCACGCCCGGATGCTCCAGCAGCCGCGCCTCGATCTCGCCGGGCTCGACCCGGTGACCGCGAATCTTCAGCTGGTGGTCGACCCGCCCCAGGAAATCGACAGTGCCGTCCGGGAGCCAGCGCGCCAGGTCGCCAGTGCGATACATCCGCGCTGCTGGCGTGCTGCTGAACGGGTCCGGCAGGAACCGCTCGGCAGTTAGCTCAGCGCGATGCAGGTAACCGCGAGCCACCCCTGCGCCGCCGATGTACAGCTCGCCGGCGACGCCGACTGGCACCGGCTGCTGGTGGGGGTCCAGGACGTACAGCTCGGTGTTGGCCACTGGTCGGCCGATCGGGATCGGGCCGTCGGCTGCCTGGACCCGGTGCACTGCCGACCACACAGTCGTCTCGGTGGGTCCGTACATGTTCAGCAGCTCCACCGACGCGGGTCGTATCAGGAGCGACGCCAGGTCTGGGGCCAGCGTTTCACCGCCCACCAGCAGGGTGCGAAGCGAGTGCACGGCGCGCAGCGACTCCGGGTCCTGGGCCAACATGCGCGCCAGCGACGGGGTGCATTGCATATGGGTGACCCCGTAGCGGACGATCCGCTCTGCCACGGAGTCGGCGCTGCCATCCGCGCCTGTACCGACGCCGCCCTCGCCGGCCGCCAGGGGCGCGGCGGCGCCAACGCCCGGGTGCAGGACGACCGTGAAGCCGCGCGCCAGCGTCCACAGGAGCTCGACCACCGAGATGTCAAACGACAGGCTGGTCAGCGCGAGCCACACCCCTGGGCCGGTGCCTACCCACGCGTCCATACCCACGAACAGGTTGGCCACGTTGCGATGCTCGAGCATCACACCCTTGGGCCGGCCCGTCGATCCCGACGTGTAGATCACGTAGGCCAGGTCGTCCGCCGCCACCGGAGCGTCGGGGCGGTCGCTCGGCTGGCGGGCAATGGCCTCGCGGTCGCCGCCAGCGTCCAGACGGACCACTATCGGGCCGCCGTCGTGGCTGGCGAGAGCCGGGCTGTCGGCGACGATCACCGACGGCCGAGCGTCCTGGACCATGAACGTGAGGCGCTCCAGAGGATAGGACGGGTCGAGTGGCAGGTAAGCTGCGCCCGCCTTCAGGATGCCCAGCAAGGCGACGACCATGTCGGGCGAGCGCGTCAGGCAGAGGCCAACGGGCGCCTCGGGGCCAACACCGAGCGCCCGCAGATGCCACGCCATCTGGTTGGCGCGACGGTCTAGCTCGCGGTAGCTGAGGCTCGTGCCCTGGAACGCGAGCGCCACCACGTCCGGCGTCCGGTCAACTTGCGCCTCGAAGAGACGGTGGACGTGCTCCTCGCCGAGCGCGGCGCTGGCCGTGTCATTCCATTCCACCAGCAGCTGCTCTCGCTCCGGGCCTGTCAGCAGTGGCAGCTCCCAGAGCCGCCGCTCAGGATCGGAGACCACCCCCTCCAGCAGGACCTGGAAGTGGCCAAGCCAGCGACGGATGGTCCGGGGCTCAAAGAGATCGGTGTTGTAACTACACTCGGCAACCAGGCGCTCCCCCGTGTCGACGAGGTTCAGATCGAGCTCGAAGTTGACGAACCGCTTGGGAGGTATGAGAACCTCGACGGCCACACCGTCGAACTGAGGCTGGGCGCCTACCTTGTCCAGGTTGAACAGGACGGCGACCAGAGGGGTTCGACTCAGATCCCGTGGGGACTGGAGTTTGCGGACCAGGCTGCCGAAGGTCAACGTCTGGTGCTCATGGGCCTCGAGCAATCCCTGCCTGACGGCTCGCAGATGCTGGGCAAACGGCGCGTCCGGGTCGAGGCGACTCCGCAGTGGCAGGGTGTTCACGAAGTGGCCCACCAGGTTCTCGTTGTCCAGCACGGCCTGGCCAGCTACCGGAATACCCAGGACGAAGTCGGTCTGCCCCGTCAGGCGGTGAAACAGCGCCTGCCACGTGGCCAACACTGTCACGTAGAGCGTCGTGCCGTGCCTGGCTCCGACCCGCTTGAGGTCGCGGTACAGGGAGGCGCCGATTGTCAGGTTCTCCTGCGACCCGGCGTACGTCTTGAGCTGCGGCCGGGGCCGGTCCAGGGGGAGCTCCAGGATCGGTACGGAACCGGCCAGCTGTCCAAGCCAGTAGGCCTCGGCGGCTCTAGCCTGAGAGCCGCCCACCTGGTCAAACTGCCGCCGCACGTGTTCGCTGTACGGCGCGGTCTCCAGTAGCTCAGCGCCGCCGGCCCGTCGCGCCGCCCCGTAGAGAGCACCCAGATCACGGAGCACAATGCCTGCCGACCACCCGTCGCAGACGATGTGATGGACGGTCAGCATCAACAGGTGGCAGTCTGTCGCCTCTTTGACGACCCGAGCGCGCAAGAGCGGACCGCTGACAAGGTCGAGCGGCTCATCGCCCTCCTGCTCCAGGAGCCCGGCGACCTCGCGGTCACGCACCTCGGCCGGTCGCGTCGACAGGTCGACGAGGGGCACTTCCACTGCCATGGCCGGCGCCACGGACTGCCAATCTCCGTCGGGACTGAACGTGACGCGGAGCGCTTCGTGGCGATCGAGCAGCCTCTGGATAGCCGAACGCAGCGCGTCAACGTCCAGATTGCCGCGCAAGCGCACCGCATAGCGCTGGTTGTACGAACAGGACGCCTCTCGTCCCATCTGCACGGCGCCCCACATCTCCTGTTGCGCCTCGGTCAGGGGCAGGGTAGCTGCCAACCCGTCCGCGGCAAAGGGATCGAAGTCGACTGGCGTCAGGTGGACACGAGGGATTGAGGCGTCAGGCACGGGCGTCATTCACTCACCTGTAGGTACTTCCCCGGCCGAGCCGGGTCGGGAACGAACCAGGCGTCCACGCCGGCCTGGTCCTTACCCAGTCTGGCGCCTGGCACAGGCGGTGTGAGGGCTCGTCCCGGCAGGAAGTCGGCTTGCTGCATCTCCGAGATGCTGTCTTTGAAGGCCTGAACGAGGCGTTCGAGGTCCTCGTCCGTGTGCGCGGTCGTGAGGAACCAGGCACGTCCCTCCCAGATGTGGACGCCCTTGCCTCTCATGTAGGTAAAGAAGAGGCTGGCGTAGGGCACATCAGGCGGAAAGGTGACACAGAACCACGAGCTGAAGTGCGTGATCCGGACAGGAGCCCCGACACGCTCGACGTGCGCAACCAGCGTCTCGACCAATCGAGCGGTCCGCTGATCGAGCTGCCGCTGCAGCTCCGGGCCTTGCTGGTGGAGCTGGTGCAGAACCGCCTCGGCCGCCGCCAGCGCTAGCGGGTGTCGCACGAAGGTGCCCGCGAAGAAGGTCATGCCGGTCTCGGGAAAGGAGTCGTCGCCGAAGCTCCACAGGCCGCCGTCAAGAGCGTTCATGAAGGCCGGCGTGCCGGCCAGGAGGCCGATCGGCACGCCCCCAGCGACGACCTTGCCGTAGGTTGCCAGGTCGGCCCTGATGTCCCACAGAGCCTGTATCCCACCCGGGTGCGTTCGGAAGCCCGTGACGACCTCGTCGAAGATCAGCGCCGCGCCCGAGGCGGCGGTCAGTCGCCGCACGTCGCGCAGAAACTCCCGGGGCTGTAGCTCCGGCCGCCGACTCTGCACCGGCTCCACCAGCACGGCGGCCAGCTCATGCCCTCGCGCCGCCAACACCTCCAGCGCACCGGGGCTGCCGTACTCCAGCACGAGCACGTTGTCCACCGCGTTCGCGGGGATACCAGGCGCGATCGGCGTGGCGCTCGGCAGGCCGTCCCGTGTTGTGGCGCGCACCAGTACCTCATCGAATATGCCGTGGTACGCGCCCGCGAACATCGCGATCGTGTCGCGTCCGGTCACGGTCCGGGCGACCCGCAGCGCCGCCATCATCGCCTCGGAGCCGGTGTTGCAAAACGCCACCCGCTCCATCCCGGTCAGGTCGCAGACGAGCTCCGCGACCTTCCCGGTCAGGGGCGACTGCGGTCCGATCTCTATGCCCAGCCGCAGCTGCGCCTCCAGCGCCGCCGTCACAAACGGCGGCGAGTGGCCAAACAGATTCATGCCGAAGCCGTTGACCAGGTCGACGTACTCGTTGCCGTCCACATCCCACAGCTTGGAGCCCGACGAACGCGCGACGATGATCGGGTAGACGGTCTCTTTCCACGCCATGCGAAAGCCGGCGACGGACCTGGGATCGGCCAGATGCGGGCGGTGGAGCTCCGTCAAGCGCTTGGATTCCCGCGTCCGGTCCGTGTACCGCGCGATCAGGCCATCCAGGTGTCGCTGTTGGCGCGGCGTCAGGCCCCCCAGCGTCCCCCTGGCGATCGGCCGGTACGGCCCGAACCCGGTTGGGACAGCGCCGTTTGCCGGCTGCACGGCAGGTGCCGGCAGCGCACCGGTCAGCGCTCCTGCTGGTTGTGGACCCGGCGTCGACGGCTCGTGGCGCGACACATGGGAGCCATCAGGCAGACCCAGCTGCGACTGTCGACCCGAGGGTCCCGCGGAGACTACTGCCGGCGAGACGTTCATACCGCTGCCACGCAGCAGCTCGAGCTGGGAAGACATGACCGCCAACTGCTGAGCCATGATGCGTTCCAGAGCGTTCGTCGGCAAAGCGCTCGGCTCGTCGCCGCCCGGCAACGAGGTCGGCGTCGCGTTGCCGGATGCCGGTGCCGGAAGGCTTCGCGGGGCAGGCACGTCCTGCCGGACCTCCTGAGGTTCGCCTGGCGGTGCAGCGGCAGCGCTGCCGTGGGTTTGCTCTTGCTCCTGCTCCAGGGGTGGCACGGTTTCGGCCAAACGCGCGGCCAGGGATGCCAGCGTTGACAGATCCTCGAACAGCTCGCGGAACGTGATAGTTGCGCCGAAGGTCTTTTTGATAGCGGTGCTGACCTGAGTCAAAAAGAGCGAGTCGAAGCCCAGTTCCAGGAACGGGGTGGTAGGGGTGAGATCCGCCACGTCCATCCCTGATAGGCCGCCGAACAGCGACTGCAGTCGTGGCAAGAGGTCAGGGGTACTGTCCGAGCGGACCTGTGCGTTCATGGCATTCCCATCATGGGTGGAGTGCGATGCGGCCGGAAGGCTCGTTTCGACCAGGGGCGCAGGAGCAGCGGCGCCGTCAGCAGATGCGGGCCCACGCCCATTCGAGCCATCCGCCGGCGCCTCGGGTGCAACCCAGAAGCGCTTCCTCTCGAATGGATACGTCGGTAAGGGGATCCGCTGACCCCGTGCTGGCGCGTGTACTTCCGACCAATCCACGCTGGCCCCGGCCAGCCACAGCCGACCCAGCGCAGTGAGCATGGCTGCCATCTCAGAGCCAGCCGCCGAGCCGTCGTGCAGCGAGCTCAGCGGCAGCTGCTCGGAAGGCCGGTCGGGGTGCTGCTTCGCCAGCGTACTCAGGGTAGAACCCGGCCCCACTTCCAGCAGCAGGCGCTGAGGGTCCGCCAGCAGCTTTCCCACGCCATCCATGAATCGCACGGGTCGACGCAGCTGTTCCGCCCAGTACGTGGGGTCCACCGCTTGTGCCGGCGTAACCCAGTCGCCGGTGACTCCGGACACCCAGGGGATCTGCGGCGGATGCCGCTGCACACGGCTCACGAGCTCGCGAAACGGGGCCACGACGGGATCCACCATCGCCGAGTGGAAAGCGTGCGAGGTCGGCAGGAGCCGACAGGCGATCTCGCGCTCCGCCAGCTGCACCTGCAGAGCCGCAACGGCTGCCTGCGGCCCCGACACCACCGTCAGTGACGGCCCGTTGACCGCCGCCACGGAAACATGCTCGTCAAGAAGCGGCTCGACATCCGCCGCCGGCAGACGGACGGCAAGCATCGCTCCGGTTGGGACTCCCTGCATGAGCCGGGCTCGTCCGGCCAGCAGGGTGAGGGCGTCGTCACGAGAGAACACTCCCGCAAGACAGGCGGCCACGTACTCACCCAAACTGTGGCCCACCATGGCGCGTGGCTGCACGCCCCATGTCATCCAGAGCCGGGCCAGCGCGTACTCGACCACGAACAGCGCCGGCTGTGTCATCGCGGTCTGGACAAGCTGCTGCTCGGCTATCGTGGCGTGTGTGGGATCCGGATAGAGGATGTCTCTCAGATCGTGTCCCAGATGCGGCAGCAGAACCTCGGCGCATTCGGCCACCTGCGTCTTGAAGGCCGGCACGTGCTGATAGAGGTCGCGCGTCATGCCGACGTACTGCGCGCCCTGCCCGGGAAACATGAATGCTACCGACGGGTCCCGTCGCTCCCGACTGTCGGTCGCGACGCGCCGCGGGTCGAGCGTCCGGAGCGCGTCCAGGGCGTCGTCTCGCCCGCCGCAGACCAGCGCCCGGCGGTGGCCGAACCGCCGACGGCCGGCCTGGAGCGTGTACGCGACCGACGCTAGCTCCACCTCCGGGTGGTCTTCCAGATGCTGGCGCAGGTTCTCGGTCGCGCAGTCGAGCGCGGCGCCCGACCGCGCGGAGAGCAGCAGAAGCTGCTTGTCGCGCGACGGCGCCCCGGACCCAACGGGTGGCGCCTCCTCGAGGACCACGTGAGCGTTGGTTCCACCCACCCCAAAGGAGCTCACCCCGGCATGCCGCGGCGTGGGCCCTGCCGGCCACTCCTGCCGAGACGTGACCACGTGAAATGGGGTGTTCTCCAGATCGAGCCTCGGGTTCGGCGTCTGGAAGTGGAGGCTGGCTGGCAGCTCTTTGAACTTCAGCGCCAGCGCCGTCTTGATCAGCCCGGCGACGCCGGCGGCCGCGTCGAGGTGGCCGATGTTCGTCTTGACTGAGCCGATGCCGCAGAAGCCTGTCGACGCGGTGCCGGCCCGGAACGCCTGGGTCAGGCCGGCGATCTCGATCGGGTCGCCGAGCGCCGTCCCTGTCCCGTGCGCCTCGACGTAGGAGACCGTCTCGGGGTCGATTCCCGCCAGCGCCTGCGCCATGGCGATCACCTCAGCATGCCCGTCGACGCTGGGCGCCGTGAAGCTCACCTTTGACGACCCATCGTTGTTGAGCGCCGCGCCTTTGATGACCGCGTAGATGCTGTCGCCGTCCGAAAGGGCATCTGGCAGCCGCTTCAGCACGACGATGCCGACGCCATTGCCGAACACCGTCCCGCCAGATTGTGCGTCGAACGCGCGACAGTGCCCATCAGGAGAAACGATGCCGTCCTCCTGGTACAGGTAGCCCCGTTTCTGCGGCAAGGTGATCGAGACGCCCCCCGCCAGAGCCATGTCACACTGGTAGCTCATCAGGCTCTGGTACGCCTGACACACGGCGACCAGAGACGTCGAGCAGGCCGTCTGGACGTTGATACTTGGTCCGCGCAGATCGAGCTTGTAGGATACGCGGGTCGCCAGGTAATCCTTCTCGTTACCCATCATGGTGACGAGCGCGCTGATAACTTCCGTTACGTTACGACGACCCTGCAAATTTGCCAGGAAATACGTATTGTTGCTCATACCGGCGAAGACGCCGATAGACCCAGGGTATGACTGGGGGTCGTGGCCAGCGTCTTCTAACGCGGCCCACGCCGTCTCGAGAAACACTCGCTGCTGAGGATCTATGATCTCCGCTTCCTTTGGTATGATCCCGAAGAAGGCAGCGTCGAACATGTCGACGTCTTCCAGAACGCCGCGTGCCCTCACGTAATGAGGATCCATGCTCGCTAGCCGGGCGTCGGAATTGGGCAGATCCAGGTCGTGTTCGGCGAAGAAAGAGATCGACTCGACGCCGGCAAGAAGATTGTGCCAGAACTGCGAGACGTCAGAAGCGCCCGGGAAGCGCCCGGCCATGCCAATGATGGCCACTCCGTCCGATGGATCGTACGTCTCAGAATTGGACACGGCGGCTCTTCTGAATCAGTCTCTTCTGCTTGCCCAATGCCTCTATCTGCTGCTTGGCACGATCGCGCACATCCTGATAGGTGGGCTGACGATCGTGCTCATGGCTGAGGTATCGTGCCAGGGAGCTGATGGTGGGATAGTGAAACAGGGCCACGATGGGCAGCTCGGCGTCGACTGACGCCTGAAGTTTGCCGTGAGCCTGGAGCAACAGGAGGGAATGCCCGCCCAGGTCGAAGAAGTTTTCGTCGATGCCGATGCCGTCGGCCTGGAACAGCTCCTGCCATATCGCCGTGATCGTCCGCTCCAGGTCGGTCCGCGGTGCGAGCGGAGCTGCCCCAACGTTGGCGCGGGGGCTGGCCAGCGCCCGGGCCCGGGCACGCGCCGCCTCCCCTTTCGAGGCCGAGGCCAGGCGCGACAGCAGGGCCGAAAGCGGCCCCGTCGAAGACGCCGCCATGGCCTCCAGAACGGTCCTCATGTCCCCGAGCATCGCCCGGATGGCGTCGCGGTCCAGCCGCTGCGGATGGTAGACGATCTTCATCAGCAGCTCAGGGCCGGGAGTGACAGTGAGGGTGAGCGGATAGTTGGTCCCTTCCGGGGCGCTCACCGGCTGAACTGCGACCGCTGGGCCGAGCCGGTCCACGGCAGCGTCGACAGCGTAGTTCTGGAACACGACGAGACTGTCGAACAAGCGCAGTCGCCACGGCACGTCGCTCCACTGTTGGATCTGCTGCGGCGACGCGTATTGGTGTCGACCGATCTCGAAGTGCTTCTCCTGGAGGTGCGTGAGCCAGGGCACCAGCCCGTCTTCGGCACGGACCTGTAGCCGCACCGGGAGGTTGTTGACGCACGGCCCAACCATGGCTTCGATGCCGGCCAGCTCCGCGGGGCGTCCGGCAAAAGCGGCCCCGAACACGACGTCCTCGTCGCCGCTGTAGTGGCTCAGGAGCATCGCCCAGGCCCCCTGTATCAGCGTGCTGAGCGTCACGTGGTGCTCTCGCGCCCACCGCTGCATCTCGGCCGTCGCGCCGGCGGGCAGCCTGACGGACTCCTCAGCTGACAGCTCGGACGACGATGGCGAGCTCCTGGCCGGGTCGCCAATGTCGAACGGCGTGGGCGCCAGGTACCCGTCGAGCGCGTCCCGCCAGAACGCCTCCGACTCGGACACCGGCTGGCGCTGCAGCCATTCAACGTAGTCGCGATAAGGGGGCGCGGCCCCGAGGCGAGCGTGGTGACCCTGACGCTCGGCGTCGTAGATCGCCGACAGATCGCGAAAGACCAGGGGCCACGACCATCCGTCGATGTGCAGATGATGCGTGCTCCAGACCAGATGGTACGTGTCAGCGGCGACCCGGATGAGGCTCACGCGGGTGAGAGGCGGACGCGCCAGATCAAAGGGGCGGTCACGGTCGTCGCTGACGAACGCCGCCAGGCGCGCCTCCTGCTCCGCGTGGGCGAGACCGCGCCAGTCGTGCTCGAACCAGGGCAGCGGCACCTGGCGCAGCACCACCTGGACCGGCTCCCGCAGCCCCTCGGAGGCGAAGGCAGTACGCAGGACAGAGTGGCGCGCCAGCACCTGCTGCCACGCCCGCCGGAGCGCAGCGGGATCCAGCGGGCCCAGGAGGGTGAAGTGCCACTGCTCGAACCCCAGCCGCGACTGTGCTGCTTCCATCGAGTAGAAGAGCTGCTGCATCGGGGACAGCGGGTACACGTCCTCGATCCCCAGGTACTGGCGCTGCAGGCGGTCGAGCGTCGGCTGATCGAGGCCGGCCAGTGGGAAGTCGGATGGCGTGTAGCCGCCTGCCCCGGGCGCCAGACAGTGCTTCACCAGCTCCCGAATGGCGTGCAGGAACCCATCCGCGAGGCGTGCGATCGTCTCGCGGCGGTGCACATCCTCGCTGTAGGTCCATCTCACCTGGAGTCGCCCGTCGACGACCAGCGCCAGGACATCGAGAAGGTAGCAGCGGCGGGCGCGCGGGCTGTGCCAGGGGCCGCTCGATTCTTGAGCGAATCGGAACAGCGACGATCCCGCTACCACCTGATCGAACTGGCCGAGGTAGTTGAACAGGACGTCCGCCCGCGGGCCGGAGCCGAGCCGCGCGGCAACGTCGGCGTCATCGTCCAGGTAGCGCAGCACGCCGTAGCTCAGGCCGCGATCCGGAATGTGGCGGAGCTGCTCCTTGACCGCCTTCACGGCCGCGCCCGGATCCGGGGCCGCCCCGACGTCCAGCCTCACTGGAAACAGCGACGTGAACCAGCCGACCGTTCGCGACACGTCAACATCGGCGAAGATCGGCTCTCGGCCATGGCCCTCCAGGTCGATCAGGAGGGACTCCTGGCCGGTCCATTCCTTGAAGGCGAGCGCCAACGCCGTCAGCAGAGCATCGTTGATCTGCGTGTGGTAGACCGCCGGTACCTGATGCAGGAGCGCTCGCGTCTCCTCGGCGCTCAGCGAAACGGTTACCGTCCGGGCTGATGCTTCCAGGGAGGCATCTCGCAGCTCGGGGTCGACGGGCAGGCGTGGGACGTCGGCCTCGGCTCGAGCCAGCCAGTAGTCCCGGTCGCCTGGGGGTACCGACCGCGCGTACCCGATGAGACGCTCGGACCAGGTCTGGAAGGACGTAGTCTTGGCAGGCAGTCGTACCGGCTCACCGTTCACGAGGCCGCGGTAGGCTGACTCGAGATCCTCCACGAGCACGCGCCAGGACACCCCGTCGACGACCAAGTGGTGCACGACCAGCAGCAGCCGGGACGGCTGATCGGCGCCCAGCGCGACGTGAGCGGCCCGCAGCAGCGGCCCCGCGGCGAGATCGAGGCTTGCCTGGACGTCGGCCGCCACCTGGGCAAGCGCGGCCGCCTGCTCGGCTGGCGGCACGGTTGACAGGTCCACGCGCCTGATAGACACGCCACCCCGGTCGTCGGCGTCCTCGGCGTCGTCGGCGAAAAATTGCTGCCACCCGCGACGTCCCTGAGTGAAGCGCAGTCGCAGAGCATCGTGGTGGCGGACGACGTGGTGGAGGGCGGCTTCGAGGACGGCGAGGTCCAGGTCGGCAGCCACCTGGAACAGGAACGCCTGGTTCCAGTGGTGGGGCTCCGTGAGCTCCTGCTCGAAGAACCACCGCTGGATCGGCGTCAGCGGCACCGAGCCTGATGACAGACCCGGGTCGCTCGGCGGGGCGGCGGCGGCTGGCTGGACCGTTGCCAGCTCGGCGATCGTGGGGTGCTTGAACAGCTCCCAGGGAGTCAGCGACAAGCCGGCCTGACGGCACCTGGCGACGACCTGGATGCTCAGGATCGAATCGCCGCCCAGCTCGAAGAAGTTGTCGTGGATGCCGACGTGCTCCACTCTCAGCACCGCGCTCCAGATGCGCGCCAGCGTCTCTTCAACGGCGTTGCTCGGAGCGACGTAGGGCCGATGCCGTTCGGCGGCAGCCACGTCGACCGAGGGCAGCACCTTGCGATCCACCTTGCCGTTTTCAGTGAGCGGCAGGGAGTCCAGGACCACGAACGACGCCGGCACCATGTAGCCTGGCAGCTTGCCCCGCAGCAGCGCCGTCACCTCCTCGATCACGGCCTGCCGGTCCTGATCGGTGGCCAGGTAGGCGACCAGGCGCTTGTTGCCCGCGGCGTCCTCGCGGGCCAGCACGACCGCCTCCCGGACCGCCGGGTGCTGGCCGAGGGCTGCCTCGATCTCGCCCAGCTCGATGCGAAAGCCGCGGATCTTCACCTGGTGGTCCAGGCGGCCCAGGTACTCCAGCTCCCCGTTGGCCAGGCGGCGGGCCAGGTCGCCGGTCCGGTACAACCGCCCGCCGCCCCCGCCAGCAAACGGGTCGGGGACGAAGCGCTCGGCGGTCAGCGCGGGGCGGTGGAGGTAGCCGCGCGCCAGCCCCGCCCCGCCCACGTACAGCTCCCCCGGCACCCCGATCGGCACCAGCTGCTGGTGCCGGTCCAGCACGTGGACCCGCAGATCGGGGATGGGGCACCCGATCACGCTGCCCGCCCCGCCGCGGACGTCGGCCAGCGTGATCGGGCGGTACGTCACGTGCACCGTCGTCTCGGTGATGCCGTACATGTTGACCAGCCGCGGCTGGCTGTCGCCGTGGCGCTCGAACCACGGCAGCAGGCTCGCCAGCTCCAGCGCCTCGCCGCCGAAGATCACCAGCCGCAAGGCCGGGCCCAGCGGCGCCGCCGCGGCCAGGTCGGCCTGGACCAGCTGCCGGAACGCCGACGGCGTCTGGTTCAGGACCGTCACCGCCTCGCGGCCCAGCAGCTCGCCGAACGCCTCGGGCGAGCGGCTCACCCAGTACGGCACCACCACCAGCCGGCCGCCGCGCAGCAGCGCGCCCCACAGCTCCCACACCGAGAAATCGAACGCGTACGAGTGGAACAGCGTCCAGACGTCGTGCTCGTCAAAGCCGAACCAGGCGTCGGTCGCCGCGAACAGGCGGGCCACGTTGCGGTGCGTGACCGGCACGCCCTTGGGCTGGCCGGTCGACCCGGACGTGTAGATCACGTAGGCCAGGTTGTCGGCGGTGGCGCCGTCCGCGGGCGCCTCGTCCGCCTCGTCCGCCTCGTCTGGCTGCGGCCAGCTGGCGCCCTCGTCGTCCAGACACACCACGGGCGCCGCGCCGGCCGGGAGCCTGTCGACCAGCGCGCGCTGCGTGACCAGCACCGCCACCTGGGCATCCTCGAGCATGAACGCCAGGCGGGCGGGCGGGTAGGCCGGGTCCAGCGGTACGTACGCGCCGCCAGCCTTCAGGATCCCCAGGATCCCGATTACCAGGTCCGCGGAGCGTTCGGCGCACAGCCCGACCAGCACGTCCGGCCCGACGCCGAGGGCGCGCAGCCGATGCCCCAGCCGGTTGGCGCGGCGGTCCAGCTCCGCGTACGTCAGCTGCTGGCCCTGCCAGGTGACGGCCACCGCCCCGGGCGTCCGCCGCGCCTGGACCTCGAAGCCGCGGTGCAGGCAGGCGCTCCCACTCCCACTCCCGGCGGCGGCGCCCAGCGCCGCCGCCGGGTTCCACTCCACCAGCAGCTGCTGCCGCTCCGCCTCCGTCACCAGCGGCAGCTGCCACAGCCGCCGCTCGGGATCGCCAACAACTGCCTCCAGCAACGTCCGAAGATGCCCCAGCATCCGCGCCACGGTGGCACCGTCGAACCGACGCCGGTCGTACTCGATCCGCACCAACAGCGCGGCATCGGCATACGCGATGATGGTCAGGGGGTAGTTGGTCTGACCCTGGTACCGGAAGCGCCGATTCGTCCAGCTGCCGCCGAGCGCTCGCAGCTCGGCATCCAGAGAACGATTCTCGAAGACGATGATGCTCTCGAAAAGGGGCTGCCCGCGCGGCACGTCTGCCCACGCCTGGATCTTGACCAGGGGGGTGTGCTCGTAGTCGCGCACGGCGACGTTCTGGGCGCGGATGTCGCGCAGCCAGGGCAGGAGCCGCGCTTCGGGCGTCACCGGGACGCGCACTGGCACTGTGTTGATGAACAGCCCGACCATGGCATCGGCGCCTGGCACTGTCGAGCGGCGACCCGCCCGGGTGGCACCAAAGACCACGTCCTCCTCGCCACTGTAGCGGTGGAGCAGCAGGGCCCAGGCGCCTTGCAGCAGGGTGTTGAGCGTGACGTCATGCTCCCGGGCAAAGGCCCTCAGGGCCGACGTCGCCGCCTCCGACAGGCGGATCTCGTCGCCGGCCTGGGCGCCCGCGGAGCGCGTGTCGCTGCCAGGATCGCGGGCAACGACAAGTGGGGTAGGAGCAGTGAAGCCGGCTAGCGCCCGCCGCCAGTACATCTCGGGTGCCTTCTGGTTCAGGTCAAGGGCGTTGAGCCAGGAGATGAAGTCACGGTACGGGCGGGGTTCCTGGGCCTCGACGTCCTGGCCAAGACGGAGCGCCTCGTATTGATCGAAGACCTCGCGCAGGACGCGCGGGAACGATCGGCCGTCGAGCAGGATGTGGTGGAACGTCCACACCAGCTGGTACGTGGAGGAGCCAATCCGCGCCAGGGTGAGCCGCATTAGCGGCGCCTGGCGGAGATCGAAGCCGCGGCTCCGTTCGGCGCGAAGCAGAGACGCTAGCTCCTGCTCGCGTTCCGCCTCCGGCAGCCCACGCCAGTCCAGGTGTTCGATGGCCAGCGCAACGCTCCGCCGCACCTCCTGCCGGGGCTGGGGGAGGCCCTCCCAGCGGAAGCTGGTGCGCAGGATGGGGTGTCGCTGGGTGACCCGCTGCCAGGCAGCCATCAGGGCTGACACGTCGAGGTCTTCGTGCAAGCTGCCGACGATCTGCTCGATGTCGACCCCAGACGAGCCGGCATCCAGGTTGTGGAACAGCATCCCCAGCTGCGTAGGGGACAGCTCGTACGAGTCCTCGATCACGTCCATCATGTCCGTCTGGTCTCGCTGTGCCTTGTTGCCGTGGCGTGTCACCGCTGGTGGCTGCCTGCGCCCAAATTGTGGCCAACCCGTTCGGGACGCCTATCGAGGAAAGCGCTGCCCACGTGACCCGCCTCCTTCCGACCCCTATCTGCGCCCGGTTGCGCCAGCGCAGAAAGGGCACACAGAGCCAGAGCCGCGTAGTGGCCCGTGCGCGAACGAAGACCCGTGCGATACAGCGCCAGGCGTCCGGCTACCGGCTACCGCGCTTCTGTCCGCATTCTATCTTAGCTTGCGGCGACCGTACCAGAAAACAAGCGGCAAGCGACAAACAACAACCAACACACAACAACTGGCACCACCCACCTCACGGGCAAAGGTGGCGCTAGAACTTGCCGCAGGCGTTGTCGATGTACATGCGGTGCCAGTACTCGAAGCAGAGCAGGATCCAGAGCCGTTCCGCGGCTCGCCCGCCGCCCATGTTGATCAGTCGCGGGGCCAGCGCCGCCTCCAGACCTGCATCGCTGAACGTACGCCGGCAGGCACTGCCGTCGGCCAGCAGCACGCGGCGCGCATAGCCGAGCAGGTCGCCCTGCCACCAGGCCGTCAGAGGCGCCTCGAACCCCTGCTTGGGGCGGTTCAGGATCGACGCTGGCAGGTAGCGGGCCGCGACGCGCTTCAGCAGGTACTTCGTCTGGCCGCGCCGCAGCTTCAGGCGCATGGGCACGCCGGCGGCCCACTGGGCCAGTCGGTGGTCCAGGAGTGGCCCGCGCGCCTCGAGCGAGTGCGCCATGGTCATGCGGTCTACCTTGGTCAGAATGTCGTTCGGTAGGTACGTGCGCGAGGTGAGGAAGGCGACGCGGTCCAGTGGCGCTGTCCGCCCGCCACGGGCGTCCACCGTGGCCAACATGTCGCGTCCGAGGCGAGACGCTCGCTCCTGGCGCAGGAGCGTGGCGCGCTCGACGTCCGAGAAGTATTGCCCGCGCCGGTAAGCCCGGTCGAGGAAGTCCAGCTGGGCGAGCTCGATCACGTGCCGGGCGCGCTCGGCGCGCGCGGCCAGCCGGGGCGGCGCGAACCGAGCGGCCGCCCGGGTGACCGCCGGCACGGCCCAGCGGCCGAGCGGCGCCGGTAGTCGGCCGTAGGCCTGCGAAAACGCCTCACCGCGGAAGCTGGTGTAGCCGGCGAACGCCTCGTCCCCACCGTCGCCGGTGAGCACCACGGTGACCGACGACCGGGCCAGGCGCGACAGCAGGTACATAGGCAGCGCCGACGAGTCGCCAAACGGCTCGTCGACGTGCCAGACCAGCTCGGGCATCAGCTGCTCGACCTGCTGGGGCTCCACCTGGAACTCGTGGTGGTCGGTGCTAAACAGGCGCGCCACAGCGCGCGCGTGCGGCAGCTCGCTCCGGCCAGTACCCGGGAAGCCGATGGAGAACGTCTGCACCGGTCGCGCGGACGCTTCCGCCATCAGCGCCACGACCGTCGAGGAATCGATGCCGCCGCTGAGGAAGGCGCCCAGCGGTACCTCGCTCATCAGGCGGATGCGCACGGCCTCGCGCAGCCGCTCCAGCAGCTCGTCGGCCCACTCGTCGTCGGTCCGCCGGGCCGCACCAGCGTCACGCTCCGGCTCCGGCTCTAAATCCCAGTAGCGACTCACCTCGTAGGCGCCAGCTCGCCAGCGCAGGATGCAGCCCGCCGGCAGCTTGTAGATCCCCTCGAAGCCGGTGAGCGGCTCGGGCACGCAGCGGAAAGCGAGCAGCGCGTCGATGGCCACCGGGTCCATGCGCCGCGCCACGGCCGGGTGCTGGAACAGGGCCTTCAGCTCGGACCCGAAGACGAGGCCGCCCCCGGCTAGTGGGGCGTAGTACAGCGGCTTGACGCCGACGCGGTCGCGCGCCAGGAGCAGGCTCTGTCGCGGGCCGTCCCAGAGCGCGAACGCGAACATGCCGCGGAGCTGGTCCACGCACGCCGGGCCAGCGTCTTCGTACAGGTGAACGATGGTTTCGGTGTCGCCGCGCGTCTTGAGCACGTGGCCCTGGGCGAGCAGCCGCTCGCGCAGCTCCAGGTAGTTGTAGATCTCGCCGTTGAAGACCACCCAGCGCTCGCCACGTTCGTCGCCAATGGGCTGGTCACCGGTAGCCAGGTCGATGATCTTGAGGCGCCGCATGCCGAGGGCGGCCGGGCCGTCGATGCGGTAGCCGTCGCTGTCCGGCCCACGATGGCGTATGACATCGCACATGCGTTGCAGCAGCGCGCGCGACGGCGACTCGCCAGCCGGGGCCACGTACCCCGCTATGCCGCACATCTAATTAGGCGCCCCGGACGGCGGCGGCGTACCGCGGCGTCCGACCAGGCGCGTTGTCACCGCTCGCCACGCGGCGCGTCAACGTGGGCGCCCACTCAGTCTCGGCGGGTCGCCGCCGCCTTCGCCACCGAAGTGCACGTGGTGGATCTTACCAGTGGCAGTGCGCACTGGCGGCCGCCGCTCCACGCACAGCAAACCTGGCGCGCGCCACAGGAACGGCGTCATGCTGCCACCAGGCAGGGTGCTGATCTCGGCGATGAAGGCCTCACGCAGCACCTCGGCATCGATCGCGCCCACTGACGGGTCCACCAGCAGGCGCAGGCGGACCCGCCCGTCCGACCCGCCCTGATCCAACAGCTGGTAGTCGGCCAGCCCACCGCCGAAGCGAGCCGGCAGCACCTGCTCGAGGATCCGGATCACGTCCGCGTCCAGGACCGTGAGCCCGCCGACGGTCAGCTTCTCGTGGCTGCTGATCGTGTGTAGGTGAGTCGGCCAGCCCAGCCGCTCCTGGGGACAACCACAGGCCCGCCGCGTCATCGTCGCCTGGTCGCCGAGCGACACGTTCAAGAGGATCAGGGGCGCCGTGTCGCGCAGCGACGTGACCAGCAGGGCCTTCGGCGGGAGAACCGCGCCCAGGCTTGCCGAGCCAGGCTGCACCACAGCGTGAACGTCCTGGAACAGGTGCACGTCGTCGGCCTCCTCCGCGGCCTGGCACCCGTAGCCGATGAAGCCGGTCTCCGAGCTGCCATAGTTCGACACGGCCTCGGCTCCTGTGCGACGGACCGCGGCCAAACGGGCCGGCGTGGTCGTCTCCGCGGTCAGCATAAACTGCCCGCCCGTGAAATCGAGCCCAGCGTCGAACGCCGCCTGGCACAAGCGCACCGCAGCGCTGGCGAACGCGTACAAGTGGGGCACGCGCCCGGAGCGGATGACGGACATCAACCAGTCGGCAATGGCCAGCGGCTCGTCCGGGGAAACGTACTGGGCGCTCGGGAGGCGGACCCCCGCGAGCGCGCTGCCCAGCTGAACGACGCGCGCGCTCCAGAGGTAGCGAGCCGGCAAACCTGGCGCCGACATGTCGATCTGCGTGAACCAGCGGCGGGGCGGGGAGCCGAAGCTACTGCACTGCAGCAGGTGCACCATGGACCAGCCACCGGGAATACCCCACAGTCCCTGCACCCAGTCGCTGCCACCGCGAGCCTCGAAGTGCAAGCAGGCATTGACAGCCCGGTCGCGCAGGTTGGCGAGGTCGATGGGCACCACTGTGCGCTTGCCGCGACTGCCACTGGTCTGGGTCAGCAGGTGGAAGGCCGTGTACGGGTTGCGGAGCCGCAACGTGGCCAGCGCCACCGTGCTGCTGCCCCGGACTGCCGGCCGGCGGCCCTTGAACTCCTCCACGGTCAGGTAGACGCCCCGCCGGAAGAGGGTCCAGAGCGCGCCCTCCACCCCTTCGCTGCCCACCAGGCGCTCGAGGTCGCCGTATTCACAGCCGGCAAGGCGCAGCAGCTGGCGGTACGGGCTGGCGGCGTTGGCGTAGACGGCGCGGCGCATAAGCCGTAGAAAGTCCTGCTCACGGTGCTCGAGCCGATGGCGCAGGATGGCACGCGCCTCCATCGGTCGGACCGGGTGCCGCAGATACCGTGGCAGGCCGGCGAGAAGTCGCGCGCTACTGGCGATCTGCTCCACGTCGAGCGGCCGGCTGCGACCCGCCATCAGGCGACGTCTTTCCGGCGCGCGTAGCACGGTGTATCGAGGGCAGACATGATGCCGCCGCCACCGTGAAGCACGCCCTCAGAATCCGCGCCGCGCGTAGAGGTAGGGCAGCAGCGCCAGCTCCACCAGACCCGGCAGCGGGTCGTCGCGGCTGAAGACCGCCTCGACGTCGCTGGTCAGGAGTGACCGCGCGTACGCCCGCCAGCTCAGGCGGCCGGCGACGATCTCGGCAGCGGCGGTCGGCAGGTCCGTCACCAGGCGCAGCCAGCGCACGCCTGGCCGGGCACGGCCCGGCTGGACCGGCCGGCCGACCTGGTCGGCGAACAGCAGGGCGGAGAAGTCCACGCCGGCGCGCTCGCCCAACGTGTGGTAGCCCCAGGTGCGGGCATTGACGTCGAGCAGCTTGTAGCGTCCGTCTCGCGGGTCCAGCTTGTACTCGAGCTCCACGAGTCCGTAATAGTCGACGGCTTTCAAGAAGCGCTCGGAAACAGCCTCGAGGTGAGGCAGGTCGATGGTCTCAACGAACGTGCTGGCCCGCCCGAACAGGGGCGGGTGCTGGCGCCGCCGTCGGACCACCATGCTGCCCAGGGCCTGGCCGGCTTTGAAAAAGCCACAATAGGCGAACTGCTGGCAGCCGCCGCCAGGAATGAGCTCCTGGATCATGACCTCGCCCGGACCGACAAGAGCAGCCGCGCGCTGGAAGCGCTCGCTGAGCTCGGCCCGGGTATCCGCCCGCCAGGCTTTCGCCTTGGTCGCGTACAGGAAGTGCTCCTTGATGGCGGGCTTGATCACCAGTGGCAAGTCAGCGTCTATTTGTAGCAGATCGTCCGTCTGGGCCGGATACCAGGTCCGTGGGGTAGCGATGCCCAGCGCGTCGGCCAGGCGGTAGGTGCACCGCTTGTCCCAGCAGGCTTGCACGACGGGCCAGCGCGGCGCGGGTACCCGGAATTGCTGCGCCAGCAGGTCGCGGTAGCGAGAGAAGGCGGCGACCGTCTCGTCGCGGGTGGGGTACAGCACCCAGCCCGAGAGACCCAGGCGCGACCCTACGGCTCGCACGGTGTCAACGGTGTGCCGCTCGTCGCGCAAGTCGGCCGCCTGCGCCGCGAAGGTGGTGTAGCGTGAGAAGCGGGCGATCGAGCGCTCATCGTCCACCACGCACACCGGGATACCGCGGCGGCCCAGGCTGCGCACGATACCGAGCCCTTGATAATCGCCGCCAACGACCACTGCGCCAACCGGGCGCGGCGTGCCTCCGACGGCGGTCACAGGCCAGCTTCGATCCAGCGGAGCTCGGCGGTCAGGCCGGAGCGGAGATCCACCCTGGGAGCGAACCCGAGCACTTTGGCGGCGGCGAACGTATCGGCCGACGTGTCCCGGACTTCGCTGGACTCCGTCGCCAGGTGCTGCACCCGCAACCGGCGCCCGAGCAGGTCGCCGAGCATGCCGATCACGTGGTTGAGAGACACCCGGCTGCCGCCACCCACGTTGATGGGCATGCCGACGCCGCGACTGTCGCCGGCGGCGAGGTTCGCCGCCACGACGTCGCTGACGAAGGTGAAGTCGCGGGTCTGCTCACCCGTCCCGTACACCTGGATGGGCTCGTCCCGGAGCGCCGCGCGGATGAAGCGATGGAAGGCCATGTCTGGCCGTTGGCGCGGGCCGTACACGGCGAAGTAGCGCAGCGACAGCGTCGGCACACCATGGTGGCGCCAGTAGAGGAAGGCGAGCTGCTCGCCGGCCAGCTTGGTGACCCCGTAGGGAGAGATCGGTGCCGGCCGGATGGACTCGTTGGTCGGGAAGGCCTCGGCATCGCCGTAGATGGAGGAAGACGAGGCGTAGACGAACTTCGCGAGGCGCTGTCGGTGGGCCTTGCTAGCTTCGAGCAGGCGCTGCGTGGCCAGGACGTTGTTGCGGACGTAATCCTCGAAGTGCTCGCCCCAGCTGGAGCGGACACCGGGCTGGGCAGCCTGATGGTAGACGACGTCGATGCCTTCCAGGAGGGCCGTGAGGGCGGCGAGGGGCTCGCTGGCCAGATCGATCTCGCGGAGGGAGAAGCGAGCCGCCTCGCGCGCCTGGCGGAGATTGACGTCTTTGACAGCGCGGGGGTAGTAGTCGGTGAAGCAATCGACGCCGACGACCTCATGGCCCTGAGCGAGGAGCTGCTCGCTCAAGTGGGAGCCGACGAATCCTGCGCATCCGGTGACAAGGGCTCGCATGGCGATGGCTACTTTATGAGAAGGATCACAGTATCCCGCATGGCCATGATGCCGTCCACGAAGGCGCCCAGCGCGTAAAGAGCGCGGCCAGGTGGGGCGCGCTGACGCCGCGCCAGCGCCCCAGCTACGGCCAGCACCGTGTCAGCCGTCGCCGCGCCGCCGTCACCATCCGCCATCACGGACGCCCATGCCCCGCGCCGCTTGCGGGACGTCCCACGCTAGTGCGTGCCCCGGCCGGCGTCGTAATGAGTCCGCACCTGGTCGGCATTGAGCGTCAGAGCGTAAACTGCCGGCTCGTCGATGCTGCCCGAAAAATGGTGGCCCGTGCCGTCGCCGGAGGCAATCTGCAGCGCCGTGTTAACGCTGGGCAGACTGCGGGTGGACGACGTGCTAGCCACCACCTGGCCATTCAGGTACAGGAACATGGTGTTTCCATCATAGGTCAGGACGACGTGGCTCCACTGGTTCAGCGGCAGCCCGGTACAGCACCCCACCCAGTCCGATCCACTTGCGTCAGAGCGTACCCCGCTCAGCACGCCGCTCCCAGGATTGACGTAGAGCGCCCACCCCGGCTGGTTTGACGACGTTCCCTCGACAGAGAGGATACGGCCCCAGCGGCTGGACGGGAAGGCGCTCGGGTTGACCCAGGCCTCGGCGCTGAACGAGGTCCGGTTGGTGAAGTTACCCAGGCCGTTGACAGTGACGCGGCCACTGGCGCCGTCGAAGCCAGCGGCGGCATCGGAGTCGCCGACGAGCGCCCCGGACACGCCGCGGGTGACGCCCGCGGAACTGTAGGTCCCGTCCTTGCCGTTCCCGGAGGAGTCGGTCGCCCGTGAGCCGCTGCTCTCGTCAAGCCGCCAGTACCCCGCGGGACCATCTGACTTCACGGTCGACAGGTAGTTGCTCTGAGTCGAACGGCTGCTGCTGCTGCTGCTGCCTGAAGCGGCGCCGTAGTGGGCAGAGACCCGGTCGCCAGCCAACGCGCCGCTGTAGACGGCAACCTCGTCCACCGAGCCGTCGAACTGGTTACCACTTGTCAGGTCCTGGCCAATGGTGTACGTCCAGTTCGTGAGACGGGGCCACTGGTACCAGGTCGTCGGAGCGCCGGCCACGCCATTTGCGTGGAGCCGCAATTTGTACCCGTCGAAGGTTCCGACAAGATGCGACCAGGTACCAAGGGGCAGGGCGCCGCCGCCGCCGAACGCGTAGACGTACCTATTTCCGTCAGTTGTCAGCGAGATGAACGGGCGACCGGATGGGTCCAGGCCAAGATTCCAGTCGCCGTAGCCACTGCCCTTGGTGACGATGTGCTGCTCGTGGTTTCCTCCGTATGAATTGGGCTTGACCCAGGCTTCCACCGAGACAGGAGCAGACACCTCGAGTGAAGGTCCAGCCGGCACTGTCACGTGGCCACTGGAGTTGTCCAGCTTGACCGCCGTGTCGCTGTCGCCCCCCAGGGCTCCGCCCACGCCGAGCGTCACGCCTCCCGCGTAGGTGCCGGTGTTGCCATTGCCTGACGCATCCATGGCTAGGGTGCCGCTCGTCTCTCCCAGGCGCCAGTAGCCAACCGGTTGATCGGACATGACAGCCGCCGGGTACGAGGTGTTCGCATTGGCGGAGTAGTTCAAGCGCGCTCGGAAGTAGACAAGTTCAGTGTCATTGTTGGCGGAGTAAACCCCATCGACGTAGTCGGCGCGCGGAGTGCCGCCGCGTGGGACCGCGAGCCAGAACCAGGAGTCGAGTGGATAGGCGCTGACGTCGAGCCGGGCAAGAGGTCCGAGCTGGGTCCCATCATTCGTGTCGGCCGGGTAGATGAAGATGTTGGCACTACACCCGGTGATGAGGTAAAAGCGGCCCGCCGTGTCCTGGGTCATGCGCGCCGAGCCAGGACAGTAGACATTGTTGAGCGCGACGTCTTTGACGACCGAGCCATTCTGGATGATGGCGTGGTGGCCGACGACCTGCTGCCCGGTGCTCGGCGTCTGAACCGAGTACAGAATGTGCGTGCGACCCTGCGTGTCGAGATAGGAGTCCTGCGGGAAAGCGCTGACAAACGCATTCGTGCCCGAGGGCTGCGGATAGGAAGCGACCTGGAGCTGCTGGAAGCTCTGAGTGAGCAGATTGTCTGAGTGCCAGTAGTTAATGTGGTCCCAGACGTAGGCAAGGGCTCCCGAAGGTTGGTTCCAGCCGAGCGTGCTCCACTTCACGTCGTCGCTGGCGACCATGGTGAGGCCGCCGTTGTTGTCCGGCAGCAGCTGCACGTAGCTGTAGCGGAGGTCGGTCGGCAGAGTGATGCTGTGCCACTGGCCGTCGGCGGCGGTGCGGTAGGCGATGTAGAGGGCGCTTGGCTTGAGGCTCTCGTCGGACGCCAGGACGAAAACGTCGCCGCGGGCGTTCGTCGCGGTGGCGGCATACGGAGAAGGGATCGGCTTCCATGGGCCCGGGATGGTCTGACTCGAGAAGGGCGTCGCGCCATTCGGCCCGGCAGCGGTCACGAGCTGGGCGGACTGGCTCGGCCACCCCACGACGCTGAGCAGGTTGTTTGGCCCCACCAGGACGTGCGCGGGCTGAAGACCACCGACCCCACGGGCAGCCTCGTTCCAGCCGCCGGCAGGGCTCCTGTGCGTCAAGACCCACTGCTTGCTGTTCGTGTCAGCTCCGCTGGCCACGTACAGCGCGAAAATGTCATCGGTTGAGGTCCGCTCGACGCGCAGAGTGTGGCTTCCCCAGCCGTTGCCATCGCCGTTCGGGCCGCCCGTGGCCTGATTAGAGATGAGCTCGAGGCGCTCCAAGTATGGAACACCGGACGCCATGGTCACGGTTACCTCGCCGAGCGGGCTCAGCCCGCCGACGGCGACCAGGAGTCCGAGCAGGGTGGCCGCCGCGAGGGGGGCGAGTCGTCGGCCACCGGGCCGGGGCCAGTTCCGTTTGCGCAATAGCATCGTGCGGGTCCTTACTAGTTGCTGGCGACGGGCACCGCCAACAGTGCACGTCCGCCGCGGGCACCTCCATGCGGAAGAGCAGCTGAATATAGTGCCGGGGCACGATGAACAAAAGGCCCGGCCGAGCCGGCCAGCCGGCGCGGTGAGCGGTGGAACCCGCGCTGCGCGGATTCGCCTCGGCTCTTGGCCGCGCGCTTATCCCGGCCGCGACGCCTGGATGAAGGCGCCGCTGCAGGCGACGTCAGCATCCGCCAGCTGCCGCCATCGCGGCGCGAGCCGCTCCTGCCGAAGCCCGCCGGACTCCAGCTTTTGCAGATCACAGAGAATCCGAAAGCCGACCTGTTGCAACAGTCGGACGTGGACTGAGTGCGGCTGACGGTTCAGGAGGTAGGGGCGGTTGCCCTTGATAAGCCGCCAGACGAAATCCGAGTATGCCCAATGGCCGTTCCACGCGGCGGCCAACCCGTGACAGCGGAAATCGATCTGGTGGGACATGAAGCCCCGAGGCTTCAGCCAGCTGTGCATTGCGCGATAGGCGGTGGGCAGATCCTCGATATGCTCCAGCACGGCGTGCGAGAGGATCAGGTCCACTGACTCTTTCTGGAGCTCATCCGACTGGTGCCACGGGGCGACGTAGCGGACTTCGATACCGGCACTCTTGCCCCCATCCAGCCCCTGGAGCGCCTGTCGTATCGCGACAACGCGTTCCTCGCGTAGCGCCTGCTGGAGGCGCTCTCGCGTCAGGATGTGGCTGGGAAATCCGTTCGCGTCGAGGTAGGGCGCGATGGTCGGCCAACCATCGCCGTCCGCCATCCCGGCCTGCCGGCGAAACAGCGCGACCAGCTCGTCAAAGACACGCACGTTCCGGTCAGTCCTGGCGTAGGTGATGACGTCGAAGGCGTAGTACCGACTTGCGCCGGAGAGCAGAGCGGCCAAGCCGATTCCGAGCGAATCGCCCGGACCCAGCTCGGCGACCGTGTGCGGGATCTGACGCAGCCCGTTGCTCCAGGCCAGAGTCAGATGCTTGAGCCAGACTCCATAGCAGTAAGACGCCGAGTCGGTTCCGCCCGTGCCTTTCCGCAGCAGGGGGTACAGTCCCGGAACGTACGTCGCGAGTCCGGCGGCAACTGGTCGAATCACGTAAATTTCTGCCATCGACTACGACGACGCCCGCTGCACGACGAAGGCGTGGCAGGCAGAGCCGAACAGGGAGGCGAGACGCTGGCGGTCTCGGAGCCGCAGCCAAGGAAACAGCGCGTACCCGGTGTAGAAGAGCCCTGCTGCGCCTTCCCAGATGATGTGAACCCCGGAGCGCTCCAGCACGCGGCGCCAGCTAGTGCGGCGGTAGTGCCAGAGTTCGGCTACAGCGCTGGGATACTCGCCGTGCGGGAGCACGAAGAGCTTGCGGGCGGCCCGGTGCACCAGGGTCAGCCGGCCGTGTGCGACCCTGGATGGTGGGTGAGGTGCCGCGTGTTCAACTGCCTCGACTGGCGGGCGACCGGTCCATCCCAGCGCCCGCTCTGCCAGCCAGAGGTAGTGAGCCAGTCCAGTCCACAGGCGCCAGGTGGCACTGGGCACGATGTGGATGGCGAGTCCGTCCGGTCGCAGGACACGCCGCATCTCCACGAGGAGCTGCGGCAGGTGAGGGACGTGTTCGAGCACGTTTGAGGTGAAGACGCGGTCAAAGGCAGCGTCGGCGAAGGGGAGATGGCGCCCATCGTAATCAGCGACTGGAAAGTACGGGCGGGTGGTACGGGGGCTCGGGGATGTCGACGGAGGCCACGTTGCAGCCCCATGAGGCCAGCAAGCTCGCCTGATAGCCGGTGTCGCCGCCCACTTCGAGGACGCGCGCATGCGGGGGAAACCAGGCACGAACCGCTTGGAGCTCGGTCCGGCGTAACGCCTCGAGCATTGCTCACCACTTTCCGCAAGCCGCCGGGAATGATCGTCGGGCAAGATCGGGACATGCTGGCACGGGCCAGGAGCGCAGGTCAACTGGGCGAGGCAGCGTGGAGATGTGGCGCTGGGAGCGCCTGGACGACGGCGAGCGACGGGGAGGGGAGTAGGAGTAGAGCGAGCGGCGGTTCCTGGTCGGTTCCCGATCTCTTTCATTAGGATAGTAGAAATGAATGCGCGCGTCACGCTCGCGTGGACGCCCGCGGAGTCTCTCCTTGTCCCACCACTCCACCGCTCTCTCCAGCATCACTGTTCCCCATCACCTCGCTGGCTCGCCCCCTTATGCTCAGGCCGAGCCAGACGATGGCCCACTGATCCCGTCCGTACCGCCCGCCATGTCGCCGCACACGACCCGCGTCCACGCTCCGAGGCGCTGGCGCCGCGGTCCCGCCGCAGCCGTCGCCATCGTCAGCCTGTTCGCCGCCGTCGGCCAGTTCCTCGTATCCACCGGAACACCCACGGCACGAGCCGCCAGCTCGCCCTTTCTTGAACGCCTGGAGCTGGTGACCAGCCAGGCCACGGGCAATGGCGGCAATGCTGGCAATGGCTGGGGCTCCAACAAGAACCGGGTCGCCCGCACCGCCGCGGGCAATGTGGTCGCCACCTACGCCGGAACCGGATCCGATGCCTACCACACGCAGTGGGGCCTCATGACTCGCGCGTCAACCGGCGGTTGGAGCCAGCTTGCCCAGGGGCCCGCGGGTCGTGAGCCCGCGCAGACCGTCATCCAGGGGAACAACGTACCCACGGTCCTCGGCTGGGACGGCGGGAACGCCCAGCTCGTGTCTGCCGCCGGCCCGAATGGCGCGACGCCCTTTTCGAGCGCTGCCATCCCGGGCCCGTGGAAGCAGTCGGACTTCCCCTACGCCGCCACCGCCACCAACGCCCGCGGCGACCAGTTCGTCCTGGCGTCCGACGAGAGCCTCAAGCCAAGCGCCCTCTACATCGCTTACCGCACCGCCGCCGACGGCCAGTGGCACAGCATCACTCTACCGACCGACCTGCGCTACAGCTACGTCGAGCTGCTGCCAGACAACAACGGCGGCCTCACCATGGTCGCCAGCGACGACGTGGAGTGGAGCACGCTCGGCTGGAACCAACCTCCGGGAGCCTTTACCTACGTCTGGGACCGCATCAACTACTGGCACACAGACAATCTGCTCAGCCAGAGCTTCCAGCAGCTCCAGGTCGCTTCCTATCCGCAGCCCTCGGGCACGAACGGGTACGTCAACGTCTTCAACCAGGACGCGTACCTCGACACGCAAGGTCGCACGCACATTCTGTACTCGGTTCAGGCGCCGAGCACCGGACAACAGATCGTCGGCCACCACGCCATCGTCCAGAATGGCTCGGTCGTCAAGGACGTCACGCTCGCCAACGGCTACTGCCCGAACGAGACGCGCATGATCCAGGATACAACTGGACAGTTCTACGTGCTGAGCCACTGCGGCAGCACCCTCTACGTCTGGCCTGGCGACAGCGTGGACGGCACTCAACTGGGCGCCCCGGTGAGCCTGGACGTCTCGGCGTACCCGGTCGACTCCTGGTTCTGGCTGGCGGCGCCGCGTGGCGGCAGCCCGGTCGCCGATTACGTCGATGGCGTCTACTCCGCCAACAATGACACCCAGCTCATCTACTTCCGGGTCCGGTTCCGCGCCGCGGCAGCACCCACCGTGACGCCCACGCCCGTGCCCTCGGCCACCCCTCCGCCCGGCGGATCGGGTCAGTACCGTTCTGCTGTCCTGGCCGATAATCCGGCGGGATACTGGCGGCTCGACGAGACCAGCGGCGCACAGGCGAAAGACTCCTCCAGGAGCCGCAAGAATGGGACCTACAGCGCCACGGGCGTTACTCGCGGCGTGCCCGGTGCGCTCAACGGCGACTCCGATGCCGCGGCCGGATTCGACGGCGCTAACGGCAGTGTGACAGTGAACGGTGCAGGCAACTTCACCAAGGGCGCGCCGTTCACGGCTGAAGCGTGGGTCAACCCGAGCGCCTTCCCATCCAACCACTGGGGCCGTATCCTCTCTGTCGAGGGAACGTCGTCAAACCAGCCGGGGTGGGCGCTCTACGTCAATCCTGGCACGGGGACCCTGGCCGCCAGTCGGGCCGACGCGGCCGGGGCCGACTGGGTGGGAGATACCACTGCATTGCCACTCAACAAGTGGAGTCACGTCGCCCTGACCTATGACGGCAAAACTATGCGCCTGTACGTCAACGGGCAGCCAACCGACACCGCGCCGTCGACACGCTTACTGCCAGGCAGCAGCGCACCACTCGGCATCGCCACCAGCGCGGGCACAGGCCAAGCATTCACCGGCCGCGTCGACGAGCCGGCCGTCTACAGTACGGCTCTCACCGCTAGTCGGATCCTTGCCCACTACAACGCGGGCACCATACAGGTCGCCGGCGTGTCAGTCGGCCCTGACTCAGCTCTGCCCAATCCAGCAGAGACAGCTACCGAACCAGCCCCAGCTCAGGTACCAGCCCAGGTGCCCTCAGATCCGGCCGTGACCGACGCGGCAGAGGCCGCCCAGGCTGTCCCGGAGACGACCGTGACCAGCCCAGCGGAGATGGATACCGAATCCGTCCTCACTGCTCCGGCAGAGATGCCCGCAGAGGGAGGCGCGACCGATCCGCCAGCTGAAGCACCGTAAACGAAGCAACGTTGCCGCATCGGGCAACATCGAAGGGGACCCGCAGTGTAACAACTGCGGGTCCCTTTCGCGTCCTCGTCCTTGTTAGAGCACGGTACTGCTACCTCAGATCGATAGACCGACGTTCCTGCTTCAGGCGGCGTAGCAGAGGGTGTCGATCAAGTGCGGGATGAACAGGCGCGGGACTTTCACCATCGTGGTGGCGTCGGACGACAGGCGTGTGGCGCCGTCAGCCGACGATCAGTCCCTGGGGAGAACGCCGCGGGCACCCTCTGGCGGCCAGTCTCGGCCATCCCGTACCGCCGCGAGCGCCGCTTCCAAGCGCGGAATGACCGTCCCCCAGGCGTAGCTGGTGGCCGTGCGCCGGGCGGCAAGCCCGAGCGTGTGCAGTCGGTCGCTGTCAGAAAGCAGCGAACCAATCGCCGCGGCCAGCTCCGCGGGCCTGCCTGGCTCCACAAGCGCACCGTTGACACCACCCTGTACGACGTCCAGCACCCCTCCGGTGCGAGTCGCAACCACCGGCCTGCCGAACGCCATCGCTTCGAGTACGACGTTGGGCAGGCCTTCCACAAGACTCGAGGGCAGAACGACCACCGACGCGCACCTGTACTGTTCGGCCAGCTCGTCCTGGGACTTCCACCCCAGAAAACGGACCGGGCGACCAGCAGCGAGCGCCTCCGAGCGCGCACGATCCACTCCATCTCCTACGACTGTGAGGCGAGCGTTGGGGACCAGTGGCAGCGCCTCGATCAAGTCGTCGAGCCCTTTCCCGGGTTCCAGCCGCCCCACGAAGAGGATCTGGCGCTCAGTCGACGGCGGGCTCACCTCCACTGGTAGGGTGAGCCCGTTGGGCATGACCCTGACCTTGCGCAGGATGCCAGCCGCGACGGGCGGCGGGACGCAACGACGCACAGTGCTCGCGAAGCTTGCCGCCATCGTCGAGGTCTGAACAAGAATCAGGCGAGACCGCAGCCACACCACGGGCGCCAGCCCGCGGCCCCGTGGCCGTGGCTCGCCACGGTACTCCACCTGCGAGCGGACCCACAGCACGTGAGGCGTTCCCGTTGCGAGCGAGGCGGCCGCGCCCAGCAGGCCCGCGTCCAGGGTGTGGTAAGACAACACGACATCGAACCGAGGGGCGGCGCGCACCATGCCGCGGATGCCGTGGGTGATGTCCCAGGCCAAGCGTAGCGCCCCAATCCGGGCGTATGCCGCCGAAGCGACCCGCAGTTCTGGTCGTTCGACAACCCATAAGTCACCGCTGCGGTAGACACGAGACGACCGTCCGCGAACAAACATCCAGACGTCGTGGCCCCGCTTCGCTAGCTCCTCGGCGCCGCGCGCGGCCTGGCGCTCAGTACCGCCGTTGTTCCTGGTCGGCAAGTGGGCCACCGCCACCGCGATGCGCAGTGCGCCGGCGCGCCCGGGGTCGCTCACCATACCGTGGCCAGCGCCGTCTTCAATGCTCGTCTCTCGACGACCGCAACGCCAACGATGCCGACGTGCCGACGCTTCCCGGATGAGTCAGCGCGTTCGGTGGCGTGTCCACAAATTGTCTAGCCCACAGCTCCAGGCAGAGCAGCGTCCAGAGGCGCGAGCCGTGGCTGAACATGCGAGTCTCGTGCTCGCGAACGAGCCCCGCGAGCTGAGCGCGTTTGAACCAGCCCCGGCGCGCTAGACCGTCACCGAGAATAACCTCGTCGATCAGTGGCTTCAAGGGACCGCGCAACCAGTCGTCCAGCGGTATGCCAAATCCCGACTTTGGTCGTTCCAGGACCTCAGGTGGGAGCAACCGTCGCGCAACGTCGCGAAACAGGAGTTTGCTCACGCCGTGCGCATGAAATGCCGTCGATGGCAGCGAGAAGGCGAACTCCACCACCTCGTGGTCCAACAACGGCACTCGCGTCTCCAGCGAGTTCACCATGCTCATGCGATCGACCTTGGCCAGGATGTCGTCGGTGAGATACGAGTGGATGTCGGCCCACTGCACGGCAGACAGGAGATCTGCGTGAGGGTGCTCCGCCAGCAGCATGTCAAGATGGCTCGCCCCCTGGAGGGTCGGCACTTGCTGACGCCAGTCGGATTGGTAGAGCGCGCCGCGCTCCTGGCGTCCGAAGGTCGTCATCGCTGACGCGTAGCGCTTCGTCCAGCTCGAGGCGATGCGGTCCAGGCGGCGTTTGCCGCGAGCCCCGTCGGGAAGCCGTGCTCCCAGTTCGCCAACGAACGTGCGCAAGAGGGGCGGGAGGCGATCGTAGGCCTGCTCCGTGACTGCCTGCTGGTAGCGGCCGTAGCCCGCGAACGCTTCGTCACCACCATCGCCGGTGAGGCATACGGTGACGTACTGGCGGGCGAGCTGCGACACGTAGTAGGTGGGCACGGCCGACGAGTCGCCCTGGGGTTCGTCCATCCCCCAGACAATGGTAGGTAGCAGGCTGTCGAAGTCGGGATGAACGACGACGTCGTGGTGCTCCGTACCCAGCGCTCGCGCGGTGCGCCGCGCTGCTGGCGCCTCGTTGAAGCGTCGATCGCCAAAGCCAATGGTGAAAGTCTTGACCGGCTCCCCAGTGAAGCGCGCCATGAGTGCCACGACGACACTGGAGTCGAGTCCGCCGCTCAAAAACGCACCCAAGGGCACGTCGCTGATGAGCCGCTTCCTGACGGCTGCTTCGAGCAGAGACTCCAGTCGGTCCGCCGCCTCCCGCCGCGCAACCGCGGTCAGCTCGCCGGTCGCCCGGCGGGGAGGCAGCCTCCAGTACGCGTAGGTTCGCACCTGACCCGCCTCGTAGATCAAGAGGTGAGCCGGCCGCAGCTTCCGCGCCATCGCGAAGATGGACCTTGGTGCGGCAACGTAGCCGAACGCGAGATACTCGTCGAGTGCCGCGGGATCGATCGTCCGCTCGAACTCCGGGTGTTGCAGCAGGCACTTCAGCTCGGAGCCAAAGACAAGACCAGAAGGGAGGTGGGCGTAGAAGAGGGGCTTCTTGCCAAAGCGGTCCCGGGCTAGCAAAAGGCGTTCACGGCGGGCGTCCCAAACGGCGATGCTGAACATTCCATGGAGATGGTTAGCGAAGTCGTCACCGTACGCCTCGTACGCGTGGACGATCGTCTCGGTATCTGAATGGCTCGCGAAAACGTGCCCAATGGACTCGAGCTCGGCTCGGAGCTCGCGGAAGTTGTAGATCTCGCCGTTGAAGACGGTCCAGATCGTTCCGTCTTCGTTTCGGACTGGCTGTTGACCGCCTCCGACATCGATGATGCTCAGCCGGCGCATCCCGAGAACGGCCACCCCGTCGTCGTACAGACCTTCGTCGTCCGGCCCGCGATGCTCGATAAGCGCGCACATGCGCCGGACAAGCGACGGATCGGTGCGCTGGCCGCTGCCGCTACTGACTACACCGGCGATACCGCACATGGCTGCCTCCTCAGCGTGTACCGCCCGCACCGGCATCGTCCGAGCCAGGTGGGCGCGAACGATCTCGCGAACGGATAACGCCGGCTCATCTGCTCAGGCCTCGGGCTCGGGGCGCACGGCTCGCAGGTCGGCTGCCAGCGCCGGGAGCCGAAACGAGCCGACGATACAGATCCTCGTAGCGGCGAGCAACACTCTCCAGGGAAAACTCGTCCTCTACCCGCGACCGCGCGGCGTCACTGAGCCGTCTACGAACAGATGGGTTCAGTAACTCGTCTAGTGCCGTTGCCAGTGGCGGGACCTCATCGGCAGGTACCAGCAACCCCGATTCGCCATCGCCGAGCAGATCCTCGGCTCCTGCGACCTCGGTTCCGACGCACGCGAGTCCACTCGCCATCGCCTCCAATAGAGCGTTGGGCATCCCTTCGGTGCGCGAGGCGAGAGCGAAGGCGTCGACGGCGTGGAGAAACTCCACGGACTCGACAGGTCCCAGGAAGCGGACTGACGCCGTCGCGCCGACATCGGACGCCAGCTGCCTCAGGGCGGCGTCCTCCGGACCGTCCCCGGCTATGCACAGCACAGCGTCTGCCCTGGGCAGCCCGCTGGAGGACCACGCTTTGATCAAGACGTCGATGCCTTTTATGCGGTGCAAGCGACCCAGGCATCCCACCAGCAACGAACCCGCCGGCAGCGCGAGCCGTTGCCGCGCACCAGCCCGCTCCCCCTCAGTCGCCGGCCGGAACTGTCGGACGTCAACTCCATTCGGGATGTAGTGTCCCCGCCCATATCCCTGCTCCTTCAGCTCACGCTCGATACGCCTGCTGGGCGCGACGATGGCGCTCACCTGGGCGAGCAGCGCGGCGGAGACCGGCCCCAGAACACCCCACGGCTGGTCGCCCGTCCGCAGTCGCTCGACATCTCCTTCAGGACCGGCAGACGCGATCTTCACCACCACGGGTCGTCCAGAGCGCTGCGCCACGAGCACCGCGGGAATCAGCTCCATGCTCGCCATGTGGCAGTGAAGGACGTCGAAAGCGTGCCGCCGCTGTAGGAGATAGATGCCAAGAGCGAGCACGTACGAGAACTTCGCCAGACGCCGCAGTCGACGCCGATCCGGCGCATAGAGCAATCGCTCCACCGGAATCCCGTCGACCACCGCCGTCCGTGGTAAGGCGCGGTAGCGCGCTGTTGCGACCCGCACCTCCAGCCCTCTCTGGACCAGGGCACGAGAGAGCGCCAGCGCTTGCCGCTCCGTACCCGCTCCAAACGGGTGAAACTGCATGCAGATCATCTGCACCCGCATCACGCCACCCCGACCCACGGCCTGCCTCACCTCCATCGAGCGGCCAAGCACTGGTTCACTCCTTACGTCCACCACGTCACGCTCACGTCCACGAGCCGGCGCGGGCGACCCGGGCCGCCAACCGGTACATGCCGGTCACGCGGGAGAAGAACAGCGCTCGCTCGTCAGCGGTGGGCACTCCGAGCAGCCAGACACAGGCGAGATAAACTGCACCGAACAGAAGAGCGCCGACCGCCAGCACAGCGAGAGGGCCCGCGCCAAGCAAAACCGTTCGAGCAACCGCTGTGACGACCAGCGCCAGGAATGCCGCCATACCAAGCTTCCCCACATCCTTCAGCAGTGTCAAGTCACGCCAGGATGCGTCAAGTATGTTGGCCGCCTTGAGCCCGATAAACAAGCGTTCCACCGCGTTGGCCACTACTACCATTGTAATAACGCCCACGGGTCCAAACCGGTCCGTGCCAAACCACAGAGCGACAATCAAGAAGAAAAGAACGATCGCCCGGGTCCTCAGCAGATAGTACCGATGAACGGGGTAGGCACGCATAATTGGATCGAATGCACTTGAAACCATTCCGAGAGGGATCATGGTCAAATTGACCACGAAAATTGGCCAGCTATCAAGATAGCGTGATGTAAACAGCAACATGATAAACTCGTGCCCGATGATCAGCATGAAAGCATAAATGGGTAAATATGCCGCCGCAAGTTTGCGCACCATCCGCACGGTGAGACGGAGAATCTCACCTGGACGATCTTCCTTTTGGAGCTGACTCACGCGCGCGATCATGACCGATCCGACAGAGTCACTGAGGATGCCGATCAGCGGCATTTGGAAGATGCCGACGGCATAGACAGCATATGTCGCCGCATCGAAGCGGTTAGACACGAAATAGTGGTGGATCTGCAGCTGCAGCGACCAGATCAGTCCCGCCAATCCAAGCGGAACTGCGTACGCTATCTGCGTACGCGTCAAGGTCCAGTCGAACCCAACGGAGAACGCCTTGAATCGTCTGCCCAGATACACCGTCAGGATCGTTGTCTGGATGGCTCCCTGGATCGCGGTAGCGGTGAGCAGGGCTTGCAATGAGCCGAAAAGGATCGCGGCACTAAGCATCAACAGCGTGAATGTGATCTGGCTGGCGACGATGAACACTGTCGCTAGACGCGGCTGCTGATCGGCGATGGCGATGTACTCGAGGGGCGAGGCCGTCACCCATAGCAGAACGACCAGGCCCAGCAGGGGTGCATAAGATACGAGATCGGAACTGTTGAAGATGTGGCCCAGCAAGTCAGGGTACGCGACGAGCACAAGGCAACCCAGCCCGGCCGCGCAGGCCTGGAAGAGCAGAATGTTGAGGACGACCTGCCCCTTGCGACTGCTCTCGCGGGGCAGGAAGTAGAAGGCCGTCATGTGAAAGCCGAGCGGCAGAATGTTGAGCGCGGTCGACAGCAGGAGAAAGCTCTGCTTGTAGATCCCGTAGTCGGTCTGGTCGAGCCGACGTACCAGCAGCAGTGGCAAGAAGAGAGTCAGCGTAAACGCCACCGTCCTCGCGGCAGCTATCCACAACGCTGGGATGGCAAGCGAACCGCTCCCGCGAGCGTAGGACGTGCCCGGCTCTTGAGTCGCAACGTCACTCATGGGTTCTCAACGGGCGGGCTGTGTACATGCCTGGCAGCAAGAAGAGCGCGAGACCCAGCACCTGTGGGATAACCAGAAGCGTACCGGTACCGGCGGCAATGACGAGGACTACGGCAGAAAGCGCGGCCCCCAACCGAACGGGATCCGTCCGCCGCCGCCATCCGTTCCACATGGCGGCGGCGGCCAGGGTGACGAAGAGTCCCACCGCGGGCAGGCCGTTCTCCAGCAGGAGAGCGAGATACGTATTTTCGAGAGACTGGCCCGGGACGTCCGAGGCTTCGCCCACGGTGAATTGGCTGCCGATTCGTTGCCACTGTCCGTAACCCACCCCCGTGACAAGCTGCCAAGGATCGCGCTGCAGTTGATTCAGTGCGATCCTGACCGACTGGATGACGTCCCCACGAGTGGCGATTGACTGATTGTGCGCAGCAAAAAACTCTCTCTCGGCGATCGCGGCGCGTACGGGTGGGCTGAGGAGGAGGACGATAAGGGAGACGATCACTATCCGCGTCAACCACGTTCCCCGGGCGATCAACAGAACCGCGAGCGCCGTGCCCATGGCGATAGCCCCGCTGATCGAGCGCGTCCCGACGTACGTGAGCGGCAGAAGCAGCGCTATGATGGCCGCCGGCCGACCGAGGTGGGTGCGACCCACCAGAGGCAACACGGCAGCCAGGCTGAGCGCGAAGTAGTCGGCGGCGAAGTTGGGACCCTGGAGCATGCTGCCGGCCCGGTACGCGTCGCCTGCCCACTCGTAGGGGGACGCCGTACTAAAGAGAGGGCGCCCCAGCCGGTACTCGACGAGGAGCTCCGCAGCGGCCAGCGTGGCGCTCACCGCGGCGACCATTGACCAACGCTCCGGGTGGGTGCCGGAGAACAGTATTCGCCCGGCTACGTACATCAGAAACGGAAGAATGGTCCACTGAGCGAAAAGACGCAGGTCGACGCTTGGTGAGCCGGCCAACAGGAAGGAGAGCAGGAGCCAGCCAAAGAGGGCGGCGGCTGCGAGATCGACAGTTGTGGCGTGGAACCTTCCGCCTCGGGCCCACGAGGTCAACACACGGTAGGCGAGCGCAAACGCGAGGAGCGCCAGGACCACGCCCCAGACCTGGATCCCTCCGAACGGCACGCGCTGGGCGCCCACAACGATGGGGCTCGCGATGAGCACCCCGGCCAGGACGGCTTCGACGCCGGCGCGGGCGAAATACGCCACGCCTATGACCGCAAGGACGGGCACGAGAGCCCACCAGAAACCCGCCGCCACGGCAATGCCCACCAGCGCGGCGGCAATCACCACGCCTGTGGCAGACGCCACCTCGAGCGTGCTCCACGACTGGGCCGGCGAGAATATGGCCCTTGAGCGCGTGGGCCAGGATCGCGCCACAGCCAATTAAGCCCCGGCCACGCGCGGCCCGCGGCAGTCCCCGGGAAAAGCCGCCATCCTCAGCGTGGGCCCGCCGGCTCTTGCGCCCGCTGGGGTTGCGGGCTCGCCACTCCATCAACGGCGACGGTGTCGTCCGCCCTTGCCACGCTGGGTTCGTGTGGCGCACGGGACCTCTCTTCTTTAACGGCCTTGACGGCACTTTCGACAAGCTCGAACAGACCCTCGCGGAACGACACGCGCGCTTCCCACCCAAGGAGCTCCCGTGCCCGGGCTGAGTCGATGAGCGCCGGCTCGATGTCGCCTGGTCGCGCCGGCCCGAAGTGGATCGCGGTTGGCAATCGCTCGGCGATGAGCTCTGCGAGCTGTCGAATAGAGATGTTCTCGGTAGCGGTGAGATTGACCACCTCGCCTCGGGCGGGCGCTTCCGCCGCCAGGCGGAACCCCCGGGCGATGTCGCGAGCGTGCGTGAACTGCCGGGTCTGCTCTCCCGAGCCGCTGATCACGATCGGCTCACCCGCCAACGCCCGACTGATGAACAGCGAGAACACCGAGTTGGGACGCATGCGCAGCCCATACGCCGTGCCAAGCCGCAGCGCAATCGTCGGCACATCATGCAGGTGGTCATACGAAAGAGCCAGCAGCTCGCCGGCGTACTTGGTGATGTTGTAAGGGTGGTCCGGACGACATGGGTGGCTCTCGTCCACCGGGCGGGTCGCCGGCTTCCCGTAGACCTCCCAGGTACTGGCGTAGACCAGCTTGCCGACCGTGTTCCGGCGCGCCGCCTCGGCCACGTTTGCCGTCCCCACCGCGTTGTACGCGGCCGCCGTGAACGGTTCCGACGCCGCCAGGTACACGTCGCCGACTCCGGCCAGGTGGCAGACGGCGTCCCTGCCCCGGAATGACGCGGTGAGAGCCTCCAGGTCGAGAAGGTCCACCTGGATCATCTCGACACCACCCAGCCGCTCGCCACGTGGCTTCACGCGGTCCAGAATGGCCACTTCGTGGCCGTGGCTCGCGAGCTCCTCCGCAACGTGGCTTCCCAGGAAGCCAGCTCCTCCAGTCACAACTACCTTCACTATGTACTCCTCTTTCCTCTAGCCATTTCTAATCTTCCAACGACATCAGCCAACAATCCATGCTCTGGCAGTCTACGTGTACTCCCGCGTAGCGGGGCGACCGTTCGCTGTGCCATACTCAGTTAACCAGCAACCGGGCGTACCTCAGCGCGGTCACAGCCGATGGCCGGAAGCTGCGAGCCATCTACCGTCACACCTCTGTACTTCCTGAAGGCCTCTAGACCATCGTATTCACGGGGCTCCTACGAAACCATGCTTTGTGCAACCCTCTTGGGAGCGAACTTGAACATAAGACTTCAACTTAACACGTTGTCGTTGACACGAGCGGGGAATGACCCAGGTCAGCTCACCAACGAGAGACCCCGGCCTCGGCCCGCTCGCGCCACCAGCTGGCAACCTCCCGCGGTAGCGCGTGCCAACAGGGACGGCTATCCGCGAGCAGCGCCCCGGCCTGCCTTACCCTCCCTACCATCTCTTGCAGAAACTCTTCGTACACGGCTTTATAGGCCGGATAGCGCATATAGTCAGGATGAACGTTCACCAGGGCCATGCCGCTCCATTGGGCGATGAACTCGACCTTGTCGACCCACAGCTTGGGCGTTCGCTCCCCGAGCACCGCCAACACGGTGTGGTCCTGCAGCAGCGTGTACGGCAGCTCCACAAAGCGACCACAGAAGAATGGCCAGATGCTCATGGTGCCGCCAGGCATAATCTCGAACGGGTCAGTGTCGAAGAACGAGGAGTCGTACTGGATCTCCAACTCTTGCATCCACTCGGGATTACGATGGGTGGAAGGCGAGCGAAATCCGACGGCGCTCCACTCTTGCAGGCACCAATTGATCCGGCGGGCGCTACGATCGAACGCCGCTCGGGACGCATACAGTTTACCATCGTGCTTTAGCCCGTGGAGGCCGACTTCAAAGCCGCGCTGCTGCAACTCTCTTACCAGAGAGCTGTCGACAGCGTAGTCTTCCAGGACGAAGTTGAACGCAGATCGGAAGCCGTAACGCTCGTCCATGTCGGCCAATGTGCGGGCAAATTGCTGACCTTCAGCTCGCTCGATATCATGAGTGAGCACGAAAGCGAAGCGAGCATCGTCAGGCCACAGGCTCCGGTGCCGGAGACGCCCCGGCGCGGCGCCATCGCCCAGTTTCGCTGTGGCGCAGGTAGCGGCAGCCGCCGACACGTGGCTCAGCACCTGGTAGAGAAATTGGACGTAGCGGTCCTCGATCGGCCACCGCAACGGATAGGAGCTAGCTTGACCCTTCGAGCGCATATGGCGGGCGCGCCGCGTGAGCGACCGTGGCACGAGAGGTCGGAGCTCATAATAGAACTGTTTCGCTCGGCTCAGGCGATAGCGGCCCGGGCCGAACTGGCCTTCCCCCAACACGTGCTCGAGCAAGCCGTCGAGGCCGTGTCGCGCCAGAGCTTCCGGACCACCCGGCAAGACGGTCGCCGCGGCACGCACGGCGCTGTCCCAGGTATCCGCCGACACGTCCCGGGTCAACTGCCAGAACTTCGCCGGCGTGTTCTCCCTGTACAGGGAGCGCAGGTCGTCCTGCGTCCGCAAGCCGAGTTCGGCATCACCCCGGTCCGGCCCGCCCACGCTCGTCACTCCGAAGGAGCCGAGCTGCTCGTCGATGCGCCGGCCTGCGCGGGCGCTGGCGCGCTGGCGCACTCGACAGTGGCCACGACGCTCTCGCCAGCAACGACGCGGGCGCCAGCCTGCACGACCACTTTGAGGTCTGGTCGCGCCGGGACGACCAGGTCCACCTGCGAACCTAACCGGATCACACCCAATCTCTGCCCCAGCGCGACGTCGTCGCCCTCGCGGACGAAGCCGACGATCTGGCGCACGAGACGAGACGCAATCTGGACCACCGCGACCTGGAGGTCACCCCGTTCGATGACCGTCGTGGCGCGCTCGTTGGCGAACGCCATGCCAGGACGCCTCAGCGACCCGAACTGGCCCGGGAAGTGTCGTCGCAGCACAACGCGGCCACCGATAGGCGCCCGGTTGACGTGCACGTCCAGAAAGCTCATGCCGATACCGACAACCACGGCATCTTGCGCGCGGAGTGGGGTCCGGGTCAACTCGTACAGCGGGTAGCACTGTCCTTGCTTGTTGGCAACCGGAAGCATGCCGCCATGCGACTCGCGCACGTAGAGAACCTCACCATCGGCGGGGCTGACGATCGCGCCGCTGTCGTCAGGCGGCCGCCGCTCTGGGTCCCTGAAGAATCGGTACGCCAGCGTCACCAGCGCCAACCCCAGCGTCGTCAGCCACGTTAGCCCCGCCCGCGCACCAGCGCCCAGCGACAGCCACCTCGCGGTTGGAACGACCAGCATGCCCGTCATGATGCCAAGTCCACCGACTCCGGTGGCCGTGCGGCGCAGACCAAGCTGCCACTTCCAGGCCAGCGGCAGAGCCGTCACCAGCGCCAGCGCTACCCCGACGAGCCAGTCCCACCACATACGTCTACCATTCTCTCCGATTTGTCGCCATCGAGCGCTAAACCTTCACCAGGTCTTGGATCAGGCCCAGATAACGAACGCGCATGTCGGACCATTTATAGCGGTCATTGAACGCTTGCAAACCGCGCTTCACGTTCGTCAGTTGCTCCCGATGATGGTAAACGTCGCGGATACGGTCTGCCAGGGCATCCACGTTGTCCGGCTCATAGAAGATAGCGTCGCCGTCGCAAAAGTACCGTCTGATGACCCGCAGCGCCGGCGCAATTGTCGGGATCTCCATGGCCGCGTACTCCAGCATCTTTGCGGGCAGCATCCAGTTGTGCCGCAGCTCCGTCTGCAGCCGGTTACCGATGATACCGGCGTCTGCATGCGACAGGTAGTTGGGCAGATCTTCCACCGGAATGTTGCCCTCGACGATGGTCACCATGTTCTCCAGGCAGAGCTCTGATCGTAGCTCCTTGATCATCGGCATGGATTCGCCGCCGCCAATGAGCAAGAAGCGCACCTGCTGGCAATCTTCGCGCACCTTCTGGATAGCTCTCAGGATGAGATCAATGCCCAAGCGCTCGGCGACGGTCCCGTGGTAGACCAGGTTGAGGCTCGCGTGTGGCTGTTGGCAGGGAAGCGGGTGGAAGACGTCTTCTCGAGCCAGGTTCATCACGACGAGAATTTTCTCCTTCGGAATACCATGTCCTGCTAGCGCCTCCTTTTGCAAGTCGTTCGCCGTGATAAGACGGTCGGCCAACCGCGCGCTAAGGCGCTCCTGCATGCGAATGAGGTGGATCAAGGGGTGGCTCAAGGTGAAGCCGAACTTCGTCGCGAAGTGCTCGGGGGACGTGTCGTGAATATCGAGAATCACTTTGGCGCCGAGTAGCTTGGGCACCAAGGCCGCGAAGACGAGAAAATCCGGCATGTTGTGAACGTGAATGACGCCGTACGGGCGACGGATTGACGCTCTGGCAATATGGAAGACAGCGATGAGCAGAAACTGCAGCTGCGCGGCAAGGTATGACGACACGCTGTGGCCACGCACCTTGGAAGAGCTCAGCGAGAATATTCTCAGCCCTGGTCGCGGATTTTTGGGCCCGCCTATGGCGAAGACGTCCACCTGGCAGCCCGCGTCGAGAAGCGTGTCAACGTAGCGCTGAACACGCGCATCGACCGAGTAGTCGTTGTACACAAGCATGCATGCGGGGCGCATGCTCCCTATGGTAGTCCCTGCACGGGGCATAGTTGTCGCATTGTTGGGATAGGCCGTCACGATGACTGGTCCGGCTGCCGGGTGGCTGAGCAGGGGTGGTTCGCTGGCTGCGGACTTCCGCCCAGAATTGCCCACAAGCATCTCGTACACGCGGCGAACCCGCTGAGCGACTGACTCCACGGATAGGTGCCGCACTGCCTCGCGCCCTCTGGTCCGCCCCCCTGGAATCTCGAGCGCGGCACGGATCGCCCGCGCAAACGCTTCAGGGGTTCTGGGGACCACCGCGCAGCCGCTGACAGAGCCCAGCAGCTCGCGCGTATCGCCGACGTCGGCGACCACGAGGGGGACGCTACACGCCATCGCTTCTTTGACGACGTTGGGCGACCCTTCCCACAGCGACGGCAGGGCCACGACGTCGGCGGCGTTGAAGAAGTCCACGAGCTCCGTCTGGGGCCGGTTGAAGACCGGTATGATCTCGATCGCCAGGCCCTCGGCCTGGAGCTGCGCGACGGCGTCCTGAGCGACTGAGAAAGCCTTGCGTGGGATCGCGGGGTCCGCCGGGAAGACGACGTAGCGCTTGCCCGGGTCGAGCCCCAGCCGCTCGCGGGCCACGTTCCGGGGACATGGCTGGAAGAGGTCGAGATCCACGCCGTTGGGGATGACCGCGACGGGCGCTCGTGGGCGCGGGCACAGGACGCGCCCCATCTCCCGCGATTTGACAATGACGCCGTCGACCGTCTGGGCCAGGAGCACGCTGCTCATCACCGTCAGCAGGCTGCGGAGCGTGCGCCGCCCGCGACGGTCTGGTGTGCCCAGGAGGTCGTCGCCGCAGAACGAGACGACCACGGGCAGCCACCACTGCGCCCGAGCCACGATGCCGCAGTACCCGTAGTGCCCGTGCACGAGGTCGAACCGCGCTGGGCGCGCCAGGCGAAACACCTGCCAGAGCCCCGTCACATACCTCCACGGGGACCGCCCCTGAAGATAGAGCACGGTTGTCTCGACGTTCGCGTGACCGAGCGAGTCGATCTGGCTCTTGATGAACGTACCGGAATGGGGGTTGCCGGGCATCGGGTACGCGGCGGTGACCATGAGCACGCGGAGCTGGCGCTCTCGAAAGGCCTCGGCAGTTGGCGCGGTCGGCGCGGTCGGCGGCTGCAAGACGTTCATCAGGACGAGGCCACCCCACCAAGAGGGCTTTCACCGAGGATGAAAGCCCGATACCAGGCCTCCATGGAGAGCAGCAGGAACAGGATGCGCTGGTGGTTGCGCTGACCCTGGTCATGTTCCCGGATCAGCGTCTCCACCACGTCCCGGTCGAGGTAGGCGCGGGTGAAGGAGTCGGGCGCGAGAATCGCCTGGCAGAGCTGCCGCCCGAGGCGCTGACGCAGCCACAAGTCGACAGCGCTCGCGAAGCCGATCTTGGGCCGCCGGACGACGTCCTGCGGGACCATGCCGGCGCAGACACGGCGGTGGATGTACTTGCCGCGCCCGAGGCGGACCTTGAGTCGGCCGGGGACACGCTCGGCCAGCTCCATGAACTCGAGGTCCAGGAACGGTACGCGCGCCTCGACGCTGGCTGCCATCGACATCTTGTCCTCGCACAGCAGCAGGTTGTCCGAAAGCGACGTGCGGGTGTCGACGTGGAGCATGCGCTCCAACCGCGTGCCGGGCGGCGCCTGCGCCAGCTGATCGGCCACGAACGCCCGCGGGACGTCCGGGTCCACCCGTCGTCGAAGCGCGGGGCTGAGCAAGCGCGCTCGGGTCGACGGCGCGACGAACGTGTACATCGAGAGCAGCTGCTCGACTTCCGAGCGGCCTTCGAGAGCGTACGCCAAGCGGCGGTACGTCTCGGGAACCGGCAGCCGCTCCGCCAGCGGCACCAGCATGGACTGCACGAACGGCCGCGGCAGCGCTCCCAGCAGGCCACCGTAGGCGGCGCCGAGATGGCGGGCGTAGCCGCCAAACGTCTCGTCGGGCCCCTGACCATTCAGCAAGACTTTGATCCCCTCCGCCTGCGCCATCGCCGCCACGAAGTAGTAGGCCGGGGAAGATTCGTTGCCTATGGGCTCCTCCAGGTGCCAGATGTAGCGCTCCAGGAATGCCGCGTAGTCCTCGCTCGCAATCGTCCTGCCGCTGAAGCGGGCGCCGAAGAGCCGCGCCGTCTCGGACGCCGGCCCGACCTCGCTGACCTCCTCGCGCCCGGCAAAGCCCACTGTAAAAGCGCGCACCGGCTGGGAGCTGGAGCGAGCCATGAGCGCCAGCAGGGTGGACGAGTCGACGCCGCTGCTGAGCGAGAGTGAGATCGGGACGTCGCTCACCATCTGGCGCTGCACGGCCCCATCCAGGCGGGCGCGCAGCTGCTCGACAGCCTCGCTCGCAGCGATGCTTCTCAGGGGCTCGGCCTGGTTCGCCCAGTAGCGCCCGATCGTCAACCCACCGGCGTCGACCACCGCGTACCCCGCCGGCGGCAGCTTCTTGATCCCGCTCAACAGCGTCCACGGTGATGGCGTGTAGCGGAAGGTGAGGCATAGGTTCAACGCGTCCGGGTCAACGTCCCGCGGCACAGCGGGATCGGCGAGGATCGACTTCAGCTCCGAGCCGAAGCGGAAGACGCCGCCAGCCACTGTGTAGTACAGCGGCTTGACGCCGAAGTGGTCGCGCGCCAGGAACAGGCGCTGACGACGGGCATCCCAGACCGCGAAAGCGAAGATGCCGTTGAAGCGCGCTGGGCAATCGAGCCCAAACTCCTCGTAGGCGTGCACCACCACCTCGGTGTCGGACGCTGTAGCAAAGTGGTGGCCGCGTTGACGGAGATCCTCGCGCAGCTCGCGGTAGTTGTAGATCTCGCCGTTGAAGACGATCGTGACCGAGCCGTCCTCGTTCGCGATCGGCTGGTCGCCGGTGGCAAGGTCGATGATGGACAGGCGGCGGACGCCGAGCGCCAGGCCCGCGGCGTCGTCGAAGTATTCACCGGCCTGATTGGGCCCGCGGTGGGCCTGCAAGTCGCGCGCGCGCCGAAGGAGCGGCCGCGAGATCGGCTCACGCGTGCCGAACGCGTAGAAGCCTGTTATGCCACACACAGTTGGGACGTCCCTCGCTGATCTCGTTGATACGGTAGGAGAGGCCAGCAGCTCACGACGCGGACCACTGCAGCACTCCGTTGGCGTCCGAGAGCGCATCCGGCCGACCATCGGTCGTGGTCGGCACCATCCGCCCGCCGTCGTGGAGCGACTGCTGGGCGGACTCCAGGATGCGCACCACCTGGAGCGCGTGCGCCCCATCGGTCAACGGCCTGGCACCAGTCTGGATGCACTCCAGAAAGTGCTGGCACTCCAGGCGCAGCGGCTCGGTGCTTGGCAGATGGGGGATGGTGATGTCGCCGTAACGGTAAGAAAGCTGGAACTCGCCGAAGGTCGCGGTGTGAGGTGGGGCTTCGACACCCTTGTCGTAGATGCGGATCTTCTCCAGCATCTCGACATCGTCGTAGACGGCCATCTTCTTGCTGCCGACAATCGTCGTCCGGCGCACCTTGTTCGGGTCCAGCCAGCTCACATGGACCTGCGCTCGCACCCGTTCCGAAAAGGCGATGTTCAGGTACGCCACGTCCTCGATACCGGGCTGCACGCACGCGCTACCGTGTGTGCTGACGGCGACGGGATCCATGCCGAGAACGTACATCAAGATCGAGACGTCGTGAGGAGCGAGGTCCCAGACCACGTTGATGTCGCGTTGGAACAGGCCGAGATTCAGTCGCTGCGCGTGAGCGTAGTAAACTGCGCCCAGTTCGCCGCTCTGAACCAGGTCGTGCAGAACTCGAACAGCTGGATTGTAAAGAAACGTGTGGCCCACCATGAGGGTCCGTCGCTCGTGTTCGGCGAGCTGGATCAACTCTTCGACATCTTTACCGGTCACCGCGATGGGCTTCTCGACGAGCACGTGCTTTCCGGCGCGCAGCGCTTCGCGGGCGAGCTTGGCGTGGGTGGTGACTGGCGTGGCTACGACGACCGCGTCGATGTCCGGAGACACGAACATGTCGCGGTAGTTCCGCGTTGTACGAATCCCGGGATCTGTCGCTCGGATAGCCGCCAGGCGGCCTTCGTCAAAGTCCGCCACCATGACCATGCTGGCCCCGGGCAGCTCGCTGAAGTTGCGAACGTGTTTGGGGCCCCAGTAGCCGGCGCCGATCACTCCGATGCCAATCACATGTACCATCCCTCTCTGAAGTTCTCGATTGGGCTGCCGTGCGACGCCGACCCGGCCGATGACTCAATAGGCTCCGTGCCTCTCGATGACGACGAGAGGTGGGCTCCGGGCAATCTGCTGATCGAGCCAGACTGTGACAAGCGCTAGCTATCTCGCTATCAGGATAGGTCACGCTGGATCTTCGGCTGACGAAAGTCTCGCGTGCTGGACCGACCGACCTGCCACGATCGCGCGATGCTGGGCGGGACGGCCGGCCGGCGTCGCTGCCCGCGGGGCGGGGGGCTGTAGACGCTCGTCGACCCACCTTTATGAAGGCATGCTGGCAGGTCTGGCGTCAACCGCTCGGCGTTGAGACCTGGTTGAGCAATGCTCATACGCTGGTCGCGGTGGCAGCCGCCGCCGCCCTGGTGCGGAGGGGCGCCGCGGCCGCGGCTAAGGGACTGTGGGATGCAACAGAGCCTCGTGCGCGTCAGCGTATGACTGATACTGCGCGGCGCCGTAGAGGGGGACGCGGTTAACGACGGCGCCCAGCAGCCGCGCGCCGGCATTCCGCAAGGTGGCAACTGCCTCGGCAGCGTCCCGGCCCCGTGTGCGCTGCCCATTCACGACGAAGAGCACGCCGTCTACCACGCCGGACAGCATGGCCGGATCGCTCGCCGCCAGCACTGGCGACGAATCGAGAATCACCAGGTCGGCCAGCTCGCGCAGCTGCGCCAGTCGCTGGCGCATGTGCTGGGAGCCGAGGAGCTCGCTGGGGTTGGGCGGCAACGGGCCGCTCGGCAGCACCCAAAGCCCCTCGATCCGCGTCTGGGCGAGGACGCTCGCCGTCGTCTGGTGCTCGTGCAGCAGCACGGAGGTGAGGCCAGCGCCGTTCGGCACACCGAACACCTCGTGCAGGCTCGGCGCCTGCAGATCAGCATCGATCAAGACCACGCTCTTGCCGGCCTGGGCAACCACGATCGCCAGGTTAGCGGCAGTGCTGGTCTTGCCTTCGCCGGCGCTGGCGCTCGTCACCAGGAGGGTGCGCAGCGGAGAGTCAGCCGACGCCACCTGGAGATTCGCGCTCATCAGACGGAAGGCTTCGCCGAGGCGGGCAGCGCGACTTCTGTCGGACGGCGACAGCGTGGGGGCCACGATCTGGTCGACTGTGAGTGGGGCGTCTTGCCGACCCGTCCCGACAGCTCCCAGCATGGGCAAGCCGGTGAACTTTGCGACTCGCCGCGCTGTCGAAAGGCGGTCGTCCAGGGACTCCGCAAGCGAGGCGACCCCGGCGGCAAGCAAGAAGCCAATGACCGCTGCCAGCAGGACATTCATCAGAGGCCGTGGTTGCACCGGCGTGCTGACGGGCGTCGCGGGCTCGACGACGGCAAGCACCTCAGAGGTGCGCGCCTCAGCCAGACGGAGATCATCGAAATTGCGCGAGACCGTCGCGTAGCTTTGCTGGAGCTGCGTCAGCGTAAATTCGGCGCGGGTCAGCTGAGCATCGCGCTCCGCGCTCGCCGGTTGCGCGCGCAGCGCGCCGATCTCACCGGAGTGCTGAGCGATAGCAGTCGTGACCTGATCCAACTGCCTCGACAAAATCTCTTCGCTGGCGGCGAAGCGGCTGGACTCGGTGGTCTGCGCTTGCTTGATCAGAGCCGCCGCCACGGCGTTCGCCAGCGCAGCGGCATTCTCAGGGCTATCGCCGCGGGCGGTGACCTGGAGCAGCTGTGTGTTCGGAACAGGTGCGACGTCGATGCCGGCGAGTACCTGAGCGTACGGCATGTCCGAGCCACCCGCTTGAAGCGCGGCTTCGACGACAGGACGGGTCTTAGCCAGCTCGGCATAGGTTCGGGTAAGCGCCTGCCCGGCCTGAATGACGTTGTAATCGGCCGCCCCACCGGCTCCCGAGCCGGGTGAGACGAGCAGCTTGGTGCTCGTCTCGTAGACCTTCGGCAGCCGGACCGTGACCAGGTAGCTGCTCACGGCAGCGAGCAGCGCACCGGCGAGGCACAGCCACAACCAGCGACGGATGAAACTGCCGATCTGCGACTGGATCATGAAGGGGTGCTCCCTAGGAGAAAGGAAGGTGGCGCGGCGTTCGCGCAAGCACGTCGACGCACGACGGATGACGGGCCAGGAGCTTTCAAGTCCGCAGCCCTCTTGCGCCTCGCCCTGAGGCGGGGCACGAGGGAGAATGCGATTTTACGAGGCGTCGGCACATTCCAGGTATCCCTCCTCGGAGCTGGCGGCGATAGCACGGTGTACCAACAACGATAGGATACGCACTCGCCCAGTGGGGTTAACTCGGCGGCCGAAGGCGGCCTCCATCCACCGGAACGGTCCGCCTCCGCCTTAATTGCACCTTATTAGCGACTAGCGCCTAACGCGTGACGCGATCGCCGTGGTGGGGCGATAGCCCGTACGCGCCGGGACTCGGCAACGGTCGGCCGGGGTCTCGGCCCGCCACCTGTGCGTCATGTGGGCTCAACCGAAGCTCAACCTTTGGCTGGTACCTCTCTATCTGTTGCCTGTCTAATCTCGGTGAGTCGTTGGTCCTCGAGATCGAGGGGGGGAGGCATGAAAAGTGATGCGTGCATGGCCGAGCGCTCGGTGACGGCGCCCGAGGCCACCGAGGCCGGCGTGTCGTCCCAGTCGACATCGGTACATTCGCGGCGTGAGCCGCGCACCTTGACCGCGGCCACGTACGACGGGTCGGTGGCTGGGGGAGCCAGCCCCGCGGTGATTGTTGGGGCGGGCCCTTATGGCCTGGCGGTCGCTGCCCACCTGCGGTGGGCGGGAATCGATGCACGCGTCTACGGCGAGCCCATGGGCTTCTGGCGGCATCAGATGCCGGAAGGGATGTGGCTGCGGTCGGCGTGGGAGGCCTCGACCATTGCCGATCCGTGGGGCTGTCTCAGCCTCGAGGCCTTTGAGGCGGCTGGTGGCCGACGGCTATCAAGGCCCATCCACCTGGACGACTTCGTGGCCTACGGCTGCTGGTATCGGCGCCACGTCGTACCCGAGCTAGATCAACGCAAGGTGGCGTCCATTGATCTCGGCTCAGACGGGTTCAAGCTCCTGCTGGAGGATGGCGAGCCGCTGCACGCCCGGCGCGTCGTGATAGCCACTGGGCCGGCCCCCTTTCCGTGGTGCCCACCACAGTTTGCCGGGATGTCCCATTGCCTAGTCTCGCACTCGGCCGAGCACCGGCACCTGGGGCGGTTCGCGGGGCAGCGAGTCGCGGTGGTGGGTGGTGGGCAAAGCGCGCTCGAGTCGGCCGCCTTGCTGCACGAGGCTGGCGCTGAGGTGCAGGTCATCGCGCGGGCCCCGCGGATTCACTGGCTCCGCGGACAGCTTCTGCGCGGCTACCTGGGGCCAGCCAGGCGGCTGGTTTACCCGCCCGCCGACGTCGGCCCGCCAGGCCTGAACTGGGTAGTGGCGATGCCTGATCTTTTCAGGCGCTTGCCGCCCGATCTCCAGGGGCGGATCGCCCGTCGGGCGATCCGCCCCGCCGGCGCGGCCTGGTTGCGCCCCCGCCTGGTCGGCGTACCGATCGTCACTGGGCACACCATCGTCGCGGCAACGCCAGCCCGGGGTGGCGTTCGGCTGACCCGCGACGACGGCGTCGAGCACTACGCGGACCATGTCATGCTGGCAACCGGCTATCGGGTGGACGTCACCCGGTACGGCCTCCTGGCGCCCGAGCTCGCCGGCGTCCTGCAGTGCACCAATGGCTACCCGCGGCTCACGGCAGGATTCGAGTCATCGGTCCCCGGGCTCCACTTCGTCGGGGTGTACGCGGCCGGCAGCTTTGGTCCGTTGATGCGCTTTGTCTCGGGGACGACATACACTGCCCGCGCGCTCGCGCATCGCGTCGCGGGAGGCGCGCGTGCTTGACCGTCCCACTAGCGCATGCAAGCCGCCAACGCCTCGGGCGCCACGCCGCTTGCGTCGCTCGCCCTGGCCGCCCCTGCCGTTCCCAGTACACGCGTCGGAAGAGACGGCGATGCCAGCCCACTTCCGCCCTTACATCGTCCGGTCACAGCAATCTGTGTCGAACTGCGACACCCAAGGACCGGCTGGCGAGCTTACGGAATAGCGTGTCGTAAGCCCAGCACAGCGGCGCGTTGTAGACGTAGTCGAAGGCGGGGGGTCCCGGCGTCACCTGGCCACCAAACCCCAGCTTGAAGCGGGTCACCGTGTCGATGTCCGCAGGTCGGTCAGCGCGCTGGCCCCCGCGCGGGTCAGCCATCGCGGTCGGCAGGTCGACGTCGCCAAAATTGTATGAGCGGAACCCCCGAGACTTCGCCCACCTGATGGCGGCCCAGTGCATCACCTCGTTCGGGCGACGGTCGCCGCAGCGCCCCGACCAACCGCCTCGCTTGTAGAGCACCGTATCGCCAAACGGGACGGCGAGCAGCGCCGAGACCGCCTCGCCTTCGTATTCGGCGATGAAGAGCTCGGCGTTGCCACAGGGGTGAAACACGCGCCACAGATGAGAGAAGTATTCGAGAGAATCCGCCGGGAAGCCCTGGCGCCGGCTCGTCGCCAGATACAGGGCGTGGAACGTCGGCAGATCGCGCTCGTCCCCCTGCCGGACCGAGACTCCCCGCCGAAGACCCAGACGCAGGTTGTAGCGCGTCTTTGGCTTCATCTGGGCGAGGATCGTCTCGATGTCACGCGTGAGGTCGAGCCGAAACGTGATGGCTTCGGCGACGACAAGCCGACTCGGGCGAAAGCCGCCCGTTTGTAGCCGAGCCGCGACCGCCTGACCGTTGACGGGAGGCTGAACGACCAGGTAGTGGAGCCGGTGCGCCCGCGCCAGGCGATGGAGCTCCGCGACAACCAGCGTGCACAGCGCCGGGTCGGGAACGCCGACGACGGGACCGCTCGGGACGTAGCCGAAACCGCCCAGCTGAGCCCACGAGCGCTTGAGCAGCTGCGCGCCGGCGACGATGTGTCCGTCGCGCGTGACCACCAACCGGACTGCCCGCCAACCACGCGGCGCCTTCACTCGGGCCCACAAGCTGGTCTGGACATGGTCGCCGCCAGCCGTCTCCGCAAGGAAAGCGTCCCACGTGGGGTCCTCGCGTGCCACCGACACGCTGGTCTGGTAGCCCCTGCCACGGGGCGGCACCCCGCTGTCCTGCGCCCACCAGCTGCCGCCCGCCCGGCCGCTACCCCTCACTGACACCGGGCAGCACGGCTCGCTGCAGGCGCCGGCGGCCTACCTTCAGGACGAGATAGTACATGGGTGGAAACACGCTCCCAACCAGAAGATCCAGCCGAAGGTTACGATCCTGCCAGAAACACCACTCCAGATCGAACCCGGCCTCGGCCAGAAGGTGGTGGTACAGGGGCACCATCTCCTCCAGCGGCACCTTCTCAGGGTGGCTCGTCCTATAAAACGCTCTCCGTCTGGCCAGGTGGTGAGGACTAAAAATCTGTGGATAATAGGCCGAGAAGCGCTCGTTCGTCTCCACCATGACGTTGAGTATGAGAATGGCTGAGTCAGCGACGATCCGAAGAATGTTGGGGAAGAGATCGAAGTGCTCACAATAGGGGCCGTACGGGAACTCTGGATTGTCGACCACCACGAACCCAAACCTTTTCTCGGTCTCGGTCACCTTCCGGTGGGCGTCCCCAATTTCGACATGCGCCCACGGGAAGTTGCGTTGTAGCCTCTCGCCATGGTCCGGCCTGACTTCCCACGCTTCAACAGCTGATACCTCTCGACGATAATCGAGCATGTGGCAAACGCCAACACTATAATCGCCCGTTCCTCCAAACACTTCTAGGGCATTCATCTGTCGTAAATCGACGCCTCTCTTTTTTGACCTCCTTATGACGCAGCGCATTGGGCTGACATTCAGTTTACGATACAGCGTCTTCTTCACTACTTGCAGCGCAGGCCGTACGCCGCGCCGCATTTGCCGGAGTGCTGATGAGCGGGTCGCATCAATCACTTCTGTGCCTCGTAGCGTATGCTCGGAAACGCTCTATTGGAGCGCCCTTGTCTTCTACTACAGGCAGATACTAGGGCACAACCCTCGGAGCTCGCGCCCCAAAACACGCTGGATCGGCCTCGGCGAGCGCGGGTGGGCCGTGCCGTCGCGCTAGCCAGGTGGGGCAGGACCCAACGACTCGGCACGGCCAGCGGGGAGGTTCCGGCCCCGGCCCCACGGACATCCATTACCATCCTGACTGACCAGCTTGCTTACGTCCCACTAGCCACACCGACGCGGGACCGCGGCCGTCAATCCGTCCACGCGGCAGACGCACGGGTGAGCAAGTGGTCGCTGGCCGCGGCCATCACGACGGCATGTGATCCCGGCGCGTAGCGAAGAGGAGAACGTGGCGTGAAAGCTGTTGTCGTCGGCGGGGCTGGATTCATCGGCTCTACGCTGGTGGACGCGCTCGTGGAGGACGGCGTCGACGTCCTGGCCGTGGACAACCTGGCCACCGGACAGCGAGCCAACCTCAACCCAGACGCGCGCCTGCTCGAACTGGACGTCTCCGCCGACGCGGAAGGGCTCACCGCGGCGCTCCACGGGCGTGACGTCGTCTTCCATACCGCGGCCCTGGCGCGTGTCCCGCGGTCGATCGCGGATCCGGTGGGGACCCACCAGGCCAACGTGACCGGGACCCTGATCGTTCTGAAGGCGGCGGTCGACGCCGGCGTGCGACGCGTCGTCTACTCGTCCTCCTCGTCGGTCTACGGCGATCAACCGGCGCTGCCGCTCACCGAGGACATGGCGCCCAATCCCCTCAACCCCTATGCCTGCCAGAAGCTGATGGGCGAGATCTACGCCCGCAACTTCCACAGCGTCTACGGTCTGGAGACCGTCTGCCTCCGGTACTTCAACGTGTACGGCCCGCGCCAGGTGACGGAGGGCGCGTACCGCCTGCTGATCGGGATCTTCCTGGACCAGCGCCGCCGTGGCGAGACCCTGACGGTCGACGGGGATGGCGAGCAGACACGGGACTTTACCTGGGTGGGCGACGTCGTCCGTGCCAACATGCTGGCCGCCCACTCGGCCACAGTTGGCGCTGGCGAGCCAGTGAACGTGGGCTCGGGCCAGGAGGTCTCCGTCAACAGGATCGCGGCGCTCATCGGCGGCCCGGTGCGCCACGGTCCACCACGTGGGTTCGATGAGCGGTTCAAACGTGCCGGCGTCGACCGAGCCCGCGAGCTCCTCGGCTGGCAGCCAACCGTGACAGTCGAGGAAGGGATTGCTCGTCTGCTTCAGTAGTCAGTAGTCAGTAGTCAGTAGAGACCCGCACGCCTGGCACACCGAGACAGGCACCAAGCGCAGGCCCGCCGATCATCCCAGGCCGCCTGACAGACTCCACTCCCACTCCCATGATCGATCTCCACGTCCATACGACCTACTCGGACGGGCGCCTCTCGGTACCGGAGACTCTCCACGAGGCGGCCACTCGCGGGCTGCGGGCCATCGCCATCACCGACCACGACGTCATCGCCGCTGTGCCGGACCCGACGACGCCGCGGCTAGAGGTCGTGCCGGGGATCGAGATGACGGCGCGGTGGGAAGGTGGACGCGCCGTGCACGTCCTCGGCTACTTCATCGACCCGGCGGATGCCGCGCTCGGCGCGGCGCTGGAGCGCGGCCGCGAGCTGATGCGGCAGCACGTGGACGCCGTCCTGGGCGAAGTGCGCGCCGTTGGCGGTCGCCTGGACCGGGACGATCTGGACCGCTACCGGACGCGCTATGCCGGCGGGGCGGCGCTGGTCTTTGGCATGCTGGACCACGGCGTGCTCCGCGGCGCTGCGCCCGGCACCGGTATGCGACTGCTGCGCCTGGCGGCGGCCGAGCCGCGGCCCTACAGCGTGGCCGAGGCAGTGGCGCTGATCCACGGCGCCGGCGGCGTCGCGTCCCTGGCCCACCCCGCCCGCCTGAAGCGCGGCCACCCGCTGCTGTCGGCGGAGGAGCTGGCGCCGCTGGCGCGCCAGGGCTTCGACGCGCTGGAGGCGTGGCAGTGGATCCCGAACGGCTGGGGCAGCGAGCACTACCAGGCGGTGGCTCGCGAGCTCGGCCTGCTCATCTCAGGGGGCTCGGACGACCACGGCAAGCGGGCGACTGACGGGCGCATGCGCCTCGGCAGCCAGCCCGTGCCTGACCGGATACTCGAAGCGCTCAGGGAGAGGGCCGGGAGCCCTCGACCAGCGTGAAGCTGAACTGCTCGATGACGGGGTTGGCCAGAAGCTGCGCGCACATGCGCTCCACGGCGATCTCGGCCGCGGCGCGGTCGGCGGCAGCGAGCTGCACAGTGATGAGCTTGCCGCTGCGCACCGCTGCCACCTCGCGAAAGCCGAGCGCGTGGAGGCCGCCTCTGATCGATTGCCCGGGCGGGTCGTTGACCGACGGCTTCAGCATGACGCGCACTTCGGCCAGCCACTCCACGAGGTTTCTTCTTCTCCCTACCCGCCGTGAGCGGTGAGGCGCTCGAGCGCTTCGCGGTACTTCGCCGCCGTCTCGGCCACCACGTCGGGCGGGAGCGCTGGGGGCGGCGGCTCCTTGTTCCAGCCGGTACGCTCGAGGTAGTCGCGCAGGAACTGCTTGTCGAAGCTTGGCTGCGGGCCGCCGGGCCGGTAAGCGTCGGCCGGCCAGTAGCGCGAGGAGTCGGGCGTCAGCGCCTCGTCGATCAGGAGCAGCTCGCCGTCGCGCAGACCCAGGCCGAACTCGAACTTCGTGTCGGCGAGCAGCAGGCCCCGCGCCCGGGCGTGCGCGTCGGCGGCGCGGTACAGCCGCAGGCTGGCCGTCTCCAAACGGGACGCCAGGTCGCCGCCGACCATGCTGGCCAGCTGCGCCCGGGAGATGTTCTCGTCGTGGCCCGACTCGGCCTTGGTCGCCGGGGTAAAGATCGGCCGGGCCAGCCGCTGCGACTCCACCAGGCCGGTGGGCAGTGGCTCGCCAGCGACAGTGCCAAAGCGGCGGTACTCGGCCCAGCCAGACCCTGCCAGGTAGCCGCGGACGACGCACTCGAAGTCGATGCGCTGGGCGCGTCGGACGAGCAGCCAGCGGTCGGCGACGGCGGCGGCGGCCGGCCTGATGGTGTCGGGCAGGTCGTCCGCGCGGTCGGCCACGAGGTGGTTGGGGACGATGTCGGCGGTCTTGCGGAACCAGAAGGCCGAGAGGGCCGTCAGGACGGCCCCCTTGCCGGGCACGGGCTCGTCCATGACCACGTCGAAGGCTGAGACCCGGTCCGAGGCGACCATGAGCAGATGGTCCTCATCGACCTGGTACATCTCGCGCACTTTGCCCCGGCGGAAAAGCGGCAGATCGAGCAGCTCAGCGTGCGGCATGTCGGCGTCCCATCCCTTGCCTTTATCCCAATCCAAGGCCCAGTCGCGCAAAGGTGACGTCGATGCCACGGAGGTGGTAGGCGACGTCGAACAGCGAGGCGAGCTCGTCGCGGCTCAACCGCTCAGCGACGCGCGGGTCCGCCGCCAGCTGCGCCTCCAGACCAGCGCCGCCGGCCTCGCCCGCCCACACCTTCTTGGCCGCCTCCTGGATCAGGCGGTAGGCGTCGTTGCGCGCCATCCCGGCCTCGACCAGCGCCAGCAGCACGCGTCCCGAGAAGATCAGGCCGCGCGTCAGGCCGAGGTTCCGCTCCATCGCCTCCGGGCAGACGTCCAGGTCGGCCACCACCCCGGCGAACAGGTCGGTGCTGTAGTCGAGGGCCAGGAAGCCGTCGGGCAGAATGAGCCGCTCGGCGGAGGAGTGGCTGATGTCCCGCTCGTGCCACAGCGCCACGTTGTCGAGCGCCGTCATGGCGTGGCCGCGGATCAGCCGCGCCAACCCACAGACCCGCTCGCAGAGCTCCGGGTTCCGCTTGTGGGGCATGGCGCTGGAGCCCTGCTGGCCAGCGGCGAAGGGCTCGAACGCCTCGCCTATCTCGGTGCGCTGGAGAGCGCGGATCTCTGTCGCCTGCTGCTCGAGGGTCGCCGCGATGACGGCCAGGGTGCACAGCAGCTGAGCGTGTCGGTCGCGCTGAAGGATCTGCGTCGCAGCCTCGGCTGGCCGCAGGCCGACGCGACCGAGGGCGTTCTCCTCGACGTCGGCCGGGACGTTGGCGTGGGTGCCGACCGCCCCTGACAGCTTGCCGACCCGCAGCTCGTCCCGCGCCTGCTCCAGGCGGCGGCTGTCGCGGCGCACCTGGGCCACGAAGACGGCGAGCTTGTGGCCGAACGTCGTGGGCTCGGCGTGGATGCCGTGGGTGCGCCCGATCGTCGGCGTGTACCTGTAGCGGACCGCCTGCTCGCTCAGCGCCGCCTCGAGCCGGTCGAGGTCGGCCGCTATGATGTCGGCGGCCTCCTGGATCTGGAGCGAGAGCGCTGTGTCGAGCACGTCGGACGAGGTGAGCCCGAGGTGGATCCACCGGCCCGGCTCACCCAGACTCTCGGCGACCGCCCGGGTGAAGGAGATCATGTCGTGGTGGGTCTCGGCGAGCAGCTCGGCGACGCGAGCGCGGTCCACCGCGGCGGCTCGGATGGCTACCATGTCCGCCTCCGGGATGACGCCGACGTCGGCCCAGGCCTCGCAGACGGCGACCTCCACGCGGAGCCACAGCTCGAGCTTGTGCTCCTCGGACCAGACGCGGCCCATCTCGGCACGGGTGTAGCGGGGGATCATGTCAGCTCAGCCCTATGTCCGTTCGGTACTGCTTGCCCTCGAAGGTGATGCGCGGCAGATGGCGGTAGACGGCGGTTCGGGCCGCCGCCAGCGACGCGCCCGCGGCGACCACCGTCAGCACCCGGCCGCCGGCGGTGAGGATTTTACTGTCGCAGCGCCGCGTGCCGGCATGGAAGACGTTCAGCCCGGGCGGCGGCGGAGCTCCTGGATCGTCGTCGAGCCCGCGGATGGGCGCGTTCAGCGCCGGCCGGTCCGGATAGCCCGGCGCCGCCAGCACGACGCCGCACGTGACGCTCGGGCGCCACGCCACAGCGGCTCTGTCGAGCCGTCCTTCGGCCACCGCGCAGCACACCTCGGCCAGATCGGAGCACAGCAGGGGCAGCAGCAGCTGCGCCTCGGGGTCGCCGAACCGGCAGTTGAACTCGAGGACCGTGGGCCCGTCGGCTGTCAGCATCAACCCGGCGTACAGCACGCCGCGGTACGGCTGGCCTTCGGCCGCCATGGCGCGGACCGTCGGCCGCAGGATCGTCTCCTCGATCTCCGCCAGGAGCGCCGGCGTGGCGGCGGCCGGTCGCGCGTAGCCGCCCATACCGCCGGTGTTCGGTCCGGAGTCGCCGTCCAGCAGCCGCTTGTAGTCGCGCGCCGGCGGCATGAGGGCCAGGCGCTCGCCGTCGCTGAACGCGAGCAGGGACAGCTCGCGGCCAACGAGGTACTCCTCGACCAGAACCTGGTCGGCCGCGCCGCCCAGGGAGCAGGTCCCGAACAGCGCGTGGAGGGCGGCCTCCACCTCGTCGGGGCGTGAGACGACGAACACGCCCTTGCCGGCGGCGAGGCCATCAGCCTTGATCACGGCTGGCAGCCCGGTGGCGGCGAGCGCCCGGCGCGCCTGCGCCTCGGTAGCGACGACCTCGGCCCGAGCCGTTCTGACGCCGTGGCGGCGCAAGAGGTCCTTGGCCCACGCCTTGCTCGCCTCGATCCGGGCCGCCGCGCGGCTAGGCCCGAAGGCGGTGAGCCCACGGTCGGCGAGGCGATCCACGAGCCCGGCCGCCAACGGGGCCTCTGGCCCGACGATGGTGAGGTCGGGGCGGAGCCGGTCAGCCAGGTCGACGAGGCCGTCGAGATCGGTGGCTCCCACGTCGACCGACTCGGCCAGGGCGTCGGTACCCGCGTTCCCCGGCGCGCACCAGACCCGCCGCTGCCGCCCACCGCCCCGCTGAAGCGCCCAGACAAGAGCGTGCTCCCGCCCACCCGAGCCCACCACGAAAATTCTCATCGTCGCCTGTCGCCTATATGGTCGCGCCGGGATGAGGCGGCGCACAATGCCTTCACCCATTTTCGCCTTCCCCATGCCGGGACGCGCGGAGCATGTCCAGCACCAGCTCCGCTTGTTGGATGTAGTCGGCTGGCGTGTTCGGGGCGATACGCCGCAGACGTAGTCGCGCGGCCCAATCTGAAATCGTGCCGCGGCTGCACAACGCTACGATGAAGCTCGGGACAGTAAGTACTGACAACCGAAGATTTCGCGCGTATGCCGTTGCTCTCCCTTCATTGACGAGGAGCGTGACCGGGACACCGCGTTGGCCGACGTGCTGCGCGAGGGCAATAGCGGCAGCTTCTCCTGGCCCAAAGACGTTCAAGGGGGGAGGCATGTCGGGCGGCTCCTCCTGCATACGAGCGCGCAGCTGACGGAACAGCGTTTGGTCTGGATACTCGCGTGCTGGATAGCGGGTGGAGCGTGCGCTGATCTCAGCACCGACAGCCGCGGGGACGATCAGCGTGAAGTAGTCCAGGATGTTAGCCACGACCTCGCCCTTGTACGCGACAGTCCAGAACGAGGTTTCCAGGACAGCCAGTGGGAGCCGCGGATGCTCGCTGCCCGACATCCCGGCCGTTACGTGATCGTGACCTCAGGAGTACAGTTGGCTGCGCTCTGGAGCGCACGCAGCAAACGCTCATCGCCTACGAGCATGCCAAGATGCTCCAGTTCTTCGTGCAGAGCAGAAGGGCCACTGAGGAGAGAGACGCCACGGTCCAACAACTCGCGAATGAAGTAGGCGCGCGGCATTCGGGCCAACTCCGCCGCAAGGTACGTGTCAGCTCGGCCCATCACGTACTCCGTGATCGCATCCTGGAGTGCGCGCGCCTGCAACCCATCGAGAGCGGCGCGCTTGAGCACGGCGGCCTCGGACTCCCCCGTCCGAGCCACAATCTCGTGCAGCTCCGCGTCCTCGGCGGCGGTGATGCGGATAGACTTCGTGACCATAACCAAGCCGCTGTGCTTCCTTTCGCCCCGTTATGAAGCACATTGTAGTCGTTGGGACGGTTCGGGAGCCGCGTTTGGCAACGATCAATGGCCCGACAACCACGATGCCCACCCCTATCGTCCCCAGGACCCGAACGCTACCGCCAGCAAGTGCGACCTCATGGCCGGGTCGGAGTCCGCGCTGCCCCGGCCGCGGTTCCTCTGGCGGCCACCACCATCCGCCGCGCGCGGGGCTCACGTGGGGGCGTCGGCGCGGGGCGCCGGAGCCACATGCGGCGGATGGCAAGCCAGGCGTTGGCCACCAGCACAGCGACCAGCAGGAAGATCTGCCCGGCACCCAGCAGCTGCGCGGCCCACGCCGCCGCGGCCGCGACGAGGCCGTACCAGAGCTGGTCCGCCAGACGGTTGGGCGAGGTTGGTGGGTCCGTCAGCATGAAGAACGCCAGGAACAGTACTGCCTGCACGAAAGGGGCCCGGAACATCTCCGCGACGCGCGCCGGGTCGGCAAACGAGGTGGCCGTGAAAAGCCCGAAGTAGGCTCCGGTGAACGCCAGGATCAGGGGCAGCTTGTTCAATCGGTCAGCCACGAACAGCCCGGCCGCGAGCAGCAGGGCGATCCAGGGCCACGGGAGGTCGGCCAGCGCGCCCCACCAGCTCTCGCCGCTGCCGAAGAGCAGCGCGCCCGCGAGCAGAGCCAGCGCCGCCGGGTTGAACACGTGCTCGCGACGGGTTCGAACGAGGTGCTTGCCGACGATGGCGAAGCCGCCAACCCAGGCGGTCACCGGCCACGGCTCCTGGGGCGCCAGGATGAAGGCCACGATCAGCCCGCTCAGCAGGGCGCTCGTCGGGGCGGCCCAGCGGCGGCTGTCCCAGAACTGGTACAGGAGCTCCACCGCGCAGGCGGCCACGACCGCGCTGGCCAGGTGCGGGAGCACACCCCAGCCACCGGCGGCCGGCGCGGCGACGACCAGCAAGAGCAGGAAGATGCCCAGGAGCTGGCCCTTGGGTGTGCGGAGGAAGGCCGGGACGTTGCCAGCCCGCGCCGCCTTCGGCGAGCGGTCCCGCTCGCCCGTGTTCGCGGGGAGCACCTCGCCCGACGCCCCCACGCTAGACCCGCGCCTGCCGCACGGCGGCCCGCGGCCGGTCGTAGACGGCAGTGGTCGCGGACGTGGTCAGGGCGACGAGGTCGTGACGGAGACGATGGCGTGGCATGCTGGTGACGAGTGGAGAAAACTCCTGGGTCTTGTCTGCCGTCAATCCTACGGACGCCAGATTGGCGCGCGTTGTGAGAAGTGCTAAGGGCCTGTTAAATGATGCGAGTCAGAGCCTACGTGTCGGTCTACTCGCGTGTCTGAGAGTTAGCCGCGGCTTCCCGTGTGGCGGCTGTCGCGTGACGGACCGTCTCGGGCTGCGCTCTATTCCCACTCGATCGTGCCCGGGGGCTTCGAGGTGATGTCGTAGACGACGCGGTTGACGTCGGGGACCTCGTTGACGATGCGGCTCGAGATGCGGGCCAGCAGGTCGTACGGGACGCGGGCCCAGTCGGCGGTCATCGCGTCCTTCGACGTCACGATGCGCAACGCCACCACGTTGCCGTAGGTGCGGTAGTCGCCCATCACGCCGACAGTTCGCACAGGTGTCAGCACGGCGAAGCTCTGCCACAGCTGGCGGTACAGGCCGGCCACGCGCACCTCGTCCATCACTATGCGGTCGGCAGCCCGCAGGGTGATCAAACGCTCTTCGGTGACCTCGCCGAGGACGCGGATGCTCAGGCCCGGGCCGGGGAACGGGTGCCGCCACACCATCTCCTCCGGCAGGCCAACGGCCAGGCCGACGTCGCGCACCTCGTCCTTGAACAGGTACCGCAGCGGCTCGACCAGCGCGAACGGTAAGGACTCCGGCAGACCAACGTTGTGGTGCGTCTTGATCCGCGAGGCGGCGTTCGCCGTGTCGTGGCTGGTGCTCTCGATGACGTCCGGGTAGAGCGTCCCCTGGGCCAGGTAGTCGATGCGCCCCAGCGTCCGCGCCTCCTGGGCGAAGATGCGGATGAACTCGTCGCCCACGATGCGGCGCTTCTCCTCGGGGTCGACGACGCCGGCCAGCCGGCCCAGGAAGCTGTCGGCCGCGTCCACGTGGACGAGCTCCATCCCCAGGTGCCGCCGGAACGTGTCGACGACCCGCTCGGGCTCGCCAGCGCGGAGCAGCCCGTTGTCCACGAAGATGCAGGTCAGCCCGTCGCCAACCGCCCGGTGGATCAGCACGGCCACCACCGCCGAGTCCACGCCGCCGGACAGCGCGCAGATCACCCGCCCGCTGCCCACGCGCGTCCTGATGTCCTGCACCGTCTGATCGACGAACGAGGCCGCGGTCCATGACCCCTCGCAGCCGCACACCTCGAACACGAAGTTGCGGATGAGCTCGGCGCCAAAGCTGGTGTGGACGACTTCCGGGTGGAACTGCAGGCCGTAGAAGCCGTCGTGGTTCCACATGGCCGCCGCCGGCGAGTTGTCGCTGGTGGCCGCCGAGACGAAGCCCTGCGGCAGCGTGTTGACGACGTCGCCGTGGCTCATCCAGACCGCGAACTCGTCTGGGAGACCTTTGAAGATGGCCGCCGGCGGGTCGTTGACCCGCACGACGGCGGGGCCGTACTCGCGCTTGGTGCCTGGCTGCACCTCGCCGCCCAGCTGGTGGGCCAGCACCTGCATGCCGTAGCAGATGCCAAGGATCGGCTTGCCGCTCTCGAGGATGGACAGCGGCAGCAGCGGCGCGCCGGGCGCGTAGACGCTGGCGGGCCCGCCGGACAGGATGAAGCCGCGCGGCGCCAGGGCGCTCAGGCGCTCCTCGGAGACGTCGTACGGGATCAGCTCGCAGTAGACGTGGTGCTCGCGGACGCGCCGGGCGATCAGCTGGCTGTACTGGGAGCCGAAGTCGACGATCGCTATGCAGTCCCGAGGCGGCAGGGGAGGGGCAGCGGTGGGCAGATCGAGGGAGGGGGAGGCGCCGGCCCGGGCGGCCTGAGACTCGGCTTCGGCGATCTCGAGATACGTGCCGACCTCGACGTCATCCGACGCTGCCACGCGATGGGTCGGCGAGCCGCCCGGGCTGGTCTGCTCCTGGTTCATGCCGCCCCTGGCTGTCAGCGCCGGCCGTCTGGCGCCAGCTGCCAGCTCTTGCCTTCGGTCTTGATACCGGGCGCGATGACCATGTCGACCGCGTGCATGTCGCGCAAGGACAGGGCGCCGCAGACCCCCATGCAGGTCCGCAGCGCGCCGACGAGGTTCTGGGTGCCGTCGGTGCGGCTAGTTGGGCCGAACAAGATCTGGCGCAGGGTGCCGCCGACGCCGACCTTGATGCGGGTGCCGCGCGGCAGGCCCGGGTGCGGCGTCGCCATACCCCAGTGGTGGCCCCGCCCGGGCGCTTCGGCCGCCTGGGCGAACGGTGAGCCGATCATCACCGCGTCCGCGCCGCTGGCAAACGCTTTGCAGACGTCGCCGCCGGTCCGCATGCCACCATCGGTGATCACCGGCACGTAGCGGCCCGTGCGGCGCCAGAAGGCGTCACGGGCCGCCGCGCAGTCCAGAGTCGCGGTCACCTGGGGCACGCCGATCCCGAGGACCTCGCGACTGGTGCACGCCGCGCCCGGGCCGACGCCGACCAGCAGGCCAGCGATGCCCGCCGCCATCAGCTCGAGCGACGCCGCGTAGGTGACGCAGTTGCCGACCACCACGGGCACCGGCAGCTCCGCGCAGAAGCGGGCAAAGTCCAACACCGGCCGGGCCGCCTGATCGGCGCGGAAGCGGCGCGTCGTCACCGTGGACTGCACCACGAACAGGTCCAGTCCGGCCTCGGCGGCGACCGGGCCGAGGCGCGCCGCCAGGGCCGGCGTGCTCGACCCGGCCGCCGGGACGCCGTGGCGCTTGACCTCCTGCACCCGCCTCGCCACGAGGTCGTCGCGGATCGGGCTGGCGTACAGCTGCTGCATGAGCTCGGTCACGTCCTCGGGTGGCGACGCGGCGATCGCTGCCAATGGCTCCTCAGGCCGCTCGTAGCGCGTCTGGACGCCCTCCAGGTTGACAACGGCCAGGCCGCCGAGCTGGCCGAGGGCCACAGCCAGTGGCACGTCGACGACGCCGTCCATGGCCGAGGCGATGAACGGGATGCTCAGGCGCAGGCCGCCAAGACGGCTCGAGACGTCGACGCCGTCCGGGTGCACCGTCTCAGTGCCCGGCACGATGGCGATGTCGTCGAAGCCGTAGGCGGGGCGTAGCCGGTCGGGGCCCGCCGCGCGGCCCTCAGCCACCTGAAGATCGAGAGCGAGCGCGTCCGCCGCGTCCGCCGCGTCCGCAAAGTCTCGCTGGGGATCGCGAACCGACGTCGTCATGTCTTTACGTCCTCCTCCGATCAGCCGGGCAGCGGGTACAGAAACGCCCCGGAGCGGGGCTCGCGGGGCGGGGAAACCGCACGGCTACTGGCCGGGCACCGGAGGCGCACGAGCGCCGGGGCCCAGCCTGGCGGCCGCGGCTCAGCAACAGCCATCCCCTGTTCTGACGCACCGCATGGTGGAGCAATTCTACCAGTCGGCCAGAGTGGGTAGCAGGAGATGCCGGCGCCGCGCCAGGTGAGCCGGGAGCGTCGCTCGATGGCAGACTGAGCGCGGCCAGGCGCGTGGCGATTATTGGCGCGACGGCGCAAGCGGTCGGCAATAATACGAATCGGCGCGTCGACGTGCACTGCCGAGGAGGCTGACACCATGGCGTGGAATCCCGCAAGCTCGGCGGCCACTGGCGACCGGTGAGACGCTGCCTGGCGCTGCTGGCCGCCGTCGCCGGATCGCTGAGCCTCCTCACATGTCGCGCCGCGCCGCCTGAGGCCGCCGGGCCGCCTGACACGGCCGTGTTGCCCGAGGCCACGCGCGGGGAGACGGTCACGTCACCGTACCTCGAACGCCTCGAGCTGGTGACCAACGACGCCGACACCAATTCGGACAATGGTGGCAACGCCTGGGGCAACAACAAGCTCCGCATCCAGCGCAGCTCGGCCGGAGACATCTTCGTGGTCTACCCCGCCGGCGGCGCAGCCGCGTGGAACAAGCCGTGGATTCTGATGCACCGCCCACCAATTGGCGGCTGGAGCGAGATGGCCCGCGGCGCCGGCGGGCGGGAGTCCCCGAACCTGCTGATCGGCCCAGGCGACCGTCTCAGCCTCTTCACGCAGCCGAACGGCCTTCCCGACCTGGTCAAGGATGCTGGCAGGAATGGGCTGCTTCCCTTCACCCCGACACCCATGCCGGGCTCCTGGTACGGCACTGCCTACCCATATGCCGGAGCGACCGTTCGCAACGACAACGGGGATCTCTTTTTCGTCGAGACGCAGGCAGAAAACCTGAGCCCGTCAGCTTTCTACTGGTCTTATCGTAGCACCGACACTGGCATGTGGCACCCTATCATGACTCAGAACACCAGCTTCCGGTACACGTATTTCCTGCCCCTCGCCAGCACTACCGGCGGGACTGATTTCGCAATCGCGGCCAGCACTGACGTCCTCTGGTCGAATCTAGGCTACAAACAACCACCTCGAAGCTTTGACTATGTGTACGACCGCGTCTCGCTGTTCTACACCGACAACTACAGGAACGCAGGTCTGACGGAGAAGCTCATCTACCAGGAGCAGCAGAAACAGAACGCCTACCTGCACGTGTTCGCCAACGACGCTTATCGAGACCCACAGCGGCGGGTCCATGTGATCTACTCCGTGCAGGGGCCGAGCACAAACCAACACATCGTCGCGCATCACGCGGTCGTGCAGGGGGCGACGATTGTCGCTGACGTGGCGTTGCCGGGCGTCTCGTGCGGAAATGAGGGGCGTATCTTCCAGGACGCTACTGGGCAGTACTACCTGCTGACGTACTGTGGCACCAGTCTGTACCTGTGGCCCGCCGACAGCGCCGACGGGACGCAGGTGGGTCAGCCCGTGATCATGGACGTCAGCCAGTACCCGCCGGACACCTGGCTGTGGCTCGGCACCGTTCGCGGCGGGACACCGCTCGACAACGTCGTCGACGGCGTCTACTCGAGCGCGAACGGCCGGCAGCTGGTGTACTTCCGGGTCCAGCTGCGCCCCGCGGCGTAGCCCGTGGCCGACGTTCGGCCGGGCTGGCGGATGCCCGCAGAGGGGTTGGGGAACGACTGTATCGTATACTTCGGGAAAGTCTGAAGGAACAAATCTGGTGGGGACGCTCTACGTCGTCGCGACGCCGATAGGCAACCTCGAAGACGTCTCCCTACGCGCCGTCCGCGTCCTGCGCGACGTCGCCCTGGTCGCCGCGGAGGACACCCGCGTGACCCGCACCCTGTTCCGCGCCCACGACATCCACACCCCCATGGCCAGCTTCCACGACTTCTCGTCAGCCGCCCGCCGCGGCCGCCTGGTGGACCGCCTCGCCGAGGGCGACGTGGCCCTGGTCTCTGACGCCGGCATGCCCGGCATCTCCGACCCTGGCTTCCCCCTCATCCGCGACGCCCTCGCCGCCGGGCACGAGGTCGTCCCCATCCCGGGCGCCTCCGCCGTCCTGGCCGCCCTGGTCGCCTCCGGCTTGCCCAGCCACGTCTTCTGCTTCCACGGCTTCCTGCCCCGGACCAGCGGCCAGCGGCGCCGCTTCTTTGGCGAGCTCGGCCATTCGGCAACGACGCTCGTCGTCTTCGAGTCGCCCTACCGCGTCCTGGCGGCCCTCACCGACCTGGTGGCCGTGCTCGGCCCGGAGCGGCGGTTGGCCGTGGCCCGCGAGCTCACCAAGAAGTTCGAGGAGGTGTTCCGCGGGACCGCCGCGGAGGCCGTGGCCCACTTCCGCGACCGGCCGCCGCGCGGCGAGTTCACGCTGGTGATCGGCGGGGCGACCGACGCGTGACCCCGGCCCACCTCGCGGACACGCACGCCCACCTCATGGACCCGCGCTTCGCCGACGACTTCGGGCTCGTGGTCGAGCGCGCACGGGCGGCCGGCGTCGTGGGGCTGGTGTGCGTCGGCTACGACGTCGCGACCAGCCGCGCGGCCATCGCGCTGACGCGGCAGCTGCCCGGCGCCGTGGCCACGGTTGGCATCCACCCCAATAGCGTCGGCGACGCCAGCGACACAGACTTCGATGCTATCGCCGAGTTAGCCCGCGAGCCCGAGGTCGCCGCGATTGGCGAGACGGGGCTGGACTACTACCGTGACCGCACCCCGCATGCTCGGCAGCGCGAGGCGTTCGCGTGGCACCTGCGGCTCGCGGAGGAGCGCCAGCTCCCGGTAGTCGTCCACAACCGCGCGGCGGACGCCGACGTGGCGACGCTGCTGGAGCGCTCGGCCGCTCGGCGACAGCGGGAGCCCGCGCGCCCGCCCGTGCCCGGAGTCCTGCACTGCTTCAGCTCCACGGACGGCGCCTACCTCGAGGCGATGCTGCGCGCGGGCTACTACGTGTCGTTCGCCGGCAACCTCACCTTTCCCGCCAACGGCTCGCTGCGGGCTCTGGCAGCCCGCGTGCCCAGCGACCGCCTTCTGGTGGAGACCGATTGCCCGTATCTGGCGCCGCAGCCCCATCGGGGGCGGCGCAACGAGCCGGCCTTCGTGCGCGCGACGGCCAGCTGCCTGGCGGAGCTGCGCGGCGCAGCCCTGGCCACGCTGGCGGCAGACCTCTGGGCGAACTCCCGCGCCGTCTTTCCGGCGCTGGCCGCAGCCGGCAGTGGGTTCGACAGTCAGACCGCCCCACGTCAGGAGCTGGTGAACTTATGACAAGCAGGGTGCAGCCCGATGGCGCCCAGGCGGTGCTGTCGCTCGTCCAGCCCGGCCTGCAACACCTCGAGGAGAGGCTGGCCGAGATCGCCGCGCCGAACGACCCGCTGCTTGGGCCGCTCCTGGCGACAGTGCTGCCGGGCTCGGGCAAGCGGCTGCGACCCGCCCTGACCCTCCTTATCGGTCGACAGAGCCGCGCCAACACGGAGGCGCTGAACCACATGGCGGCGGGTGTCGAGCTGCTGCACACCGCCAGCCTGGTGCACGACGACGTCGTCGACGAGTCGGATACCCGCCGCGGCGCCGCGACGCTCTTCACGCGCGTGGGTAACGTCCTGGCGGTTCTCGTCGGCGACTACCTCTTCTCCCAGGCGGCCCAGCAGTGCGTGGCCACCGGCAACCTCGACGTGGTGCGCCTGTTCGCCGAGACCCTGGGCGCCATGGCCCAGGGCCAGATCGACGAGGCGAACACCCACGCGCAGGGCAGCCACGCGTGGCGGCGGCTCAGCAGCGAGCAGTACTTCAGGATCGTCTGGGGCAAGACAGCGTCCCTGTTCGTCCTCGCGTGCCAGGGGACGGGCATCCTGGCCGGACTCGCGCCGGCCCAGGTGGCCGCGCTGCGGACGTACGGGGAGAGCCTGGGGCTGGCGTTCCAGGTGGTGGACGACATCCTGGACTTCACCAGCACCGAGGAGGCGCTCGGCAAGCCGGTAGGGAGCGACCTGCGCCAGGGGACGATCACGCTGCCGGTCATCGTGCTGCGCGAGCGGGCGCTGGCGGACGGCCGATTCGAGAAGGTCTTCCAGTCCGGCGGGGTGGACGAGCAGGTGCGCCTGGTGCAGGAGAGCGGGGCCATCGAGGCGACGTACGCGGAGGCCGACCGGCTGGTGCAGGCGGCGGTCGAGGCCCTGGCCGCGCTGCCGCCGGGGGTCGAGCGGACGGCGCTGGCCGACCTGGCCGCGTACGTGACGCGGCGCCAACACTAGCGGCGGAACATGCGGCGGAGGCGGGCCAGGAAGCCGCCGCCGTAGGGGCTGCTGTACGAGAGCCGTTCGCCCCGCCAGACTTTCGAGCCGCTGCCGCCACCCGATCGGCCGCGCACCAGGGAGACGACGATGGCCAGGGCAAGCAGGAAGATACCTATCGCCTGCGCGTACAGGACGAGCAGGCCGACGCTCGGAATGAACCGGAACAGCGGCAGGCTCAGGAGCCAGCTGGCCAGCATGAGCGCCAGACCCCAGCCCGCCATCGTCTCCACGGCCGGCAAGCGGCCGCTGAGTCCGCCGACGACACCGCCCACGCGGCGACCGGAGCGGCGCACGCGGCTACCAAAGCTCTGTCGATCGAGCCGCTTTTCGGCAAGCCGGATGACGTCCTCGATCTCGCGCTGGAAACGGTCGGGCGGCGGAGAGGGAGAAGGAGGCATGCTAGCGCCTTCGGTTCCCGCATTATAGGAGTTCGCAGGGAAGGGCTGGGAGTTGGAGCTGGAGTAGGAGTAGGAGCGGTAGCTCCTGGCGGTCAGCTCGTCAGGTAGTCCGCCAGCACCCAGCCCTTCACGCGGTGGTCCTCGGTCTCGACCTGGCGCCAGGTGCGCGCGGCGACTGTCTGGTCGTTGCCAGTCAGCACCACCGCCGCGCCTTCGCGCAGCGCTCCGACCGCCGCCGCCTGCGGGCCAGGCTGCGCCCGCACCATGACCCCCTGCCCGCCGGTGTTGGCGATGCGGGCCGTGGCCAGCTGGGGGGTTGCTGTGGCGGTCGGCTCCTGGGTCACGGCCGGCGCGGCGGTTGGCGGCGCCGCCGACTCCGTGGCGGCCGCGGCTGGCCCGGAGCTGGAGCCAGAGCCGGAGGAGGTGGCGGTCGGCGGCGCCGCCGTCACGCGCGGGGTGACCGCCAGCGTTGGCTGACTGCTGGCGATGGCCGGCTGAGCGGTCGGCGCGGCCAGCCGCGGCGCCGGGAGGGTGCGCCCAGCGTTCATCAGCACGAGCAGGACGACGGCGCCGATGAGGGCCAGGACGAGAGCGGTGCTCAGGACCTGCCAGATGGTGAGGCGGAGCCGCCGCCCGCGCGAGACGAACTGCCGGCCGCACCAATCGCACTCGCCAGCCTGAGCCGGGTTGCGGCCGCCGCAGCCCGGGCAGTTCACCATCTCGGCTACGGGCGGCGCTGGCGAGTCCGTGTCCGTGTCCGTGTTGGTCGACACAGCCGTATCACGAAGGCTGGCGGAGCGCGAAAATGGTCCGACCGCGCGATCCAAAGCGGCCCGAGGCATGTTGTCGTGCCTTACCCTCTATGGTAGGATGCCGCCGCTCACGAACCATCACGACACGGAACACCGAGAGGCGCAACCCACTGCATGGCAACTGTAATCGCCGTTGCCAACCAGAAGGGCGGGGTGGGCAAGACGACCACCACCGCGAATCTCGGCGCGGCCCTGAAAATCCGAGGCAACCGGGTGCTCCTGATCGACCTGGACCCGCAAGGCAACCTCACCAGCGCCTTCGGCCTCGAAAAGGAGCTCCAGAAGACCATCGCCGACTCCCTGCTGGACCGGCGCATTCCACTGCCCGTCGTCCCGGTGGGCAACGGCTCCCTGCCGCCGACCGATGACGCCGCGTCGGCGCTGGCCAGCCTGTCCGTCGTCCCGGCGTCGGTCGGCCTGGCCAGCACCGAGAGCCAGCTGATGAACAAGCTTGGCCGCGAGCTGCGACTGCGCGACCAGCTTCTGGGGATCGACCGGAACTATGACTTCGTCCTCATCGACACGCCGCCCGCGCTGGGGGTGCTGACGATCAACGCGCTCGTGGCGGCGACCAAGGTCATCATTCCGACGGAGGCTCGCTTCTTCTCTTTGCAGGGCCTCCAGATGCTCGAGGAGAGCATCGAGGAGATCCTGTACCTCAACCCACGCCTCGAGGTGCTGGGCATCCTGCTCAGCAAGATGGACCGACGACTGAAAGAGGAGCGCCAGGTGGCCGAGTACCTCCGCCAGCGCTGGGGGACGCGGGTCTTCCGCACGGAGATCGGCACCAACAGCAAGATTTTAGAAGCCGGGTCCGCTGGCACATCCGTATTCAACTACACGGGCGCCGATCGTGCCGTCGAGGTGTACCGCTCGCTGGCGGAGGAGGTGCTCGCCCGTGCCTGACGGTCGGCAGCGCGGTGGCTTCAACCCGAGCCGGCTGGCCGACCTGGCGCGCCCCGTCTCGGTGGTCCCGCAGATCGTGGACACGCCGCACGAGTCGCAGGCCCAGGCGCACGGCTTCACCGAGGTCAAGATCGTCGGGGTTGGTGGCGGCGGGACGAACGCTGTCAACCGGATGGTGGAGGCCGGCGTCCAGGGCGTGGAGTTCATCGCCGTCAACACGGACGCGCAGGCGCTGCAGCAGTCGGGCGCGCTGAAGAAGCTCGTGATCGGCGGCCGCAGCGCCAAGGGGCTCGGCGCGGGCGGCGACCCGAGCGCGGGGGAGCGGGCGGCCGAGATCAGTCGGGATGCCCTGACCGAGGCGATCGAGGGAGCAGACATGGTGTTCCTGACCGCCGGTCTGGGCGGCGGGACGGGGACCGGCGCCGCGCCGGTGATCGCCGACATCGCCCGCCGAGCCCGGGCGCTGACGGTGGCCGTGGTGACCCTGCCCTTTGCGTTCGAGGGCCTCCGGCGGCGCCGGGCGGCGGAAGCCGGGCTGGAGAAGCTGCGGGCGCACGTGGACGCGCTGATCGTGATCCCGAACGACCGCCTGCTGCAGCTGGTGGATCGCCAGATGAGCGTCCTGGAAGCGTTCAACCTCGCCGACGACGTGCTGCGCCACGGGGTGCAGGGCATCAGCGACCTGGTGACGATGACGGGGCTGATCAACCTGGACTTCGCCGACGTCAAGTCGGTCATGCAGAACGCGGGTACGGCGCTCATGGCCATTGGCGAGGGCCGGGGTGAGGGCCGGGCCATCGCCGCCGCCCGGGCCGCGATCGCGAGCCCGCTGCTCGACGTGTCGATCGACGGGGCCACGGGGGTGCTGCTGAACATCTCGGGCGGGCCGGAGCTCACGCTGTCGGAAGTGACCGAGGCCGCGCAGACGATCGAGCAGGCGGTGGACCCGGACGCCAACATCTTCTTTGGGGCCGTGATCCACCCGCGCATCCAGGAGGAGCTGCGGGTCACGATCATCGCCACTGGCTTGACGCCCCGCGCCGCGGCGCCGCGGCAGGCCGCCGGCAACCGTCCGGCGCGGCCGCCGCTGGAGCGGGAGTGGGAGTGGGAGCGGGGGCGCGAGACACGCCCGCCTGAGCGCGAGACGCCGCCGAGCGCGAGCACCCGCACCAGCACCGAGACGTTCCGGCCCCGCCCGCGCGATCCCGAACGGTCGGCCGAGAGGCCGCCTGAGCGCGCACCCGACTGGCCCAGCGAGCGGCCGCGCCGGCAGCCGGCCACCGAGTGGGAGCGCGACCGCGACCGACGCGACCGAGTCGAGCGACCCGAGTCACGGCCGGCCAGCCCGCCAGCGGAAGGCGACACGGACTGGGACATGCCCGCCTTCTTGAGGCGCCCGCGACGGCACTGAGACACTTGTCAAAGCCTCCGGCGACCTCCAGTTGTACCCATGAGCTGCTAGAACGGTAGGTCTGCGAAGTAGTCTCCGCGGTAGGCCAGATGGTCGTCGAGCAACACACTGAGGCGATACGACGACACCGCGTCTGGTACTGCCAGCGACCACTCGGGCGTACTGGAATATGCGTCTTCGTCATACACGTACGTCCGCGAGCTGCCAAGGACTTGAGCTCGCGGAGAAAAGCTCGTATGCCTGCCGCATCGGGATTGCGCTCCGCTCCCGGCACGGCCGGCTTAGAGTGGCAAGATGGCCTGCGCCGAACCAGCGCCCGCCGACACTTCCCGTAGCACCTGCCTCCGCGGAGCCGGAGCTCGGGAAGCGCCGACACGAGGCAGGTACTGAAGCCCGAGACCCGCGTGCTCGCTGATCTCCGCGTCGGTGCGTCCTATTCTAACGGGGCGTACATACGGCAATTCAGCAAGGAGCGGGAGCAGATACTCGATGCGCTCCTCGAGAGAGACGGGTGCGAAGCCGTGGGAAGCAAAACCGCTCTGCCGAAGCTGCATCCAGAGGTCGCGCATCTCGTCTCGCTCCACCAGAGTCACCTGGCCGTTCAAGATCGCGATACCCCCTTCGCCCAGAGCAAGACGGTAGCAGTCAGTCGAGCCTGTCATCGCAAATGTACGCTGAACCCTGAGAAGTTCCGTGATGTCTACCCAGAACTCGTGGAACGACAGCACCTCCGGCTGAGACCTGAGCCAGCGTGCCACGTCCTCAGGCGCCTCGTGCTCCGGTGACTCTACCCGTCGCTGATGTGGGTAGATCATGATCTCGATGGGCAGCGAGTCCAGGTAGTGCTCCATCAGCGGCATTACGACGTTCCGCCAGTCGAGGCCACCATTACCGCACCCGAGAGCAGGGAAAGCGGCACTGGTGATTCCCTGCTCAAAAGTGTCCACAAACTTGCGGAGGCCTACCTCAACATACTCGCTCCTGGAAGGGCGCCTCCAGTCTTCTTTAGTGGGGAAGTTAAGTACCCACTTGTGTGGAGACTTATAAAGCCAAAGCGTCCCGATGCGAAATCTGCCGAGCTCACACAGGTGCCGACATTCGGTGTACATCTCCGGGAACGCCGCCTTGAAGTCCTTGGCGATTCCTTTGCCCATCACGCCCACCGTATTGACGGTGTTAACAAGCGTTTGCGCTGGGGCCTGAAACAGGTTGCCTTCGACGTACGTTATCATTGACACACCAGGGCTCATTATCCGATCTGCATGCGTTGCCCACAAAGGCATGCCGACACCCGTCTGATGGTAGAACATTCGTTCTGCCATGTGCAAGTGCCGGTTGGGCCTCGCGTCGTCAGCTCAGTCTCGGCCGCTCGCGGCACACCCGGTAGGGCGGGTTCGGCTGATGAGCGCCTTTCCGCCGCATCCAGGGCTGTTGACTAGAATCGCTGTGTGAGCCAGTCCCTCGACCGGTCGGAGGAGCGGGCGCCGGACGAGCGGCCGCGCACCGCGACCTGGGTGCTGCGGGGCGCCATCCTGCTCCTGTTCGCCGCGCTCACCGCCCAGCTCTGGCGCCTGCAGGTCGTGGACGGGCGCGACTTCGTGGGCCGCTCGGCGGCCAACTGGCTGCGCTCAGCGACGATCCCGCCGCAGCGGGGGGTCATCTACGACCGTAACCGCTCCCTGCTCGCCTCGAACGCGCCGATCTTCGTCGTCTCGATCACGCCCGCCGACGTGCCGAAGGGCCGGCTGGACGAGATCGTCATCCGCGTCGCCAACGAGCTGCGGCTGCCGCCCTCCGACCTGCGCCAGCCGCTCGACCGGCGCATGGCGCGCAACGACTACAACCCGTACACGCCGATCCCGGTCCGCTACAGCGTCCAGCGCGACTCCGTCATGCGCATCGCCGAGCACCAGGTGGACATGCCCGGGGTCCAGATCAGCGTGGACGCCACCCGCAGGTACGCCGATGGCCCGCTGATCGCGCACCTCGTCGGCTACATGGGCCCTGTCACCGCTGAGGACGCCCCCCGGCTGGTGCAGGACAGCTACGGGCCAGACGACCAGGTTGGCGCGGCGGGGGTGGAGCAGGCGTACGAGCACGACCTCCGCGGCGCCCCCGGCAAGCGGCTCTACCAGGTCGACGTGACTGGCCAGGAGGTCGGCGAGCTGCGCCGCGAGGAGGCGCGGCCAGGCAACAACCTGATGCTCACGCTGGATCTCGACCTGCAGCGCGAGGTCATGGACATCCTGAAGCAGGGGCTACGCCACAGCGACGTCGGCGCCGCCATCGTGATGGACCCGCGCAATGGTGAGATCCTGGCGATGGTCAGCACGCCCACGTTCGACAGCAACGTGATCGGCGACCCGGCGCGCGAAGAGGAGCTGCAGAAACTTCTGAACGACGGGACGAATACTCCCATGTTCCCGCGCGCCTTCGCCGGCCAGTACCCGCCGGGCTCCGTCTTCAAGATCGTGACAGGCACGGCCGCCCTCCAGGAGGGCGTCGTGGCCCGGGACACCGTGATCGACTCCAAGGGCGAGATGTACGTCGAGAACGACCAGTACCCCGGCGTGAAGACGCGACTCGTGGACACGTCTCCCTACGGGCCGCAGGTGTTCATGCAGGGCGTTGCCAACTCGTCGAACGTCTTCTTCTACTACCTGGGCGGCGGCTACCAGGAGGGGGACAGGGTCCTGTTCCAGGGGCTCGGGGTCGACCGGCTGGCCAAGTACGCCCGCGGCTTTGGCTACGGGCTGCGCACCGGGCTCGACATCCGCGGCGAGCAGGACGGCACGATCCCGGACCCGACCTGGAAGGAGTTCCACAAGAGCGAGCCGTGGGTGAAGGGCGACACGTACAACATGAGCATCGGCCAGGGCGACGTGCTGGCGACGCCGCTCCAGGTGGCCGACGCCACCAACGCCATCGCCAATGGGGGCACGCTGTATCAGCCCCACCTCGCCAAGCAAGAGCTCGATGGCGACGGCAACGTCGTCAGAACTTTCGCGCCTGGGACACGCCAGGTGCTGGTCAACAGCGGCAACCTGGCGCTTATGCGGGAGGCGATGGAGTGGGGTTTCGAGGGCCCGTGGCTGAAGTGGTTCAAGATCCCAGAGCTGCGGCTGGCCGGCAAGACCGGCACGGCTCAGTTCGAGGGACCCGTCGACGACAAGGGCGAGCTGCCCACCCACGGCTGGTTCACGGGCGTCGCACCGGCCGACAACCCGGAGATCACGGTGACGGTGTTCGTGGAGCGCGGCTCGGGCACCAACGACGCGTCGCCCATCGCGGCGCGCATCTTCCGGCGCTACTTCCACCTGCCTGACAGCTCGCCGGATCCGCCAAAGCTGCCGCCGGTGACGCAGCCCGCGCCCGCGCCGCCAAGACGTTGATCAGGTGGCGAAGGTCTGCTGGTCGAGGAGCGCGAGGCGCCTACTCGAAGCTGGGGGAGCCGCGGCCGCGCGTCTCGCCGTTCAGGAACGCGTGGCTCAGGGGCACGATGCGGTACATCACCCAGACCCCTGGCCCGGTGCCGCCAGGGCGCAAGCCCGCGGCCAGGCGCGTCGCGATCTGGCGGCCCAGGCGGTACAACTGCTCCTCGGCGCTGAGCTCGACCCACAGCTCGACCTCGTCGCTGGGGGAGTCGGTGAGGATGTGCCGCACGACGACCTCGGCCGCCGGGACGCGCAGGGCCGCGGCGACCTCGCGCTGGGCGACCTCTCGGACCTGGGCCAGCCGCTCCGGGGGCCCCAGGTAGTCCACGAAAATCACTCTTCTAAGCTATCAGCTATCAGCTATCAGCTATCGGCTATCAGCTAAAAAAGCGAACCGCCGTGTCCGACCCAGGCGCAGCGGGCCGTTCTCTCCAACGCGTGCTGATGGCTGACAGCTGACAGCTGACAGCTCGTCCGCGGACGGCTCGTCCTCTCAGTGCGCTCCCTGCCGGGTCAGGACCACGAACGGTGTGCGGAACAGGATCCGTAGGTCCAGCCAGATGGACCAGTGCTCTATGTATGCCAGATCGAGGTCGATCATCTGCTGAAAATTGAGGGCGCTGCGCCCGCTCACCTGCCACAGCCCCGTCAGGCCGGGCGTCACTGCCAGGCGGCCGCGCTCCCGCGGGCCGTACAGCTCCACTTCGTACGACAAGGGGGGGCGTGGTCCGACGAGGCTCATGTCGCCCTGGAGAACGTTGACGAGCTGGGGGAGCTCGTCCAGGCTGGTTGCGCGCAGAACCCGGCCCACCTCGGTGACGCGCGGGTCGCGCCGCAGCTTGAACACGCCGCCGTGCGTCGGCGCCGCGCCCTTGATCAGCGCGCGGGTGTACGCCTGGTGAATCGACGCGTCGTTGTCGGCCATCATCGTCCGAAACTTGTACATCGTGAAGGGCTGGCCACCCCTACCAATGCGCCGCTGGGCAAACAGAATCGGCCCGGGCGACGAGAGCTTGATGAGCACCGCGACGACGAGCAGCAGCGGGACAAGAGCCGCCAGCAGCACGGTGGCGCACACCAGGTCGAGGGCGCGTTTCGCCAACCGCTGGCTCACTGGGCGCGCGCCGGCTGGCGGCGTCACTTCAGCAGCTGTTGCCGGCGCCTCGGTCGCCACAGCGCTTCCCTCCCCCGCCTGCCACGGACCATACCGCACATGGGGCGACTCCACGATCCTTTCCACAGTTTTCTCCAACTCCAGCTCCAGCTCCAACATGGGTTTCAGCAAAGCATTACCTTCCGCACAACCTGGTGCGACGGTGGTTTGGGCCTACTGCCTCTCCTAGGCCACCGACGATCCGCGGGAAGCTCTGCCCAGTGGGCCGATCAGCACCGCACCACGCGGGCGGCTGCCTCAGGCACAGGGGAACTCACGCACACCGGCATGTGGGGCTAAGATCGCGGTGAACGACCACCCGTCCAGCACATGTCCGCACCACCGACTCTCCATACCTCCGGCCTCCGAGAGCGTGGTAGCGAGTGCACCGAACACTATCTATCTACGCACGCTGCGGTCGAGGTTGTAAAGCACGGCATGTTGAGGTCTGGTTGAGAACGTATGGAGCTTCGCGGGGGCCGCCGCAACCCTACCACGGCGAGGGACACAAGGGCGCTCAGCACCCCACGCCGCGGGCTCGCGGAAGCCGTTACGAGCGGCCGGCGACGAGCCGGCCACGGGCCGTCCGAACCGCGCCGGCGACGTACCCGATCTGCTCGTCGGTAAGCTCCGGATACATTGGCAGAGAAAGGATCGTTTGCGCGGCGCTCTCGGTCTCCGGAAGGTCGCCAGGCTTGTATCCGAGACTCCGACTCGCGACCTGCAGATGGACAGGTATCGGGTAGTGGATGCCCGTGCCGATACCCTGCCGCGCGAGGGCTTCTTTCACCTCGTCGCGCTGCTCGCAGCGCACCACGTACAGGTGGTAGACGTGCGACCGGTCCGCCGGCAGGTTGGGCCGCTGAACGCCGGCGTCCGCCAGGGCCTCATCGTAGGAGAGCGCGTGCCGCTGGCGCTGCTCGTTCCACGCGTCCAGGTGGCGCAGCTTGATCCGCAGGATGGCGGCCTGGACCTCGTCGAGCCGCGCATTGAATCCCATGAGGTCGTGGTGGTAGCGAACCTCGGACCCGTGATCGCGCAGCAGGCGCACGCGGCGCGCGAGCTCGGGATCGGCCGTCACAACGGCGCCTCCCTCCCCATAGGCGCCCAGGTTCTTCGAGAAGTAGAAGCTGAAGCAGCCCAGGTCGCCGATCGCCCCGGCGCGCCGCCCGCCTGCCTCGGCGCCATGGGCCTGGGCAGCGTCCTCGACGACGCGCAAGTCATGGCGCCGAGCGATCGCCATGATCGCGTCCATATTGGCCAGGCGACCGTACAGATGCACCGGGATGATGGCTTTCGTGCGAGGCGTGATCTTGGCTTCGAGCTGCGAGGCGTCCATAGTAAAAGTGATGGGATCGATGTCGACAAAGACTGGCCGAGCACCGGCCATGAAGATCGCTTCTACCGTGGCGAAAAAAGTGTGGGCGACGGTAATGACTTCGTCGCCCGCACCGACCGCAACAGCGCGCAAGGCCAGGTGCAGTGCATCGGTGCCGTTGCCAACGCCAATAGCGTGGCTCGTACCACAGTACGTGGCAAACTCCTGCTCGAACGCCTGCGTGTTCGGCCCCAGAAACAGATGCATGGAGTCGAGGCAGTCCTCGAGAGCCTGCATGACCTCAACCTTGAGTGGGCCGAACTGGGCCTTGAGATCGACGAAGGGGATCTGCATAAGCGGCTGTGCCTCTCGAGGTAAGGGAGATTGTGCTGCTAAGCCGCCGCGCTCACGCTCTAAGCTTAAAGCTTAGGGCAAGAACCGGTAGCGCAGCAGCGTTAACAGAACGACGGGTCCATCGCGCAAAGCGTTAATCTTCTTGCCCTCGTGAAACTCCCGGCCCGCGTACGAGATGGGCACCTCGTAGATACGGTAACCCATCCGCAGGATACGCGCTGTTATCTCTGGATCGAAACCCCACCGCGGCTCGCGCAAGTGGAGCCGGCGCGCGATGTCGATGGTGAAGACCTTGTAGCAGGTCTCCATGTCGGTGAGCGTCGTATCGAACAGGATGTTGCAGACAAGGGTCAGCATCTTGTTGCCAACGCTGTGCCAGAAGTACATCGCTTTGTGCTCGCCGAGGAACCGCGAGCCGTAGACCACCTGGGTCTTGCCGGTCGCGATCGGCCGCAGTAGGACGGGGTAGTCGGCCGGATCGTACTCGAGGTCGGCATCCTGGATGATCACGATGTCGCCGCTGGCGCCGCGCAGGCCCTCCTGCACGGCGGCGCCCTTGCCGCCGTTGCGCGCCCTCAGCTTCAGGATGATGTCCTGCTTCGTCTGCGCCCGCTCGACGAGGGCCTCTCGCGTGCCGTCCGTCGAGAAGTCGTCGACGACGATGACCTCCTTGTCGATCGGCGAGGCCAGGACACGGTCGAGCAGCTCGTTGATCGTCTGGCGCTCGTTGAAGCACGGGATGATCACCGAGGCTTTCAAGCTGATGGGGTGCATAGCAGAGTAGGTCCTGAGCCTTTCGGGGTCGGCCCGCCGCACCGGGCGCAGCTGGCGCGGCTAGGCCTCGCGGTGCGCGAGGCAGATGATAGCGAGAAGGGGAGGTCCAGCCGTATCTTGGTATCCTGCGCCATCGCGTTCCCGCGACAATCAGCTAACGCGCGACGGGGCTCGGCGTTAGCGCAGGCACCGGTCGCTACAAGGAGACGGAGAAAGACACATGACTCAGCCGACCCTGAACGAGCCCTTCGGCCGCCTGACGGCCGACGAGGCCAACCGGCGCGTCGGCGCCGGTGAGCTCCACTTCGTCGACGTGCGGGAGCAGTGGGAGTATTCCCGCGACCACATCCCGAGTGCCAAGCACACGCCGTTGGCGCAGATCATCGCCCGGCCCCAGGACGTGATCACCGCTGACGACGTCGTCTTTGTCTGCGAGGTTGGCCAGCGCAGCGCCGTGGCGGCCGAGATGGCGGCCGCGCTCGGCATGAAGCACGTCTACAACCTGGAAGGCGGAATGCAGGCGTGGCGCTCCGCGAAGCTGCCCGTCTCGAGCTGACCGCTCCGCCGGCCCGTGGGCGGGGCGGTCAGGCGCTGTGGCGCAAGGCGCGGCGCATAGCGTCGGCGGCAAGCTCGGCGCAGTAGCGCTTGTCGGGCGGGAGACCGCCCAACGCTTCGTCGACCGCGTCGGCCGAGAGAGTCTGGGCTTCCGCCAGAGGACGGTCGCCGACGAGCGTCGTGGCCATACTGCTGGCAGCGACACACGCGCTGCAGCCGAACGTCCGAAAGCTGGCCCGCAGCACCCGGGCAGCGTCGACCCTGACGTAGACAGAGATAGTCGTCTCAGTAGCCGGGTCGTTGACGTAGCCGAACCCGTTGGCATCGTGCATCTTGCCCACGTTCCGGGGATGCTGAAAATGGTCGACGGTCGTCGGCGTGTACCGACCCGAGGAGAGAGTCGCGGGGTCCAGCTGGGACATGGAGCAGTCGGGAACAGCGCCGGGGGGGT